>Ga0316620_10000806_pt1 | contig 12868 bp, 8 predicted proteins | sample OWC_Aug_M1_C1_D5_FD_207651 | JGI IMG/M metagenome (GOLD analysis project Ga0316620, IMG submission 207651) | Wetland soil microbial communities from Old Woman Creek delta, Ohio, United States - OWC_Aug_M1_C1_D5_B | ecosystem: Environmental > Terrestrial > Soil > Wetlands | place: USA: Ohio... | reverse complement strand
ATCTGCAGGACGATGTGCCAGCTGCCATGGAGGCTATGACCAGTTGGGACAGAAGAGCTCAATCCATGACAGTGCCCTCTTCGCACACTTCAGCGAGAAAGAAGTCGGATGCAACGCCTGCCACAAAGCCCACCAAGAGTCGGTGCTCCTTTGCAACCAATGCCACACCTTTGATCAAAAGGTACCGTAGGGAACACCCACGAGCTGATCGTCCGTCAGAGGCGATTTGAAGGCACGGCAGGGAATGCCTGTAACTATCGCAGATGCCATCGGGAAGTCTGGATTAAACAAGGATTGACAAAAGAGGTAGACGGAGGTAAATAGTACCTAAGAAAAGGCCAGAGCAATTGAATTAAGGCGAAGGTTCCCCCCATGAGTTCCATTCTCTTCGTCACGGAAGTTCGATTGTAACTCAGCGGGAGGCGAGATGATAGGCACCGGATAGATCTGCTATGGGAAGATCTCGGTGCCTTTTTTCCTCTGCGGGGCGAAAGGGGCCGGGAATCCTCCAATTCCTTCTGGTATGCCAAGCTTCCGCCGGGCATGAGAGCGAAGGATTCTCAGAAGGCCCGTAGTTACTTTAACCGCAGGGGGGTTACGCAGACAACCGATGATATCATCCTGGCTTACGGGCGAAAGCCTTGAGGTCAACAAAGGCGAGGGCTTATCGAACAGAGCAATCGATGCAGCTCAACTGTGCCGAGGTTGGGAGCGCGTGCACCGCGTTCACCCCATGCGACCAAATCTTGGTTTTGTCGGCTTGCGGGCTCTGATGATCACAATCCTGAGCAACTCCAGGGCGGACAGCTGAGGCAGGCCAAAGGCCGGCGCAAGCCCAGCTCCAATTGCACCGGCCTGCAGCTTCACCAGATAGAGATTTTTCCTCCCAATCCTCATAATCCACAATAAATATTGACAAGGAAAACAGGGAGGAGTAAATAGCCAACGAGGAGAGAATTTACCTGCAAAGTCTGTCGTAAAAGTTCTGTTCTTTCCCAAGTTGGCGGGCCTTGCTGCCCTTCATCTGCAGAAGGAGGGGTATTATGATGGAGCCGGCCAAGATTGTCCTGCGCCACCTTAGCGGGAAGATCATGAAGGGTTATTCTATGGACTTTAACCCCAACAAGTCCTCTTTCCATCTCCGTCAGGACCCAACGGGGGTCTCCGGGGATAAGCCAATCGACTTAAGAATAGGGGACTTAAAGGCGATCTTCTTTGTGAAGACTTTCGAGGGAAACCCGAATCACAGTGAGCGCAAGAGTTTCGTCGAGGGAGATAAACTCCACGGTCGTAAGGTAGAGGTAACATTTGTCGATGGAGAGGTTCTCCAAGGATCAACCATGGGCTACGATCCGAAGCGGCCTGGCTTCTTTCTCTTCCCTCCGGATCCAGAGGGCAACAACATAAGAGTATTTGTCGTTTCCAGCGCGGTGAAGAAATTTCGTTATCTATGATTGTTAAGATCTGATAGCCCCACGGTCAAGGTTGAGACGAATAGGGAGGCAGCGGATAGATCCTTTGTCCTAAGGTCACGCTGCTTTTTGTGCTTGTTTTCGTTCGTAGAGGAAGCCCAAAACCGATACCCTGGCCAGCCTTATTCTGGTTGATCATGATGCGGCTTCGACGGAAGAGATGGAGTGGGTTCTGAGAAGAGGCTTCTCAGTCGATGGGATCGGTGGACCCTTTGGTACCTGTGAAGAGGCAGCCTTCAGCCTTGATCGCTTCTGGGACGCCCCTGACGATGCGTACAGGCTGAAGCAGGCGAGAGTAAAGCTGTTGGCAAGGAAAACCTGAGATAATAAAGACTTCTGATGGGTCGCATTAATGTGAAATGTGATAAGAAATGCTCCGGAACTACTGGGCGGAGTTTATAGCGAACGTGAGGCAGTAGAAGCAACCTTGAGGGGAGAACCCGCAGGGCGGGCGAGATGAGGCCATCATGACACCATCTGATTTGGAAAGACAACCTCCTCTGATACTGGTTGTCGACGATGAGAAGTTGACAAGGCTTCTGGAGCGATCTGCCTTGGAGCAGGCGGGCTTCGTAGTCGAGGAGGCTCAAAACGGAGCCATGGCGCTCTCCGCTTTCGAGCGCCTAAAGCCTGATGCCGTGCTACTTGATGTCATGATGCCCGAGTTGGATGGGTTTTCCGCCTGTGCACGGATGCGAAAGCTACCCGGGGGCGATCTTACGCCCATATTCATAGTGACGGGCCTGGATGACCTGGAGTCGATTAGTCGCGCCTACGAGGTGGGAGCTACGGATTTCATCGCGAAACCGATCAACTGGGGAGTATTAGGCCACCATGTACGCTATATGCTGAGGGCCGCCCGCGGATTACTCAGGCTAAAGCTGAGTGAAGCAAAGAATCAGGCACTCCTGAATGCTATTCCGGATTTGATGTTTAGAATCAACAAGGAAGGTATCTTCTTGGAGGCCAAGGGATCAAAGGAAGTGGTGTATTCCCTGCCTCCCCAAGAATTCGTCGGAAAAAGATTGGACGAGGTATTACCGAGAGATGTGGCCCAAAAGACATCCTCTCACGTAACGCGGGCATTCCAGACGGGTGAGACCCAACTGTTCGTATACGAGCTCCAAACCGGAGATTCTACCCACTATTACGAAGCTCGCATCGTGGTTAGCGGGGAGGAAGAAGTCCTCGCCATCGTTCGGGACGTGACTGAGCGCATAAGGGCCGAAGAACAGATCCTCCGCTTGGCCTACTATGACAGCCTTACCGGTCTACCTAACCGACTCTTGTTCAAGGACCGGTTGAGCCAAGCTATGGCGAACGCCCAGCGCTACGGAAGAAAAGTGGCGGTAATGTTCCTTGATCTTGACCATTTCAAGCGCATCAATGACACGCTGGGCCATAATTTTGGGGATTTGCTGTTGCAAAGGGTTGGTGACAGGTTGATGACATGCGTACGCAGTACCGACAGCATCGCTCGCATGGTACCAGAAGAGACAAAGCCCACTGTGGCAAGAATGGGCGGTGATGAGTTCATCTTATTACTCTCCAATATCAAACAGGTTCCGCATGTGGCCATAGTGGCCCAGCGCATACTCAATGGGCTATCCCAGCCTTTCATGGTAGGTACTCAAGAGATCTATACCTCTGTCAGCATCGGCATCACCATTTACCCCATCGATAGTGAGGATCCCGAAACTCTGCTCAAATATGCTGATACAGCCGTGTATCAAGCCAAAGAGAAAGGGAGAAACAACTACCAGTTCTATACGGGGTCCATGAATGTCGCAGCTGTTGAACGATTTACCATAGAAAACCAACTTCGCAGGGCCCTGGCTCGGAATGAGTTTCAGCTGTACTATCAGGCACAAGTGGATATTCGCAGACGAAAAGTGGTGGGTGTGGAAGCATTGGTGCGGTGGGTGCATCCGGAAAAGGGATTGGTCTCTCCATTATCCTTCATTCCCTTGGCTGAGGAGACGGGTCTCATTGTGCCCATTGGTCAATGGATACTACGAACCGCCTGCGCACAAAACCAAATTTGGCAGAAAGCCGGATTCGCACCCGTACGTATGACGGTCAATATATCCAGGATCCAGTTTCGGGGGAAAAACTTCGTGGAAAACGTAGTTAGAACCTTGGCGGATATAGGCCTCGATCCCCAGCATCTGGAACTGGAACTCACCGAAAGCGCCGTCATGGAAAATGTAGAAGCAACTCTTGCTACTTTGCATGCACTGAAGGAGAGGGGGATCCAGCTCGCGATTGATGATTTTGGTACGGGCTATTCTTCCCTGAGCTACCTGAAAAGGTTCCCGATTCACACCTTAAAGATCGATCGATCCTTTGTGAAGGATCTCGATAGAGACCCAAATGCGGCCGCTATTGGCAAATCCATTATTGGTCTGGCGCACAACTTGAGTCTACAGGTACTTGCCGAAGGTGTGGAGACGGAACAACAGATGGAATTCTTGCAGAAATGTGGATGCGACCATATGCAAGGGTACCTATTCCATATGCCGGAGCCCGCCGAAAGGTTAACGCAGATCTGGCAAGAGGGATTTCCGTTCAGTCGCCGCCTCTTCTTAGCTTGAGGAGAACCACCCCCCAATTTTCCCTCTGGTCCCCTCCAGCTTTCCCCGTTCGATCGCCCTGAGGCTCCGTTGAAGATCATCCGATATCAGCAAAATCCAAACGCGATCTTTTCTCCTGCTTTGCGCTTAACCTCGGTCTAGTACTTTCCCCTGACCTTCAGCAATCACCCCAGCCGCCATCCGGGCGGACACCGCCCTGAACGGTAGACATTGCGCCTGCGCAGGGTGCTGGCTGATAACACAAATGAAGCACGAGCTTCAGCTCCGAGGCTATGCCGGGACTGGAGCGAGCGTTTCGTCTTGCCTCCAAACCTTCTCGAAAACCCACAGCAGGTTGCCCCCCATGATGCCCCGTACCTCTTCTTTGGAGAAGCCCCGCTCGGCGAGGCGCTTCGCCAGCCCGGGGAACATCGACGGATCTTCCACGCCCTTTGGCCACCGCCAAGGTGGTGGCCACGGATAGGTCTCTTTGCTCCACAACCCGCTACGGATGAGAGTGTCGTAGTAAGCCCTGCCGATGTCCCGTGTCCAGTAATCGAGGCCCAGGGCCACGTGCTGGGCGCCCACCAGGTAGGCGACGTGTGCAAAGTGGTCAATGAACTGGTCGAGGCTGGACGGGTGATCCTTGGATACAAAGGGCGGATAGCCGTTCATGCCCACTGTCCCGCCAGTCCGGGCAATCGCTTTGATGAGATCATCCGAGAGGTTCCGCCTGGAGTCCCGGATGGCTTTCGCGTTCGAATGTGAGGCGATGACAGGCACCATGGAGAGCTCGCATGCCTCACGGGCGGAGCGCTCACAGGTGTGAGAGACGTCGATCACGATACCGAGGCCATTCAGTTCGAGAACCAGCTCGCGTCCCTTCCGGCTGAGACCGGCATTAGCGGGCTCCTCGCACCCGTCGGCATAGGCGTTGCGACGGTTGTACGCGAGCTGCATTACCCGGATGCCCAACCGCCAGAAAACCTGGGCCAGTGCGATGTCCTGCTCGAGCGGTTCGGTTCCCTGAAAGTGCAGCACGGCCGCGATCTTGCCGGTGCGCTTCGCCTCCCGGATATGATCCACCGAGGTCGCGAACAGAAGCTTGTCAGGGTGTTCGCCAACGAACCGGTAGGTATCTTCGATGTTCCCGATGGCTCTCCGGCAACTTCCCATGCCGGAGATGGTGATCACGCAGCAAGTGGCGCCGCCCTTGAGCCACTCGTCGAAATGAAGCCGCCAGTAGTCCTGCGTGACGGTCCCATCTATGATGATATCTTCCTCTTCAAGGGGACCGCCAGGGTTCCCGACCGCTGCTCCGACTCCCGGGGTCCTTGCTGCCAGCGCCTTGCCGACGAGGCTCAGTGCCCCCCATACTGGCAATGACATCATCCCCATCCTTAGCAGGTCGCGCCTCGAGATGTCTGCCATTTCTATGCTTGCTCCTTTCTTCCCTCGTTTCAACGCTTGATACCTGCAAAAATAGTACGTTTCGCCTGCAATTGCAAAAGGAAAAGGGGATGCGAGTGCTGCAACCCCTTAATTTCCTTGGAGTCCACGACAAATTTGAAGATGCATAACGAATTCGGCCCGCAATTTTCTGCGGGTTGACGAGCGGATATACAGAGACCGGGCCGGGAATGGCCCTGCCTCCTTTTCTCTCTATAGGATGCCGAGCCTGTATACTGCTGATCCTCCCATTTATTGACAATCTCCTTTCATGCGAAGATAATGGCATCCTGGCAGCCCTGACCGAGACCGAGGACCATCCGATTCTGCCCAAAAGGGAGGCAATGCGATGAAGACCAGAGGCAAATCTCCGCTAATTCCTGTGGCTGTCCTTCCAGCCATGGCCTGCCTGCTGCTATCCGGTGCTGCCCTGGCTGCACGGATTCAGGTCCTCGATCCTCACTACGAACTCGTTATCCCGGTCAAGGACTCACCACTCCCGGGCTGCAACGGGGCTACCATCGGCACGGACGGTGGCCTTTATGTGGTTCATGGGGCGGCTGGTATGGTCTCGCGCATTGACCTGAAGGCCATGAGGGTTGCCACATTCGTGCCGCCTTACGCAGGTGTCTTCATTCCTGACGACATCACCACAGATGACCAGGGGAATCTCTATGTTACCGGAACGACCCCCCTGGTAGGCGAGGTTTACCGTATTGACAAACATGGAATGAAGACGGTTATCGCCAGCGGATTCAAGGGTCCCAACGGGATCCAGTATAACCCTCGCACGGGGCGACTTTTCATGACCGAGTGCTTCTGGGGAAATCGCATCTATGAATTGGATCCTACCGGCGCCCAGGAACCGAGGCCTATCGTTCCCGAAAATGTCATTGCCGTGCCGGAAGGATTTGGTTTCGATCCAGATACCCAAGATCTAATCATTCCAGACTTGGGTTCAGGAAAAATCCTGAGGGTCAGTCCGGACACGGGCAGCATCACGACCATCATAGAAACCTTCGGAACGCCGATCGCTTTGAAGGTGGGACCGGATAAGAGGGCCTATTTCCCGGAGTTGCTCACCGGCGGCGTTTATCGCATTACTTTGGACGGACAAGAGAGGGAGAAGCTTGCCCAGTTGCCGCCCGGTCTGGATAACCTGGCCATCACCCCGGGCGGACGCCTATTCGTGACCAGTTCCTGGGATGCAACCATATATGAGGTCTCCACGGATGGCAGCGGCAAATACAAGATGCTATTTTCGATGGGGCCGAACCAGATCGCTGGGATTCTGGTGAAGGACAAAGAGATCCTGATCAGCGATTCCATCGTCATTCATATTGTGCAAGATGGCAAATATGCCAAGACCAGGCTCAGTGTATGGACAGCCGCAGGCATGCCTATGCCCTGCAGCCTGGCGGATGGACCAGGTGATTGGGTCTTCTGGCCTGACTGGATGGGCAACGCAGTGGCCATGGGATCTCCTTCCACAGGAGAGTGCAAGCGGGTGGCCGAGGGAATGGATCGTCCCGTTGCCGCGCTGATGAACAAAGAGGGGACAAAACTCTACGTCGCCGAGTATGGATCGGGGCAAATCACCGAAATCAACCTCCGGGACGGAGCCAAGAAGATTTTGGCAAGTGGCCTCGGAGGGCCTCTCGCTTTGGCCATTGTAAGAGACATGCTCTACGTGGCGGAGGCCAAGGCAGGGCGGATCAGCAAGGTGGATCCCGATTCCGGCAAGCAAGAGGTCTTTCTTGCCGGCGTTGTAGGTCGGCCGGGAGCACTGGGCGATGATGGTGGCGGAAACCTCCTGGTCCTCGACGGGTCGGCCCAGAAGCTTTACCGGATCGGGACGCAAGACCTGGGCATTTCTTTGCTGGCCGCGAATCTACCCATCAGGTATGTCTCAACAGGAACTTACCCGGCTTTGGAGTTGCCCTGGCCCATGAGCATCGGCAAAGAGGGGAATATTTATCTGGCGACGGCAAATCGGGGAGTGATCATGCTCCGGAAAATCAAGCCGGGGTCGCCTCTCGGGCCCGATCGACGCCATCGAAAGAAAAGCTGACAACGCCGCCCGAAGGAGCAAACAATCCCCGGAGAAGGGGTGGTTCCTTGCCTACCGATCGGCGGAGGAAGAAGAGAGGTTCTCCTGGAAAGCTTGCCTCCACCAACCGGATTTCGACAAATCTGTCTCTGAGGCTCGACGAAGTTGACCGGCAGCAGAACCGAATCTGAGCAGAAGAGGTCCAAAGTAGCACTCAAGACATCTGGCTCGAAATGATTTTCCTTCGCCGTCCGTTCAGAGTATAATGGTTCTAACGTGGATCCCGCTGGCAGAATGGCATGGAAGGGGCCGCCAGGGATGTAAACCTGGCACAAAAACTGCAACTTCAAATCTGGGGCCCGACAAAGCCGCATTGAAATAGGGCTCCGGCCTGTCATACCTTCGGAGGTCTTGCTGGATCCGGGCGGCAACCACGATATCCCGCCCGTACATCACCAGCACTGGGCTTCAAGAGGAGGAATTCACCGGATGAGGGAAGTAAACGTGAAGCGCCTGGCTAAGTACTTGGTCTTGGTCCTGGTTCTCGCCGGCATCATAGCCCTTCGAGCTACTGGGATCTTCAAGCGAGGCGATACGAATTCGGTTTCCCTCCGCACCATTGCCGTCAAGCGCGGTGACCTGTTGGCAACCATAAGCGCCACTGGCACGGTGGAACCCGAAGAAGTGGTTGATGTGGGAGCCCAAGTCGCGGGAAGGATTGTGGCCTTTGGAAAAGACCGCTCTGGCAAGACGATTGACTATGGCTCCGCGGTGGAGAAAGGGACGGTTTTGGCCCAGATCGATGACTCTCTGTATGCCGCGGAGGTGGCCCAGACCAAGGCTCAACTGGAGCAGGCTAGAGCAGGGGTACAGCGGGCCGAGGCTGATTTGGGGCAATTGCAGGCCAAGCTCTTCCAAGCGGAGCGCGATTGGAAAAGAGCTCAGAAGCTGGGCCCTTCTGAGGCACTTTCGGAGAGCGACTACGATGCGGCCCTTTCCGCGTATCAGGTTGCCAAAGCCAACTTAGCGGTGGGTAAGGCAGCGCTGGTGCAGTCAAAGGACGCAGTCTCGCAGAGCCAGGCTACTCTAAGGCGGGCCCAACAAAATTTGGATTACTGCACCATCAAATCCCCAGTGAAGGGAGTAATTATCGACCGCCGTGTGAACATCGGCCAGACGGTCGTTTCCAGCCTGAATGCGCCGAGCCTCTTTCTGATCGCCAAAGATCTCAAGCGCATGCAAGTTTGGGTCGCGGTGAACGAGGCGGACACGGGCAACGTTCACCCCGGCCAGGCAGTCAACTTCACCGTGGACGCCTACCCGGGCCAGGTTTTCCAAGGCGAGGTGGGGAAAGTTCGGTTAAACGCCACGATGACACAGAATGTGGTCACTTATACGGTGGAGGTCGTTACGGATAATTCCAGCGGGAAACTGTTGCCCTACCTGACAGCCAATGTGAAGTTCATTCTAAGCCATCGCAAGAACGTATTGCTGGTGCCCAACGCCGTCCTGCGCTGGATGCCTCAGCCGGAGCAGATAGCTCCGGATAGTCGTGGTCGGGAGGGTACGATGACTGCTGGGGCGGCCCCCGCCGCAAGCTCCGGTCCGGTCAGCCAAGAGGAGTATGCACGTGGAGTCGTCTGGGTTCCCAGCGAGGCCTTCGTGCGGCCCGTCCCCGTGCGGATCGGCTTGAGCGACGGCTCTATGACGGAGATCCAGAGCGAAGAACTCAAGGAAGGAACTCAGGTTGTAATGGCCGAACAACGGAAAGAGTCTTCCAACAAAGAGGCTCCGAGTCCCTCATCTACTCCTAGCCCGTTCACCCCTCAAATCCCCGGGAGAGGACGTCCGCCGTCCCGGTAATAGCCAGAGATCTTTCTCCAAAGAAGGCATTTCGTTAAATTGGATGAGCACCCAGTGGAACTGATCAAGCTACAAGACGTTCATAAGACCTACCACATGGGCGAGGTCGATGTGCCTGTGCTTCGAGGCGTCTCCTTGCACATCTCTCAGGGCGAGTTCGTAGCCCTCATGGGGGCTTCGGGATCGGGCAAGACCACGCTGATGAATATCCTGGGATGCCTGGATCGACCCACCTCGGGCCGCTACTGGCTGGATGGACGAGAGGTGGGGGAATTGGCGGCTGACGAGCGGGCCTTGCTGCGAAATCAAAAGATTGGCTTTGTGTTCCAGAACTTCAACCTGCTCCCTCGTACCAGTGCCTTGGAGAATGTCATGATGCCGCTATCATACACGGCGGATCACCGTTCCAACCATGACTCTCGCGGGCGGGCCGAAGAATTGCTGCGAAAGGTGGGTTTGGGGAAGCATCTCGAACAGGAGCCCTCACAGCTCTCCGGTGGGGAGCAGCAGCGCGTCGCCATCGCCCGGGCCCTGGTTAACCGTCCATCCTTGCTCCTCGCTGATGAACCCACCGGCAACCTTGACTCCTCTACCAGTGAGGAAGTCTTGCGCACATTTCGACAGCTCAATGAAGAAGAAGGGGTTACCATCATCCTCGTAACGCATGACCAAAATGTTGCCCAGTCCGCTAAACGAATAATCCGGATATCTGACGGGGCAATCGAAGCGGACAAGCCTTCCTTCCAACCCCTCTCCGAAGCTAACCAGCGGCCGCACAATAGGAACCTGACGGCGGGAAAACGAAACGTGAGCAAGCCCCGCGCGCGGATCGGTCGTATGTTTCATACCGCCCTGACCGGTCTTCGGCGCAATGCCGGGCGGGCCGCCCTGACGGCCCTGGGAATCGTCATCGGTGTGGCGGCGGTCATCGCTATGATGGAGATCGGTCGCGGCTCCTCGACCGCCATCCAGCGAACTATTGCCAGCATGGGGGCAAACAATCTCTTGGTCATGCCGGGCACGGCATCCAGTGGCGGAGTGACCTTCGGGGCGGGGAGCGTTATGACGATGACCCCCGAAGACAGTGAGGCCATCGCGCGCGAGTGTCCCGCGGTGCGAGCTGCCGCTCCGGTAGTGCGAGCGCGCACGCAGGTCATTTATGGGGGCCGTAACTGGGTGCCCACATTCATATATGGCACCACTCCAGCCTTTCTGGAAGTTCGAGAATGGAAGCTGGTGCAGGGCGATCCCTTCACCGACCGTGATGTCCGCAATGGCAGTATGGTATGCCTATTAGGCCAGAGGCTCGTCCGAGAGCTGTTCCAGGACGAGTCGCCCCTCGGCAAAGAGGTTCGGATTCGAAATGTCCCCTTCAAGGTGCTTGGGGTCCTTAACAGCAAGGGGGCCAATATGATGGGGATGGATCAGGACGATATCCTGTTGGCGCCCTGGACTGCCATCAAATACCGGGTAACCGGCACCTCGGTTGCGAATGTCAACCAGAGTGCTACCTCCTCATCAGGGTCTGGAACCTCGTCGCAAACTAACTCGCTCAGCCAGATTTACCCAAATACTCAGAACAACCTTTATCCCCTGCCCTCCCCGACTCAAGCAGCCGATACTCCTCTGCCGGTGAGGTTCACCAACGTTGACCAGATCCTTGCAGCGGCTCGGTCCACGGCGGACACCCCGTCTGCCATTCGGCAGATCACCTACCTGCTTCGGGAAAGGCACCGAATTCGCCCGAGCGAGTTGGACGATTTCAACATCCGCGATATGACCGAGATGACGAAAGCCTTGTCTTCCACTGCGAGCATGATGACGAAGCTCCTCCTGGCGGTTGCGCTCATATCCCTCGTGGTCGGCGGTATCGGGATCATGAACATTATGCTCGTCTCGGTGACGGAGCGGACACGGGAAATTGGATTAAGGATGGCCATTGGAGCTCGGAGTGGCAACATCTTGCAACAATTTCTGGCTGAGGCAGTGGTGTTGTGCTTCTGCGGGGGAATCGCCGGCATTATGCTGGGCCAGGGCATTTCTTACCTGGTCTCGACGCTGCTTCGATGGCCGACGGAGTTGTCCCTGGATGCGATAATGGCCGCGTTCGCCGTTTCCGCCGCTGTTGGCATCACTTTTGGCTACTATCCCGCCTGGAAGGCCTCGCGATTTGATCCCATCATCGCATTGCGGTACGAATAATAGCCGGAATTCAGACGTGGCCCTTAGGCCGCAGTGGGACGGAGACCTGGAGGTGCACACTTTGGAAGCTCGAGGCCGGGTGTGGCGGAGAATAGGACGCGCTTGCGCTCTGTCCATTCTGGGGATTTGTCTGCTGGCATGGGGAGGATGCGCTGTGGGTCCTGACTACCGCCCACCGGAAAGCCATGTTCCTGCCACATGGAGTGGCCTAGGCGCTGCGGCAGGTTCTCCGACCCGCCTCACGACATCGCCTCCGGTTGAACTCGTTGAGTGGTGGAAGACCTTTAGCGATCCGATGCTCACCTCTCTGGTAGGAAGGGCGATCGAATCAAACCTTGACTTGCGACAGGCTGAGGCTCGCGTCCGCCAGGCCAGAGCATCCCGCGGAGTCGCGGCTTCAGGGTTGTGGCCCGAAGTGGATACCACCGGTACCTACAGTCGTAGGTACAGTCCTGCCACAGCCCCCCCCTCCGGCACTAACACAGGCGGAACCAGTAGCACAAGCGTTGGCACAACAAGTGCTTCGACTAACCTATTTCAGGTTGGCCTGGATGCCGCCTGGGAACTCGACTTCTTTGGCGGTGTGCGGCGCAACATCGAAGCTTCGACGGCCGATATGCAGGCTGCTATGGAGGATCGCCGTGATGTGCTCGTGACCCTTGCGGCCGAGGTTGGCACCAACTATGTTAACCTCCGAGGGTCTCAACAACAGATAAACATCGCACGGAAGAACCTGCAGGCCCAACGGCATAACGCGGAGATCACCCGCAAACGGTTTCAGGCTGGCTTTGTCAGTGCCCTGGATGTAGCCAGCGCTCAGGCTCAAGTGGCTACTACCGAGTCGCAGATACCGGCGCTGGAGTCGGCGGCCCAGGGCGCCATTTACAGTCTCAGCGTACTGTTGGGCCGCGAACCTGCCGCTCTTCTGCAAGAACTCACGGCCGAAACGCCGATTCCTCCCACCCCACCGGAAATCCCGGTCGGCCTTCCCTCGGAGCTCATCCGCCGGCGTCCTGATATCCGCAGGGCTGAGGCGCAAATCCATGCTGCCACCGCCCGTATCGGCGTTGCTACGGCAGACCTGTTTCCGAAGTTCTCCCTCACTGGCTCCTTTGGCTATTCGAGCACCGATTTGAACACGCTGATGAACTGGAGCAGTCGCGCCTGGTCATTCGGCCCGTCGATCAACTGGCCGATCTTTGCCGGCGGCCGGATCTGGTGGAACATCGAGGTTCAAGATGCTCTCCAGGAACAGGCTC
>Ga0316620_10000805_pt1 | contig 12868 bp, 9 predicted proteins | sample OWC_Aug_M1_C1_D5_FD_207651 | JGI IMG/M metagenome (GOLD analysis project Ga0316620, IMG submission 207651) | Wetland soil microbial communities from Old Woman Creek delta, Ohio, United States - OWC_Aug_M1_C1_D5_B | ecosystem: Environmental > Terrestrial > Soil > Wetlands | place: USA: Ohio... | reverse complement strand
CAGGTACGGAAAGCCTCCACGAGAATTGTAATATATGGCGATATCAATCATAGCGAGCATAAAGTTGATCGGCGCATTAATGAGAATGAAACCCCAGTACTCCGACCGCCTGGCCCTGCCCTTAAAATCCGCGTATTTCTTGAAGACCGCAAAATACGGATTCATATTCCCCCTCCTGTATTGCGGGCTGACTGATGAGGCCTCAGCGACTTGGCAATAAAGAGCGGTATCAATACCAGAAAGATCGACGGCTCAGGCATCGAGTTGCTTCTTTATGCTCTCTTAGATGAACCCATCAACGTCCGCCTTGCGGAATAGGATTCCCTCCCGCCCAAGGTGTCGGGTAATTAAAACTAAAGAGCCAAGAGCTTGTCAAGAGACCTGGGGAGGACTTTAATTATCTGGGTGGAAATATCAGGGCTTGTAAATTGTTGGGTATAAATATACAAACAGGTGGGATAATAAGAAGGCCCTATCAGAATACATAGGATCTCAGTGATCTCAAAAAGAGAAAATGATAAAGGGGAAGAGACAAATGGTATTCAAAAAACTTGTCATTCCGATCTTGCTGATTTTGTTCCCGATGGTCAATATTTTTCCTGATGTGGCTAATAAGGATAAACCACGACAAGGAGAATGGGATTTTAAGCTCGAGAAGGTCTGGGAGATTGAAAGCGCCGGAGATACGGTTTTGGGCCGTCCCCAGGGAATGCTGGTCGCAGATGATGGGACCCTTTATTTGGCTGATGAGGCGAATCGGATAGATTATATCTTTGGCCCCGACGGGGATTTCTTCGGGTCTTTTGCAAAGAGGGGAGAGGGGCCCGGAGAGGTTCAACGGCACGGACGGTTCTTCTTTGTCGATGACAAAGTCATTATTCCTGATATGGGTCGCATCCATTATTTTTCTAGAAAGGGTGAATATCTCACGACGGTCAAGAAGGATTGTGAGCCCCATGCTTTCATTGATGAAAACAGACTGATCGATGCTCCTTTATCACCCATTTTTTTGCCTGACGGAAAGGGAAAGATCACCTTGTGTGATCTACGATCCGGCAAGGATACAGTCATTTCTGAATATTCTGCTTTCGAAGGAGGGGTCGCTCGCAGCAGCGAAATGGCGATGGATTTGATCGTGCCACTTTTTTCGCCCCTGATGACGATTGGCTATTCAGAGAACCGTCTCTACTGGGGGATGAGCGATCGATACATGATCAATGTCACAGATCTGGAAGGAAGGGATATCACATCATTCTCGGTAGACCGGAAAAAGACGAGGATTTCCAAGAGGGATAAATGGGATTATTTCAGAACGGACAACTTGCCCGCAGATATGCTGAAACAGATCGTGGATAGTTTGCCCGATGAAGTGACGTGTTTTCATCGCATTGAAGTTCACGACAAACTGATCTTTGTCTTTGTTCCTGAAATTGATCTTGATAATAAGATCCTTCGTACCAAACAGATCGATATATTCTCTCCGGAAGGAAAGTATCTCTATAAGGCTCATCTGAATTTTGGAAAAAGCCGAGTACATCTTTCTTCACCGCTTCAGAACATTGTTATCACAAACGACTTTCTCTATGCTGTTCTACAGGATGAAGAAAACAATGTTTTGGTAGCCAAGTACAAGATCTCCCTTCCGACTCTTTGAGCAATGCTGAGAGAGCTCTATCAGCTCTGATTGAAAGGAATGACCTGGAAGCTGCTGATCTTGGGTCAACCGTTATCGAGATCAATCATGAGCATTCAGGGAGGAAGAGGTGACGGGCACTGTCCGCTAGATCAAACCACAGCCCCGTGATCCCTGAGCAGCTTGACAATTTCTTTTTTCCCGGCGTGTATTGCCACAAAGAGGGGCGTTCGTGCGTAGTAATCCTTTGCGTTCAGATCGGCACCATAGGTGATCAACAGCTCGACCGCGGCCGAATTGCCATTCTCTGCGGCAAGGCCCAGCAGGGTCAGGCCGCTTTCCTCAAGCCTCGTGTTCACAAGTCCGCCTTCTTTCAAGAACTGAAGAACGTGATGGAGGTGACCGGGCTTTGTTACGGCGTCGAATAGCATCTTATTTGATATTGGCATTCTCGCCAATTATAGCGCTTCATATGTGGCCTATGCAATACGGCCGACGGATCCAAGAATGGGTTGGGGAGGCCGGGTCGGCCGGCCCTTCCCTTCATCGAAAAGACGCCTGATGGCGGTAAATGGGACACCGTTGGACTTCGAATCCGCAGGTCGCCCGTTCGAATCCGGCCGGGGGCGCTCTCATATTTACCCGTGTCCCCCTGTAAAATCAGGCTATTGTCGCATTGAGCACGGATTCTTTAACGGCCGCCACTTTCAACCCTTAAAGGCCAAAAGAAGCAAGGGCGTGTGATATCACCTATCAAATAGCCACTAGAGGTGATTGACCTCCTGGGAACGGCGGCCGAGAATGCGACCTGCTATTTATCATGACGGTTCCCGGAGGACCGTGAAATGGAAAACCGGAAGGACAAGAGGTTTGGGGAACGGAACGACGTTCTTATAAAGAACAGGTGCCAGGCTCCGGAAACCGCTGCAAACGGTGGGGTCAATGCCTATACTCACGACCTTTCCGTGACCGGGGCCCGGATCCGCACCAAGCAGGATTTCCCCGTCGGCCACGTCATCCGGATCGGCATCGACCTCAAAAGAACTCAGAAGTCTTTTAAAGTGGACGCCGAGGTCATATGGACCCGGAAGAGCAAAAATGGCAAGCGCTTCGACATCGGTGTGGAATTCCTGCATAGCGTTCCCGATTCGTATATTTTACTGATCGCGCATTTCTGCGGCAAACAGGTAGAGATCCCTTCCTCGGTTTCTCCTGAATCTCCGGCCTCGTAACCTTCATCCCCCGCTTAATGTGCCACCTCTGAATTGAAATCGTCAGGCCTTCTGGTCACTACCGCCGTCAGCCTGTACCCTAGGAAATCATGAGGCAGACGGGGAGGCCCCGGCCGCCGGTGCTCCCCTGGATCTGAAAGACACGTGGAGGCGGGAGTTTTGGCCTTGTTACTATAGACGCTCGTGGACGGCGAGGATTCTCACGACTCGAAGCTTTTCCTCTTGACAAGCCCAGCCTATCGGATTTAGGTTGAGTCTATCAAGCGATCCGGGGGGATCAGAGCCGTGTCCAGAGTTTCCTCTCCAGAAGACAAGCCTCGGTCTATATAGATGCGGCCTGGCAGGCGCAAGATCTTTGCATCAAGGGGGAAGATATGAAAAGAGGGTTGGTCTTGGCAGTAGGTTTCTTGGTGATCGCGGCAGGCCTAACGCCCGCTGGTAAGGCCAAGGCTCCGGCTGAGGCGTTTACGCTTGGGGAAACCGGCGGAGATCCGGGGCCGATAGCATTTACATGGGCGCTCGAGTCAACGGTGCCGGCGTCGCTCGCGGGGCCAGGAGGCGCCGGTTATATTGAGGATCCCGGATCCCCGTATAACACGGCAATAGGGGGGTACGCACTGGACTCCAACACGGCCGGCTTCTATAACACAGCCAGTGGATTCAATGCGCTCACCGCCAACGACGAAGGTTTCAATAATACGGCCAACGGGGCTCTTGCGCTGTCCTTCAATACGTCGGGAGATTCGAACACGGCCAGCGGATTCGAGGCGCTCCTTTCCAACACTACCGGCTCGTTCAACGAGGCCAGCGGAGGCTATGCGCTTTACTCAAACACCACCGGCAACGGCAACACGGCCATTGGAGGCCAGGCGCTCCTTTCCAACACTACCGGCAGACACAACACGGCGATTGGGTTTGACGCCGGTTACAATTGCCAGGGAGGCAACTCTAACATTTATCTGGGCAGTTTCGTCATGGGCTATACCGAAGACACAAACACAATCCGAATCGGTAAACCCTATGACACGGTTAGTCAGTCGGGCCAGACGCAGACGTTCATCGCAGGGATCGCCGAAACCGCACTGGATGCGAGCATGGCGCCGGCCGTCGTCGGGATCGCTAGCGATGGACGCCTGGGCAAGTTCCCGGAAGAATTGCTGCCGGAAAAGGGCGATCCGGGTGAGCAAGGCCCTCCGGGTATCCAGGGACCGGCTGGAGAAGGCTTTGTCCCTGGAGCGTTGCTGTTCCTGCCTGCTGGATCTATTCCGCCAGCCGGGTTTGGGTTTCTTGGCAGGACAGACCTCTCCTTGGCAGTTCCAGGGGTAAAGAGAACCACCAAGCTTTCAGTCGACGTCTACCAGAAGCAGTAATGCGGACGATTTGAAAGATTAGAGGCCGCTGATCTGGGCCCATGGGGAGCCGGAGGCGAACCTTGCCTGTTAGCTGACCCGCTATCCCCAATTCAAGAAGACGGCCGGGGAAACCGCTCGGAGATGCGCGATACTTCTCTAGGCATATGGGGCGGTACCCCCCGCGCAAGGGCTGGATCCCTTTGAGGGGGGTAACTCAATCAACCGTCGCGTCAGTGAAGGGGTATGCCCAGTTCGGTCTTTAACGCCGTCGCTTTCTCCTTCTGTCCCGTCGCTTCGAACAGGGCGATCAGGCGGCCGCCGGCGCGGCGGGTGCGGTCGTGCTGGAGGCCGAACTGCTTCTTGATGATATTATAGCTGTCGACGAGCAGCGGCTCCGCCGCCCTGTAATTCTTCGCTTCCATCAGACAGCCGCCCAGCATGTTTTTCGTCGTCGCGATCTGCCAGTGGGTTTCAGGGAATGTCATCAACTTGATCGTCAGAGCCTGGCGCATGCTTTCCTCCGCCTCTTTGTACTTCTTTTCTCTCTGCAGTGCCGCACCCAGACTCTGGAGGGTCTGCGCCACCTTCGGGTGGTTCTCCCCATAGATCTTCCGGTCTAACGCCAACACCTCCTGGAAGTACTCCTCCGCCTTATCCACCTGGCCCTGTTCGAGGTAGACGAGGGCGAGGTTGTTCAGGTTCGAAGCGACCACGGGGTGAACCTCCCCAACGGCCTTGCGGTTGATCGCGAGCGCCTCCTGGAACATCGGCTCCGCCTGCGAATATTTCTTCTGCCGGAGATAACTCATCGCGATATTGTTCACGCTCTGAGCGATCAGCGGGTGATCGCCGCCCAGCAGCTTCCTGCGGATGGCCAGCGATTCCCGGTACAGCGCCTCGGATTCCTCGTACTTCTCCTGGTAGTTCAACACTATCGCGAGGTCGTTCAGAGTGGTGGCGATCGGCAGACTCTCGCCGCCGAGGAGCTTGCGGCTTAGCGCCAGGGCCTCGCGGAAATACTGCTCCGACCCTTTCCAGTCACCGGCCGCGAAGCGCAACGATCCCAGGTTGTTCAAGCTCGCGGCGACATCGACATGCTCGGGACCCAGCATCTTACGCTGGATCTCGAGCGCCTGCTGCATCAGGGTTTCGGCCGCGGCAAAGTCCCCCTTGTCCATCTTCACCACGCCGAGCGTGCCCAGGCTGGCGACGACCTCTTCGCTCTCCTTCGGGAACATCTTCTGCCGGATGTCGAGGCTCTCCTGCGTCAGATCCATAGCCTTGTCGAACAATCCGAGATTCCGATAGACCTTGCCCATCGTATTCAGCATCGTGGCCCGGACGGCCGGCTGCTCGCGCAGCTCCGTTGCGACCCTCTGCGAGCCGCGATCCAGGATCTCCCGCGCGCTGATATTCCCGCCTCGGGCTTCCTCCGGATCGGCGACCTGGAACAGCTCCACCAGGAAATCCGAGACCTGGCGAGACGTCTTGGCTTCCTGGTTCGCCCTGTCCCGCTCGCGGGCGATGCGGCGGGCCTGGATAGCCGTCGTCACGGAGAAAGCGGCCAGGAGGATCGCGATGGCCGAGGCCACGCCGACGCCAAACCTGTGGCGGCGGACAAATTTCTTGGCTTTGTACAGGGTGCTCGGCGGGCAGGCGACGACCGGTTGATGGTGAAGATACCGGTCGATGTCGGCCACCAGGTCCGAGGGGGATCCGTAGCGCCGCGTCCGGTCCTTCTCCAAAGTTTTCATCGTGATCCAGTCGAGGTCGCCTCTGATCTGCCGGATGAGCGCCGGGCGCTCCGTCCGCCGCTTCTGCGCCTGGGCCGTCGATGCTTCTCCCATCGTGCTCAGCCGGGTGCTCGGCTTGGGCGGGTCTTCCTCGCGGATCTTCCGGCGGATCTCGTCGTAGCCGGCCCGCCTCAGCTCCTTGGAGTCGAACGGCAAGGCCCCCACAAGAAGTTCGTAGAGGATCACGCCTAACGAGTAGACATCGGTCCGGGTGTCGACGTTCTGGCCGGACATCTCCGCCTGCTCCGGGCTCATGTACTCGGGCGTCCCAACCATCATCCCCAGCTCCGTGTACATCGTCCTCTCGGTCAGGCTTTGGGCCGTCGCCTTGGCTACCCCGAAGTCGATGATCTTGGGGACGGCGACCCCGTCCTGGATGGCCACCAGGATATTGGAGGGCTTGAGGTCCCGATGAATGATAGCCTTCTGGTGGGCGTGCTGGACCCCCTCGCAGACATGCTTGAAAAGCTCCAACCGTTCCTGGGTCGTCAGGCGATTTTGGTCGCAGTAGGCCGTGACGGGGATGCCCTGGACATACTCCATGACGAAATAGGGCCGCCCGTCTTCCGTTTCCCCGGCGTCGAAGACCTTGGCGATGGCCGGGTGGTCCATCATGGCCAGGGCCTGGCGCTCGGACTCGAAGCGGGCGATGACCTGACGGGTGTCCATGCCCGTCTTGATGAGCTTCAAGGCCACGCGACGCTGAATGGGTTTCTCCTGTTCGGCGACCCAGACTTCCCCCATCCCGCCCTCGCCGATCTTTTGGAGCAGGTGGTAGGGGCCGATAGTCTGCGCGACCCGGCCGGTCGAAGTCAGGGTTTTGGTCTTATCATAGGGCTCCGTCTTGTCCATGGCTCCCCCCAAAGGAATCGTAGTGTCGGAGTTCGGGCATCGCCTTATGGCCCTTTCCCCTCGTTCTTTGCCTTGTCAAGAGGATAACCCTGCCTGGGAGGGAAGTCAACGTGTGATGACCAGTGATCATTTGGCTTGACAAAGCCCAGGTAGGAACCTATATTCTCATCATCTTAGGGGAGGGGGCGAAAATGAGAAAATCCATTATTGTGAGGAAGATTCTCTACGGATCACGTTGCCTTGCACTCGTCCTTCTGGCCGTGTGGGTGTCCAGCCCGTCTGCGGTTCTGGCCCAGGATATCACGGTCAGCGGCAGTCCTAAAGTGGGTGTGTTGCCGATCATGATCACGGCCTTTGTCACACAGCCTCCGACCCCCGATGTTCTGCCTTCCTACGCCGATTATTATGTGTTCACCCTGTTTGATACAGGGTCGACGAGGATTGTTTTTGATACGACGACGGCGGGAACGCTCGGGGTCTCCAACGGCATGGTCTTGGACCTCCGGATCAACGGCCTGGGCGCGATCGACGCCGGGACACTAAACGCGCCGATCTATTCGGGCTTCCAAGCCCAGATACTTGCTATCCCGGTTTCGCTACCAGCATCGGCTCCCAACTGGACCCTTATCGGCGGGCCGGCGACCAACGTCGTCAAGGCGGTCATCGACTATGCCACGACCGTGACCCGAGGCCCCTACGCCTACCTTGGCGGCGCGTATGTCGATGGACCGGACATCAAGTTCTACCCGGCCGGGGGCTCTGTAGGCTATACCCCGGCGATCACGCTGAACCTGCTGGCATTTGGGGATACTGGCTCCGGCCTGGGCCAACGCTACTATATGTACAACATTAGCTTCAACGAGGGAGGGCTCAGTTGGGCTTCTCCTGCCAGTGGGGAGATTAGCGATGATTCGGGCCAACGCTTCCTGTACGATACAGGCACGACCCCGACGATGCTGAGGCAGCCGCTGGCCGACGCGCTGGGGCTAACGGGACAGCAGGCAGAGTTCCAGGTCACAGTAAATGGGATTCCGTTGCCCGGCTACTATCTGGATTCGATCACCATGACCGGGGTGGAAGGTACCTATACGGTGCTCAACGCACCCGTCATCGTTACGACTGACGCTATGGGTGGGGCGGCCGACGCCAGAATCGGATCCAACCTCTTTAGCCAGGCTAAGATACTCTTCGATGGCCCGGCCGCCACGCTTGGCATCATCAGTGCGGCCAATGCTGATAATCCGCCCGTTGCCAACGCAGGGGCCGATCAGGTGATCGAGGCCACGGGCCCGACGACTCCCTTCACGCTTGACGGTACGCTTTCCAGTGACCCGGACGGCGACACGCTCACATACAGCTGGAAGGATGAGAACGGCATCGAAGTGGGAACGGAGGCGACCGTCACTCTTAGCCGGGGCCTTGGAGCCTTTGTGTTCACTCTTACGGTGGCCGACCCCGCCGGCTTGACCTCGGAGGACGCCGTCTCGATCACCATTCGGGATACCACGCCCCCTCTCCTGACCGCTCCGCCGGACGTAACGGTTCCGGAAAGCGATCCTCTGGGCCAGGCGGTCGACCTGGGTCAGCCTACCGTCAGCGACAATCATGATACTAGCCTCACCGTGTCCAATAACGCCCCCGGCCTGTTCGTTCTTGGGACAACGACAGTGACCTGGACGGCTTCCGACGTATCCGGGAATACCTCAACCGCGCAACAGACGGTCACCGTGGTGCCTGGCACCCCCGGAAACCAGCTCACCAACTTGGCCAAGTTGGTTCAATACTCAATCACTTCCGGAGGAGTCGCCTCAGAGTTGCAGACGAGTCTGCTCGCTAAGATCGGTGCCGCGTCGAACGCGTTGGCCAGAGGGAACCCGAACGATGCCAAGGTGGTCATGAATCAACTCACGGCGCTTGTCCACCAGGTTGAGGCTCAAACGGACAAGAAGATTGCGCCGGCTGTGGCAGCAGAGATCATCGCCCGGGCCAATCGTGTGATCGCGGCTCTAGGAGGCTAGGCGAACGGCCTAGGAGTGCCCTGCGATGCGGCGCTCCCTGCATGATGATAGAGGCTGATAGGGGAACCAGGAGCGCGGGCGTTCTCCGGTTGAGATAGATGCCGCTTGGCCAGACGCTTGGCCTCGTAACAGAAGACGCTGATTTCAGAATCGGACTTCGAATCCGCAGGTCGCCCGTTCGAATCGGGCCAGGCGCGCTCTCTCACTCCTTGATCCGCTCGCCTCTCCTTCTTTTGCACCTCTTAGCCCTTCAGCGGGCCGAAAAATGTAAGGCCGACAGGGGAGAGGGGGGTGAGATATCACCCGCCAAATAGCCACTAGGGGTGATTGACCGCCCGGGCGCAGCCCCTGAGAATAGGGGCTGCAAACTTATCTGACCAGACCCGGAGGACCCTGAAGTGGACAACCGGAAGGACAAGAGATTCGAGGAACTTAACAACGTCCTTATTAAGGACAAAGGCCAGAGCCAGAAGACCGCGGCTAACAGCGGCGTTAACGCCTATACCCACGACATTTCCGTGTCCGGAGCCTGGATCTGCTGCAAGCGGGATTTCCCCATCGGCTCCGTCGTCCGGATCCTCATCGAGCTCGAAGAGACGGATAAACCTTTCGAAGTGGACGCGGAGGTCGTATGGACCCGGAAGGGCAAGAACGACAGGCACTTCGATATCGGCGTGGAATTCCTGCATAGCATTCCTGATACGATCCTTTTGCTCCTCAGACACTTCTACGGCAAAAAGGTCGGGGTTCCCGCCTCGGTCTCCTAGGCCTCCGGCCTCGCATCCGCAGGCCGCCGGTTCGAATCCGGCCGGACGCGCCACGCAGCCGATTATTTTTCCGCTTCCACGGAACGGGCCAGGGCCTCCATCTCGGCGGCCCGGGCATCCTTATGGGTGGCCCTGAGGAAGACCGCGAAGTCCTTGAGGACTCGGAGCAGGTCGTATCCTCCGCGATAGAAGTCCCCGTCCGGCGTTCTGATAAGCGCGAAGGCGCGCTCATAAAGCCCCTCCGCTTCCTGAACGCGGCCGCTCTTGAAAGCGCATGCGGCCAGTCCGCAGAGGCTATTGGACAACTCGGGGCTCTTCGGACCGAAGGCCTTTTGCCGCAGCGCGACCGACCTCTCGAAAAGCTTTTGGGCCCCGTCCGTATCGTTCTCTTTGAGCATGATAAAGGCGAGGCTGTCGAGAAAGCGGGCCAGCTCCGGATTCCCGGGGCCGGCCGCCTCTTGGATGGCGACCGCGCGCTCGTAGTAGGGCTTGGCCCCGATCGGGTCGCCGCTCTCAGAGATCGCGTCTCCCAGGTTGGAGAGGCCCGACGCGAGGTCCGGATGTTTGGGACCCAGCACCTTTTCCTGGATCCGGACCGCACGCTCGAGGAGCGGGATCGCACCTTTCGGATCACCCTGGAACGTACGGAGGACGGCAAGATTGTTGAGCGTCTGGGCCAGACTCGGGTGGTCAGGGCTCAATATCTTTTCCCGGATCGCGAGCGTCCGTTCCCACATCTCTTGCGCCTTCTTATAATCGCCCTCTCTGTAGGCGATCGCTCCCAAGGAGTTGAGCGCGTTTGCGACATCGGCATGCTCGGGCCCAAGGAGCTTCTCGCGGATCGCCAGGGCACGTTCCATGAAGCCCCGGGCCTCCTCGAATTTCCCTTGGCGCCAGTAGAGATTGCCCAGGTTGTGAAGGCTGGCGGCCACGATCTCGCTGTCCGGGCTGAACCTCTTCTCGCGGATGGCCAGGGCCTGCTCCATGAAATCCTTCGCCTTGGCGAAATCGCCCTTTTGCCACGCGACGGTGCCGAGTTCCGAGAGCGTTGACGCGACGTCCGGGTGGTCGGGGCCGAGGGCCTTCTTGCGGCCGTCCAAGGCCTTTTCGAGGAGCGCCTGGGCCGGGTCATACAGGCCGAGGTTTTCATAGACGATCCCCATCGTATGCATCAGCTCGGCCTGGACGACAGGCTGCCCCTGGAGCTTGCCGCTGATGCTGTCCGCGCCCTTGTCAAGGATCTCCCGCGCAGTGATCTTGTTGCCCAAGGCCTCGCTCGGCTTGGATATCTTGAAAAGCCCGGTCAAGAAATCGGAAACCTGGCGCGACGCTTCGGCTTCCTGGTTCGCCCTGTCGCGTTCGCGGGCGATACGGCGGGCCTGGATGGCCGTGGTGACGGAAAAGGCGACCAGGAGGACGGCCAAGCCGGAAACGACCCCCACGGCGGCCCGGTGACGGCGGATGAATTTCTTGGTCTTGTACACGGTACTCGGCGGGCGGGCGACGACCGGCTGATGCTGCAGGTACCGGTCGATGTCGGCCGCCAGGTCCGAAGGCGACCCGTAGCGCCGCGTCCGGTCCTTTTCCAGCGCTTTCATCGTGATCCAGTCGAGGTCGCCCCGGACCTGCCTTATGAGCGCGGGAGGCTCGGTCTTCCGGTTATGCGCGTGTGTCGTCGAGGCGTCCCCCATCGTGCCCAGCCGGGTGCTCGGCTTCGGCGGATCTTCCTCCCGGATCTTCCGGCGGATCTCGTCGTAGCCGGCCCGCCTCAGTTCCTTGGGATCGAAGGGAAGGGCCCCCACGAGGAGCTCGTAGAGGATGGCGCCCAGGGAGTAGACGTCGGTGCGGGTATCGACGTTCTGGCCGGACATCTCCGCCTGCTCGGGGCTCATATATTCCGGCGTCCCGACCATGATGCCGAGCTCCGTGTACATCGTCCGTTCGGTCAGGCTCTGGGCCGTCGCCTTGGCCACGCCGAAGTCGATGATCTTGGGTACGGCCACCCCGTCCTGGATGGCGACCAGGATATTGGAGGGCTTGAGGTCGCGGTGGATGATCGCCTTCTGGTGGGCGTGCTGGACCCCTTCGCAGATATGCTCGAAGAGCGCCAGACGTTCCTGGGTCGTCAGGCGATTCTTGTCGCAGTGGGCGGTGATGGGGATGCCCTGGACGTATTCCATGACGAAATAGGGGCGTCCTTCCGCCGTTTCTCCCGCCTCGAACACCTTGGCGATGGCGGGGTGGTCCATCAGGGCCAGGGCCTGGCGTTCGGACTCGAAACGGGCGATGACCTGCCTCGTATCCATGCCCGCCTTGATGAGCTTCAGGGCCACGCGCCGGTGGATGGGCTTGTGCTGTTCGGCCACCCAGACTTCCCCCATTCCGCCCTCGCCGATCTTCTGGAGGAGACGGTAGGGACCGATCATCCCGGCCGTTTCGCCGCCGGATCCGAGCGTTTTGGTCCTATCCGGAGGATCGAGTTTGTCCATGATGCTCCCCCAAAGAATCAAACGGACCGATATCGGGACATGATCCTGCCCCCTGGATCCTTTCCCCGCGGCAGAAGGATAGCACCGGCCATATGCCCCGTCAACAGGGCCGACTATCCTTTCGCCTCTTGGTTGATATAGAATTCGCGGTGACAGGAGGAGGCGACCGACATGAAACGTTTCGGACAGCTCATTCGCGTAAGACCGGAGAGATTCAAAGAATACCGGGACTTCCATACGAGGGTCTGGCCGGAAGTCCTCGAGACCATCCGCCGGTGCAACATCCACAATTATTCGATCTACCACTGGCAGGGCCGGCTCTTCGCCTATTTCGAATACCACGGCACGGATTACGCCGCCGACATGGCCAAGATGGCGGCCGATCCCAAGACCCAGGAATGGTGGAAGATCATGATGCCCATGCAGGAGCCCGTCCCGGGCCGGACCGCCGGGGATTGGTGGGCGACGATGGACGAAGTCTTCCACACGGATTGAAGGGAAGACCTTGGAACGCACGGTCTCAGGCCTGGCCAAGCTCGCCCGGATGACGAAGACGCTCAGGCACGAGGAGGCCGACCGCGTCGCGATCAGCGATTTCTTTTGGGGGAGCTTTCTTGAGCGGTGGCGCCGGGAGATGGGCCTGCCCCCGACGGCGGATATCTACAGGCACTATGATCTCGACTGGATCGTCACCATCCCCAATATGGACCCGCACATCGGGGCGTTCGAGGT
>Ga0316620_10000803_pt1 | contig 12887 bp, 11 predicted proteins | sample OWC_Aug_M1_C1_D5_FD_207651 | JGI IMG/M metagenome (GOLD analysis project Ga0316620, IMG submission 207651) | Wetland soil microbial communities from Old Woman Creek delta, Ohio, United States - OWC_Aug_M1_C1_D5_B | ecosystem: Environmental > Terrestrial > Soil > Wetlands | place: USA: Ohio... | reverse complement strand
TGCGTACTGCGCCGATTATCCGTACTTCGGCAGACTCCTCGAGGAAATCCTCGCCCGGAGACGCGCCACGCGCCTTACCCGCGCCGATTTCCGGACGCTTGTCGCGCAGATCGACGATCAGATCATCCAACAGCACTCACCCCAGGAACTCGCCCAGCTCGTCAGGCCGCTGTTCGATTTCTTCCTCCTGAAGGAGGCCGGGCCAGACGAGCCCGTCCCCCTCGCTCCGCTTCTGCAGTTCTTCGAGGACAAGAGACTGAATGTGCTCAAAGAGTACGTCCAGAGCATCTGCCGGCTCCGCGAGAGCACCGCGATCTCCATGCGTGAGCTCCGCCGCCTGATCGAGGGTCTGGAGTCGACAGGGAAGGAGCAGAACGGCGGGACCGAGAACATCGTCTCCCCGGCGCCGGAAGGAGCGCCAGAGGCGGTCGCGCCGGCGGCACCCGGGCAGCCGGATGCCGGACCGACACAGCACGCCGAACAGGAGCCGCTCCCCGACCTCCGCACTCTCATCGGGGAGAAGCAGCGACAACGGTTCGTCCGCCATGTCTTCAACCGGGACCAGGCTTACTTCTCCGGGGTGATCGCCACGCTCAACTCGTTTCATTCGTGGGACGAAGCGGCGGCCTATCTGAAGAAGGTGTACGCCATCAACCGCCTCGACCCCTTCAACGAGAATGTCGTTGAATTCACCGACCTCGTGCAGCAGCGCTTCACCAACGAGACGGAAACTCCCCGATGAAGTTCATCGACACCGCACACATCCATGTCCGTGCCGGTGACGGAGGGTCGGGAATCATCAGCTTCCGCAGGGAGAAGTACGTCCCCAAGGGTGGACCAGACGGAGGTGACGGCGGCCGCGGGGGGGACGTTACCCTCCGCGCCAACGGGCATCTCACCACACTCCTTGATTTCCAGTACCGCAGGGAATACCGCGCGAAGAGCGGCGGTCACGGAGCCGGGGCTCGCAAAACCGGCAAAAGCGGAGAGGACACGATCATCCAGGTCCCGGTGGGAACGGTCGTCCGCGATGAATCCACCGGGGCACTCCTCGGGGACCTCACGCACCACGGGCAGGACCTGGTTGTCGCGCGCGGCGGACGGGGAGGGAGGGGAAATGCAGCATTCGCCACCTCAACCAACCAGGCGCCGCGACACTACGAGCCCGGCGGAGACGGCGAGGAACGCGCTCTCGATCTCGAGCTGAAACTCCTGGCCGATGTCGGCCTGGTGGGGCTCCCCAACGCCGGCAAATCGACGCTCATCTCCGTCATCTCTGCTGCCCGCCCGAAGATCGCAGAGTATCCCTTCACAACGCTCGTTCCCAACCTGGGCATCGTGCGCGTTGAGGAGGGGCGGGGATTCGTCGTGGCCGATATCCCGGGGCTTCTCGAGGGGGCACACCTTGGGAAAGGCCTCGGGATCCAGTTCCTGCGGCATATCGAGAGAACCAGGGCGCTGGTGTTTCTTCTCGACGCCACGCGCGACAGGCCGCAGGACGACTACCGCGTCCTGCGCGCGGAACTCGCGGCGTTCAAGAAAGACCTTCCGCGACGCCCGTCGCTGATCGTGCTGACGAAAATGGATGCCGTGCCGGCCTCGCGCGTGAAGGAGATCAACCGCCTCCGCTTCGGACGAGCCCGGCCACACCGGATCTCAGCGGTCACGCGTAAAGGCATCGCTGACCTCGTGGCCGACATGTGGAAGCTCGTCGAAGGAAGAGAGAAGGGCACCGCGCGGCGCAAACCAGAGAGCAGGCCGTAGACCATGTTTCACGCCACTTCCTGGCACCACTCACCTCTGACCAGCCGGCGGCTGGCAACGGTCGTTGCACTGCTGGCCATCCTCCTGGTGGCCGCCGGACTTCTGGCAATCTCGGTCGGCAGCGTGTCGATTCCCCCGTCCACCGTCCTCAAAACGCTGCTCGGCGCCGACGGCGTGACCGAGGCGGAACGGACGATCGTGCTGGGCATCCGGCTTCCGCGTGTGCTCCTCGCCATGTGCGTCGGCGCCGGCCTCTCGGTCGCCGGCCTGGTGTTCCAGGCGTTGCTGCGCAATCCTCTCGCTGAACCGTACATCCTCGGGATCTCCAGCGGGGGGACGGCCGGCACCCTCCTGGCCCTGACACTCTCCCTGGGAATGTTCGGAACCCCGGTCGCCTCTTTCGCAGGATCCGCACTGGTCATGGTCCTGGTTTACAGCGTCGCCCAGCGCCGGGGACAGATTGATACACACGCCCTCCTGATGGCAGGAGTGATGATCGGAGCGTTTTTCAACGCCGTCGTCCTGCTGCTGATCGCCATCATGGACCGCGAGCTCCGCCATGCGTATCTCTGGCTGATGGGGAATCTGAGCAGCGCCACCGCAGAGTCAACACTGCTCGTTGCCCCCTTCGTCGTCATCTCGTCGCTCTTCCTCTTTTTCTTCGCCAAGAGCTACAACCTGATCGCCACCGGGGACGAAGGGGCGATGCAACTGGGGGTGAATGTCCGCACGGTGAAGCGGGTCTCCTATCTCGCGGGTTCGTTGATCACGGGCCTCGTGGTGTCCGTCAGTGGTGTCGTTGGATTTGTCGGGTTGGTCGTTCCGCATGTATGCCGAATGGTGTTCGGGCCGGATCACCGTCTCCTTCTTCCGGCCTCATTCCTCTCGGGCGCGATCTTCCTTCTCCTCGCCGATCTGCTGGCACGAACGATGCTGGCGCCGGTCGAGATCCCCGTCGGAGCAGTGACGGCAGCCATCGGCGCGCCGGTTTTCATCTACCTTCTGCGCAGAACCTGACCGGCCTGCCGGCAGACGCGAGCCTTGCGTCGGATACCCCTTTTCCGTACCTTGAGGTGAGTTCGTCATTCCACGGGGCCCCGGAACGTTCTTCCAGATGCATGCTCTTTCCATCGAAGCGCTCTCCTTCAGTTATCATCGCACGGTTCCCATCCTGCGCGAGATCTCCTTTGCCGTCGAACGGGGTGAATTCCTGAGCCTGGTCGGACCGAACGGATCCGGCAAGACCACATTGCTGCGCCTGCTCGACCGCATCTTTCTCCCCGACAGCGGCAGCATCACGCTCGGCGGCAAACCCCTCGGCCGCCTTTCGCGGGCCGAGCTCGCTCGCCGGATCGCCTTCGTCCCCCAGGACGGCGCGATTCAATTCCCCTTCACCGTGTATGAGATCGTCCTGATGGGACGGTCCCCCCACACGCGGGGAATGGCGTTCGAGAATGCACACGACCGGGCCATCGCAAGGGAAATGATGGCCTTGACAGACATCGACCGGCTCGCGGACCAGCCGATCACCAAGCTCTCGGGCGGCGAACGCCAGCGCGCATTCATCGCACGCGCGCTCGCGCAGCAGCCCGAAATCCTCCTCCTCGACGAGCCAAACGCACACCTGGATATCAGCCACCAGCTCGACGTGTTCCGCCTGATTAAGAAGCGGAACACGGAATCGGGCCTGACCGTTCTCTCCGTCTCCCATGACCTTAACCTGGCAGCAGCGTACAGCGATCGGGTGGCTATGCTCCAGCAAGGAACCGTCGCGGCCATCGGGAAACCCGGCGATGTGCTCACCGCGGAACGGATCCGCCAGGTGTTCGATACAGATGTCCTGGTCGACCTCCACCCCCTCCACCACGGCGTGCGGGTGACACTCAAAAAGTGAACGGAAGCAGATGAGGGTAGCGTGAGACGACGCATAGTCCGTGAAAAAGTTGTCCAGGCCCTGTACGCCCATGAGATCTCCGGCGATCCGCCCGAGCATGTGATCCAGTGCATCCTCAGCAGCCTGGAAGAAAACAAGCCCGCCTACGACTTCGCCAGGAGGCTCGTCCTCCATACCATCAGCCATGCCGCCGAGATCGATAGAATCATCCGGGCAAAAGTGGCAAACTGGGACTTCCAGCGCATCGCCGTCCTCGACCGGCTGATCCTCCGGATGGGGATCTGCGAGCTGATCTACTTCAAGGAGATCCCCCCCAAGGTATCGATGAACGAAGCGATCGAACTTGCCAAGCTCTTCAGCACCGAGCGAAGCGGCCAGTTCATCAATGGCGTTCTGGATGCCGTCCTGAACGAGATGAAGGCTTCCGGTGGCCTGACGAAAGCCGGCAGGGGGCTCTATGACGGGCTGGGAAAACCCAAACGGGGGTCCGCCAAGAACTCCTGACCCGGCATGAATACTCCCGCTGCCACTCCCGCTCACGACGAAGGCCCTTCCACCTCCCGCGGACAGATCTTCTCCTGGACTCTGTTCGATTTCGCCAACACCGCCTTCTCGGTGGTGGTGGTGACCGTGATCTACTCCCGGTACTTCACCAACACGGTGGCAGGCGGCCAGCGATGGCTCTGGGGCCTGGCGGTGAGCCTGTCCATGGTTCTCGCCGCGCTCCTCTCTCCTCCGCTGGGCGCAGTGGCGGACTACTCCCGGAACAGGAAACGCTTCCTGGTCCTCTTCACCATGACCTCCGTCCTCTGCACCGGCCTCCTCTATTTCGTGGAGCCGGGGATGGTCATCCCCGGGATCGCCCTTTTCATCCTGGCCAACATCGGCTTTGAAGGGGGACTGGTCTTCTATGACGCGTTCCTCCCCGGTCTGACAGCCAGAACCAGTTACGGCCGGGTCTCCGGGTACGGGTTCGCGATGGGATACCTCGGAGCCCTCGCCATCCTCCTGCTGATCATGCTGATGCTCCCCGAGCCGTCGCAGCCCGACTATCTCCGCTTCGTCCGGCTCACGTTTGTGATGGCCGCGGCGTTCTTTCTCGTCTTCTCCCTCCCCCTTTTCCTCTTCGTGCGCGAGGGACCGCTCCAGGGATCCCCGTCGCCGTCCCTTCTCCGGACGGGATTCGCCCGCGCCCGCCACACCCTCCGCGATCTGTTCATCGAGCGGCGCTATCCTTCGGTGAGCCGGTTCCTGATCGCCTTCTTCCTCTACAACGACGGCATCCTGACCGTCATCGCCTTCGCCGCCATCTTCGCGGAATCGACGCTGAAGATGGGCGACGCCGGCATCATCGCTTTCTTCGCCATCGTCCAGACGTCGGCCATCCTGGGATCTGTTCTCTTCGGTATCATCACCGACGCGATCGGCCCGAAACGGACTATCGCGATCACGCTCTGCCTCTGGATCGGTATCGTTGTTGGGGCCTATTTCGTCCGGTCCGAGGAAATGTTCTATGTCATCGCTCTCCTTGCCGGCGTGGCAATCGGATCGTCACAGTCGGCAAGCCGCAGCCTGATGGCGCTCCTCACTCCCGCGGGTCGCGAGGCGGAGTTCTTCGGATTCTACGACGGCCTGTGCGGGAAGGCCTCCGCGGTGATCGGACCCCTTACCTACGGCGTTATCGCCGATCTGACCAATGAACGGATCGCAGCCCTGAGCATCGGCCTCTTCTTCCTTGCCGGGCTGCTTCTCCTCCGGAGCGTCAGGGAACCCGATCGCGTCCCGGCAGCGTAGCTCCCACGTTCCGCCGCACACGCGCGTCAGGGTTTACTTTCCCCCCCTCTTTGTTTACCTTTGAGGGATCCAGAACAGCGCCCGCATGTCCACCTATTTCATTTCCGACATCCATCTCGGCCTGGGAACGCGCGAGGCGGAAAAGGCGAAGGAGAATCTCCTCCTGGCATTCCTGAAGGCCATCCGCCCTTCCACGGAGCAGCTCTATGTCGTGGGAGATCTTTTCGACTTTTGGTTCGAGTACGGGACAGTGATTCCACGGGGTTTTCACCGGACGCTCGCCGCCCTCCAGGAATTCACAGACGGCGGGATCCCGGTGGACTATCTCGCCGGGAATCACGACTTCTGGATGGACGATTTCTTCCCGAAGGAGCTGGGCATCCGGGTGCACCCGGATCCGTTCGAGGTGACCGTCGACGGGAAGCGGATCTACCTTCATCATGGCGACGGCCTTGCCGAGAAGGATCTCGGCTACCGGCTCATCAAGCCCGTCCTGCGCAACCACCTGGCGATCCGCCTGTACCGTTGGCTTCACCCGGATCTGGGCGTCCGGCTCGCACGGCGGTCGTCCCAGACCAGCCGCGCCTACACTGCGGCCAAGGACTACGGCGAGGAGCAGGCGATGGCGGCCTTTGCCGCCCGGAAGATCAAAGAGGGCGCGGACATCGTGATCATGGGCCACCGCCATAGCCCCGTGCGGCAGGAGATCGGAAAGGGCGTGTACATCAATCTCGGCGACTGGATCACCCACCACACGTTCGCGGAGCTAACGGGCGGGGCAATCACGCTTCAGAGCTGGAACCAAAAGGGGTAAAGCACTCATGGCGGACACGAATACACAGCCTCCGGAGGAAGGAGACATGGAGCGGTACTTCAGCGATCCGGAGTACCGACGCAGGAATTCGGGCGGAGGGAAGCGACGGATCAACTGGAAGACCCTGCGTGTGCTGGTGCCCGGAGGGATCCTCCTCGTACTCCTCGTCGCCTATGGCGTTTATCTCTTTTCCGGCCTCCCGTCGCTCGAGAAAATCGAGAACCCCAAGCCGGAACTGGCGACCCGCGTCTTCTCTGCCGACGGAGCTATCCTCGACCAGTTCTTCATCAAGAATCGGTCCCACGTCAGCTTGCAGGAAATCCCCTCGACGGTGATCAACGCGCTGATTGCCACGGAGGACAAGAATTTCTACAGCCACTGGGGCGTCGATGCGGTCCGCTTCGTGAAAGCCATGGTGAAGAATGTCCTCACGCTCCGCTTTGCGGAGGGGGAGGGAGCAAGCACGATCACCCAGCAGCTTTCCCGCAATCTCTACCTCGGCCACGACGACAGAAACGTCTTCGACACGATCACGCGAAAACTGCGGGAGTGGATCACGGCGATCCAGCTGGAGCGCAATTTCACCAAGGAGGAGATTCTCGAGTTTTACCTGAACGTGGTCTGGTTCGGACGGGGAGCCTACGGCATCGCGTCGGCGTCGCAGGTCTATTTCGGGAAGCCGCCGGCCGATCTGACCCTCGGCGAATCGGCGACGCTCGTTGCGCTCGTGAAGGGGCCGGCGTTCTACGACCCCAAAGGAAAACACCCCGAGCTCGCCCAGCGGCGCCGCAACATCGTTCTGTCACAGATGGTCAAGTACGGCTACATCACTCCCGAGCAGGCAGAGGCGGCCAGAGAGGATCAAACCGAGTCGCTCTCGTCGGAAAGCTCCGGCGGCGCAGGCCTTGCTCCTCATTTCGTCGAGTATATCCGGCAACAACTGCAGGCGAAGGCGGAGAAGTACGGGTTCGACATCTACCGCGACGGCGTGACCGTCTACACCACACTGGACACGCGGATGCAGCAGCATGCGAACCAGGCCGTGGAAGAACACCTTGCCGAATATCAGAAGATGTTCGACAGCCTCTGGAATTGGGGGCAGGAGCGGGAAACCCTGACACGGGTCATCGACCAGTCGATCCGCACATCGGCGGAATACCGCAAGGTACAGTCTCCCGCGCAGCGCGACAGCGTCTACGCCGCGCTCCGCTCCAGTACTGCATGGGTCGATTCGATGAAACGGATCGCCCAGACCATCGAGGTGGGGTTCGTCGTCATCGATCCGAAGACCGGCGGCATCCGTGCCATGGTGGGCGGGTCGAAATTCCGGCAGTTCAAGTACGGACTCAACCACGTCACCCAGATTCGCAGGCAGGCGGGATCAGCCTTCAAGCCGTTCGTCTATACCGTCGCCATCGACAACGGCTATCCCCCGACCTACGAGATCCTCAACCAGCCGGTCATCATAATGATGCCTGACGGCTCCCGCTGGACTCCGACCAACGCCGACGGCGATGTCGGGGGGAAGGTCACGATCCGGGAAGCAGTCCGGCGATCCATCAACCTGGTCGCTGTCCGCGCCGTCGAAGAGATCGCCCCCATCAATCTCGTCATCGAGTACGCGCAACGCATGGGCATCTCTTCGCCCCTCCCCCCCTACGCCTCGCTGGCACTCGGTGCCGGCGAAGTGCAGCCGCTGGAATTCGCCGCCGCCTTCGGCGTCTACGCCAACCACGGCGTCTACGTCGAGCCGACCTCCATCCTCAGGATCGAAGACAAGGACGGGAATCTCATTGAGGAGAATATGCCCCTGCAACGAGAAGTCCTGAGCGAGGAAACCGCGTTCATCATGACATCGTTGCTGCGCAGCGTGGTCGACGATCCGACGGGAACCGGGGCCCGCGTGCGAAGCTTCTTCCATTACCCGGCCGCGGGAAAAACGGGTACGACAAACGACTTCGCAGACGCCTGGTTCGTCGGATTCACCCCCCAGCTGAGCGCCGCCGTGTGGGTGGGTTTCGACAACCGGAGCGTGCACTTCACCAACTGGGACGGACAAGGGGGGCGCGCCGCAGCACCGATCTGGGGACGCTTCATGAAGGCGGTCTATGACGATCCGAATATCGCTATGCCGCTCGAATACTTCATGAAACCGCCCGGGGTGTACCAGGACACGATCTGCGTCGAAACCAAGAACCTGGCAACCCCGTACTGCCCCGCGACAACGGTGGAATACTTCACGGAGAAGATGCGACCAGGACTCTGCCAGAAACACGCAACATCGAAATGGAGGGAAGGTGAGGAAGGGCTGGGCAGAATCAGTTTCTAGGAGGAAGAAAGAAAAGGGCGCTCCCGAAGGAACGCCCGGACCAGACCAGGAAAACAATACCCCACGCCGATCGACGGCAGGAGGAAAGCAACAATCCCTTCTCTTCTCCGTCAGTCGGAGGAGAGCTCGTTCTCGAAAATATTGTCAGAGTCTACGAACACCGGCTCCTGAGCCTTCTTCTTCTGCGAGATCAGGAGCAACGGAATCGTTGCCAACACCACAAGCGCTGCAATCTTCCAGATCTTCATGTCTAATTCCCCCCAAACGTAGCAACAACAGTATAATGGAACAGGCTGCGGCAGGATGTGACTGACAACACACCGCGGGTGCCATGTGACAGCCCGCTCCTCCCGCACCTTCATACTCAATATACGAAAAAGTCCGCCGATCCGGCGAGAAACGCAGATTAATTTTTCTTTACCTCTATGAGACCGGACATCACTGCCTTCATCAATGCGCTCCGGAGACATCCGGCTCCCTATGTCCCGCTCGCGGAACTCGGAGTTCATCCCTCGATCAAGGAACGATTCATCGGCCGCCCTATCATAACCCTCCTCGACGAGATCGAGTTCTGGCATTCGGCTGGGTACGACTACGTCAAACTCCAGCCCGCCGCAGACTTCGATCCCGGGAAACGACAGGGAGATGCCAGGGTGAGAACCACCCCGGACGGGACCCTCCGGAAATGGGCATCCGAAGGGAAAGGCGTCATCACATCCCGCCAGGAATTCGACGCCTACCCCTTCCCCCTCGCCACGGACTTCAGCTACTCGCGCTTCGAAGAGGTCCGCTCCCTCCTCCCCGATGGAATGGGAGTGATCGGACAGTATGGCGATATCTTCACCATGACCTGGGAAATGATGGGCTTCGAGACTTTTTCCCTGGCACTCTTCGAACAACCCGACCTGGTCGGGAATTTGAATCAGACCGTCGGGAACCTCGTCGTCAGCATGTTCGAGTACTTCGCCGAATCCAGAGCGGTCGACGTCCTCTGGTACAGCGATGACATCGCGTACGGCAGCGGACTGATGGTCTCCCCAACGGTGTTACACAAATACTTCTTCCCCTGGCTCAGGAGGATTGGAAATCTCGCGAAATCCCACGGAAAACCGTTGATCTACCACACAGACGGAGACGTGCGGAGCGTCCTCAATGAAATCATCGACTGCGGAGTGGACGCCCTCCATCCAATCGAACCGAAAGCCATGTCACTGGCCGAGGTCAAGAAGAACTGGGGGGACCGGCTCAGCCTCATCGGACATGTCGATGTCGACCTCCTCTCGAGAGGCACACCGGCACAGGTCCGAGAAACCGTCCGCCGCAATCTCGACATCACAGGCAGAACTGGATATATCATCGGATCCGGAAATAGTATCCCGGAATATGTGAAATTCGAAAACTACTTGGCCATGCTTCAGGCAGCCCGCGAATTCGGCGGGTCCTGAGGACTTCTCCCCTATGTATCTGAGGATTCGATGAAATACCGTATGCTCGGCAGAACAGATATTACCGTTTCGGAGATCGGCTATGGCTCCTGGGCGATTGCCGGAGGACTGTGGAAAGGCGCTCTTGAAACCGAGTCGCTGCGGGCACTCCATCGAGCTGTCGATCTGGGAGTGAATTTTATCGACACTGCGCTGGTCTATGGAGACGGCAGGAGTGAAGAGCTGATCGGACGATTCCTCCGTGAGAGAGAAGAACGCCTGGCAATCGCGACAAAAATCCCACCGAAAAACGGGCGATGGCCCGCCCGCCCCGGGACAAGCCTTGAACAGGCCTTTCCGTATGACCATATCATCGAGTGCACGGAGAGGAGCCTGAGGAACTTGGGGATCGAAACAATCGATCTCCAGCAGTTCCATGTCTGGCTGGATGACTGGACTGGCGCACAGGCCTGGGTCGACGCCCTGGGACACCTCAAGGAACAGGGGAAAATCCGGTTCGTGGGGATTTCCATCAACGACCACCAGCCGACAAGCGTTCTGAAGGCGGCCAGGTCAGGGCTCATAGACAGCTTCCAAGTCATCTACAACATCTTCGACCAGAGCCCCGAGGATGTTCTCTTTCCCCTCTGCAGGGAACTGAACATCGGCCTGATCGTGCGTGTCCCGTTCGACGAGGGTGCCCTGACCGGCGCTATCACCCCCTCTACGAGCTTTCCGGAGGGGGACTGGAGGGGATGGTACTTCCGCGGGAACCGCAAGGCAGAAGTCGTTGACCACGTCAATAACCTTCGGACAGTTCTGGGCGAGGAAGCCAGATCCCTCCCCGAGCTTGCCCTCCGGTTCTGCCTCCACCGAAGCGAGGTCTCGACCGTGATCCCGGGGATGCGTACCGTGGCTCATGTGGAGGCCAACTGCTCCACCTCCGACGGTCGCAGGCTCACCGAGCCATTCCTCGCCAGTGTGCGGAGCCATCGGTGGGATAAGAACTACTACCAGTAGCCCCCCGACAGCCCTCCCGGGGGACAGACCGGCTACCCCCAACTTTTCCGGCTCCCGTACGTACAAAGTTTGTGGAGGAAAACCCGGGAGAGAGCGGACATGGACGGTCTACAGAGGGAAAGTGAGGCTGGCAAGCTGCTTGCGCACACTCGCCGAAAGATGAAGCGGTGGGGGATCACCGTCTCGAGTCTGGCAAGGGAGATGGGCGTTTCCCGGCAATACGCCTGGCAGCTCGTTAACCAGCGGACGGTCGTCTCGGAGGCTCGGGCCAGAGAATTTGAACGGTCGGTGGAGGCGATTATCCGGGGGAGAGAGAATCTCGCGACCTTTGGAGATCGTCTGCGCGCCGCCCGGGTGGCCGCCGGGTTGACTTTGAAACAGGTTGCCGCAATGATTGGGTATTCGTGGGTAGGAGTTGAGCGGTGGGAGCGAAATGTCTGCCTCCCCAAGCCGGGAGTCCTCTGGCATCTCCTGTCGCTCTACGGTGTCAGCGAGGGCGGCTATGAGATGGCCTCCGTTTCACGTCCCCGTGGGAATTCGGGGCATCGCGCCTCGCGCACTGTTCTCGGCGCCCGCGAGGACCTGGCTCTCTCCCTCCGTTCAGTCTCCGGAGACTTCACAAGCGCCGCGCAGCGGTTCCAGCGGGGCCCCGGAATCCCGGGGACGAGGGAAGGGGAGCCGGGACAACAGGATCACCTCTCACCTCTCCGATGAACGCATCACCTCTTCAGGCCTGACTGGTCGACGACCCAGGGAATGAGCGCCTGAAGGAACTTCTCCGCAAACTCCTTCTTCAGTGTTGCATACTCGGCGGGGTGCCCCGTTTTCGCGTCCTGGAAGAGGTGGTTGGCGCCGGGGACCACGACGATGGTCAGATTCTTCCCTCTCTCTCTGAGTCCCTCCAGGACCGGCCGGTTGGTTGACGATGACACCTGCATGTCCTTCTCGCCCAGAAGTGCAAGCACGGGAACGGAGACCGCACTGAGCGCGACCACCGGATCCAGGTCGATAAACGAACGGAACCAGGGTGACCGTGCGGCACGCAACTGGTTTTCCACCTGCATGCGGGCCAGAGAGTCGGGCATCCCGCGCAGGGCCTGGCGAAGCAGGAGGGCCTGCAAGGAATCCCACCCTTTATCTCCCCGAATCACTTCATAGACTCGTCTCTGCAGGGAGAGATGTTCGGCGATCTCTCTGGGTTCCATACCTGAGGCGCGGCAGAGCGCCTCGATCTGACACAGGATGATGCTGTCCCCCCGCAGGGCGGGGCCTGCCATCAGGACGAGAAAGCCAGGTGAGGGCTCCTGCGTTGCGGCGAGGGCTGCTGCCAGAGCCCCCTCGCTGTGCCCGAGCATGCCGATATGGCTGCTGTCGATCCCCGGGTACTTTCTGAGAAATTCAAAAGCCGCACGCGCGACCTTCCCGTATCCCTGCGTAGTTTCGTCCGCGGGAGTGCGGCCGGAACCTCCCGTGCCCGGATCGTCGAACCGAAGCACGGCAAGTCCCGCCCGTGTCAGTGTGTCGGCAAGTGTGGCAAACACGCGGAAGCCGAAGACATCTTCATCGCGCGTCTGTGCACCACTTCCCGTCAGCAGTATCAGCGCCGGATGAGGTCCCTTTGAACGCGGGAGCGTGATCGTCCCCGCAAGCGGCACACCTCCGTACTGGAAACTGACCTCCGCGCTCGAGTACGGAACGGGAAGCTCCGGCCCTGCCACCCTTTCCGCCACCCCGCGCCGGAGCTGAAACGTCCCGGTCATACCGGCCTGACGGAACACTCCCCACGCACTGTCCTCTGCAATGTTCCCCTCAAACCGCGCCAGGCCCGGTCCGGCAGGGAGCTCGAAA
>Ga0316620_10000802_pt1 | contig 12896 bp, 11 predicted proteins | sample OWC_Aug_M1_C1_D5_FD_207651 | JGI IMG/M metagenome (GOLD analysis project Ga0316620, IMG submission 207651) | Wetland soil microbial communities from Old Woman Creek delta, Ohio, United States - OWC_Aug_M1_C1_D5_B | ecosystem: Environmental > Terrestrial > Soil > Wetlands | place: USA: Ohio... | reverse complement strand
TCTGAACAGCGTGCGGTTCGCGCCGCTCTCCACTATCGGCGCGCTGAAGGCCGACCCCGCGCTGCGAGCGATTCCGACGCTGGCTTTCGTCTCGCACGTGCAGGCGGATCTGATCGCCGAGGCGCGGGCGGCCGGGGTTGATCGGGTCCTCGCCCGCTCCGCGTTCTTCGACAAGCTGCCGGAGATCCTGGACGAGATGCGCGCGGCGGCCGCGGCCTCGCCGGAGATCAGGCTGCGTGACGTGTCGCGGGCCCACGAGCGCATCGCGCCCTACGTCCGCCGCACGCCGCTCGTCGAATCCGAGTGGCTGTCGTCGGTCGCCGGCGCGGATGTCCGCCTCAAGCTCGAGTCGCTGCAGGTGACGCACTCGTTCAAACCGCGCGGCATGGTGAACGCCGCGCTGGCGTTGATCGACCGCGCGTCGACGGGCGACAAGGTGGCAGTTGTCACGGCGTCGGCGGGAAACGCCGGCCGCGCTCTCGCGTACGCGGCGGAGCGCGTCGGCCTGCACACGATCGTGTTCACGCCGCGCGGCGCGCCGCGCGCGAAACTGGACGCCATCAGCCGGCACGGCGCCGACCTGCGTGCCGAGGCCGACGACTACGACGATGCCGAGCGCCGGGCGAAGGTGTACGCCGCCGCGCACGGCATCCTTTACATCTCGCCCTTCAGCCACCCGGACGTGATTGCAGGCTTCGGCACCATCGCGATGGAGGTGTTCGAGGACTTTCCCGGCATCGACACCTACGTCGTGCCGGTGGGCGGCGGCGGCTTGATCAGCGGTATCGGCCTGGCCGCGAAGGCGCTCTCCCGCGCCGTCCGGATTGTCGGCGTGGAGGTCGAAGCCTCTCACCCATTCGCCGTGTCGCTGCGCGAAGGCCGCATCACCGGGGTGACGGTAGGGCCCTCGATCGCCGACGGTCTCGTGGGAAACCTGGATCCCGAGACGATCACGTTCGACCTGGTGCGCCGCTACGTGGACGAGCTGGCGCAGGTCAGCGAGGACGATCTGAAGGAAGGCATCCGCGGCCTGGTCGCGCACGAACACCTGATTGCCGAAGGCGCCGGGATCGCCGGGGTGGCGGCGGCGCTCGCCAGGCGCGTGGATCTGAAGGGCCGCCGCGTCGCCATCGTCGTGTCGGGCGCGAACATCGACGTCGAGCGACTGCAGCAGATCCTGGCTTGAAGGTCGGGAGGGTTCACGAGACCAACCGGCGAACGGCGAGACATGATTCCGGGGCTCGGCATCCACCTCCACCCCGGCAGGACATGGCATGATAGGATTCGTTCTCGCCAGGATTGAAGCGCTCATGCGGGCGGCTCGCGATGACTACAGCGTCGATCCGCTCGTCTTCCTGCTCATCTACCTGGTCTCGGCGCCGGTCTTCTATTACTCGCTGTTCCGCACGATCCGCGCGCTCGCCAGGCGGCTCGGGAAGGAGGCTGCGCTTTGGAGCAGCGTCTTCCTGTGCGCGGTCATCGCACCTTTCGTCTACGTGCTCTTCTTCGGCCGCAACCTCCCGTGGTGGGTGTACGGCATCATCGCGCTGCTCATCGCACAGAGCGTCCTCTCCCTGGCTATGAAGGTGCGAGGGAGGTCCTCGCCCGGCGCGTAAGCTCACTCCGATCGAATCGAAGAAGTTCCTCATCCTCGCAACCCGGTGAGCCAGCCGGGGAGACCGACGCGCAGCACCCAGTGCAGGACGCCGACGGGCAGGAGCAGGAACAGCATGTCGATGGCGAGCGTGATGCCGACCATGGCGAGCGCGCATCCGAACAGGACGACGAAGATGACGCCGAACAGCGGCACGGCGAAGATGGCGACGATGGCCCTGGAACGGGTCGAGTATTTCGGCCGTGGCACGTCGATGGTGGCGCCAAGGGCCGCGAGGTGGGCAAGGCGTTTCCGAAGTGGCGGGGCGAACGACAGGAGCGTGTCCATCGGGTCCGTGGTTTGCCTCGTCTGCCCGCTCGGCGCGGTCTTCCTGTAGACGACGAACAGATGCGAGGACCAGGGGGCGCCGGCGATCGCCTCGTCGACCGCGTCGAGCCTTGCGAGCGCGCGAGCGAGACCGTCCGGGTAGCGCGTCAGCTGCACGGCGGTGGCATCGGCCAGGTATCGGCGCGTCCGCCAAGTCGCGGCGATCAGCGGGCCGACGATGAGCCAGATGAAGATCTTCTCGTTCATCCAGAACGCTGCCGATGCCATCACGAACGGCAGCCGGAGAACGTCGACGATCGTCGTCTTGCCGGACGGTTCGACGAGCGGCGCATCCGCTGTCTGTTCGAGCAGGTCCCGCACCTGCTCCCTTTCGCTCGCGTCGGCCGGCGTGCGCCTGCGGAACGTCAAGCGCAGCAGGCGAAAGAACGATCGTCGCCCGGCGGGGCCGAGCGGCGCGCCGAGCACCGCCTGGACCAGTCCCATCGTGAGGACGACCGACACGATCACCATCGAGACGCGCAGGTCTCCGTTGCCGATGGACCCGACGAGATCGCCAATCACGGCTTCGGTCTCGTCCCGGTCCAGTGTGTCGAGCACGCCGCGCGACACAACGACGACCGACTTGTCGAGCGTCGCGCCGACAGCGGCGGCGTTGGCTGCAGGCGTGTCGAGCAGCATCACCCGGGGCACGGCGATGCCGGCGGCAATCGCCATCTCCGAGACGAGGTTGACGAGCTGGCGCTCCTCGAGGTCATCCGGGCGTGGATCGCGCGCACCGAGGCTGAGCAGGACGCCGCCGGTGCCGGCCCGCAGGAACAGCGCGAGCACACCCAGCCAGGCCAGGAGCATCACGAGCATGCCCGGCACAACGAGCGCCGTCCACAGGGTTGCCACATCCTTCGTGGACGGCGTTGTGCGCCCATTGAGGACGCGATCAATCGTCGCGAAGGCGAGGTGCCCGAGGTCGGGAACAGGCCGGATTAGATTGAGGAGATCCGCGCCGAGGAGCAGCGCCGACCAGATGAGCGGCGACACAACGACGCTCAGGGGAATGCCCATGAGCAGGATCGCCAGCAGGCACAGTGAGGTCAGCTTCCAGGTGTCGCGCCGGTAGCGCGCCTGCTGACTGAGGAAAGTGTCGCGATCGGCCGGCCCGGGAACAGGCCGCCGGCCGCCGACGGGGCCCGCGCCGCTCGACGTTTCCGACATGGTCGTGTCTCGATCCTGCGGCGCCTGCGCCGGTCTTCCGACCGAGCGTGCCATGAAACCTGAGAATGTCAGGCCAGTATGTCACCGGACGCTGAACATCGACGCCACTTCGGACAGGATAACGGCTTTCGTCGAAAGCACGCGGGCGGGCTGAATGCGTCTCTCGCAGAAACTGACAAAAATGCGAGTGTCTTTGACGGTTTCGCTTGTCGGAGAGAGGGATTACGCTAGCGCAGCAGCTGCAATGCGGCGACGGCGGCGAGGCCGGCCAGGCAGAGAAAGATCAGCAGCACAATCAACCACCTGCGGCGGCGCGGCGCGCGCACGGGCGACGGCACGGGCATGTCGTTGCGTTCGTCCGCCTCCAGGCCGGCGGCCACCTCGCGCAGCTCGGAGGCGATGGCCGCGGCGCTGTCGGCCCTGCCTTCCACGCTCTTGACCAGGCACCGCTGTACGAGGCGATCCAGCGTCTCGGGCACACGCGCGTTCGCCTGGCTGGGAGGTGGCGGCGTGCGGCCGAGAATCGCGACCATCGTGTCGGAGGCGGTCGCGGCGCTGAACGGTTGCCGCCCGGTCAGCATCTCGAACAGCACGCATCCGAGCGAGAAGATATCGGCGCGCGCGTCGCCGCCCGCGCCCAGCACCCGCTCGGGCGCGAGGCACTCGACTTCGTCCGCGGAGAGCGAGGCATCCGGCTGGATCGGCCGATCCGGCGGAACCGACGGGAGACCGAAGCCGAGGATCTTCACCCGGCCCTTCTGGGTGACGACGATGGAATCGGGGCCGAGCGAGCCGTGAACGAACTGCTGCGAATGCGCCTCGGCGAGCGCGTCGGCGAGCTGCATGCCGAGATCGAGCGCGCGACGCAGGTTGAGCGGGTTGCCGGCGATCGCCGCCCGAAGGGTTTCACCCGGCGTGTGCTCGAAGACGAAGAAGTGGTCGCCGTTCGCCTCGCCCACCTCGAAGAGAGTTGCAATGCTGGGGTGTGACAGCGGGAGCGTCCAGCGCGCGGCCGTGATGATTGCGTCGCGGCGCGGGGTGTCGGCCGCGATCTCCGGCCGCAGGATTCTGACGGTGACCGTGCGGCCGAGCGCCGTGTCGGTGGCGCGGTAGACGTCGGTCAGCCGATCGCTGCCGACCTGGTCGCCCAGCTTGAAGTGCGCGACGGATTTCATGTGGCCGGCGCATTATACGTCGGCAAGGCTGCAGCCTTGCCCTACCGTTGCACGGGCGTTTCAGGACCAACGGCCTGCAGGCTGCTCACGACTCGCTACTTTCTCGGTTTCGAGGGACGAATCTCCACCCGGCTGGGCAGGCTGCGCGGATCGTGCTGCAGCAGACCGACGACGACGCGCGCCACGTCCTCGGGCGCGAGCTTCCACTCGGTGCCGGGGCCCGCGTGCGAGCCGGCGAACTCGGTGCCGACCGAGCCGGGCAGGACGTAGCTGACGCGGATGTTGTCGTAGCGCACCTCCTGCATCAGCGCCTCGCTGAACGCGTTCAGGCCCGCCTTCGACGCGCAGTAGGCCGCGGCGCCCGCAAACGGGTTCTTCGACGCCAGGCTGCTGATGTTGATGATCCAGCCGCCGCCACGCCGCCGCAGGTGCGGAATCGCGGCGTGACAGCAATTGAACACACCGGTCAGGTTGGTTTCGATCGTCTCGTGCCACTCGGCCAACGGCTGCGCGGCGACCTCGCCGAAGTTGCCGACGCCGGCGTTGTTGACGAGAATGTCGAGGCCGCCGAACTGCTGCACGGTCTCGTTCACCACCTGCTCGACCGACGTGTAGTCGCGCACGTCCACGGAAGCCACGTGTAACCGGCCACCCCGGTCCTTTTTCGCGCTGCCTGCCTCCGCAAGCCGCTCGCGCGCACGGGCCACGTGTTCGTCGGTCCGCCCGGTCGCCACGACGTCCGCGCCCTGCTCGAGCAGCCTTGCTGCGATCGCGAAACCAATGCCGCGCGTCGCGCCGGTGACGATCGCCACCTTACCGTGGAGCGGGAGGTCTCGGTGCATCTGTTGAGGATAGCAGAACGGTGGACCGAGGACCCACGGGTGCTGAGTGCTTTGGGCTGCGTCCCCGGTGCGATGCTGGGTGCCACGTGCCAAGTGCCTGCTGCCGAGTGCCGAGTGCCTGGCACCGCACGCAGCACTTGGCACCGCACTCAGCACCAAGCACACAGCACCAAGCACCCGTGGATCCGTTCAGTGCTGGTGCAGCGAGAGACCGTCGGCGAATTCCGAGAGCCGGTCGCGAAGAAACAGGCGGCCGCGGTGCAGCCGCGATTTCAGCGTCTGGTCCTTGACGCGCAGCACGGCGCTCGCTTCTTCGGTTGACAGCCCCTGCACGTCGCGAAGCAGGACGGGCAGGCGGTAGATGACCGGCAGGTCGCGAAGCGCCCGGACCAGCCGCCGTCGCAATTGCGCCCGCATGACCGCGTCGTCTGCCAGGGCGGACCAGTCGGCCACCTCGTGCGGCACGGTGGCCGCTTCCGCGGAATCGGGCTGACGCGAGACGGCCGAGTCGGCGGCAAGATCGGCGCCGTGCGAGCGCGCAGCGCGCAGCCGGGACATCGCCGTGTTGAAGGTGATGCGGTAGATCCACGACGAAAGCGCCGAGTCGCCGCGGAAGGCGTCGATGCTGCGGCACACCTTCAGCAGGACGTCCTGGGTAATCTCTTCGGCATCCTCGCGGTTCCTCGTGTAGCGGAACGCCAATTGGAAGATTCGCGAGCCGTAGCCGGCAGAGAGGTCGGCTACCGCGGCCTGATCGCCGGCACGGATGCGATCGACGAGCTGTTTCTCGGCCGAGTCTCTCATAGGGGGCGTCACGCAGCGAGCAGCTCTGGGCGGTTCCGCCGGAAGCCGGCCGGCTCCGCCGGCGGATTCTTGTCTACGGCTTCCTTACGGAACCGCCCAGTGCTGCTCGCCACCGCAGGACGGGTGGGACAGGTAGCCTGGACTGCTCTTGAGCCGTACACTATGGCTGAACCGTTTGAGCTGCCGACGCTGTAACCCCAATCGACGATCGTTTATTCCATGGCCACCAACCTGGGCCGTCCGTCCACCCGCGCGGTGTTTTTCGATCTGGCGGGGACGCTGATCAAGGTTCGCGGCGGCATCGGCGCGCAGTACAGCGCCATCGCGCGCGATTACGGCGTCGAGGCCGACAGCGAAGCCATCGACGCGGCGTTTCCTCGCGCATTCGCCTCCGCAGATTCGCGCAGAAGTACCGGTCCGCAGATTCACGCAGATTCACGCAGATTTCACGGCGTGTCGGCGGAGGTGGCCTCGCTCGAGAAGGGATTCTGGAAGGAGGTGGTCCGCCTGGTGTTTGCGGAAGCGGGCGGGCTCGGGCAGTTCCGCGACGGTCAGTTCGACCGCTACTTCGACCGGCTCTTCGACTACTTCGCCACCTCGGCCGGCTGGACAATCTACCCTGATGTCGTCCCCGTTCTCGGCGATTTGAAGCGACGCGGGTTCATTCTCGGCCTCATCACGAACTTCGACCACCGCGTGTTCACGCTCGTCGACGCCCTCGAGCTCGCCTGCTTCATCGACTCGATCACGATCCCGGCGCTTGCGGGGGCCGCCAAGCCGGAACGTGCGATCTTCGGGTACGCGCTTGCGCGCCACGGACTGCAGGCGAGCGAGGCGGTACAGGTCGGAGACTCGATACGCGATGACGTGGAGGGCGCGTGCGCCGCGGGACTGCGGGGCGTGCTGCTCGACCGAAAGGATCGTGCAGGCGCGGACGACGTCGAACGGATCAGATCGCTGGCGGAACTCCCTCCGCTGATCGGGCTTCGCTGAGGACGCAGCCGAAGACCTCACAGAAGTGTCCAACCAGGCGGTCTTCGACTTCCTCGAACGGCACGGGCCGCCCGAGCAGCTTGTCGAGCGACGTCACGCCGCGGTCGCTGATGCCGCAGGGAACGATCAGCCTGAAGTAGTCGAGGTCGGTCGAGATGTTGAACGCGAAGCCGTGGCTGGTAATCCAACGCGAGATGCGGATGCCAATCGCCGCGATCTTCTCGTGTCCCACCCACACTCCGGTGAGCCCCGAAACCCGTCCCGCCCGGATGCCGTAGTCCCCCGTGGTGCGGATGATCACTTCCTCGATGTTCCGCACGTACTTGTGGACATCGCAGCGTTCGGGTTTGAGATCGAGGATCGGATAGCCGACGAGCTGGCCCGGGCCGTGGTAGGTGACGTCGCCGCCCCGCCCGGTCTCGAAGACCTCGACGCCGAGCTCGGCCAACCGCGCGGGGGTGGCGAGGATGTGCGAGCGCCCACCGTCGCCCCGTGCGCCCAGCGTGAGGACGTGCGGGTGCTCCAGCAACAACAGGACGTCGCCGATTCGACCGTGCCGGCGCTCCTCTGCCAGCGCGTTCTGAATTTCAAGCGCCTCGCCGTAGGGAACCGTGCCCAGCCGCCGGATGTCCAGAGGTTTCATTGGTGACTACTGTCTACTTCGCATTCACACCGCAGTCTCGTCGAAATTCTCCAGCTGCTTCTTCACGATCGACATGAACTGGTCGGCCACCGCCCCGTCGATGAGCCGGTGATCGTAACCGAGCGAGAGGTATGCGCGCTGGCGAATCGCAATCGCATCGTCGATGATGACCGGGCGCTTCTCGACCGCGCCCACGCCGAGGATTGCGACCTGCGGCTGGCTGATGATCGGCATTCCGAACAGCGCGCCGAACACGCCCGGGTTCGTGATGGTGAACGTGCCGCCCTGCACCTCCTCGGGCTTCAGCTGCTTGGTGCGCGCGCGGTTGGCCAGATCGTTGATCGTCCGGCTGAGGCCGAGGATGTTCTTCTCGTCCGCATGCTTGATCACCGGGACGATCAGGCCCCAGTCGAGCGCGACCGCCATGCCGATGTTGATCTCGCGCTTGTAGACGATGTTCTCGCCGTCGATCGAGGCGTTCACGACGGGAACGGCGCGCAGCGCGTCGACGACCGCCTTCATGATGAAAGGCATGAAGGTGAGCTTGACGCCCAGGCGCTCGTAGTCAGCCCTTCTGCTGCCGCGGATCTGCGCGACGCGCGTGAAGTCGACCTCGAAAACCGAGTGCACGTGCGCCGAGGTGCGCTTGCTGAGGACCATGTGCTCGGCGATGCGGCGCCGCATCACCGACATCGGCACGACCTGCACGTCCTCGCCCGGCCGGAACGCCGGCGCGGTCGGGGACGGCGCAGCGGGGGGAGCCTGCGTCGGCTGCAATCCGGTCGCCGCCGTGGCAGGCGCTTGGCCGGCCGTGGCCGCCGGGCGCCCGAGCGGCGCCGAAGGCGGCGCGCCTCGACTCTGGAGGAAGCCGAGGATGTCGTCCTTGGTGACCCGCCCGTTGATGCCGGTGCCGGGGATCTGCGAGATGTCCACGTCGTGCTCGCGCGCGATCTTCCGGACCAGCGGCGACGATTTCTGCCGGTGTAGATCTTCCCTGCCCGGCATCGCCGTGGCCGGCTTCGACGGTTCCTGGGCCACCGCCGCCGCGGAACGTTCAGCAGGCGGCTGGCTCGCCGTGGCCGGCCGGCCCTCCGCTGCCGGCGACGGCGTCGCTCCGCCTCCGTCGGCCGGCACGGGCGGCGACGGTCTCGGGCGGGCGGCGGCAGGTGCCGGCGTGAGGCCGGCCTGCGCCTCTGGCGGCGGCGGTTCGGGCGGCGCGGGAGTCGGCGCCTCGCCTTCTTCACCGATCACGGCCACGACGGTGTCCACCGGCACCGTCTCGCCCTCCTTCGCGCGGATCTCCCGCACCACGCCGGCCGATGGCGATGGAATCTCCGCGTCCACCTTGTCGGTCGAGATCTCGAACAGCGGCTCGTCCCGGTCGATCCGGTCGCCGACCTTCTTGATCCACCGGACAATCGTGCCCTCGGCGATCGACTCACCCATCTGCGGCATCACGACGTTGGTAGGCATTTCTTCCTCGCTTGGCGGAAGACGTCGACAAGTATCAATATCGCACCAGTCTGCGGACCGCGTCGATCACCTTGTCGGCGTCGGGCATGAAGGCGTGCTCGAGCGGGGGGCTGTAGGGCACCGGCGTGTCGAGCGACGCGAGGCGCGTCACCGGCGCGTCCAGGTACTCGAAGCCTTCCTCGGCAATGCACGCCGCGATCTCGCCGCCGATGCCGCCGGTGCGCGACGCCTCGTGCAGCACCAGCGCGCGGCTGGTCCGCGCGACGGATTCGAGGATCGCCTGCCGATCGAGCGGCGCCAGCGTCCGGAGGTCGAGCACCTCGATGTCGAGCCCGTCCTCCTCGAGCCGCCTCGCCGCGTCGAGCGCGACGTGCACCATGGCGCCGAAGGTCACGACGCTGACGTCGCTTCCCTCACGTCGCACGATCGCCTTGCCGATCGGCACGACGTAATCGTCCTCCGGCAGGTCCTCCTTCAACCGGCGGTACAGGTACTTGTGCTCGAGGAACAGCACTGGATCGTCGTCTCGAATGGCAGCTTTCAGCAGCCCTTTCGCGTCGTGCGGCGTCGCCGGCTCGACGATCTTCAGCCCGGCGGTGTGCGCGAAATACGCCTCGGGGTTCCCCGAATGGAACGGCCCGCCGCCAACGCCGCCGCCGCAGGGCCCCCGCACCACCATCGGCACGCCCGCGCCCCACCGGTAGCGGCTCTTCGCGGCGAAGTTGGTGACGATGTTGAAGCAGCAGGCGATGAAGTCGATGAACTGCATTTCGGCGATCGGGCGCATCCCGAGGTAGGCGGCGCCGACGGCGGCGCCGATGATCGCCGTTTCCGAGATGGGCGTGTCGATGACGCGCTCTGCGCCGAAGCGGCCGAGCAGCCCTTCGGTGGCCTTGAACGCGCCGCCGTAGGCGCCGACGTCCTCGCCCAGCACGAACACGCGCTCGTCGCGCGCCATCTCCTCGGCCATCGCGCTGCGAATCGCCTCCAGATAGGTAACAGGGGCCATGTTCGCTTGTCGGCGGGCCTGAAGGCCCGCCGCTACGGCGGGGCTGAAGCCCCGCCCTACACCGAACGACGGACGTCATGCGCCGTCACGCGAACGGCGACTTCACCAGTTCGAGCCGCGGCTCCATCCAGGCGTCTTCCGCATAGACGCCACGCGCAGCAGTCGCCGGATCCGGCAGGGGCGACTCCCCGGCCAGGCGCGCTTCCTCGGCCGCGTGGCTTGCCGTCATCTTCGCGATGTCGTCGATCTCGTGCTCGCCGGCCACATCACGGTCAAGCAGCCAGCGGCGGTAGCGATCGATCGGGTCCTGCGTCTTCCACTGATCCAGCAGGTCGCGCGGAACATAGCGCATGTCGTCGTGCTCGGCATGGCCGCGCATGCGCATGGTATCGACGCCGACCAGCGACGGCCCGCCGCCGGCCCGCGCGCGATCGACCGCGCGCTTCACGGCGTCGTAGACCGCGGGCATGTCGTTGCCGTCCACCATCTCGTGCGGGATGCCGTACGCCTCCGCGCGCCGGTCGATCCGGTCGATCGCCATCTGCATCGGCACGGGCGTCGAGTAGGCGAACTTGTTGTCCTCGGCGATGACGACAACGGGCAGCTTCAACACGGCGGCCAGGTTCATTCCCTCGTGGAACGAGCCGGTGCTGGTGGCGCCGTCGCCGACGAAGGTCAGGCCCACGCGCGGATGCCGCAGCATGCGCGCGCCCAGCGTGACGCCGGCGATGACCGGCACCAGGTCGCCCAGCATGCTGATGGGGCCGACGATGACCGGCTCGTCGGAATCGGGCGGCGGGATGTGCGAGAAGTGCGTGTTCAGGTCGCGGCCGCGCGTCGGCGAGGACGCCTTCGCCATGTACTGCGCGAAGAGGTCGCGCGGGCGGACGCCGCGGGTCAGGATGGCGCCGAGGTTGCGGATCAGGGGCGCCACGGCGTCGCGCCGCGCCAGCGCGTAGGCGGCCGCAACCGACTCGCCTTCCTGTCCGAGGCTGCGATAGAGGCCGCCGACGACTTTGTTCTGCCGGTAGAGGATCGCCAGCCGCTCCTCGACGTCGCGCGTCAGGCGCGCGTAGTAGTACAGCTCGAGCAGCTGGTTGCGGGACAACGCGTCGGACGGCCGCCCGACGGCGGCCGGGGCGATTGGGGGCATCGCTCGCTTCGCTCTCTGGCCCTGCGCGAGTGGGCTAGATGTTTATCGCTTCGCCGTGCACGGCGTGCGCGGCCTCGCCGACTGCCTCGGAAATCGTCGGATGCGGGTGAATGCTGCGCGCCAGTTCCTGCACCGTCGTTTCCATCCGCAGCGCGACCACCGCCTCGGCGACGAGGTCGGTCGCGCGCGGCCCGATGATGTGGACGCCGAGGAGCTCGTCGTACTTCTTCTCGCCGACCACCTTGACGAATCCCTCCGTCTCGCCCGCAATCTTCGCCCGGCCGAGCGCCGTGAACGGGAACACACCGACGCGCACGTCGTAGCCGCGCTCCTGCGCCTGCTTCTCCGTGAGACCGACGCTTCCGATCTCGGGATCGCAGAAGGTGCACCCGGGCACATGGTCGTAGTTGAGGACGCGCGACTCGCGCCCCGCGATCCGTTCGGCGACGATCACTCCCTCGGCCGTCGACACGTGGGCGAGCTGCGGATGGCCTGGCCGGCCAAACGTGATGACGTCGCCGACGGCGGAGATGCCCGGCACGCTCGTCTGGTAGTGATCGTCCACGCGCACGTAGCCGCGCTCCATCGTCAGGCCCACCTGCTCCGCGCCCAGGCCCTCGGTGACGGGTCCGCGGCCGGTCGCGACCAGCAGGTAGTCTCCGTGATACTTCTCGGTCTTGCCGTCCGGCAGCTGCGCTTCGAGATCGACCCCGTCGGCCGACGCCTTTGCCATCGCCACCGTCGTGCCGGTGCGCACGGTGATCCCCTGCTTGCGAAACGCCTTCTCGAGTTCGGCGGAGACCGCCTCGTCCTCGATCGGCACGAGCCGCGGCAGCATTTCGATGATCGTCACCTCACTGCCGAAGCGCCGGAAGATCGTGCCGAACTCGACGCCGACGGCGCCGGCGCCCAGAATCACGATCGATTTCGGCACTTCCTTCAGGCCGATCGCCTCGTCGCTGGTAATGATGCGTTTGCGGTCCACGACGACGCCGGGCACGCTGCGTGCGGCCGAACCGGTCGCTACCACGATCTGCTTCGTCGCGCGCAGCTCCTGCGCCCCGCCCTCGCCGGTGACTTCGATCCGGCCGCCGCCCAGCAACCGGGCGGTCCCTTTGATCCAGTCGACCTTGTTCTTGCGAAACAGGTACTCGACACCGCGCGTGAGGGTGGTGACGATGCGGTCCTTGCGCGCCTGCACCTGGTTCATGTCGAGAGCGACGGGGCCGCCGATCGTCAGCCCCCACTCCTTGGCGTTCTGCGCGACCTTCAGCGCGTGCGCGTGCTCGAGCAGCACCTTGGTCGGGATGCAGCCCCAGATGAGACAGGTGCCGCCCGGCGCCTTCTGCCGCTCGACCACCGCGACCTTCAGGCCCAGCTGGCCGGCCCGAATCGCGGTCGGATAGCCGCCGGTACCTGCGCCAATCACGACAACGTCGTACTGGTTCGCCACGCTCGCGCTCCTCGTCTGGGCGAGAGGCCGCCGGCTCCGCGGCCCCCGCCTCAATTGATTCTATCGCGGCTCCACAGATTTCCGCAGATGAACCGATCCACAGATTTTGCGCAGATTCCCGCAGAATGCCGGGAGCAGGGTATCAGCGAGAGCCGGCACGGACGGGTAACATGACCCGTTACACGTCTCATCGAGCGGCT
>Ga0316620_10000801_pt1 | contig 12897 bp, 12 predicted proteins | sample OWC_Aug_M1_C1_D5_FD_207651 | JGI IMG/M metagenome (GOLD analysis project Ga0316620, IMG submission 207651) | Wetland soil microbial communities from Old Woman Creek delta, Ohio, United States - OWC_Aug_M1_C1_D5_B | ecosystem: Environmental > Terrestrial > Soil > Wetlands | place: USA: Ohio... | reverse complement strand
GAGATGAGAGCTCTGCTTACCTGCAGATTCAAGGGCGGTGTTCAGACTTGAGCGAGCAGACCGCATTTCGACGCAAGCAGCCGGCAAGACTGATGAGAATCAGAGAGTTGTCCAAGTCAGTCAGCGGGCCGGTCAGAATAATGTGTATAGTTGTTGATGCTAAGGAGGGCGTGGCAACCGTTCAAGACATAATGGACGAGTTGGGGAAGGCTGCCACAATTGAAACCACGGTCGAGGGGGTCTTGCAGGTCGGACAGAAGTACATCTTGATAGGAGAAGTCACCGAGAGGAAGAACAAAGGAGGAACTGACCTAAGACTTGACGTTTCTCTTGCGCAGAACATCAACGCTCTGGACATAAAAGAGTTTAAGGAGGCACTAAAACTAGAGCAGAGTGTCCTGCAAGCAATAGCCAAGTAATGCTGGAGGCTGCGATGTGTTCAAGGCGACCTTGGATAGTACAAAGACATGGAAACAGATTGTGGATGCTCTAGCCACGCTGCTCACAGAGGCCCAGTTCGTGGCAACAAGCACCGGACTGACCTTGAGGCAAATGGACTCGTCAAGAGCAGCAATGATAGACCTCTCTCTGCCAGCAGCGATATTTCAGGAGTACAACTGTGACAAAGAGCAGCAGATATGCCTCGGAGTAGACGAGCTCACAAAGGTGAGCAAGCGGATGGCTGGAGAGGACAAGCTGGAGTTCAGCGTCGTTGAACAGCGTTTTCATATCAGAATGATTGGGCAGGCAGACCGTCTGTTCAAGCTCCAGATGCTCACTCCACCTGAATCTCCACCAAAGAAACCGAGTCCGGATTTTGACATCCGTGCAGAGTTGTATGCAGATGGTTTCAAGCAGGCAGTCAAGGATGTTGGCGTCGTTTCGAGTCATGTGAAGATCGTTGCGGACAAGGACACCCTGACGTTCATCGGCGAGGGCGACACGGGTGAGGCGGAAGTGTCTTTGAAAGTCGGAGAAGAGGCCACCCTGTTCGACCTGAAGGCCAAGAACAAGGCGACATCCATGTACGCCCTGAACTACCTGTCGGAGATCTCGAAGGCCATGTCGGGAGATACTCTGATACTGCAGTTTAGCACGAACAAGCCAATCATGCTCGACTTTGACGTGGCGGAAGGCAGCAGAGTGAGCTTCATACTTGCACCCAGAGTCGAGAGGCGATAGGTTCGTCTGAACAGACGGGCCAATTCCGTTTCGCAGGACGAATGCACGAGTTTCCGTGTAACTGCCGCAAGACTGTGGACCCGGCGAGAGGTGTAGGGCAAGTCGTGAGGCACAGTTGCTGAGAACTCAGGGAACTGGATGTGGAGGCGTCAGGTGTTGGAAGACAGAACGCGGAAACTCTGGAGAACCCAGAAGTTCGTCCAGCTTGCGTTCCAAGGATACTACCGATCGAGCCAAGAGAAAGTCGATATCCCTGAGAAGGTCGGGATGCGCGAGTTCGGGATGGAAACATTCCAGCAGAACTGGTACTGCAGCAAGAGAAAGACCGAAACTCGCTTGGTGCTTTCGAAGCACGTGATGGTGGAGAAGAAGGAGATTGGATGTGGTGAGCGAGGTTCAGAACTGATTCGCTCCCCAAAATGCCCAAAATGTGGCACTCGTAGTCCTCAGTGGAACAACTGGTCCCGTCATCTCGGCTTTGGTTCGCGTGAGGAACTCCTGCGCGCTCTGGCTGATGTGCCCCCGCAGGCCGTGTATCACTCTGCGGCATTCTATCAAGTGCCTGTAGCTACGAGAATGGAAGAGAAAGGATGGCAGTATGCTGAACTGGTCTTTGATATCGATGCAGACCATCTCAACTCCCCATGCGCAAAGAAACATGATGCCTGGGTCTGCAGGAAGCCTGGTTGCTCAGGAAAGGGTGTCGGCGCCCCTCCTGAGAAATGCCCTGAGTGTGGTGGGACCTCACTCTTCGTCATGAAATGGCTGTGTGACGAGTGTCTCAGGGACGCCAAGGCGCATGCAGTCAAGCTGTACGACGAGTTTCTGGTTGATGACTTCGGTATCGATGTGAGCCACATACAGTTGAACTACAGCGGCCACAGAGGATATCATGTTCGTGTAAACGATTCCTCCGTCATGCGGCTCGATTCCAACGCAAGAGTCGAGATTGTGCAGTTCGTGCTCGGAATGGGCATCGCCAGTGAGAAGATGGTCGTGGCACGTGCCGATTTTGTTGCGCTGCCCAGTAGAAGGGTACCAGGATGGGGTGGAAGGATTGCAGATGCATTAATTGAGTTCATCAGAAATATCGACGACTACACTGGAAAGGAGAAATGGGTGGAACCGCTCAAGGAGAGAAGAAAGGAGGCAATCGAGGGACTCAGTAGGAACCCGCCAATCCTGAGCACTGCTGTGAAGGGGATTGGACCCAAGTCCTGGCAGGAGATCGCGGCAAAGGCCATTGATGGCACCGGACCGGCGATAGATATGCCTGTGACTCATGATATTCATCGCGTGATACGCCTGATTGGCAGTCTGAACGGGAAAACAGGGTTCATTGCCACGAAGCTGAGTCGAGACGCCATCGCTGATTTTGATCCGTTTCTCGATGCCACTGCCTTCGAAGGAGAGATAAAGGTCCTAGTTCCTCCGCTTCCTCTTGACGTGCCGAGATTCAGAATTGGGGATCAGACGTACGGACCCTACAATGATGAGCCTCTGACCCTACCGTCATCTGCAGCTATGTTCTTGCTGTGCAAGGGGGTTGCGACCGTTGACTGAGATAGACTATAACGAAATACACAGAGCTTGGAGCACAGAAGTCGAAATGGACGAACTTCAGAGCCTTGAAGATTCGCGGCTCGGCAAGATGGTTTCCTTGCTTCAGGAACTGCGTGTCCAGCATGCGAACACGTCAGCGGAGGACAGTCTGAGGGCGGAGCTTCTTGCCCGCAAGATTCAGAACGTCGAGTATATGCTTACTGATCTCTTGAAACTAAGAAGAGACAAGATGCTCTCGGCAGCGCTGTCGTTCAAGCGTCCTGTTGGCAACATGACGTTACCTGAGGAGGAGTTCTATAACAGAGTATCGAGAGCGGTCGAGGGTTACTCGGAGTTCATGGATGAGATTCTGGCAGGCAAGAGAAGACCTGATGCCGTAGTGGCTTCCGATGAATCAAGCGGGACAGCTGAGAGCCAAGTTGAGTATGTCACGGTGCGTTTCGTACGTCCGGTTGAGATGGCCTTTGTCGGAATTGATGAGGCAACGTACGGACCCTTCAAGGCAGAAGATGTCGCAGTGATACCTGCAGACAACGCTAGGTCTTGGCTCAGGGACGGGACTGTCATGAGAGTGGTCGTGGACAACTTGGAGAAGCGGAAATGAGATGAGCAGCGATCTGGAAATCGGTCGGCTCACAGAGATTCTCGATGATATCAGACGTGACAGAGCACAGTTGGTCAGAGAGTGCACACGGATTACTGCCCTCCTCACCGGAACAATCCGACTGCTGTCTGACGATGGCGGGTCCATGCTAAGAAACCTTCACGGTAGTCCGGAGAGAGTCACCGCCCATCTGATACAGAGTCTTCACGAGTTCGAGACTTCCGCGACAAGGGGCTATGACAATGTCGAGATGAAGGTACGGACTGTGATTGATGCTCTGCGAAAACAATAAGAGGCCATCCGGGATGGTCACGCTCATGTCGCCGAGATTGCAGTGGATTCCTATCATTGCCTTGGCAGTGAGCATCTTCTTGGCGCTTCTTGCCTTTGTCATACCGGTCTCTAGTCTGAGCGGAGTAAACTTGGTGGTGTACGTCTGCTCTGTCACAGTCGGCGCGTCGGCAATCAGTCTCGTGATCTACCGAAGGGCTCTGCCCGAAGAGTAGGCTTTATTGTCTTCCACTCTCGTTTCCATTGAGCTCGTTCGTTCTGCAAGGTTTTAATATGGGCTAGAATTCCGAACTCGGCTGTACTAGCGACCAGACGGCCTGCGGTGGTAAGACTCAATGGTTGAAAGCGATGAGAAGACGGCCATCCCACAGACTCTGATAGAGCCTATTGACATGTCTAGGCTTGACCCGAAGTTTCGCGATGAGATACGCAGTATGCCAGATGGTGACGAACTGACCGCATGCTTTGCGTGTTCCACATGCACAGCAGCTTGTCCGATTGCCAACCAATGGGACTACAAGCCACATCAGCTGGTGAGGATGATTCTGCTAGGTATGAGGAACGAGGTGCTGTCATCTCGGGAGATATGGGAATGCCTGACTTGCTTCCAGTGTCAGGAGAGATGCCCCCAGAAGGTCCGTGTGACAGACATATTCTTCGACTGCAAGAATCTGGCAGCCGAGGGCGGGAAGATACCTGAGAAGGTAGCTCTGCTTGCCAAGGAGCTGATTGAGAAGGGACAGCTCTACGTTGTGACTGCAGACTGGGAGCGGGAAGACCTCGGACTTCAGGCATCAGTCCCAGGACTATCCGTCGATTATGTGCGGACGGCTCTGAAGGACACTCGGGCTGGAAGAATCGCAGGAGGCGGCAAGTGAGAATGCCGACCTATAACCTGTACATGGGGTGCAGCGTACCTGCAAACTACCCAAACTATGAGGCTGCGATGCTGAAAGTGGCCGAGGCCCTAGGGATGGAGCTCAACTACATGGAGGGTGTGGCATGCTGTGGTAGTCCGAACCTGAGGGCAATAGACTACTATGGGTGGCTTCTGGTCAATGCCAGGACTCTGGCCATTGCGGAGCAGAACCATCATGACATCGTGACCCCCTGCAATGGATGTTTTGGGTCCCTGAAGGACGTGCTATATCACCTGAAACACCACAAGGAAGACATGGAGCGAATCAATGCCAGTCTGAAGAAGGACGGACTTCAGCTGACAGGCAGAGTGCGGGTCAGACACATAGTCGAAGCGATGTATACAGACGTGGGAATAGATGAGATCAGAAAGAAGATAACGAAACCACTGGACGGTGTTGGTATCTCCATCCATTTTGGCTGCCATCTGCTTCGGCCTGTTGATGTCACAGAGTTCAAGCCAGAGATACTTCAGCAGATGGTTGAAGTCACAGGGGCGAAAGTCGTAGACTATCCTCTATGGAAACAGTGTTGTGGCGCCACAGTACTGCCTGTCAATGAACCACTTGCCATCAGACTTGCACGTGACAAGATCAAGTCGATGAAGGAGGCAGGAGCGCAGTTTGCGACAGTGGTGTGCCCGGCCTGTGGCAACCAGCTCGATCTTCAGCAGCTGGGACTCAAACAGTCATACAACGAAACATACGACCTGCCAGTCCTTCTCTATCCGCAAATCCTCGGTCTTGCTATGGGGATGAGCAGAGACGCAATGGGGCTAGGCATGAACAGGGTTGCTGCAGATTCAATCCTTGACCATCTCAAGGGCTGAGAGGTGACCCTGACGATGTCAGACCCAGTCCTTGTCATTGGTGGCGGTGTGGCCGGAATGACAGCTGCAGTCGAGCTCGCCGACTCTGGTATCAGCACAGTACTCGTAGAGAGAGGCGCTTCTCTGGGAGGAAATGCACTAGACCTCTACAAGGCATTCCCCACTGATGACTGCTTCTACTGCTTCGAGGGGAATAGGTGGAAACCGGGTATCCGGAAGTGTTTCTACCGAAGCACGATGCTAGACCAACCGGGGGTTGACTTGCGGACAGGGTCGACCGTCGAATCAATCACGGGAACTGCAGGAAGATTCGAGGCCAAGATTAGGTCGGACCCAATGTACGTTGACCCCAGAAAATGCATCATGTGTGGAATCTGCCTCGAACGCTCTAAGGCCTTCTCTCTGGTTTCGCCTCAGTGCCAACCACAGGCAGTGATCTACAATCCCAGAGCAAAGGACGCAGGGTCTGACAAAGCGGAAACCGACTGTCCGACAAGGGCAATCAATCTGCATGCAGAAGAGAAGAGCGAGGTAGTCCGTGTTTCAGATGTGGTCGTGACCACCGGCTATCGAGAGATGCGGCCTGTAGCTGTTGACGAGTACGGCTACGGCAAGATAGCGGACGTCATCACCCAGCTGGAGATGGCCAAGATCATGGACCCGAATGGGCCCAGCCAAGGTGCTCTAGTCAGGCCCTCGGACGGTGCTCCTGCAAAACGAGTCATCATGGTGCAATGTGTTGGAAGCAGAGATGAGAAGTTCAATCCGTACTGCTCCAAGATCTGTTGTGTATTCGCCCTCAAGCATGCAAACATTGCAGTCACAGAGAGAAACTGTACAGACGTGACTGTCGTATACATGGACATACGTACGTACGACCGGCATGAACGATACTATCGCGATGCTAGAAATGCTGGAGTGGATTTCGTGCGTGGGCGCGTCCAGCGCGTTTCTCCGACTCCGGGTGGAGGAGTCACAGTCATTGTATACGACTCGCTACTGAACAGATATCTCAGCTTCGTAGTAGACCTCTTAGTGTTGTCATCTGCACTGGAACCGTCAGAGGGGGCTTCCAAGATAATGGAGAGCCTCTCTCTGAAGTCAGCCAGTGGGTTCGTCGCTCCACTCAACCCCGCCTCGGAGAACGAGGTCGTAGTGGGAGATCACATCTATGCCTGCGGCACAGCACTCGGACCCGCAGAGTTACCGGAGAGTGTCACTCAGGCGAGGGCAGTAGTCTCCAAGATACTGCAGAGCAGGAGGTAAAAGGCAGTGACAGCGAAGAAACCGAACCTGCTTCTGTGCACCTGTGGCAAGACTCTGAAGCTCGATTACGAGTCGCTCAAGAAAACCGCCGAAACTGACGGCTCGGCAGAGTCCGTTGTTGTGCATGACCTTGTCTGTCAGGAGGACGGCCTGACCAGAATCAAGAGCCTTCTGTCAGACAATGGACGACTGGTCATAGCAGCATGCACAAGTCAGAAGATAAGACCAAGGATTGAGCAGTATCTTAGAAACCATCAGACCGATCCATCTGAGATCCAGTACGTCAACATCCGTGAGCACTCGGCTTGGGTCCACCCCGACACCAACACTGCAAGCCAGAAGTCTTCCGACATGATACGTGGTGCCCTTGCGATGTCTGCGTTGTCTCAGCCACTGACTGTGAAGTCCAAGGACGTGGCCAAACACATAGTGGTCATTGGTGGAGGAATCGCGGGAATTGAGTCGGCATTGAGTCTATCAAGACTTGGGTACAGTGTTTCCCTGATTGAACAGGCCGATCATCTGGGAGGACATGTGGCAGAACTGCCACTGGTCGCCCCCACTGGCGTGTCTGGAAAGGAAGTACTGGCAGACAGACTGAGGAGCATCAAACAGGACAAGAACATCATTATCATGACCGGTGTACGCGTCAAGTTCTTTGATGGAGAGATGGGTAACTTCGGAGTCCACTATGAACTGGCGGACGGAAAAGAGCAGGTGCTCAAGACATCAGCGATTGTCTTGGCCATGGGCTTTCGAGAATTCAAGCCGACGATGATGGATGAGTACAGGTATGGAAAGAACCCGGATGTGATAACGCAGCTCGAACTCTCATCCATGCTCCAAGAGGAAAGAATGAAACGGCCGTCCGATGGTGGGCCAGTCAAGGATGTCGTGATGATCCAGTGTGTCGGAAGCAGATCTGAGGAGTACAAGCGAGACTGCAGCAAGCTCTGCTGTACCTTTGCCATCGACAACGCGCTTGAGATCAAGAGAAGAGTCCCAGAGGCCCGCGTGAGGACCGTCTATATGGACATCCGCGTGCCGTTTGAGAATGAACTGATCTACAGAGAGTCGCGTGAGAAGGGTGTCGACTACATCAGAGGGCGTGTGTCTAGGGTCTGGGAGGAGAAAGGGCGCACCTACGTGAGGCTCTACGACTCCCTCCTGAACCAGTACTTTGATGCAAACCCGGACCTCGTTGTCCTTTCATCCGCGGTACTGCCTGCGGAGGGAGTCTCAGAGCTATCACAGACACTTGGTTTCTCTGTCGATGAAGATAATCATGTCAAGGAACTGTATGGGAAGCTGAGAAGGAATGAGACACGCAGAAGAGGAGTCGTGGCAGTAGGTGCCGTCACTCGACCCCAGTTTGTCTTTGAGGCTGTAACGGATGCTCAAGCCGCGGCACTCGTACTGCATAATGAACTCCGAGGTGGACACATAGAGTCCGTCGCCAGAGGTGCAGTGCTGAATGTTGATGACTGCGTGGGTTGTAGCCTGTGCGCACAGCAGTGCCCGCGAGGGGTTCCGTTGATGGCGGAACAGCCGGAGATGGAGGCTGACAGCGAGGAGTCGAAGCTAGTGTTTCGGGCGGCCATCGACACCCTGAACTGCCATGCATGCGGCGTCTGTCAGAGCCTGTGTCCATCGGGCGCCACACAGCTGAACTTCCTGACGAATGAACAACTCTGGTCACAGATTGAGAATACATTGAGCGGAGCAGGACCTGAGTACCCCATTACGTTGTGCTTCTACTGTGAGGAGTGTTCTGTGTCCACTATAGACATAGTCGGCACTCGGAAGATGGAGTATCCAGGGAACGTGAGACTGATACCAGTCCCTTGTGCGGGGCGGGTGAGCATAATCGACATTCTGAAGGGGTTCGAACAGGGTGCTAGTACTGTGATGATTGCGTCCTGTGAGACTGACCGTTGTCACATCGGAGGGACCGGTAATGAGATCGCTCAAGTCCAAGTCGATGTTGCAAAGGGGATTCTCGATGCAATAGGCTGGCAGAGTGAGAGAGTTGAGATGTTCAGGATGTTCAGTGCTGAGCCCGAACGTTTCACTCGCGCAGCCAATGAGATGGTGAAAAGAAGCAAGGAACTCGGGCCGACACCAGTACACCAGGGCACGGCTGGAAAATGGACGGAGGGGAGCAAATGAGCACCGAACTGATTGGCGATTCAAGAGAGATGGCTCCGAAACGCCGCAGAATGATGGATATGGTCCTAGTACTGGGAGGACTGAAAGAAGAGTCGGCTGTGCCGCTCAGTAGGGTCAATGAGGAGATTGCCACACTGAAGAACGGCATCAGTCCGTTGATGGAGAGCATTCTGTCCTTCCCTGACACGTACTTCGAGGCGTTCTTTAAGGCGGCCGAGAAGACTGACCTCATAGGTAGTCTGAAGGACAAGGGAATCATCACTGAAGCACTGTCCAACCTAGAGAGAGCAGAATCAACCGGTCCTGCAGTGGGAATCCAGGGGATTGCGGGCCTATTGCGATCCAGGGTTCAGAAGATGCAGACAAGGACTGAGAAGACTGCAGGTGCTGAAACAGAAATCGACCTGCCAGAGACCTTGACTAGTCTCTCAGACACGTTGGTTCTGATTGAACAAGCAGTCAAGGAATTCGAACAGAAGGCGAGAGTGGACGGAGAGAGTGCTGACTCGGAACTCAAAGAGATTGTTGGTAAGCTTCACGATCTCATTCCTAGGCTTGACACAGCTCCCGACGAAGCGTTCGATGAGTTGCAGAAGCTGGGTACCAAGACGCGCTATGGTCCATTTCTGAGAATGTCCGCACAAGTCAAGAGAGGAAAGAGAGAGGGAAGAATAGGGGACGAGGAGTTCCGGCGTCTGGTCAGGACAAATGCTGTCACCGAGCTTCACAGGGGTATCATGCTCTTCATTCTTGACAAGATGGGGTCACGCACAGCGGTTCAGTTGGCGGAGCTCATGAGAGTACCTGCCAGAACAGTGCAGAGAGCTACAGTGAGCATGATCCAGAGGGGCGAAGTGGAGATGGTCGGGCTGGCGAAGGATGCTCCCGTCTTTGCACGGGTGCTGGGCGCGGCTCCACAGACCACATTGATGCTGAAACGAGTCATCCAGCAGCTGCGCGGTGCTACCAAATCAGTCAAGGGTGACTCGCTGAGCGCCGTGCAGAAGCTGCTCGAGCGACTGCAGGTGGTCCACGAGAAGCTTCAGATTCTCGGCCAATACAACGAAACCCAGCTCTCGGAGCCAATGAACCGACTTCGTGAACAAGCTGATGTGTTGACTCAGGCTGTGCTTAGTTCCAGATCGTCGGAATCTGCAGAAGACCTGCGTCTGCTGGTGTCGGCAGGTCTCGAAGCCTTCGCCAAGTTCAACCTGAAGATAGTGCTTGAAAAGGGTCCGAACCTCGTTACCGGAACAAACGTCTATGGTCAGAAGATGGACAAGGAAACATACGAGCGGCTCGTCAGCAAGTACTTGGATAACGAGGTCGAACGGGGAACCATCCTAGTTCTGCTCAGAGAGATCGGGGCCATGACTGCACATGACTTGGCCGAGAGGACCCGGATACCTCAGGACAGGGTGTTCAAGCATCTGTTGAAGATGAAGCGTGACGAACTGCTCACGGCTGTCGGAGAGGCGCACGGTTACGTGCTCTATGATGTGCCGAGAACACCTACCGAGCAAGAACTGACTGTCAGGACTGTCAGCGAACTTGCCGTACAGTTGAACTCCGCCAAGAACGAGTTGAAGAGCCTGCTACAGGAACTCAAACCCCAAGACATAGGCAGACTGGCCAACTCCTTGGAAGTGCTCTCAAAGGGTCGTGAGAAGCTCGCGAAACTCACAGTTGGTGGCTCGGTTGTAGCAGCAGATGTTCTCTCCGCTGTGGAAGGCAAGATAAAATCGGCTGTGGCGATGGCGTATCGTACAAGGGCAAGGCTCCCGAGCACGCGACAGAAGGTCACCATAGACGATCTGATGGACGTGGACGTTCCGTCGGTACTTGACGAATACCGCGATATGATGGGGTATGCACCGCTCCTTGGTTTCGGAACAATCGAATGGGACAACTCGAAGTGCCTCGGCTGTAAGTCATGTGAGATAGCGTGCCCCGAAGATGCCATATTCCTGAGGCCTGTTGTAGATGTGCCCAAGTTCTTTGAGTTCTCCGAGGATGAAATCGGCAAGCTCCCGGTGAACAAGGCCTTGTTCTACAGGACTGTTAGAGCGCTTGCAACAGAGAAACCTGCCGAGAAGCTCGTCTTCACAAAAGACACGTCAGGATTCGGTACTGTCGAAGTCGACCTATGGTTGTGTGTTGCCTGCAGAACCTGTGTGAGGAGATGCCCAGGCCCAGACACTGGTGCGCTCGATCTTGAGCTGAAGTGGAACCTCCCCGATGTTGTCAGGCATATGGTAACGGCTTCCGAGTGATTGTTCGGGGAGGACGCGACTCCCGACGAGGGCCACGGTTTCTCTTGGCTGCAGTCGAGTACAGGTCAAAAGCGACTTATACTCAGACGTGAATTGTTGTGTAACAGGACGAATCGTGAGGGATTGACGTGGTTGACTTCACATTGACCAAGGAACAAGCAGACCTGCAGAAGAAGGCCCGTGCCTTTGCGCAGGAATACATGATACCGTACGCACACTACTACGACAAGACAGGCGAGTTCCCAAGGCAGATAATCAAGAAATGCTGGGAACAGGGTCTGATGAATCTGGCCATTCCCAAGGAATACGGCGGTCGTGGTCTGGGTGTGCTTGAACAGTGCATAGTTGTCGAGGAGATGGCTGCAGGCTGTGCGGGGATGACCACGAGCATATATGTGAACAGTCTTGGTGCAGAGCCAATTCTGATTGCTGGAAGTGCTGAGCAGAAGGAGAAGTATCTCAGACCACTCACAGAGGATTTGAAGTTCATCGGGTTTGCCTGCTCAGAGCCAGGCATGGGTAGTGATGTTGCCGGCATTCAGACTAGGGTCAAGAAGGAAAGCGATCACTACGTCCTAAATGGTAGCAAGTTCTGGATTACCAATGCTCCATATTCTGATACCTTCGTGGTCTTCGCGAGCTTGGATCCTGCGCAGAGGCACAAGGCGTTGTGTGCCTTCATTGTAGAGGCGGACTCACCAGGACTCAAGACTGGACGCCCTGTACAGAAGATGGGCCACCGTGCATCCACGACTGCAGCCGTAATGCTCAGAGATGTCAAGGTGCCTGCTGAAAATCTACTTGGAGCAGAAGGAAAGGGATTCCCGATTGCTATGGCTACGTTCGCTCTGACCCGTCCTGCAATCGCAGCCTTTTCAACGGGCCTAGGTCGAGCGGCCATGGAGTATGCTAGAGAGTATGTGAACAAGCGTGAGGCCTTCGGAGAGAAGCTCAGGAAGTTCGAGGTGGTCCAGTTCAAGCTTGCAGAGATGTACGTGAAACTGGAAGCATCAAGAGCCCTGTATCTCAAGGCTGCTTGGACAGCAGACTCTGGTGTGGACGCCACCATTCCTGCTAGTGTTGCCAAGGCCTACGCCACGGATGCTGCGATGTGGATTGCCAGCGAAGCCGTACAGTTACACGGTGGCTACGGATACATCGACCAGTACCCACTTGAGAAGCTGTTCAGAGATGCCAAGCTGTACCAGATATACGAGGGTACAAGTGAGGTGCAGAGGCTCATTCTGGCGCGGTACGTGCTGGATGGATACATTCCGGCCATGGAGAAGATTCCCAAGTGGTACAGCGAGAGTCCTCCGGACTTCTGAGTGAAGCTGCTGATGTGAGTGTGCGGTGGCTACAGTTCTGGTGGACGAATGCCCGCCGCTCCCATCGACAGAAACACCTGTCCGCGGTGATGGACCTGCTCAAGAAACACGTTCCACAGGGCATCGCCGTATGTTCTATCATGTCCCATGAATCTCGATTTCTTGTCGAGGAAGACGGTTGTTTCCGAGTCAAGAAGAACTTGGATTGTTGCATGCTGTGCTCTTATCGCTTCCAGCAGCCCGTCCACCGAACTCAGGCTTCCGCATTCAACTGCTTCGCCCAGTATGAACTGCGTTATGTCCCGGTCAAAGACCTCTACCATGTGCTGAATGATCTCGCCAATCGTCCTCGAACGGTTGGATACTCGAAAACCGATGGTCTGAGTGTTGAGACGGGACAGAGCTGACTCAATGGTCTCGAAGACCTCGGACCAATACGGAAACGCCTGCCTGAGCCGAATTGTTACTGACACT
>Ga0316620_10000800_pt1 | contig 12908 bp, 11 predicted proteins | sample OWC_Aug_M1_C1_D5_FD_207651 | JGI IMG/M metagenome (GOLD analysis project Ga0316620, IMG submission 207651) | Wetland soil microbial communities from Old Woman Creek delta, Ohio, United States - OWC_Aug_M1_C1_D5_B | ecosystem: Environmental > Terrestrial > Soil > Wetlands | place: USA: Ohio... | reverse complement strand
CAAAAACGCCTCCGAGTCCGAACATCACAAGTTGCCCAAAGCTTGGATCCCGAAGCCCTCCGATCACAACCTCGTGGCCGCCAGACGCCATTTCTTCAAGGATGAAGCCTTCGATTCGGTACCCCAAACTTCGCATTCGTCCATCTACGTCCCTTATGGCCCGGCGAATCGCGCCACCTTCCAGGAGGTTCAAACGCACTCCGCCGATGTCGGACTTGTGAAGAACGTCCGGTGAAATAACCTTCAGCACTAGCGGCGGCGTCAGATTACCGAGCGCTTGATCGATTTCATCCGCGTTTGCGATGCGCTCCGAGCGAGGGACATCGATCCCATACGCCGCTAATACTTGCTTGGCCGCGAATTCATCTAAGGCTGTCCTGCCGAGGGAGCGTGCACGCGTAATGATTGCTCGGACATCTCGCTGGCTACCCGTGGCCGCGAATGAACTGAATCGCGCAGTCGCTGCGCGAGAGCTGGAGCCACGCTTTTGCGACATGTGCTGGCCCGCCTTGGTCATACAACAAACTGAATTTTGCGATAGCGCATGCCGCACAGCGCGTCACAGTAGCGCCCTCGCATTCGCTTCGCGCGGTGCGTATTCCTAGTGACCGCGCATCCCAATGGCAACAGCCGTACTGTCATATTTGCAGCAGAGCCACTACTTCGCCCTCCGCGGCATGGTCCCCCTCACGGACTCGTATCTCCTTCACCACGGCATCCTGGGGGGCCACGACAGGTATTTCCATCTTCATCGATTCGAGGATCATCAACACGTCGTCTTCCGCCACCTTGGTGCCTTCCTTCACCAGGATCTTCCAGACCATCCCTGTGATGTCGCTTTTTACTTCCACCATTGCCATACCGTCTCGCCCTGAGAGATCTGAAATTAGTAGCTTGTTGGCCAACAACTCAATCGATGTGCACCAATGCCGTTTGTTGGGCGTCGCAAACGGATCTTTAGTATTTGTTTCAGGTATGAACGCGTATCGCGAGGATCGATAATTGCCTGGGTCTCAAAAAGTCCGGCGAGCGGCCACGGAGCACTCTCCTGAGCAATTTCGGACATTAGACGCTTGAAACGCTCTGGATCATCTTCCGCTTTGATACCGTAAAGAACGTTTACCCCAGTTGCTGGGTCCATGAATCCAAAGTCGGCGCTCGGCCAGGCAGCGGCCTCCTCGGAATTACGGCCACCGCCCATGTTGAGGTACGCCTGTCCGTAGTTCTTGCGCATCGTGATGGATACCCGAGGCACAGTCACAAGCGACAATGCGTTCATCCAATTCATAATGCGACCTGGCGCACCCCGCTTTTCGCCTTCGAGGCCAATCAGAAAGCCGGGCTGGTCCACGAGGAAAATGATTGGAATGTTGAACGAGTCGCATAGCACGAGAAACGACGTAGCCTTCGCGCATGCATCGACATCGATCGAACCACCCTTAAACTTAGGATTGCTCGCGATTACACCAACTGTGTTGCCGTCGAGCCGGCCCAAGCTGGTAACGAGGGATTTTCCGAACCGTGGCTTGAGCTCAAAGATGCTGTCCTTATCAAGGACGCAATTAATGACGCCGCGGACGTCGTAGACCTTCGATCGCGACTCCGGGACTATTTCGAGAATATTCTTGATCGGCTCATCCGATCCCTCGGGCACCGACGCGGTCGGAGGAAGCTCGCCGTTGTGGCTCGGAAGATAGCTGAGGAAGTGTTTGACGACGTCAAGTGCTTGCTGGTCGGTATCGACGGCCACATCCACTAGGCCGGTCGTCGCAGTATGCAGATTCCATCCACCCAGTTCTTCGGCATCAACCGGCTGCCTGATCGCCAACGCCGTGACCCGGCTGCTCGCCACAGCCATCGTCGCTCCCTTGCGCATGACGACGAAATCCGAAAGGCATGCGTACCAGGTCGACGATCCGTAACAACTGCCCAGAAGAGCCGAAACCCACGGCGTCCTCCGATCGCGCAGATACTCCGTAGGATCCTGCCCCAATATTGCGCGACCCGACGCCCCCATGCGGTCCGGCATGCGCGCGCCAGCCGACTCGCCAAGAAGAATCAGCGGCATGCCGGATTCATTCGCCACCTGCTTGACGTGCTTTATCTTCTTTCCATTTACGACGCTGCTCGATGCCCCTAATACCGTAAAGTCATTTGAGACAACAGCGACCGGGCGGCCCTGTATCGCACCATAGCCAGCGACCTTCCCGTCCGCAGGGCTCTTGTCGCGCGCTTCAGGTCGGTGAGATGTCGCGAGAAGACCTGACTCGACGAAGCTTCCCGCATCGAGCAGGTAGTCGAGGCGCTCACGCGCATTCATTACCCCCTGCGCCCGGCGCTTGGCGAGTTTCTCCTCGCCGCCCATTTCCAATGCCTTCGCGCGGCGAGCCTCTAGCTCCTTCAGAACTTCGTCAAATGCCATACGTGATGTCGTCTTGTTTAGTCCTGCGCGCGTCGCGCTGCAGAACGGGGGACGGGTTATTCCGTGCCGTCGGCTTCAGTGGCTGAAGACGACAAGCCGTTCTAAGGAAAGGAACGGCGGCTGCTCTGAACTCACACTTCGGGGTGCCGCGCATAGTTGCAGCCACTCAATTCGAGGGAATGTATCGGCTTCCGAAACCTGGCTCACGGTGTGGTGTAGGCGGAAGCTCCCATGCGCCGGTGGATGGCACGTGGATGTCACCATTCACGTGAACGTCGAGCACAACCGGCTTCCCAAGGCTTAAGGCGTGGGCGAACGCTTCCTTGAAGTCCTTCCCATGCGTAACCGTTACGCCCTCAACACCATATGCCCGAGCCATTGCCGCAAAGTCCGGGTTATAGCGTTCGCCCTTGTGATAGAACATCGTCCCGAGCTCACGTCCCTGAAACATGCCCTTCTGAATGTCTCGAATCGACGTCCAACCAAAGTTGTTCCATACAACCCAAATCGCTGGGATGTCGTATTCCATTGCGGTCGCCAGCACATAGGGCGTCATGGTGAACCCGCCGTCGCCGCACACCGCAACGCAGGTACGGTCTGGTGCAGCGAGCTTCGCGCCCAAGACGCCGCACACTCCGAATCCCATACCGCCGAAACCATAGGCATTCAGCAGCGTTTGAGGCCGCCGCGCCTCCCAAAATTGCATAAACCAGTTGTGATGAGCGCCAACGTCCGGAAGCACGATGCCGTCATCGGGCAAAAGATCGCGAATGACGCTGACAACCTGCCGCGGGTGCAGCGGCGATGTGACGCCTGAGAAATTCTGCTTGATGTGAGCGTCCCAGCGCTCGCGCCAAGCTGCAATCTGTGTGCGCCAAGGCTCCGTGACCTGCTTTCCAGGAACGCCACGACGATCAATTTCCTGAAGAAGTTGCTGAAGGAACGTCTTGATATCGGCGGCAATCCCCAAGGCTACCGGATAAGCGCGTCCGATTTCGGTCACATCGATGTCCACCTGAATCAGCTTCGTTGGCGGAATGTTCCAGCTGTAACCGGGGATCCACGAGGATGCCGAGCGATCGTCGAATCGAGCCCCCAAATCAAGCAATACGTCGCAGTGTCGTGCTGCTTCAACGGCCTGGTACGACCCATTCCGACCAACAAAACCAAGGGACAGGGGGTGGCGCATATCCAGACTGCCCATCCCATTCGGCAGGTTGACGACTGGGATATGCAGCTTTTCAACAAGCTGCGTGAGCTCTGGACCAGCCTCAGACAACGTTACGCCGTTGCCCATATAGATAAGCGGCCGGTGAGCCGAATAGAGTAGGTCCGCTGCAGCCTTCACGTTTTGCGGCGAGGCTCCAACGCGTGAACCGATTACGGCGGACTGAGAGGGTTCGTATTCAATCTCGCCAATTTCCTGGAAGAGATTAAAAGGCACATCAACGTTCACTGGTCCTGGGCGTCCCGAAGTCGTTAGTGCCAATGCCTGCCGCAAGAATAGGGGGAGTGACTCCACACGTTGGGGCTGAAAGCTACGCTTGACGCAGCGTTGAAGGATCGCCGGGGATTCGCTTTGGTTTTGTCGCGAGAGTTCCTGGAATGCACCGCGATTGGCTTGCTGGGTTGGAACATTTGCCGAAATGGCGAGAATCGCCGAGGAGTCCAGGAATGCATTGGTCAGGGGCATGACCATGTTTGCCGTGCCAGGCCCAATTGAACTCAGGGTCGCAACGGGCTTGTGGCGAACCCTGTAATAGGCGTCCGCCATATGTGCTGCACATTGCTCGTGGCGAGGCGAAATCAGTTTGAGCTCGTCTTTGCGGTCGTAAATCGCATCTAGCAACCCGACGTTGCCGTGTCCACACACGCCAAAGACATAAGGAATCTCTTCCTTAATAAGAAAATCGACGATGAACTCACCGCCCTTTACAGTGGCCATTTGCAGACGTCTCCGTGCAGAAAGGTTGCGAGGGGTTCGTACACCGCGCTACGTTGATTTTGGCAAACATCGTCCGTGCATATCCATGCAAAGGTTTCTCAATGGCAGCACCAAGCGACGCCGCCTGGCATGTAAGAACCCTTCCCAAATGGCATGATATCAACCGTAGTTGTTAACGCAACCACCTTTTTAAAAACCGATTAGTCGAGATTTTCCGGCTCCCCTGGCGTCTCCTGGCAGGAACGAGGCTCTCGCCGGGTTGGGCGGCCAGTCCTAATCGACTAGAGGGGAACGTCAACCTATCAAACGCCTTGTGACGCTGCATTAGCGGCCACCTCGGGCGGTCGGTAATTTCCGTACTGGGATGCGTTCACCTCGAAGGGCAGCGCTTGTCCTTTGAGTAGGCCCCCTACTACCTCTGCGATAGCGAGCGACGCGGTAATTCCCGGACTCTCAAAACCGAATAGGTTGATCAGCCCCGGCAACCCGTGTTCTTTCTCACCTTGAAAGAGCCAATCGGCCGGTGGCACGCCAGGACCATTAAGCCGCGGCCGTATCCCGGAGTAATCAAGGCTGAGTGAATTGTCGGGGAGCGCGGGAAAGTAACGACGCACGACAGCGTAGATATGATCAATTGGCCAGCCTTCGAGGCTATAGTCGACGGCGTCTACCCACGCCTCGTCTGGGCCGAATCGACCTCGAGATGCCAAGTCAAGCGTGAAAATCCCACCCTGGCGCCAGCTTTTCGGCTCCGGAACGATCAAACGTCGAAATGGCGACTTGCCGCGCAATGTAAAAAAACCACCTTTGGCAAGATAGATACGCGGAATTCGCGTAGGACTAGTTCCCTTGATAGCTCGAGCCACATCGGGCGCCCAGATTCCTGCCGCGTTGATAAGGATTTCGCATCTGATCTGCGTGCGCTCCTTCTCGCCCGAGACAACCTCCACGCTAAAGCCGTGAGTCTCCGGGGATGCAGCAACAAACGCGCTATTTAGTGCGATCACGGCACCATGCGCCTCAGCGTCCCCGCGATAGGCCAGCATCAGGCCATGCGTGTCGATGATCCCAGTCCGGCTCGAATAAAGCGCGGCACGGCATTGCAGATTCGGCTCGAGGGCGGCAGCCGCGGTGCCGCTTAACATGTTGATGCCGGGCACCCCATTGTCGGTAGCCCTGGCGTACATCTCCTCAAGCCACCCAACGGATTCATCATCGGTGGCGACTACGAGCTTGCCGATCTGTGCATGCTCGATACCGCTCTGCGCGCAGTACTCGTAAAGTGCTTCCCGGCCTCGCCCACAGAGTATTGCCTGTGGCCCTCCCGGTCGATGGTAAATACCTGCGTGAATCACCTCATTGCTTCGAGAGCTCGTCTCGGTGCCAATTGCGGTCGCACGCTCGAGAACAACCACCTCGCGACCTTCAAGCGCCAAGTGTCGCGCGACGGCAAGGCCGATCGCCCCGGCACCAACAACTACGCATTCAGCTTCGAACACGGGCGCGCTCAGCTGCGACTCGGGTGCCTACCTCGTGCCCTTTTGCCATTCGCGAATGTAGGCGGCAAGGCCACGGCGAATATCGAACTTCGGGGCGTATCCCAATTCGGATTGAGCGCGCGCGAAACTCAAGGCGCCCTTCATCGGAATTCGTATGCCGGGCGCAAATTCGCGGCGACCTTGCCCAATCGTGATATCCGCATCTGGCAAGAGCGCCTTAATGTGCTGGACCAGTTCCCGATCACTCACGCCCTGACCGCTAGCTATGTTGTAGACATCGTAGTTGTGCTTCGGATGATCAAGAGCCCGAAGCACACCATCGACTACATCGTCGACGTAGGTGTAATCGGTAACCGTGTCGCCCCCCACGTCAAGCCGCAAGGGCGTTCCTTGAAGAGCAGCATTGAGGTAACGCATTGGCGGTCGGGGCCGGTCCAGCCGCACGCCGTACACCCATGACGTTCGCACGTTGATGCATTCCAACCGATGTAGGTCGCGATAAGTACGGCCAAAGTGTTCGACCGCCAATTTTGTGATGCCATATGGCATCAGTGGAACTTGGGGGTGGTCTTCGTCCGCAATGGCACTTTGGAAGTCGCCGTAAACCTCCTCCGAGCTCATGTGGATCACCCGCCTAACCTCGAAGAGGCGCATTGCCTCGAATACGTTAAGGCTCCCCTGAACGTTCACACGCAGGATATTCGAGGGGCTGGAAAGCGAGGCAGGCACTCCAACGATCGCCGCAAAATGAAGCACTGCTTCTGGCTTGTAGAGCTTAAACACCTGTACCAGACTGGCCAAGTCCGTAATATCACCGCTTACTGCCACCACGTTGGCGTTTCGTGCCGCCAGTTCACGTAGGTCCGTCGCAATGCTCGTATCAAGCGCTATCGCGGTGTCCCCGCGCGCCAGGAGCTTGAGGATCGTCTCAAACCCGAGGAAACCGTTGCCGCCCGTGACCAAGACACGCATTGAGAAACTCCGGTCCGAATGCTCGATCCCATCTGACCAGCCTCGAAAAGGGTGGCAGCCAGCTCAATCGATGCTCGGCCGAAATTTATCGTATATGTAGTTGCTGTCACAACTACTTTTTGAAACAATCCAGAACAGTTTCCGATAGACAGCCGAGATTGATACCTACCGCACGCAATATGGCTAACGATCGCTACGTCATCAACACGTTCTCCTACATCTGGCAGCGTCCGATTAACGACTGCGTACGTCACCTCGCCGATCTTGGCTTTCGGGAGTTCGAGGTGTTGATGGCAGCGCCACACCTGTGGCCAGCGGACTTTGATGCAGCGGCTCGGCGCAAACTATCCGCGCTTGTACACCAACTCGGCGCCCGATTTGTATCTCTGAATGCCGGAGGATTTGACAACAACCTCGTAAGTCCCGCGCAGGATGTGCGCACTTTCGCTCAAAACTATCTGCGGAACGTGGTGGATTTAGCCGGCGATTTAGCCGCACCATATATTGTGATGTCACCTGGCATTGCACGTCCCCTCCTCCCTACGCCTAAAGAGTGGATGCTCAAATGGTTTCGCTCCGCAATGGAGAACCTTGCACGTCATGCCGAAGATCGCAATGTCAAGCTTCTCGTCGAAAACATACCTTTCGCGTTTCTACCTCGCGCCGACGATCTAATGGCTGCGCTTGGTGATCTTCCCTCGGAACGAATTGGCGTGATCTACGACGTCGCCAATGCCGTCTACATCCGGGAGGATCCGATAAAGGGCTTAAAGGCTGTTGCTCCTCGACTTGATCTAGTGCATCTGTCGGACACGCCCTTGGATACCTGGCGTCACGACGCGGTGGGACGTGGTGTTGTGCCGTTCGAGCGTTTCGGCACTGCCCTGCGTGAACTTCGTTACGATGGTCCTGTAGTCCTTGAGATCATCTCCACGAATCCAGACGACGAGATAAGAGAAAGTGTCCAAGCGCTAGGACGGCTAGGATGGAAATGACGCTGGCCCTTACCAGATAGCCAAGCGTGATTACCTGATAAACCGCGCCGCAGTCTCAGACGCTTTCGCTCCAAGAACTATGCGATTATTCGCGTAAGAAGGTGGCTATCCGCACCGCGATATCGTCCAGGGATTGCGGAACGGCACCGAATATGTGATCGAGGCCCACGTGGACGCATCCTTGAAAACTCGTGCCAAATCTAAGTCATCGGTCCGCAAGGCCGCAAAGCCAGCACGAGTACGGGAGAAGACCTATAGCCCTAAGGCCGGCGTACGCACTGCTGCCCAGCGCGATGCGCTAGCCGTCGAACTACAAGCCTTGGGATTCTCCGACTACGAAGCGCGCACCTACATCGCGCTACTTCAGTCCAGTCCAGCGACCGCGTACGAGGTTAGCAAGATCGCCGGGCTACCGAGATCGAACACTTACGGCGCGCTGGAAAGCTGTACCGCAAAAGGGGCCGTTCAACCATTTAGTCAGGCTCCGATTCGCTACGTTCCAGTAGATCCGAGGGTGTTGCTCAGCAGAATCGCGGATGACACGAGTGTGCGGTGCAAGCAGCTCGCGTCGCGGCTCAGCCAAATGAAGTCCGACGATAGCCGCGAGTTTGTATGGACCATTGAAGGTGAAAAGAAGGTCCACGCAAAGATTTCAGAAATGATCCAGGAGGCCAAGATCCACGTGTGGATCAAGGCCCATGAAGACATTATCGATGCCCACTATTCTGAGCTTCGAGATGCTGCGAAGCGCGGCGCGAGCATCCTCATTATTCTGTTTGGCAAGGATGACAGTCGCCTTCGCTTCGGCGAGAACGTGCGGGTCTACTTGCATGAGGGTAACGGCGTTCGAATTGGAAACGCCGACAATCTTTTTACAATCGCAACGGACTTCAAGACCGCGCTAACAGCCAAGATGCACGGCGAAGTCCACGCTGCCTACACGAGCAATGAGGCGATTGTAACTATCGCTGAATCGCTTATTCGCCATGACATGTATCTCGCTGAAATCTTCCAGAAATTCGGGGCGCAAATCGACGAGGCGTTCGGACCCTATCTGATCTCGTTGCGTCGTCGCTACTTCTCGCCGCAGCAACTCGTGAGTCTCAACGAAACAATGCAGAACGTGCTGGAAAGTGCCGCCCGCGGAAGCCCCGCTCAAACAGCCGACATTAAGTGAGTACCGTTCGGCTGGGGCCTTTGACGCTATGCCATTGACCCATACAGCACATCTAACAGTTCACGAAGAGCGCATCGAGGCGTTTCGTGAAAGGGTACGTCGCCATGCCGAGACTTCACGAGCGGAGCCGGGGTGTCTGACGTTTGACTTTTATCAAGACACGGAAGCACCCGGCGCTTTTCTTCTTTTCGAGGTTTATCGCGACAAGGCCGCTCTCGAGGCACATCGAGCGTCGGCTCATTTCTTGGCGTTTCGCCGTGACGTGGACCACTGGGTGATCTCGCGGCAATGGTGGTACTGGTCCCCAGTATCGGTGGGGATGGCAGACATCTCGCAAACCGAGAAATAGTTGAGCCAGCTTGATTCGACTTCGGCCCCCGTAAGTTCCTGCGGTTACTTTAGTAAGAACAAGCGGGCCCGTACAACTGCTTTCTTGGCGACCCGATCTTCGCGCTCGTAATTGGCGCTCCAAGTCCGGTCCTTGCTTTGCATGAGCTGTACTAGATTGGAAGATTTGCCGTGCGTTTGAGGTCACGCCGCCCAACCTGTCAGAGGTCAATTCATTTAGCCACAGCGGGCGTGTAGGTGGATTTGCGCGGCTTCTTGAGCGCGGTTGACTACGTTGGCTTACCGGCAAGTGTTCCCCAATTCCAACCGCTTCATTTTCTCGGGAATTTTGCTTTCGATCCACTGATCGCGAATTAGCGGGCGAGCAACGCCGTTTGAGGCTGTCTGCTTCGGTTTGCGCAAGCGCAGTCGGCAGGGGGCGATGGCCACGCATGCGCCAGCCTAACCGGTCCCCGTCTTTAGCGTTGGCTGTGAGCGCGCAGCGGACCCGCGCGCTGAGGAACGGATATGGGGCGTGGGCCGCTCCAGCTACGGTGTACGCGCAAAAAGCACAGACTTAAGGGCGACTACTCGAGGAGCTGAGAAGCGCGGCAACGGTCGATTTTGCGGTGCAAAAAGGGTGTCTTGATCGCCAAGGGGATTGCTTTCGTTGAGGTAGAGACCGCTGGAGAGAAGCCCGCTCGCCCTTGTTGGATCTGCAGCAACGCGGGGTTGGGCGTGTTGACAAACCCCTCCCGGCCCGGTAGTAGAATCCGAGTTCGGATTCTAAAGGGCCGCAGAGACGGTCCGAATGAGCCGAAGTCCGCCGCACCTACTGGAGACCATTGGCAAAGGAGACAGAGATGTCGACAAGATCGAAGCTTTGGGGCCTGGGACTGGTATCCGCGCTTGCTGCCTATCAGCCGCTGGTTCACGCACAAAACCATGCAATCCGCTACCACGAGTATCCAGGAAACATCGTTAACCTCGTCAGCTGGGTGATGAAGGAGAAGGGCTTCTGCGAACGGCAGCACCTTGACTGCCAGCCGGTGACACTTGCGGCTGGACCATTGGCTCAGCAGGCTGCGGCGGCGGGCAGCCTGGATCTTGTGTACAGCTCGGCGGACGTGATGATGCAGGCAATCGCGAAGGGTAACGATCTGGTCATCGTCCAGCCACAGATTACAAACAACGTGTATTCGCTCGTGACGGCCGCACATGTCGCCGAACCGAACAAGAACAAGGGATACCCCGCAGTGATGCAGGATCTGAAGGGCCTGAAAATCGGAGTGAGCGCCCGGGGATCGGCCACTGAATTGCAGGCGAGAGCTCTTTTTGCTGGTGCGGGCATTTCCCCTGACAGTGCCACATATGTTGCGGTAGGGGCCCCCGGTACGGCATATGCGGCACTGGTTGCAAAGCAGATTGACGGGGCTTTGAGCTGGGACCCAATCGACGCGATATGCCAGGCGACTCGGGCATGCAACGTCACCGTCGACATGCGCAAGGGCGAGGGTCCGGGAAATGTCAAGGCGATGAATGGATCCTTTGTTAACTGGTATGCGCGCCGCGAATACGTAGACAAGAACGAGGCAACTGTCGATGCCTTCCGACGCGCATCTGACGAGGCAACCGCATGGCTGAAGGACCCGAAAAACTTTGGGGCTGTCCTTGACGTAGCGAAGCAGCACATCAAGCTCGGCGATGAGATACCCAATCGTGACGCCGTTATGAACCAAATCGTAAAGGAAATGATCGACGAGTACGGGACCTCGTTCAGTCGCGCTTCAATTGAAGGTTTCAATGCATTTCTGGTGTCGAACAATATGCTTCCGAAGCCCTTGGACGTCGACAGGATTGTCTATAAGAGGCTGCTCGGTTCGCGGTAGAAAAGCTGCAGGGGCGCCATGGCTTCCGACAAGACGCGCTGGATTGAGATATCTGGTGTGAGCCATGCGTTCTCGCATGGCGTTCCTGCCATTCAGGACATTTCGATCACGGTGGGCAAGGGGGAGTTTGTGTCCATCGTGGGTCCGAGCGGTTGTGGCAAAACGACCGTCCTGAATCTCCTCGCGGGTCTGATCGACGTTCAGGGCGGAGTTGTTCACCTGGCCAGTAGAAAGCCCAGGGCGGGTCGACACGATGTTGCGTATATGTTGGCAAGGGATTGTCTCTTTCCGTGGAGAACCGCGATCGAGAACGCGATGCTGGGCGCCGAACTCCGGAATATGAGCAGGCAAAAGCGGCTCAGCCGGGCCAAGGCTTTCCTGAAGAGAGTCGGGCTGGAGGGATTCGAGAATCAGTATCCGAAGGCCCTGTCCCATGGCATGCGACAGCGAGTAGCGCTGGCCCGCACCTTCAGCCTCGACTCGGAAATCCTGCTGATGGATGAACCATTCGGTGCACTTGATGCCCAGACGAAGCTTCAGCTTGAGGACCTTCTGCTCAACTTGTGGAACGACGAGCGCCGGACGGTCGTGTTCATTACTCACGACCTCGCGGAAGCCGTGATTCTCTCGGACAGGGTGATTGTGATGTCGGCGAGACCCGGGAGGATCATGGACGACATTCCAATACCGCTTCGCAGGCCGCGGTCCGTGCGCGAACTGCAAAAGGATCCTGCGTATCACGAGCTTTACGCAAAGGTTTGGGAACGGCTCGAAGCAGGACTTGTGCGATCAATGGTCGCAAATCAAGGGTCTGCTACGCCAACGTGAAGCAGCACTGGAACATCCGGATTGCCCAGCTGGGAGTGGTCGTCGTTTTTCTGCTCCTGTGGCAATGGGCATCAGTGGCAAAGCTGATCGATCCGCTGTTCATCGGTCGGCCGACCGGTATCTTTCGATATCTCTTCCGTGGCGTCTTTGTTGACGGAGTGATCATTAAGGAGGCTCTCTGGACAATTGGCGAAACCCTTGCCGCATTCATCCTGGGGAGCGTCACGGGAATCGGGTTCGGGCTTCTGTTTGTAGTCTATCCGTTGAGCGAGCGATTCCTTGATCCTATCCTTGCTGGCCTGAATGCGCTCCCGCGCGTTGCCCTGGCTCCGCTGTTTCTTCTGTGGTTCGGCCTGGGTATTGGATCCAAGATTGCCCTGGGATTTTCGCTGACGTTCTTCATTGTGCTGAGCAATACCGTAGCCGGTGCAAGAAGTGTTGATCCCGACTGGCTGACGCTATCGAGGACGCTTGGAGCGTCCAGATCAACGATCTTTTTCAAGGTCGTCCTGATCAGCGCAGTACCGACGATCTTTTCCGGATTGAAGTTGGGCCTCATCTATGCACTGCTGGGCGTGATCGCGGGCGAGATCATTGCGTCTCAACACGGGCTCGGCCAGCTTCTGACGTATCTGGCGGGCACTTTTGATACCAATGGTGTATTTGCCGTCCTGATGTTCCTCGGTGTCCTGGGGGTGGGACTCACAAAACTGATGGACGCTCTCGAGCGCTACCTTTTGAAGTGGCAATAGGAATGGCTTCAGACATGCAGGACTCCATCGCAGATTTTCTGCGCGAGGGCGACGAGGAGATGCAACGTGCGCTCAGCGGCCAGGGGATTTCGCCGGCCCGTC
>Ga0316620_10000798_pt1 | contig 12941 bp, 12 predicted proteins | sample OWC_Aug_M1_C1_D5_FD_207651 | JGI IMG/M metagenome (GOLD analysis project Ga0316620, IMG submission 207651) | Wetland soil microbial communities from Old Woman Creek delta, Ohio, United States - OWC_Aug_M1_C1_D5_B | ecosystem: Environmental > Terrestrial > Soil > Wetlands | place: USA: Ohio... | reverse complement strand
CCCCAGACGCTGTTCGAGCTGAGCTCCGCGTTCAACGACGCGCGCGAGGATCCCTCGGTGGGTGTGGTCATCCTCACCGGCGCGGGCGACCAGGCGTTCTGCTCCGGCGGCGACCAGCGCATCCGGGGCAACGAGGGCTACGTGGGCAGCGACGGCGTCCCCCGGCTCAACGTGCTGGATCTCCAGAAGCAGATCCGCTCCCTGCCCAAGCCGGTGGTGGCGATGGTGGCCGGCTACGCCATCGGCGGCGGACACGTGCTGCACGTGGTCTGCGACCTGACCATCGCCGCGGACAACGCCCGCTTCGGCCAGACCGGCCCCCGGGTGGGCAGCTTCGACGGCGGCTTCGGCGCGAGCTACCTGGCGTCGATCATCGGCCAGAAGAAGGCCCGCGAGGTCTGGTTCCTCTGCCGGCAGTACGACGCCCAGCAGGCGCTCCAGATGGGCCTGGTCAACACCGTGGTCCCGCTGGCCGAGCTGGAGGCGGAGACGCTCCGCTGGTGCCAGGAGATGCTGCAGCTCAGCCCGCTGGCGCTGCGGCTCCTCAAGTCGAGCTTCAACGCCGACCTGGACGGCCAGGCCGGCATCCAGGAGCTCGCCGGCAACGCCACGCTGCTCTACTACATGTCCGCCGAGGCCCAGGAGGGCCGGAACGCGTACGTCGAGCGGCGCAAGCCCGACTTCACCAAGTTCCCGCGCCGCCCGTGACCGCCGCCGCTCCCGCCGCCCCGCCCTCGCTCCGGACCTGGCTGCTCGCGGCCCGGCCGAAGACCCTCACTGCCGCGGTGGTGCCGGTGGTGGTGGGCACCGGGCTCGCGCTGGGACAGGGGATGGCCGCGGCCTGGCCCGCGCTGGCCGCGCTCGCCGGGGCGGTGCTGATCCAGATCGGCACCAACCTCACCAACGACTACTACGACTTCCGCAAGGGCGCGGACAACCACGAGCGCGTGGGTCCGACGCGGGTGACCCAGAGCGGCCTCATCGCCCCCTCCACGGTGCTCGCCGCGGGCGCGGCCTGCTTCGCCGCCGCCGTGGTGGTGGGGGCGTACCTGGTCTCGAGGGGAGGCTGGCCCTTCGTGGTCATCGGCCTCGCCTCGGTGCTCGCCGGCTGGGCGTACACCGGCGGGCCGTACCCGCTCGGCTACCACGGGCTCGGCGACCTGTTCGTGATGGTCTTCTTCGGGCTGGTGGCCGTCCCGGGCACCTTCTATGCGCAGGCGCTCCGGCTGGTCCCGGCGGTGTGGCCGGCCGCGGTCGCCATCGGGGCCACCGGGACGATGATCCTGGTGGTCAACAACCTCCGCGACGCGGACACCGACGCCCGCGCCGGCAAGCACACCCTGGTCGTCCGCCTCGGCCGGGGCTTCGGCCGGGCCGAGTACGTCCTGCTCCTCGCCGTCGCCCTCGCCATGCCGGTGCTGATGGTGGGCGTGGGCTGGGCCCGCTGGCCGGTGCTGGCCGCGCTCGCCGCCGCGCCGCTGGCCTGGCCGCCGCTGTCCCGGGTCCTCGGCTCGAGCGGCGGGGCGCTGAACCCGGCCCTCGGGGCGACCGCCCGGTTCCAGGCGGCGTACGGGCTGCTCCTCGCTCTGGGAGCCTGGCTGGGACGCGCGTGACGACCGAGCTGCTCATCCGGCCGCGGAGCCTCCGCTTCCGCTCCTCGCTCTCCACCGGGGCGGGGATGCGCGCCGGCGTGGAGGGCTTCTGGCTGCGGCTGGGGGACGGCGTGGGCGAGGTGACCTTGCTCCAGGGCTTCGGGACCGAGCCGGTGGAGCGGGCCCGCGCGGCGCTGGGCGAGGCGGCCGCGGCGTTGCGCGGCTCGACGCCGCCGGGGAGCCCCGAGGAGGTCGCGGCGCGGATCCAGAAGATTTCATCCCTCGCCGAGACGCCGGCCACCCGGGCCGGGGTGGAGCTGGCGCTGCTCGACGCCGGCGCCCGGCACGCCGGCACCCCGCTCGCCAGCTGGCTCGGCGCCGAGCCTCGGTCCGTCCGGGTGAACGCCCTCCTCACCGACGACGAGAGCGACGCGCTCGCCTCCGAGGCCCGCGCCCGGGCGCACGAGAGCTTCGACACGCTGAAGATCAAGGTCGGCGCCCAGACCGCCGAGCAGGACGCGGCCCGGCTCGCGGCGGTCCGCGCCGCCGTGGGCCCGAACCTGCGCATCCGGGTGGACGGCAACGGGGCGTGGTCCGAGGCCGAGGCCCGGGCGCGGATCCTCGCCCTGGCCCCGGCGCGACTCGAGTACGTCGAGCAGCCGGTGCCGGCGGCGGACTTCGAGGGGCTCCGGAAGCTCCGCTCGCTGGCGCGCATCGCCGCCGACGAGTCGGTCGGCATCCCCGGCGCCAGCGAGAGCCTGTTCGGGGGCAAGCGTCCGGCGGTGGACGTGCTGGTCTTCAAGCTCCCGGTGGTCGGCGGGGTGCTCCGGGCACGCCGGTACGCCGCGCTGGCGTGGCAGGTGGGCGTCGAGGTGGTCGTCACCAGCGCGCTCGACGGTGCGGTGTCGCGCGCCGGGGCCGCGCACCTGGCCTGCACCCTCCCGGTCGAGGGGCCGGCCCACGGCCTCGCCACCGGCCACCTCCTGGACTCCGACGCGGGCGGTTACGCCGTGTCGCACGGGCTCCTGCACCTCCCCGACGCGCCCGGTCTCGGCATCGACCCCGAGGTGCTCGGATGGTGACCGCGGGGTGCCCGGTGCGGCTCCAGGCCCGGCGCGATCCGGAGGGGCTCGCCCTCGTCGCGGGCGAGCGTCGCGAGCGGTGGAGGACGCTCGACCTCGAGGTGGAGCGGGCCGCGGAGCGCCTGCGCGCCGGCAAGGTGGGGCCGGGAGAGCGGGTGGCGGTGCTCGCCGCAAACCATCCCTCGACCGTGGTGCTCCTCTTCGCCCTCCGCCGGCTGGCCGCCGCGGTGGTTCCGCTCAACGCCCGCCTGGCCCCGGCCGAGCTCCGGGCCCAGCGAGACCGGGTCCGCCCCCGCCTGGTGCTCGCCGATGCGGCGCGGCTGGACGTGCTCCCCGGAGCCGAGCCGCTGGAGGGCCGGCCACCTCGGGCGGGTGCCCCCTGGCCGGGCGACGACTCGGACCCCTCGGCCGACTGGGCGCTGCTCTTCACCTCGGGCACCACCGGCCAGCCCAAGGCCGCGCGGCTGTCGGTGGGCGCCTTCGATGCCCTGGCGCGCGCCTCCGCCGCCAACCTCGGACCTCGCGCCGGCGACCGGTGGCTGTGCAACCTGCCGCTGTTCCACGTCGGCGGCCTGGGGATGGCCGTGCGCTGCGCGCACGACGGAGCCGCGCTCGTCCTCCACCCGCGGTTCGACGCCGAGGCGACGGTACGCACCGTCCACGACGAGGCCATCACCCACCTGAGCCTGGTGGCCCGGACGCTCGAGCAGTGCCTCGACGCCGGTCTCGACGCCGCGCGGCTCCGGGCCGTCCTCGTCGGCGGCGGTCCGGTCCCGCCGGCGCTCGTCGATCGGGCGCGGGCGGCCGGCGTCCCGGTGCTCCTCACCTACGGGCTCACCGAGGCCTGCTCCCAGGTGGCCACCGAGCGCCCGGGCGAGGCCGACGGGCGCACCGCCGGGCCGCCGCTGCCGGGCCTCGAGGTCCGGGTGCTCGACGACGCGGGGCGCGTGCTGCCCCGGGGCGAGGAGGGGATCCTGGCGGTGCGAGGACCCACCCTGATGAGCGGCTACCTCGACGACCCCGGGGCCACCGCCGAGGCCCTCCCCGACGGCTGGCTCCGGACCGGGGACATCGGCCGGCTCGACGACGCGGGTCGCCTCGCCGTCCTCGCCCGGCGGACCGACCTCATCCTCTCCGGGGGCGAGAACGTCTACCCCGCCGAGGTCGAGGCGGTGCTCGCCGCCCACCCCGGCGTGGCCGAGGTGGCGGTGGTGGGCCGGCCCGACCCGCGCTGGGGCCAGGTGCCGGTGGCGGTGGTGGTGCCCCGTCCGGCGGCCTCGGTCGAGGACCTTCGCCCCTGGGCGCGGGCCCGCCTCGCCCCGTTCAAGGTCCCGGCCGAGGTGCTCCCGGCCGCCGCGCTGCCCCGCACCGCGGCGGGAAAGGTGGACCGTTCGGCGCTGCTGGCCGCGGTGACTGCCCCAAGTGGGCCTCCTTCCTTCGAAAAGCTCGCCGGCGCAGAAAGCCCGCCGGGGTCCATGGAGTTCAAGTAGTCTTGAACAAGGTGAACCAGATGGAGACCACGCCCGAGGCAGCACGTTTTCTGGAGTCGGCCGAGGCGCGCCTCGCCTCGGTGCTGTCGCACGGCTCCGCCGACGTCGGCCAGTCGGACACGCTCCTCAACGCCGGCCGTCACCTCTGCATCGGCAGCGGAGGCAAGCGCGTCCGGCCGACCATGGTGCACCTCTTCGGGCTGGCCGCCGGGGCCCCCGAGGCGGGGCTGCTCCACGTCGCGGTGGCGGCGGAGCTGGTGCACTCGGCGAGCCTGCTCCACGACGACGTGGTGGACGCGGGCATGTACCGCCGCGGCCGGCCCACCGTGAACGCGCTCTGGGGCAACGTGGTCGCGGTGATGGGCGGCGACCTGCTGCTCACCCTCGCCCTCGACGAGCTGGCCTCTCTGGACCGGGAGATCACCTTCGCCGCGGTCCGCACCGTCGCGGAGATGACCCGGGCGACCATCGGCGAGGTGGAGGCCCGCGGCGACCTCTCGCTCTCCATCGAGCGCTTCCGCAGCATCATGGAGGGGAAGACGGGGGCGCTCTTCGGCTTCTGCGGCGTGGCCGCCGGGCGGCTCGCCGGCAAGGAGGAGGCCGCTCGCCGCTTCGAGACCTTCGGCCGGCACCTGGGGGTGGCCTTCCAGATCGCCGACGACCTGAAGGACCTCGACGGCGGCGACCCCGGCAAGCCGGTCTTCGCCGACTTCAAGTCCCGCACCCCGTCCCTGCCCATCCTTCTCGCGGCGCAGATGGACGAGCCGCTCCGCCGCCGGATCAAGGACCTCTGGGCCTTCGGCTCCATGGCGGACGAGCGCGTCCGGGAGCTCGGGGTGGCGGTGCTCGCCACCGACGCGCCCCGGGCGGCGCTGACGCTCATGGACCGGGAGATCGAGGCCGCGCTCGACGCGCTCGGTCCCCTCCGCGATTCCCGTGGCGCCGACGAGCTGACCGACTGGGCCAGGCGCCTCGGGGCGGCCTTCCGCTAGCGAGAGCCACGACCGATGCCGTCCAAGGGTTACAGCTGGTCCGACGCGCCCCGCCTCGGTGCCCCCGATCCCGCTCCGGGGCTCCCGCGCTGGGAGGCCCTGGCCATCGATGCGGTGGGGAACGTCATCGAGTTCTGGGGCTTCAAGCACAACCAGGGTCGCGTCTGGGCGGTGCTCTACCTCCGGGGAATGTCCATGACCGCCACCCAGCTCGAGGAGGAGCTGGGGCTCAGCAAGGGCGCGGTCTCGATGCTGGTCCGCGACCTCGAGCGGTGGGGGGTGGTGGTCCGCATCCGCCAGCCGGGGACCGGCGCCTGGCACTTCCGCGCCGAGACCGACCTGGTGCAGATGGTGAGACGGGTCATCCAGGAGCGCGAGACCGCGTTCATCACCCGCATCCGCGCCGACCTCGAGGAGGCCCGGCGGCTGGCCGCCGCCAGCGGGGTGGGGCGGGACCGGCTGGCACGGCTGGAGAAGCTGGCCGCGCTGGCGGTGGGCGCCGAGCGGGCGCTGCGGATCTTCCTCCGCACCGCGCGCGTGGACCTCTCCTCGCTGCTGCTCGCGCTGGGCGAGGGCAAGCTCCGCCCCCGGAGCTGAGGCGAGCGGAGGGACGCGGGCGGGGCCAGGGGCCCTCGCCCGTGCTCCTCGGCCGCGCGCCGGCGAGCCGGGAGGCCCAGGCTTCGCCGCGTCGCGGCCGCAGCCTCGGCGTCCGGCGCTCGATTTCGCGCAGGCTCTGCGCGCTCCGACGCCTCGCGCATGCAAGAGATGCCGTTCCTGGCGAGGCGAGCGGCTTGCATCGGGGGGGAGGACGCGGGAACGTCCAGCAACACAGTTCAACATCGAACATTGCGGGGCCTCTTGATGCTCGAGGATCTCGTCGTCGGGATGGTCGGTTCAGGTGGAGACGGTGTGGTGAGCGCAGGAGAGTCGCTCCTGGCCGCGGCGTCGTCCCAGGGCTTCTACGCCCTGATGACCAAGAGCTTCGGCTCGCAGATCCGCGGAGGTGAGTCCTCCTGCCGGGTCCGCATCTCCACCCGCAAGGTGCCGAACCCGGGCGGGGTGCTGGACGTGGCCGTCGCCCTGAACTGGGAGGACTTCCGCCGCTTCGGCGCCGAGCTGCCGCTCGGGCCAGACACCGTCCTCATCCACGAGGCGAAGGCGGGACCGCCTCCGGGCGACCTCGCGCCGCCGGGCCGGGCCCCGCGCCAGGTGCTGGCGGTGCCGCTGGCGGAGATCGCCAAGACCGCCGCCGGGACCGACCGCGCCAAGACCACCGTGGTGCTCGGGGCGCTTTCCGGCTGGTTCGGCGTGCCCCCCGAGGCGCTGGACCGGGGGCTCATGAAGAAATTCTCCCAGAAGGGGGAGGGGCTCCTCGAGGCGAACCGGAAGGCGCTCGCGGCGGGCATCGCCCACGCCGCCGCGCACCCGCTCGCCTCGCCGCGGGCGCTGGTGCACCCGGCGAAGCCCTCGCCCAAGCTCCTCTGCGACGGCAACGAGATGTGCGCCTCGGCGGCCCTCTTCAGCGGCTGCGAGTTCTTCGGCGGCTACCCCATCACCCCGTCCACCGAGGTGATGCAGATCCTCTCCCGCGAGCTGCCCAAGTACGGCGGCGTGGTGCTCCAGGCCGAGGACGAGATCAGCGGCGTCGGCGCGGCGGTGGGCGCCTCCTTCGCCGGCAAGAAGTCCATGACCGCCACCTCGGGCCCGGGCATGTCGCTCAAGACCGAGGTGCTGGGCCTGGCCACCATCGCCGAGCTGCCGCTGGTGCTGCTCAACGTGCAGCGCGGCGGGCCGTCCACCGGCCTCCCCACCAAGCCCGAGCAGGCGGACCTCTTCCAGGCGGCGTTCAGCGCCCACGGCGACGTGCTCCGCCCGGTGCTGGCTCCCACCAGCGTCGAGGACACCTTCCGGCTCACGGTGGAGGCCTTCAACCTCGCCGAGAGGTACCAGACGCCGGTGGTCATCCTCTCCGACCAGGAGATCGCCCAGCGCAAGGAGACGGTGGACCAGATCGACGTCTCCCGGTTCGAGGTGCTCGAGCGGCTGCGGCCCACCCCGGAGCAGCTCGCCCAGGGGTACCAGCGCTTCGCCGACTCGCCCTCCGGGGTGAGCCCCCTCAGCCACCCCGGGATGAAGGGCGGTAACTACCTCGCCGCCGGCATCGAGCACGACGTCAAGGGAGCGCCCACCGCCAGCGGGGCGGTGCACGCGGCGATGAACGCCAAGCGCTTCCGGAAGCTCGAGCCGCTCCAGACGCGAACCGACCTCTTCGAGCGGCAGGGCGCGCCGGACGCGCCGCTGGCCCTGGTGAGCTGGGGGAGCTCGGCCGGGGTGGCCCGCGAGGCCTTCGTGCGGGCCCGGGCGCTCGGATTGCCGGTCAAGCTCCTCGTCCCGTATCTGCTCTACCCGGTGGCCGAGCCGGTGTACCGGGAGTTCTTCACCTCGGTCCGGCGCGGGCTGGTGCTGGAGCTGTCGCACCAGGGGCAGCTCTACCGGGTCCTCCGGATGTTCGTCGACGTGCCCGCCGGGATGACCTCCTTCGCCCGGAGCGGGGCGCAACCCTTCCGCGTGGACGAGGTGCTCGAGCGGCTCCAGCAGCAGGCGGAGGCTCTCCGATGAACACCTTCCTCGGGCCGAACGACTACAAGAGCCCGCTCAAGCCCATCTGGTGTCCGGGGTGCGGAGACTACGGCGTGCTGCAGGCGCTCTACCGGGCGCTCAGCGCGATCGGCCGCCCGCCGCACGAGATCGCCTTCATCTCCGGCATCGGCTGCTCGAGCCGCATCCCCGGCTACACCACCGCCTACGGCTTCAACACCGTGCACGGCCGGGCGCTGCCCATCGCCCAGGGAGTGAAGCTCGCCAGCCCCGAGCTGCTGGTGGTGGTGGCGGGCGGGGACGGCGACGGCTTCTCCATCGGCGGCGGCCACGTGCCCCACGCCATCCGCCGCAACGTGGACCTGACCTACCTGGTCATGGACAACCAGGTGTACGGCCTCACCAAGGGGCAGCTCTCGCCCACCTCGCCGCGCGGCCTGAAGACGGTCACCTCCCCGATGGGGAGCCTCGAGCAGCCGATCAACCCGCTCCTCACGGTGCTGGCCTACGGCGCGGGCTTCGTGGCCCAGGCCACCCCGGCGGACATGCCCGGGATGACCGCGCTCATCGAGGAGGCCCTCCGCTACCCCGGGTTCTCCTTCGTGAACATCCAGTCCCCCTGCGTCACCTTCGGCGAGGAGGAGCAGCAGCTCCGGGCACACAAGGCGCGGATGAAGCCGCTCGCCAGCCTGGGGCACGATCCGGCGAACCAGCTCGCGGCGCTGGACCTGGCCCGGGCCTACGGGACCGAGCTGTACACCGGCGTGTTCTACCGGAATCCCGAGCCCCCCCCGACCTACGACGCCCTGGTCCGTCTGCGCCAGGCCGAGCTCCAGCGGGGCGAGCCGCGGCCGAGGGCACGGGTGCTCGAGGCCTACCTGAGATCCTGAGGAGGGCACCGCCATGGTTCCCATCACCGGCATCGATTTCGAGCGGATCACGCTCCGGGACGCGCTCGACCTGGCCGTGCTCATCGAGGAGGAGGCCCGGGACCGCTACTGGGAGTTCGCCGAGCAGCTCGCCACCCACGACACCCCCGAGGTGGCCGACTTCTTCTCCCGGATGGCCCGCATCGAGGACCGGCACCGCACGGAGCTGCTCGATCGCCGGCGGACGCTCTTCGGGGACGCCCCCACCTCGGTCGAGCGGCGAATGATCTTCGACGTGGAGGCGCCGGGCTACGAGGCGGCCCGGGCCTTCATGGGGGTGCGCAAGGCGCTGGAGGCGGTGCTCGCCGCCGAGGTCAAGGCCTACGCCTTCTTCAACGAGGCGGTGCCCCGCGTCAAGGACCCGGAGTTGCAGGCGCTGTTCCAGGAGCTGCGGGACGAGGAAGTGCACCACCAGTCACTGGTGAAGGCCGAGCTGGCGCGCTGCCCCGAGAAGCCTGACGATTCAGAGGCCTATGCGGACGACCCGGTCGCGCAGTAGGACGTCGCTCCCGGGAGCACGTCCATGACCCAGGGTCTCGCCCTCCTCGCCTTCCTCGTCATCTCCTTCCTCGCCGTGGGGAGCCTGCTCGTCGGGGCCCGGCTGCTCCGGGTGCGCGCCCGGGTCGACAGCCCCCTCAAGCGCGAGACCTACGAGTGCGGCGAGACCCCCCGGGGGATGGCCTGGGTGCGCTTCCACGCCCGCTACTACGTGGTGGCCCTGTTCTTCGTCCTCTTCGACATCGAGGCCGCGCTCATCCTCCCATGGAGCACCATCGTCCGGGAGGTGGGGACCACCGGCCTGGTGGCGGTGGGCACGTTCGTCGGGGTGCTGATGCTCGGCTGGGCCTGGGCGATCCGGAAGGGAGCACTGGAGTGGGTGTGAAGACGGTCGACGACGGGGCGGCGTTCGAGCACCCGCTCTACAAGACGCTGCTCAGCGTGCCGGGGCTGACGGTGGCCACCACCGCGCTGGACCAGGTGCTCACCTGGGGGATGAGCAACGCGCTCTGGGTGTTCCCCATGGCCACCAGCTGCTGCGGCATCGAGTTCATGGCCACCGCCGCGAGCCGGGTGGACATCGACCGGATGGGGACCATCGTCCGGGCCACGCCGCGGCAGGCGGACGTGATGGTGGTGGCGGGGACCATCACCGTGAAGATGGCGTCGCGGGTGAAGAAGCTCTGGGACCAGATGCCCGAGCCCAAATGGTGCATCGCCATGGGCTCCTGCGCCATCTCCGGCGACTTCTACCGGAACCTGTACTCGGTCGTTCCGGGGGTGGACACGTTCCTTCCGGTGGACGTCTACGTGCCTGGCTGTCCGCCGAACCCGGAGGCCCTGATGCACGGGTTCCTCCGGCTGCAAGAGAAGATCCGCAAGAGCCGCAAGGGCGAGACCGTCACGCCCCAGACCGACTCGGAGCTGCTCCGCGTCACACGCCCGTCCATCCCGCGGATGGTCGACCACGAGCGGACCCCCGAGATGGACCGCGCGCAGATCGAGTCGGCGGACATCGCCACCGAGGTGGAGATCACCCCGGCGGTCCACGCCTCGCTCGCGCCCGAGCCCACGGAGCTCGCCTCCGACCTCGCCGGTCCGGACCTGCCGGCGGTGCTCACCGAGCTGGGCATCGCGGCGACGGGCGAGCTCGGCCCTCCGCTCGTCCCGGCCCGGCGCCACCTCGAGGTCGCGAGCCGGCTCAAGTCCCGCGGGTACCGGCAGCTGGTGTCGGTGGTGGCGACGCACTGGGTGGCGGGCACTGCCCGGAAGGGGAAGGTCCCGGACGAGCCCGAGCACTTCGAGGTCAGCTACCTGCTCCGGACGGTGGGCGCCGGATCGCGCATCGCGACGTGGGCGGTCCGGCTCGCGCCGGGCGAGCCCGTCGCCTCGCTGTTCCAGCTCTTCGCCGGGGCGGACTGGCAGGAGCGCGAGCAGTACGACCTGGTCGGCGTGGTGTTCGCCGACCATCCGGACCTCCGCCGGCTGATGATGCCCGAGAACTACGATCGCCATCCCCTCCGGCGGGACCTGCCGGCCAATCTCCCCTACGCCCCCTGGAGATGACCGCGTTGCAGACGGTGCAGATCACCCGGCGGGTCGACCCGCACCTCTCGGTGGACCACTACGACCCCGAGGGGGAGCTGATGCTCCTCCACTTCGGGCCGCAGCATCCGTCCACCCACGGCGTGTTCCGGATGGACCTCTACCTGGACGGGGAGAAGGTGGTGAAGGTCGTCCCGCACGTGGGCTACCTCCACCGGGCGGTGGAGAAGCTCTGCGAGACGCTGGCCTACGTGCAGATCACCCCCATCGTCGACAAGAACGACTACGTCGCCCCGATGACCAACGAGCAGGCGCTGAACATGGCCTTCGAGGCGGCGCTGAAGCTCGAGGTCCCGCGGCGCGCCCGCTGGATGCGGACCCTCTTCGCCGAGCTGCAGCGGATCGCCTCCCACCTCCTCTGGCTCGGGACCTTCGCTCTCGACCTCGGCGGCGCCCTGGGCGGCGGCTCCACGGTGTTCCTCCACTGCTTCCGGGAGCGCGAGCTGGTGCTGGACCTCTTCGAGGAGGTCACCGGCGCGCGCTTCCACTACAACACCCACACCCTCGGCGGGAACCGGCACGACCTGCCCGCGGGCTGGAGCGCGAAGGTGCACGCGGCGCTGGACATCATCGGACCCCGCCTGGACGAGTACGAGGCGATGACCCTCGACAACCGCATCTTCCTGGACCGCACGACCGGGGTGGGAAAGCTGGACGCGGAGCTGGCGCTCGAGCTGGGCATCACCGGCCCCATCCTCCGGGCCTGCGGGGTGGACCACGACCTCCGCCGCGACGCGCCCTTCCACGCCTACGACGAGGTCAAGGTGAACGTGGCGACCGCCCGGGGCGGGGATTGCCTGGCCCGCGCCCAGGTGCGGCTGGCCGAGATGCGGGAGAGCGTGCGCCTGGTCCGGGAGATGGTGGACGCCGTGCCCGAGGGGAGCATCAACTCCGGAAAGCCGGTGAAGCTCCCGGTGCAGACCAAGATTCCACCGGGCCAGGTCTACGTGGCCATCGAGACGCCGCGGGGCGAGCTCGGCACCTACCTGGTCTCGGACGGCACGCAGTTCCCGTACCGGCTGAAGATCCGCCCACCCAGCCTGCACGCGCTCTCGGCTCTCCCGTACATCATCCCCGGCGGGACGGTGAGCGACGCGGTGGCGATCCTCGGCTCGGTGGACCCGATCATGGGCGAGGTCGACCGGTGAGCGAGCTCGGCCACGGCGTGGTGTACTCGGTGCTCATCGTCACGGTGGTGCTCACCGCCACCGCGCTGGCGCTGTGGTTCGAGCGTAAGTTCGCCGCCCGGCTCCAGACCCGGCTCGGCCCGACCATCGTGGGGCCCATCGGCCTGCTGCAGCCGGTGGCGGATCTCCTCAAGCTCCTCCAGAAGGAGGACATCGTCCCGGAGAACGCGGATCCGGCCATCTTCAACCTGGTGCCTCCGCTCGCTGCCCTGGCGGCGCTCGGCGCGGCGGCGGTGGTGCCGTTCTCGCCCTCGGTGGTGGCCTCGGACCTGGACGTGGGCGTGCTCTACGTCCTCGCCATCGGCGCGGTCACCGTGCTCCCGGTCTTCGGGGCGGGGTGGGCGAGCAACAACAAGCTGGCGCTGCTCGGGGGGATGCGGGCAGTGGCCCAGTCCATCTCCTACGAGGTGCCGCTGCTCCTCTCGGCGATGGTGCCGGTCATCCTCTCCGGCTCGCTGCGGCTGGGGACCATCGTCCAGACCCAGGCGGACCATCACTGGTTCGTGGTCTGGCCCTTCTTCCTCGGGCTGCCGGCGTTCGGCATCTTCCTCCTGGCGATGCTGGCCGAGGCGAACCGCATCCCCTTCGACATCCCCGAGGCCGAGAGCGAGCTCGTGGCCGGCGTCACCACCGAGTACACCGGGATGAAGTTCGCGCTGTTCTACATGGCCGAGTACATCCACACGATCGTGGCCTCGGCCGTGGGGGCGGCGCTCTTCCTCGGCGGGTGGGATGGGCCGTTCTGGCCGGGGCTGCACTGGATGGTGCTGAAGACGCTGCTCCTCTTCACCGCGGTGTACTGGGTCCGCTGGTCGCTGCTCCGGTTCCGGTCGGATCAGCTGATGGGGCTGTGCTGGAAGTATCTGGTCCCGATCGGCGTGCTCCTGGTGGGTGCATCCGCCGCCTGGGTGGTGCTCCTGTGAGGAGCTACCTCGCGTCCGCCGCCCGGGCGCTGGCCACCAGCATGA
>Ga0316620_10000796_pt1 | contig 12954 bp, 7 predicted proteins | sample OWC_Aug_M1_C1_D5_FD_207651 | JGI IMG/M metagenome (GOLD analysis project Ga0316620, IMG submission 207651) | Wetland soil microbial communities from Old Woman Creek delta, Ohio, United States - OWC_Aug_M1_C1_D5_B | ecosystem: Environmental > Terrestrial > Soil > Wetlands | place: USA: Ohio... | reverse complement strand
ATGGCGAGCATGGTCTTCCAGCTCTTGAGCCAGGCCCAGAGGGGGGGGCCGCTGCGCCTCTTCGAGGGCAGCGGCGGCTACTCCAAGGGCGAGCAGCGACGGGACTTCGTCCACGTCGACGACGTGGTCGCGACCGTCCTCTGGTTCCTCGCCCACGACCAGGTCTCGGGTATCTTCAACGTCGGCACCGGCCTCAGTCGCTCGTTCAACGAGCTGGCGCGCGCAGTCCAGAAGCTCCACCCGGGCGTCGACCTGGAGTACATCCCGTTCCCCGAGTCGCTGCACGGTCGCTACCAGAGCTTCACCGAGGCCGACCTCGGTCGGCTGCGGGGAGAGGGCTGCGACGTCGTGTTCCGTGGTCTGGAGCAGGGTGTCGCCGACTACGCCTCCGGGCTGACCGCGGTCGCCGCACCTGACGCCGACAGGGACTCCCGGTGACGCTCGCAGCACCTCTCCTCGACTGGGACGGGCTGCGCCGAATGCTCACCGAGGCGCCCTCGCGCCGCCTCTGGGTGGTCGGGGACCTGATTCTCGACCAATACCTGGAGGGCCCGGTCGAGCGCATCTCGCCCGAAGCGCCGATCCAGGTCGTCCAGGTGTCATCCGAGTTCGAGCGCATCGGTGGCGCCGGCAACGTGGCCCACGGCTGCGCCGCGCTCGGGGCGCAGGTCAGCCTGTGTGGGGCGATCGGTCGCGACCCCGAGGGCGACCGGCTGCTGACCGCCCTGCAGGCGGCCGGCATCGATACGTCGGCCGTGGCCCGCGTCGCGCACCGCCCGACCACGCGCAAGCTGCGCGTGGTGTCGCGCAACCAGCAGATCGTGCGCCTCGACTGGGAGCAGCGGGACGCGGTCGACCCCGCCCTGCTCTGCTCCGGCCTCGACCGGCTGGCCGAGGGCGAGCTGCCGCACGCCATCCTGCTCAGCGACTATGCCAAGGGCGTGCTGTCCGCAGCGGTCGTGACAGAGGTCCTCGAGCGCGCCGCACGGCTCGGTGTACCGGTGATCGCCGACCCCAAGCTGGCCTTCCACCTCTACCGTGGAGCCATGGCCCTGACCCCCAACCTGCGCGAGCTGCGGTGGGAGCATGCGCGTCTGTTCCCGGACGCGGGCTCCGACGACGTGGTGGCGCAGGCTCGGCGGCTGGTGGAGTCGCTGGCGGTCGAAGCCCTGGTCGTCACCCAGGGCGGAGCGGGCATGACCCTGTGCTCGAGGGACGGGACGGCCACCCGCATTCCGGCTCTGCGCCTCGAGGTCTGCGACATCACCGGCGCCGGCGACACGGTGCTGGCCGCGCTCGGACTGGGGGTGGCCTGCGGCATGGAGCTGGTGCCGGCCGCGAGGATCGCCAACCTTGCCGCGGGCCTGGCCGTGGCCAAGGTGGGCACCGCTGTGGTACGCCCCGAGGAGCTGGCAGCGGCCGCCCGACCGACCGCGGCGGGCAAGATCCTCGGCCCCGAGGACCTGGCCGCGAGGCTCGACGCCTGGCGCAGCGAGGGCCATCGCATCGTCTTCACCAACGGCTGCTTCGACCTCCTCCACGCCGGCCACCTCCACCTCCTGCGCGAGGCCGCCGGGCTCGGCGACGTGCTCCTCGTCGGCCTCAACAGCGACGCCTCGGTGGCCCGGCTCAAGGGGAAGGGCCGACCGCTGGTGCCCGCGGCCGAGCGGGCCGAGATGCTGGCCGCCATCGAGATGGTGGACGGGGTCGTCGTCTTCGACCAGGACACCCCGCTCGAGCTCATCGACGAGATCCTGCCCGACGTGCTGGTCAAGGGCAGCGAGTGGGCCGCCGACGAGGTGGTGGGACGCCAGACCGTGGAGAGCCGCGGCGGGACCGTGGTCCTGGTCGAGCGCCTGGCTGACCGCTCCACGACCCGCATCCTGGCCCGAGTGAGGGACGGTGAGCCGCGCTCCTGAGCCGGCACCCGGCCCGGGCAAGGCCAGCGCCGGAGGTCGGCTCAAGGACTGGATCCGGCGGGCGCGGGAGGGCGCGCACGAGGTTCTCGAACGCGGCCAGCGCCCGCCGCTCGGGCCCGCCGACCAGGATTCCGAGACCGCCGAGGTGGCGCAGCTCGCGTCGCCCCGCGGCATCATCGGCCGCTTTGCCGCCCTGCTCACGGCCCGGACCCTGCGCGACCTGGTGCTGACCGCGGTCCTGCTCACCCTCGCCGCGCGCGACGCGGCCAGCTTCGGCCGCCTGGCCGTGGCCATGGCCGTGGGCAGCATTGTGGTCAAGGTTGTGGGCTGCGGCTTCGACCTGCTGCTGACGACCCGGCTCGGCCGGCCGGACGCCCGCAGTGCCGAGTGGATGGCGGCGGTGGCCGCGATCAAGGTCGTGATCCTGGCCGCGGTCCTGCTCGTCGTGAAGGTCGCGGCCGAGCTGCTGGGACACGACGCCGACCTCGAGCTGGCGATGCTGCTGAGCGCCCTCGGCATGGGCCTGAGCTCGGTCGTCGACTCGTTCCACGTGATCGTCCGCCTGAGCGGCTTGCAGGTGCTGGAGTCGGCCATTCGCAGCCTCGGCGTGCTCGCCGGCGGCTCGGTCGCGCTGCTCGCGGTCCACTCCGCGCCCAGCGCCACCTCGGCTGCGCTGGTCTTCCCGGTCGAGTCGGCGGTGGGTCTGACCCTGGTCGTGGCAGCTCTCGGCGTGGGTCGCAGGCTGAGCGAGCTCATCCGCCGCTGCTCGTGGTCGAGCGCGCTCCACCTGCTGACCAGCAACCTGCCCTTCGCGCTCATCTCAATCCTCGCCATCCTCTACGACAAGACCCCGCTCTTCGCCCTCGAACGCCTCCGCGGCGCCGACGTCGTCGCGCTGTTCTCGGGCTGCTGGATGGTCGTCGACTGGCTGGCCTGCGCCGCCTCGGCCCTGCTCATCAGCGGGGTCATGTTCCCGCTCATGGCCCGCTGGCCGGCCGACGACCCGGATGGCCTCGATCGCCTGGCCGGGCGTGCCTGGTCCTGGCTGGTGCGCGTGGGGCTCACCGTCGGACTCGGCATCTACGGCCTGCGCAGCCTGCTCGACCTCGTCTTCCCCTCGATCCAGCCGGCCCAGAGCGGCCTCGTCCTGATCCTGATCTGGACCATTCCGGCAGCGCTCTCCACCACCCTGTTCATGTCCCTGATGCTGGCCACCGGCAGGCAGTGCCTGCTGCTCGGGCTCATCGCCCTGACCCTGGCCGCCAACATCGCCCTCAACGCCCTCCTCGTCCCTGGTCAAGGTGCGCTCGGCGCGGCCTGGGTCATGACCGCCACCAAGCTGCTCATCGCCCTCCTCACCGCAGGCTACGCGGCCCGGCGCACGTCCGCGCTCGGGCTGCGCGCGGCAGCCACCGCGGTCCGCTTCGGCGTCCTCGCCTGGGGCTCCTTCCTGCTCGGGCGGCTGCTGGTGCCTGACCAGGCTGCAGCCGCGGCCGTGCTCCTCGGCGCCGGCCTCCTCCTCTGGCAGGAGCGGGCACGGGAAAGGGCCAGGCGGCCGGCCGCGGCCGTCTCGGAGCTCGACCCGTGACCGGCCGCCCTCGCCCGCTCCCCGCCCTGGGGGCGGCCGTGACCCTGGCGCTGCTCCTGGCCCTGGTCGCCGCTTCGCTGTGGCACCTCGAGCTGGAGCGGGACGAAGGCTACATGTCCTACGGCGCGTGGCTGGTAGCTCAGGGCGAGCTGCCGTACCGCGACTTCATGTTCCCCCAGCAGCCATACCATCCCCTTGTATTCAGCCTCGTCATGGCGCTCTTCGGCCCCTCGCTAGTGGCGGCCCGGGTGCTCTCCGCGCTCTGCTTCGTGGCCCTGGCCGTGACCTTGACGATCACGGTCGCGCGCCACGCCGGCGACTCCCGGCTCGCCCTGTGGACCGGCTGCCTGTTCGCGTGCAACACCATGGCCTTGTTCTGGTACCCGCGGGCCAAGCAGTACGCCCTGACCGACCTCCTTCTCTTCCTCGGCTTCGTCCTCGTGCTCGAGGCCCGGCGCCGGGCCGGCGCCGACGGCCGCCCCCGCTCCGCTCTGCTCATGGCGGCCGGGGTCCTGGCCGGGGCCTCGCTCCACGTCCGGCTCCTGACGGCGCCGGCAGTACTGGTCCTGGCCGCGGCCGCGGCCAGGCCGACCGCGGCGCGCTGGAGGCCGCTCGGCGCCCTCTGGTTCTCGACCGGCATGGCCCTGGCCAGCACGCCCTTCCTGCTCCTCCTCGTCCAGGCGCCAGGGCACTGGCTCTTCGACACGGTCAGATTCCAGACCCTGGTTCGACCCGACGGGTCAGTGCTGGAGCGGGGGCTGCTCGCCGCCGCGGCTCTGGGCCGGTTCTTCAAGTACCCGGTCCTGGCCGTGCTCGGCCTGGGGGCGGTCACCGCGGCCGCCCTCGAGCTGCGAGCCCGGCGAGCCGGCTCGCCGCGCGCAGGATACCCGTGGCAGGTCGCGGCCTGGCTCCTCGCCACCCTCGTCGTCACCGCTCTCGCCTGCCATCCCACCCAGGGCCAGTACCTGGTCATGACCATCCCATACCTGGCGTTCGTATCCTCGCCCCTCGTCGCCCGCGGCTTGGCCGCGCTCGGGCAGACACCTACCGGCAGGTTGGCCGCGTCGCTGGCCCTGGCCCTGTGCATCGTTCTCGGCTCGGCGGGAGCACTGGGCTGGATCGCCGAGGACCGTCATCGCGACTTCGAGCTCGGTCTCGGGCCCTTCCTGGAGTACCAGGAGTTCATGACGGCACAGGTCGACGTGGGCGCAGGGACCACGCTCGCCTGGTGGCCCGGCTACTTGCTCGTGCGGGGCATGGAGCGTCACCCCGGGGGCGAGCTCGGACGGCCGTCAGACCGGGTCGCCGATTCGCTCGACCGGAACGGGTACCGTGCCCATCGCCTGCGTCACCCGGACCAGGTGGCGGACGACATCGCCCAGGGCGAGCCCCTTTGGATCGTGACCGGCCTCGACGCGCCCCCGGACCTTGGTCGGCTGATGGCCGGGCGCTACGCTCTCCAGCGACGGTTCGGCGCGATTGAGGTCTTCCGGCGCGTCCACCCGGCCGCGGAGAGCCGCCGACCATGACGGTCACCGCGACCAGCGGGAACGGGCCGGTGGACGTGCTGCTGCTGACTCCCCCCACGACGAGCGCGGTCAACCCGGCCCATCACCCGCGCGCCATACGCTCGGCCGGCGCCTACCCGCCGCTCGGGCTGGCCTGTCTGGCCGGAGAGCTCAAGGCAGCCGGCATCGCGGTCCGCATCCTCGACCTCAAGGTCCAGCCCCGGCCGTTCCCCACCCTCACCAAGACCCTGCAATCGCTACGACCCCGGGTGGTCGGCATCGGCGCCATGACTCTCGACCTGCCGGCCGTGTCCGAGCTCTCGGCCCGGGTCCGGCAAGCCCTGCCCGACAGCCTCATCGTGGTTGGTGGACCGTGCCTGGAGGACTACCCCGAGGAGGTCCTGACCCGCCTCGGGCAGATCGACCTGTGCGTGCGCGGCGAGGGCGAGCTGACCTTCCGCGAGGTCGTGGAGCGCTACCTCGCCGGCAGCACCGTCGAGGGGCTGGCGGGGACCGTGTTCCGGGATCACGAGCGCCGCGTGCGGCGGGCGCCCGAGCGCCCGCTGGTCGAGCGGCTCGACTCCCTGGCGCGGCCTGCCTACCACCTGATCGACTTCGCCCGCTACGCGCCGGCGGTGGCGCGAGGCAGTCGCTACGCCACCATGTACACGACCCGCGGCTGCCCCTTCCGCTGCACCTACTGCCATCGCCAGAGCTGGCTGACCAGCGTCCGCAACCACAGCCCGGAGCGGGTGGCCGAGGACGTGCGCCACCTGATCTCCGACCTGGGCGTGGAGGAGATCAAGTTCTACGACGAGACCTTTACCCTCGACCGCCGCTGGGTGCTCGACCTCTGCGCCCGGCTCGGCGAGCTTCAGGCCAGCGTGCCGTGGGAGATCCGGACCCGCCCCGAGCTCCTCGACCAGAAGCTGGTCGGCGCCCTCAAGGCGGCCGGCTGCTATCGCGTCTGCATCGGCGTCGAGGGGGGCAGCGAGGAGCGCCTGCGCAGGATGGGGCGGCCGGTCCCGCTCGACGCGGTCCGCACCGCCTTCCGTCTCGCCCACGAGGCCGGGCTCTCGACCCTCGCGTTCTTCATGCTCGGCTTCCCGGGCGACAGCCGCCAGGACTACCGCGACGTCCGGCGCCTGCTGGCCGAGCTCGGCCCGACCTGGGTCGTGCTGGCCATCACCACGGCCTATGCCAACACTGCCATCTACCAGGAGCTGCTGGCCAGCGGCCGCCTGACCCGCGACGTGTGGCGCGACTTCACGCTCGGCCGCTGCTCGACCGTCGAGGTTGCAGACGTGACCTTCGACGGCCTCGACTACCCGCGCCGCGAGCTCGAGGCCATGGTCAAGCGAGCCTACGTCGGCTACTACCTGGGCTGGCGTCCGGCGCTCCGCATCCTGCGCGAGGTTCGCTCGGTCCGCCAGCTGGGCAGCTTTGCCCGCCTCGCCCTCGGCCTGGGTCAAACGATGTTCGAGCCCTGGGGTTCGCAGGGGTAGTCGGCGCTCCCCCCAATCGCGAGGCAGAGGCCGATCACCAGCCACAGCAGAGGGTCGGGCACGATGTTGTGGAAGGAGGCGTGAACCAGGACCAGCGCGAGCAGGGCGAGCCCGAAGCGGGCCAGGGCGGGCTCGGCGTGCACCAGTCGGGTCACGGTCAGCGCGCACACGAGCAGGAACAGACCGAGGCCGATCAGCCCGGTCTCGGCCGCCAGGCCGAGGGCGAAGCTGTGCGGCCGGTGCTCGGGCATGCGCGCAATCTTGGGCGGCAAGTGCGCCACGTAGTCGTGCAGGCGGCTGCCGAAGTTGCCCAGGCCGACCCCGAGCAGGGGGTGGTCGATCGCCATGCGGGCCGCCGCGCCCCAGTAGATGAGCCGGTGCCCGGCGCTGGTCGTGGTCTCCGGCGCCGGGCTGAACCAGGGGGCGCGCACCACCGACACAGCGAGCAACAGGGCGAGCAGGACCGCTCCGACCACCAACCAGCGCCGCGGGACCGGCCAGCGGATCCAGAGCACGACCAGGCCGATCGCGAGGCCGAGCACGGAGCTGCGGGTCATACTCAGGCCGAGGCCGAGCACGAGCAGGACGCCGGCAGCCATGAGCAGACGCCGGGCACGGGCCGCACTGCGTCCGGCGAGATGGGCAGCCATGACCGTGGCCGTCGCGCAGAACAGGCCCAGCTTGTGGGGATGATGGAAGACTCCGGCCGCGCGCACGATTCCCGGTACGACCTCGATGAAGTAGTCGTAGCCGGGCTCGCTGGTGCGGCCGATCGACCAGATGAAGCGGCCCCAGGCGAACTGGACCACCGCCACGGCCGAGACCAGGGACATGGCGGCGACCAGGCCGGCAGCCAGGCCCTGCCGGGCGCGGCTCGAGGTCACGGCCACGGCCACCACAACCATGATCGCGGTCGCTCCCACTAACCGCGCCAGCTCGTACCTGGAGGCGCCGCTGGCCCCAGCCGCGGACGCGCTCGCCGTCACCCAGCCCAGGAACGCCGCCACTGCCAGCAGCCGCCATCCGAGCGCCCGCTCGAGGACGACGCCCCACTGCCCGTGCGCCACCGCCACGACGCCCAGTGCGACCGCGGCCACGGTCACCAGGGACAGGGCCGGCGCCCATGACCAAGCCGAGCCCGGAAGCTCGTACAGGGGAAGAGCCACACCGAAGGCGACAGCCGCCGCGGTCACGCGGTCCCTGGACAGCGCGAGCGCTGCCAGCATGACGACCAACAGCGCGGCAAAGACCGCGTCCTCGGGCAGGGCTACGAAAGGTGGCTGAGAGCTCATCGGCGACCGTCCCCGGTGGATTCGAGTATACGTGGCAGGCATAATCGACATCCGGTGAGGATCCTCTACATCTCCCGCGAGAGCGCGCCCGGCGACCACGGCGGCGCGGTCCACACATGGCAGGTGGCGTCGCTCCTGGCCACGAGCGACCAGGTCACCCTGCTCTGCCACCGCCTGCCCGGCCAGCCGGGTGAGGAATCCAGGGCCGGGCTGCGGGTCGTGCGCGCCAACATGGCCATCGCTGGTCGCAGCCTGCCGATGCGCGCCCTCGGTTCACTGTGCCAATTGGGCGGCCCGCCCTTTGCGGGCGTGATCGAGCGCTTCGACACCTTCGGCGGCCTCGGCAGCCTCTACGCCAGGCGCCACCGCGTGCCCCTGCTGCTCGAGGTCAACTATCCACATCTGGAGGAGATGCGCATCAAGTGGCGGCACCGGCGCGGGGTCTGGCCGCTGCTCGCCTGGTGGCTGGCGCCGCTCGGGCTGTGGAACTCGTGGCAGCTCGGCGCGGCGGCGGCGATCGTGGCGCCGCGGGCCTCGATCGTGCCGGAGCGCTTCCGCGCCAGGGTCCACCTCGCCCACTGGGGCGCCGACGTGGAGCACTTCACCCCCGGCGACCCGGGCGAACGCGAGCGCGACGCCCTTTCGGTTCGCCAGGATTTGGGGCTGGGCCGCGGTCCGGTCGTGGTGCTGCACGGCTCCTTCCGGCCCTGGCACGGGACCGGGGTTCTCCCCGAGGTCATCGCGCGCGTGGTCGGCCGGCATCGGGACGTGAGCTTCATGCTCCTCGGCCAGGGTCCCGGAATCGTCGAGATTCGCGAGCAGGTCGGGGCGCGCGGGCTGGACCAGCACTGCCGCTTCACCGGCCTCGTCCCCTACGCCGAGATCCCGCGCTACCTGCGCTCGGCCGACGTCGCGCTAGCTCCGTTCAGCACCCGGGCCTACCCGCCGCTACGGCAGTTCGGCTTCTTCTGGTCGCCGGCCAAGGTCTTCGAGTACATGGCCTGCGCGCTGCCGATTGTGACCACCGACCAGGACTACCTCAGGCAGGTGGTCGGCGCCAGCGGGGCCGGGCGCTGCGTGGGTGAGGATGACCCTCAGGCCCTGGCCGCTGCCTGCCTCGAGCTGCTCGCCAATCCCGAGCTCCGCAGTATCATGGGCGGCGCAGGTCGGGCCGCGGCCGAGCAGCGCTTTTCGTGGCAGGCGCACGTGACAGCGCTGCGGGCGATCCTCGCGCGGCACGTCCCGAACGTCCTAGGAGGGGGACTGTAGCCACGGTGGACAGGGGGAGCAGGATCTGGGTCGTCCACGCCACCACCGGCCGCGGGCATCAGCGGGCCGGCGAGGCAGTCGTCGGCGCCCTCGGCAGCCTCGGCCACGCCGCCCGGCTCGTCGACCTCTTCGACTCGCTGGCCGCGCCCGTCGCCGCAGCCTACCGCCGCGGCTACCGGAGCCTGGTCTCGATCGGAGCCCCGTTCTACCGTTGGGCCTACTCGAGCTGGGACCGCGACGGCCACGGGCGCGACAACGCGTTCGTCCGCCTCACCACTCGCCTCGCCTCTGGCTTCCTCGACCGCCTCTTGGAGGAGCGCCCCGACCTCGTCATCGGCACCCACTTCCTGGCCTGCCAGCTGGCGGCGGGCGCGATCCGAGACCGGCGCTGGGACGGCGCCCTGTGGCAGGTGATCACGGACTACGCGCCCCACCGCCTGCAGGTGATGCCCGAGGTCGAGCGCTACTTCGTCGCCACCTCCGGGGCCCGCCGCAAGATCAGCGACCTCGGCATCCCCCGCGCAGCCATCGAGGTCTCCGGCATCCCCTGCGGAGCCGAGTTCCAGCCTCGGCCCATGGCCGAAGCCGACGGCCACACCGCCGCCGACGCGCAGGTTCTCTTCCTCGGCCACGGGCTGACCCGCAGCCAGCTCCGGCGCTGGGTGCGGGGGCTCGCCGCCCACCCGCCGCGCCGCCTGCTCGTGGCCGGGGTCGAGTCGGGCCGGCTGCGCACCGATTTGGCCCTCCAGGCGAGCCGGTCCCGACACCCGTTCCAGGTCCTCGGCTTCGTCGACGACGTGTCGACCTTGATGCGCCAGGCCGACCTGATCCTGTGCAAGGCCGGCGGCCTGACCTGCAGCGAGGCCATGGCCTGCGGCGCGCCCCTGGCCTTCTGCTGCTGCTACCCCGGCCAGGAGGAGGAGAACCGGGAGATCCTGGTCGCCGCCGGTGCCGCGGTGGACCTGGACAGACCCGAGCAGGTCGCCGCGCTGGCCACTGACCGCGACCGGCTGCAGCGCATGCGGCGCGTTGCCCGCGACCTCGCCCGCCGCGACGCGGCCCACACCATTGCCGCTGCTGCCATCGACCGGGTCGCCGCCGGGGCGGGCGGGCCGCCCCAGCCCCACCGCACGGGCCAGCGGCTGAACACCGGCGACCTGCCGCACCGGCCGCGCGTGGTCCTGGTGCGGCCCTCGTACTCGGCCGTGTACCACCTGTTCGGAAGGCTGCCGCGGCAGCGCGAGGTGCGCCCGCCCCTGGGTCTGCTCTCCATCGCGGCCAGCCTGCGACGCGCCGGCTACCCGGTTCAGGTGGTCGACGGCGAGCCCCGCCTGCTCGACCCCACGGCCCTGGTCCGCGAGGTGCTCGCCCTCGACCCGGAGGTCGTGGGCATCTCGGCCACCACCCCCGAGATCCACCTCGCGGCCGAGCTCGCACACCTGCTCCGCGAGGCGCGACCCGAGCTGCTGCTGGTCCTCGGCGGCCCCCACGCCAGCGCCATTCCCGAGCAGGCGCTAGAGCAGATCCCCGAGCTCGACTACGTGGTGGTCGGCGAGGGCGAGGTCGCCCTGGTCGAGCTCCTGGAATCTCGTCCGGCCGACCCGGTAGTGGTGGCCGACAGCATTGCAGATCTCGACAGCCTGCCCCTCCCGGCGCGTGACCTGGTCAGGCCGGAGCACTACCGCTACGTCGAGCCCGGCAAGGGCATGGTGACCCTCGACGCCGTCGAGACCTCCCGCGGCTGCCCCTTCCAGTGCTCCTTCTGCTTCCACCTGCCAGGCAACGGCACACGCTTCAAGTCGCCCGAGCGGGTCATCGAGGAGCTCCGGGAGAGCCAGCGGGTCGTCGGCGCCAAAATGGTGCTGTTCTTCGACGATACCTTCACCCTCGACCAGCGCCGGGCCGGGGAGGTCCTCGACCGCATCGTGGCTAGCGACATCCGCCTCGGCCTGCACTGCTTCACCCGCGCCGACACGATTTCGCCCGACCTCGCGGCCGGCATGCGCCGGGCAGGCTTCGTCAAGGTCACCATGGGTGTCGAGAGCGGGCGCCAGGAGGTCCTGGACCGCCTCGGCAAGGGCACCAAGCTGCAGGACTACCGCGACGCCTACAGCTGGCTTCACGCCGCAGGCATCGAGACCCGCGGCAGCTTCATCGTCGGCAACCCTCACGAGACCTGGGAGACGATCCGGGACTCGATCGCCTTCGCCCGCGAGCTGGACCTGTTCCGCGTCGGCGTCAACATCGCCACGCCCTACCCCGGCACCAGGCTCTACGAGCTCGCCCGCCAGGGCGACGGGATCGAGCTCGTCAGCTCGGACTGGAGCCGGTTCTGCCGCTGGGGAGTGTCGGTCGTGCGGACACCCGCCATGAGCGCGGCCGAGATCGAGCGCGCCCAGAGGGTGTTCGTCACCGAGTTCTACTCCTCGCCCAAGGTCCTGCGCTACCACGCCCGCCAGCTCGCCATGGGCAATCGCTCCCTCTACTACCACCGGCCGGTCCTGTGGTCGGTGTGGGGCAAACTGACCGGCGCCGGATTGCGAAGCAAGGCATCGTGAGCGTGCTCTCCCCCGCCTGTTGCGAGCCGCGCTCGGCGGAGCTGGCCGACCAGCTGCCCACCCTGCTCCTGTGCCCGCCCGGACGTTGCACCTACCAACGCGACAACTACTGCTCGCACCGAGCCAAGGGGCGCTACTACTGGTACCCCTACGACCTCGTCGTGCAGAGCGGGTTCATGGCCGCGATCGGCCCCCTGGAGGTCCTCGACGCGACCGCGCTCGGGCTCGACCCGGAGGCGACCCTGCGGCGCATCGCCGAGAGCCGCTACCGCGCGGTTCTCGCCCTCATCGGCGGCCTCAGCTGGAGCGAGGACACGAGCTTCCTCGAGCGACTGCCCACCGTCACCGGCGCGCCGCTCCACGTCACCGGCGATGTCCCCCGATTCCACGCCCAGCGCACCCTCGCTACCCTGCCATTCGTCGACGGGGTCCTCCTCGACTATCGCAGCCCCGCCTTGGCCGACCACCTCGCGACGGGTGGCAGCGGCGGCGCCCCCGGGCTCTGCCGGCGGGGGGAGCGCGCCCAAACCGCCCACCCGCCGATGCCCGGATTCTCGATCCCGATCCCGCGCTGGGACCTGTTCCCGCCGCGCCTGTACTCCCTGCCCTTCGCCCGCCGCAGCCCCTTCGCCAGCGTGGCGGCCTCCTTCGGCTGCCCCCATAGCTGTCGCTTCTGCACGGCAGTGCACCTCCCCTACGCCCGTCGCGACCGGGACAATCTCTTCCAGGAGCTGCACTTCCTGCGCCGCCAGGGCTACCGGGAGATCCACTTCAAGGACCTCAGCTTCGGCGTCGACCGCGACCACTACCTGGAGATCCTGGAGCGCATGCTAAAGGAGGGGCTGGACCTCAGCTTCAACTGCCTCGCCCGCGCCGACGACCTCGACCTCGAGCTCCTGCGCCTGATGCGGCGCGCCGGCTGCCACCTCGTCCACATCGGGGTCGAGACCGCCTCGGAGCAGTCCCTGAAGCGGGTCGGGAAGCGGGAGAGCCAGGAGCAGATCACTGCCGCCATCGTTCGCTGCCGGCAGGCCGGCATCCGCGTTCTCGCCTCCTACGTGCTCGGGTTCCCGTGGGAGGACCCCGCCGACATCGAGCGCACGATCGAGCTCGCAGTCCGGCTCGACACCGACTTCGCCTCGTTCAACCGCTTCGTGCAGCGCGACGTCTGGCCGGATGACGCCGGGGCCACCCAAGCATCCCCGGACTCCGGCCTGGACCGGATCGAGCACCGCGCCTACCGTCGCTTCTACTTCCGGCCTACGTACCTGGTCCGCCAGCTGGCGCGCGTCCACTCCCTGGACCAGCTGCGTCT
>Ga0316620_10000794_pt1 | contig 12960 bp, 8 predicted proteins | sample OWC_Aug_M1_C1_D5_FD_207651 | JGI IMG/M metagenome (GOLD analysis project Ga0316620, IMG submission 207651) | Wetland soil microbial communities from Old Woman Creek delta, Ohio, United States - OWC_Aug_M1_C1_D5_B | ecosystem: Environmental > Terrestrial > Soil > Wetlands | place: USA: Ohio... | reverse complement strand
GCCTCTATACGGCCATTGTCCCCGCCATCATTGCCGCGCTCTTCGGCTCCTCCTTTCACCTGGTTTCGGGGCCGACCACAGCCATCTCCATCGTGCTGTTCACGACGGTCAGCCCCCTGGCGCAGGCTGGCAGCATTACCTACATCGAGATGGTCCTGACCATCACGTTCCTGGCCGGCCTGTTCCAGCTGTCCCTGGGCGCTGCGCGGCTCGGGGCGCTCGTCAACTTCGTATCCCATTCCGTGGTGGTGGGGTTCACTGCCGGCGCTGCGCTCCTGATCGGCACGAGCCAGCTCAGCAATTTTCTCGGCATTCCGGGCTCGAAGCGTCACGCCTTTATCCATGTCTGGGCCGACCTGCTGCAGCACCTCTCCAACATCAATCCGATCGTCGTCGCGATCGCCGTGACCACACTCCTGTTCGCGCTGCTGTTCAAGCGGTTCGCTCCGAAGCTGCCGGGCATGCTCATGGCCATGGTCATCGGAAGTATCCTGTCGCTCCTGATGAAAGGGAAAGAGCACGGCGTGCGCCTTGTCGGCTCGCTGCCGGCGCATTTGCCGCCTTTTTCGCTGCCCGACCTCTCGACGGCGAACATCCGCATCCTGGCGCCCGCGGCGCTGGCAGTGGCCATGCTCGGCCTGGCGGAGGCGGTATCCATCGCCCGCGCCGTGGCCACGCGCTCCCTTCAGCGCATCGACAGCAACCAGGAGTTCATCGGCCAGGGCCTTGCGAACATGGTCGGCAGCTTCTTCTCGAGCTACGCCTCGTCGGGCTCATTCACGCGCACGGGCGTGAACTTCGACGCCGGGGCGCGGACGCCCCTGGCCGCAGTGTTCGCAGCAACAGCGCTCTTGTTCATCTTGCTCCTGATCGCGCCGCTCACGGCCTATCTGCCGATCCCGGCCATGGCGGGTGTGCTGCTGATGGTGGCGTGGAACCTCATCGACTTCCCTCATATCGCGACGATCATCCGGACGAGCCATCAGGAGGCGGCTGTGCTCGCTGTCACCTTCCTTGCGACACTGCTGGTGGAGCTGGAGTTCGCGATCTATGTGGGCGTCATGCTCTCCCTGCTGCTCTACCTGAACCGGACCTCCCATCCCGGGTTCGTGACGCTGGTGGCCGAGCACGAGGACGATCACCAGCGCTTCATTAACATCGATCGAAAGGACCTCCCCGAATGCCCGCAGCTCAAGATTCTGCGCGTGGACGGCTCGCTTTTCTTCGGCGCCGTGGATTATTTTGCCGAGGAGCTGCGCGCGGTGGCGCGCTCGAACCCTGAGCAGGCCCATATCCTGATCGTGGGCGGCGGGATCAACTTCATCGACGTGGCCGGCGCCGAGACCCTGGCTAATGAAGCTCACCGGCTGCACCTCGAGGGCAGAAAACTCTATCTCTGCTCGCTGAAGGGAGAGGTTGTCGAAACGCTTCATCGGGGCGGGTATGTCGAACGCATCGGGGAGGAAAATATTCTGGGCTCCAAGAAGGCGGCCATTCGGGCGCTTGTGCCCCGGCTTGACCCGGAACGGTGCCGGCTCTGCGTGCTCCGGGTGTTCAACGAGTGCAGTCAGATGCCTGGAGCATGAAGAGCATGAAGGATACGAATAACGTGAACAAGGAATTATATGACGTGAGACTTAATTATGGAGATTCTTGCACGATTGCGGATTTGAATTCATAGTGACAAACACTGAATCTGTATAAGCGGCACGGGAGCAGTTCCGGGAGATTGTTTCAGCCTTAGACAGTGGCAAATCATCACACGGGTCTAGCGGCCCATTACCTCGATAGAACCACCAACCCTTCTTGACCGTTACCCACAGACAACATAAGTAAAGACGTTGAATGGTAACCGGCAAGGCCATATTTGACGAATAGTATGGGTCTGGAGTGGTCCCTGCCTCTTCCTGCAGCAACGAAAAAACCGGTCGAAAGAAACTGAACGCTTTCCTTGGAAAGAGAGTGCCGCCGCGAAGGTTTTTCTGAATTCCGGCTTGCAGGGGCTGCGCTTTGAACAGTTCAGGGAGATTGCGTACAGGACCTACAGCCGATGCCACCGCAGATTGGGCGGGTCTGCGGTACGCGGACACATATATACCAGTTGACATTGACTTTTGTAAAATGTTAGTATTCAAACAATTTTAGCGTAAAAGGAGCCTAGGTGGCAGGGGAAAAAATACTGAACATAGACGACAGCCCGACCGTGCAGCGGCTGATTGAGATGATCCTCTCGTCGCAGGGCTACCAGGTCGTCCTTGCCTCGGACGGCGAGGCGGGCATCGCCAAAGCCAAGGCGGAAAAACCCTCGGTCATTCTCGTGGATTTCGTCATGCCCAAGATGAACGGCTTCCAGGTTTGCAAGACCCTGAAGGAAGACCCGGAATTCAAGGACACGCCGATCATCCTAGTGACCTCCAAAGGCGATAAGATCGGCAGCAAGTTTGTCGACGTTCTCGGCATTACCGAATACTTCACCAAGCCTTTTCAGCCGGAAGAGCTTCTCGCCAAGATACGGGAAGTCATAGACAAAAAGCCGGCCCCTGCTCTTTCCGTTCCTGAAACCGTGTCCAGCAAACCCGCCGCACTTCCGGCTACGCCGGCGCCGTCAACGCTGCCGCCGGGACTGGAGAACATAGTCCGGCAGATCGTGGAAAAGACCTTTGACGAATTCATCCATAAATCGCTACCGGAATTGATCCGGCGGGAGCTCGCCAAGGCCCCGCCGCCGACCCAGGCCGGCATTCAGGGCAATCTCTCCAGCTTCCGGATCGCCGAAGTAATGCAGCTGCTCGGGCTCCAGCGTCAGACCGGCAGGCTCGCCCTTTCCCGGAGCGGCGAAGGCGCTGATATTTATTTTCGTGACGGCGCGGTCGTCTGTGCAACATCAGCCTGCAACGGTGGCAAGCTCGACGTTGCGGGACTGCTCAGGAAGACGTGCAGGCTCGAAGAAGACAGTATCCAGCATGTACTGCGCATTGCCGAAATGACCAGGCAGCCGATCGACAGCATCCTTGCCCAGGAAAAGATGGTCGACAGCCGGACGTTCTCAGTGAACCTCAGGCGCCACACCGAATCATCCGTTTATAAAACCATGGCGTGGCGGGACGGGGATTTTTTCTTCGAAAAGGTGACACCGCCGGTCTTTGCGGCGCCCGTGCAGATCAAAGTGGACGATCTGCTCCTGGAGGGCGCGCGGCGGGCCGATGAATGGACCCTGATCGAGCAGAAGATCCCGAACTTCGGTATGGTGTTCGAACCTATGATCGGAAATGCCGAAGAGCTCACGACACGCGGTATGAGCGACATCGACCTCAAGGTCTTCTCGCTCATCGACGGCAAGCACACGATCCAGGACATTATCGATAATGCCTGCCTGGGCGACTTCGACGTGGCGAAGAGCATGTTTATCCTGCTGTCGGTGAATCTGATACGAATAAAAAAGTAAACCACCAGAAGGGCCGGGAACCCACAGGAATCAAAAGGAAAACTTGACAGTACAAAAGAAATGTGTTAATTTTCGTCTATTCATTGCACCGTGAAAAAAGGAGAAAATAATGGCCAAAATACTCATAGCGGACGACAGTTTGTCAGAGCTCCAGATCTTCCAGGCAGCTCTGCAGCCGACCGGCCATACGCTCGTAGCCGTCACGGACGGCGAAGCGGCGGAGGCGAAGGTCAAGTCCGAGAAGATTGATCTGATCATTCTGGATGTCATCATGCCAAAAAAAAACGGTTTCCAGGTCTGCAGGGACATCAAGAGCAATGACCTGTACAAGAACATACCTGTCATCATGGTAACTTCGAAGGACCAGGAGAGCGATAAGTTCTGGGGCATGAAGCAGGGCGCTGATGAGTATTTGACCAAGCCGTTCAAGCCGGAAGACCTGCTGAAGGTCGTTAAAAAGTACATCTGACCCTGGAGGGGTGCCCGTTTGGCCGAAATTGACAATGATGTCACCGCCGATGTGATTGATGTAATGCCGGAGGAGGAATTTCGGGTATGCCTCTTCAGCATGGGTGAGGACCTCTATGCCGTTCCGGTCGAAGTGCTGACCGAAATCATCATTTCCCAAAAGGTTTTTCCCGTCCCGACCACACCGCCCCACGTCCTCGGGGTCATTAACCTGCGAGGTAATATTGTTCCGATCGTCGATATACGCGCCGCGCTTTCTTTGCCGCGGCAGTCAACTCCAGGCCAGATCGCAATCATAAAACACGGCGCGGTGGTCATCGGTATTGTCGTGGACAATGTTTCCGAAGTGGTTGCCGTGCCCCTCACCAAGGTACTTGCTCTCCCCGCGGATGCCGGCGGCCAGGCGGGCAAGGGCCGCAGTCGTTTTTTAAAGAGTGTCATTCAGCGTGAAGGAGGCGTTGCCGCGCTCCTTGACGTTAAGCGGATTTTAGAAGAGATCGAGTTGGAATGATTGTTCCCGCCGGTCGAACGATGCCTTGCCGGCCGGGCGCATAAACCATTCTGTCATGAAGGAGCAGATGCCATGAAGATCAGAAACCCTTTTTATCACTTGAGTATAAGAACGAAGATCGTGCTCATGATTCTGGGGATGTCCGTCATCTTCGGATCCGGAATCCTTATCTTTATCTATAACCAGATCCAGACCACCCTTCGCGAGTCGGCGATCAACAAGACACTGATCCTGGCGGACGGACTCAGCGTGAAGGCGGCGGAGCCCGTACAGGTCGAAGACCTCAATGCCCTTCAGTTCATCCAGGGCGAGGCGATCAGCCAGCCCGACGTGGCTTACTGCTTCATCAAGGACGGCCGAGGAAGGGTCATCTCTTCCTCCTTTGAGGGAAATGCGGTGCCGCCCGTGCTCCAGACGATCAACCCGCTGGCGCCCGGCGAGCCATTCCGATGGCAGAATGCAGACGTCACGCTCAAAGGCAGCACGATCGAGGTTATCGACATTGCTTCTCCGATCGGAGGCGGCACGCTCGGCTCGGTGCATGTCGGCCTGAATATGACCCAGATCAAGAGCAACATCAGGGACCTTTTGTTCAATATTATGCTGGTCGGAGGCGGCGCGCTTCTCTTGCTATCGGTCTTAACCATGTGGCTCGCCACGAGGACCGTTGCCCCCGTGAAGGATTTGATGCTCGTTGCCGAGGCCCTCGGCCGTGGGGATCTGACGAAAAAGGCGAATGTGAAGAGGGGAGATGAGCTCGGTCAGTTGAGCGAGACGTTCAACAGAACGATCGATCGGCTTCAGGGCCTGATCCAGACCGAGACCGACCGGGACCAGATGCAGCACCAGGTCATGGACCTTCTTTCGGTCGTGAGTACCGCCGCGGAAGGCGACCTTACCGTGAAGGCGGAAGTGACCGCCGACGCCCTCGGTTCCGTGGCGGACGCCTTCAACCTCATGATCACCGGTCTTATGTCGCTTGTGACCCAGGCGAGCAACGTGGCGAACGAGATCCAGCGCTCCGCTTCGGGCATTCTCCATTCGGCCGAGCGCATGCGGGTCGGCGCCGAGCAGCAGGCGTCCCAGATCCGGACCGCTTCGGAATCGGTGCACGACATGTCCGCGACGACGCAGCATATGGCCCAAAACGCCGAGGCCGCAACCCAGACGTCGCTCAAGGCGACCCAGGCCGCGGTCAAGGGGGGAGCATCCGTGGCTGAAACTATCAAGGGTATGCAGCGCATCCGCGCCACGGTGCAGTCCACCGGGAAAAAGATCAAGGGCCTCGGCGAGCGCTCACTCGAAATCGGCGCCATCATCGAAGTGATCAACGAAATCGCGACCCAGACGAATCTGCTGGCGCTGAACGCCGCAATCGAGGCCGCCCGCGCCGGCGAACAGGGCAGGGGTTTTGCCGTGGTTGCCGATGAAGTGCGGAAACTAGCCGAACGCGCCGCTCGGGCGACGAAGGACATAACCGGCCTCATCAAGGGCATCCAGGTTGAAACGAGCGAGGCCGTGACCATCATGGAAGAGGGCACGCGCGAGGTGGAAGAAGGCACGAAACTGGCCGACCAGGCAGGCGCCGCGCTCCGCGAGATCGAACAGATCGTGAAGCAGACCGCCGGCCTGGTGACGGATATTACGAAGGCGGCAGGAGATCAGGTGAAGGCAACCGGGAGCGTGGTGGGCACTATGGACAGCATTCTGAAGCTGACCCAGGAAACATCACACGGCGTGCAGGACACCGTGGCGACCATCAGTGGCCTAGCAGACCTCACGAAACGGCTGCATGAGGCCATCGGCAAGTTCAGGCTCGGCAAGGAGGCCGCCGTGCAACAGCCGGAGCCGGCCGTGAGCGAGCTTCCGACCCTTGAGAGTTTTCCACCCATGCCGGAAAGCGTGACGACGAGCGATGAGGAGATCAAGCTCGGCTTCATTGAATAGACATTATGGCTGCGCCCTTCGACAAATCAGGTATTATCGAATTTTTCCTTGTGGAGGCCGGGGAACATATCCAGAACCTCAATAAGGGACTGTTGTCCCTTGAAAAGGACCCTTCGGACGGCGCCATGATCGACGAGTTGTTCCGCGCAGCGCACACGCTCAAGGGCTCCGCCGCCATGATGGGATTCCAGGGGATCAGCGACGTGGCGCATACGGCCGAGGACATGCTCGGCCAGTTCCGTTCTGGCTCCCTCCCCATCCGGAGAGATACGCTGAACTTTCTTTTCGACAGCGTGGACGCCGCCAAGCTCATGGTTGACGGAGTAGCAGCGGGAAAGCCCGAAGATGCCCTTGTCGTCGGCAGCATTACTCAATCGTACAAAGATATTATCGAAAAAATTCGGTCAGCCTCGGCGAAGCCGTCGCCGCAGACTGCCGCTCGCGTTGCAGAGAAAGCCGCCGCGGCTTCATCCCAATCCACGGCCCCTCCAGTGCCGGCGTCGGAGGCGGCTTTACCACAGCACAAAGACGATCTCGACAGGGCATGGGAAGAGACCTTCGGCGTGAACCCGGAAGAACCCATCCTCGTCGAGCCGCTGCCCGAGGAGCCCCCGCTGCGAGAAACGCCTGAGCCCCCGGCGATCAGCACGGCCCCGGTTGTGGATAAGGCTCTTGGTGAGAAAGCCGGTCCCGTCGTCACACACCCCGTCGAAACAATTGCACCGCTTTTGCAAGCGACTGAGGAACAGGCCGCATTCCCGCCGACGCCGGAAGCCCCCGCCGCACCGGTTGCACCCGTTGAGGTCCCGCTCAAACAGGAGATCGAAGAGGCGAAGAAGGAAGGGATTCAGGAAAAACGGGGTCTTGGCAGGCGCGCGAGCGATACGGCCGATATCGAGAAGCAGTTTATCCGCGTGAATATCGAGCGGCTCGACAACCTCATGAACCTCGTCGGGGAGATGATCGTCAACAGGAACCGGCTCGCCCGTCAGGTTGACTTCATCAAGACGCTCAGGGAAGAACTTGCTTTCAGTCAGGGCCGTCTGCTCCACGAGATCAAGCAATTCGAGGAAAAATACGAGTATACGCTGAACTATGGGGTGTCGGGTCAGCAGGTCGTCGAACCGTCGAACGACTTTATGGAGCTTGAGTTCGACCGGTACGACGACTTCAATCTCCTCTCTCGCAAACTTACGGAGATCACGAACGATACGAACGAGATCATGACCGAACTCGCGGGATTCTTCGACTCCTTCGAACTCGACACGGCCCGCATAGCGACCATCACGACCAATCTCCAGGACGAGATCACCATGGCCCGCATGGTGGAGGTGGACCGGCTTTACCAGATGTTCCAGCGTCCGGTCCGCGATCTGTCCCAGGACGAGAACAAGCAGGTCAACATGGTGGTGTCCGGCGGCGAGACCAAAATCGACAAGACGATCTTCGAGATCATCTCCGACCCGCTTATGCACATGATACGAAACGCCATTTCCCACGGCATCGAACCCGTGGACGAGCGCAAGCGAATCGGCAAGGATCCGGCGGGGTCGCTCATTCTGAAGGCCCGCCACGAGGGGAACAGCATCATCCTCGAGATAGAAGACGACGGCCGCGGCATGGACCCTGCGCTGCTCAGGCAGACCGCTGCGGACAAAGGATTTATGAGCTTCGCAGAGGCCCAAGACCTGACCGACCTCGATGCCTTGAACCTGATCTTCCGCCCCGGCTTCTCGACGGCCAAAACCGTGGGCAAGGTCTCAGGCAGGGGCGTGGGCATGGATGTGGTCTCCAATCAAATTGCGAAAATCAACGGCAGGATCGAGATCAAGACAGAAAAGGGCGTGGGTACCAAATTCCTCATCCGGCTCCCGCTTACGCTTGCCATTGCACAAGCGCTTATCGTGAAGTTCAGGGACCAGGAACTGGCCGTGCCCATGAGCCTTGTTGAGGAGACGACGCGGTTCTCGTTCAAGGAGATCCAGCGGGCCGCGGGTGAAGAGATGGTGAACCTGCGCGGCACGCTCGTCAGGCTCCTCAAGCTGAACGACCTTTTGGGGATGGGCAAGTTCCCGAGAAAAGAAGAGACCTTCCGCCATCCAACCCTGATCCTTGCCATGGCTGAAAAAAAGATCGCTCTTATGGTAGAGGACATCATCGGCCGGGAGGAAATCGTGGTGAAGTCCCTCGGCGATTACCTGAAGGGCATCAAAATATTTTCCGGCGCTACGATCTCGGGCGAAGGCAACGTGCGTCTCATTCTGAACGTTTCATCGTTGTTCGGCGAAGAGGCCGCGGTGGCGACGAAGGCCACCTTTGCGGCAACCAGGGAGGCAGCGGCGCCGGAGGCGGTGGTACGACGGAAGCCAAAGGTCCTTGTTGTGGACGACTCCATCAGCATCAGGAAATATGTGCAGCGTTTCCTCGACCGCACGGGCTATGAAGTGGAAACGGCGCCCGACGGCATGGAGGCGCTCAATATCATGGGCAGGATCAAGTTTGACGCGGTGATTACGGACCTGGAAATGCCGGTTATGCACGGGTATGACCTGATTGCCGAAATGAAGCGGACCCCGGCACTCATGAACGTTCCGGTGATCGTATTGACGTCGAGGGCCGGCGAGAAGCACCGGCAGAAGGCAATCGACATGGGCGCCCAGGACTATCTCGTAAAACCCTTTGAGGAACAGGAAATGCTCAATGCGCTCAAAAAACTCCTGAGCGGAGCCGCTCTCGCACATCGCGCGTAATCTCACTACCATTTATGAACGAAGGTACTCGATTTCTTATCGTATCACTCGGGGGTGAGAGCTACGCCATGCCGATCACCCGGCTCCTGGAGATTGCCGTGCCGCAGGCCATCAAGAAGGATGCAAACCTGACGGAAGTGTTCGAAGGAAAGTTTGAGTTCCGGGGTAAGTGGGTCCCGGTGTTGAATATCAAAAAAATCCTCCAGCTCCCGGGCAAGCCCGGTACGGCGCTCCTGGTGGTCAATAGCGCTAAGGGCGTCCTTGGGATACTGGTCGATGCGGTCACGGAAATCATCGACACGGCGCAGAAGGCCGTTCCTGTGCCCAAGGGCGTCATGAACCCGACGACGCTGCAATATTTCGGCGGCATCTTGAGGTACCGGGACGAATTGATATTACTTTTGAACGAGGACGGATTGCTGCCATGAAAAGCAGCTATCTGCTGTTTTTGCTTGCCGAACGGCTGTTCGGCGTAAAGCTCGTGGGCGCGATCGAGATTCTGCCATGGCGTCCGTCCCGCAGGGTGCCGCTGTCCTATTCTTATGTCGAAGGACTGCTGGACTACCGGGGGACCGTTTATCCGGTGCATAACCTGGTGCAGCGGCTGGGCCTGGGTAAGTCGGGACCAATCGGATTCGCAGCGGGCCGGAATGAGTCCGCATCGAAGGGACAGAGCATCATTCTGCTTGAAGAAAACAGCGTGCCCTTCGGCATCGTGGTGGACAGCGTCATGCGGATGATGAGCCTCGAAGAGCCTGTTACCGCTCCGGAAAAGGTGCGGGGCGTTGATCCGAAGTATGTCAGGGGGTTCTCTTACGAAGAGGACCAGGAAATCATGATACTCGATTTTGAAAGGTTGCTCCATGCCGATTAAGATTTTATTAGCGGACAAAAGCATCACCATCCAGAAGGTGGTGGAGATGCTGTTTTCAGGAAAAGAATACGAGGTCCTCTGCGTGAGCGACGGAGAAACGGCGCTCAGCGAAGCGCAGCGGATCATGCCCGACGTGGTCCTTGCGGACATCGATCTGCCGCGCATAAACGGATACAGCTTTGCCGCGCGGCTCAAGCAGGAAACCGCACTTGCCCGGACGCCGGTGATACTCATGATGAGCAGAGACGACATCTTCGACGTAAACAAGGCGAGCCAAGCCTCGGTCGTCGATCATATTGCGAAGCCCTTTGAGTCTCAGGAGCTCATCGGCAAGGTGAGGAAAGCCGTCTCCGCGACCTCGCAGCGGCCCGCCGAACCGGCCGCTACGGTACGCCCCTCCGCTGCACAACCACAAAGGCCGACCGCAGCGCCTACGGCGCCGTCTCCTTCAGTTGTTTCAACACAATCGGCAACCGGAACCGGGCCCAAGCAGGCACCGCCTGCGGACATCTTCGATATTATCCAGGAAGCGCCCACGCACGCTGATCTTAAACGGAAGTCTCCGCCGCCCTTGGAAGAGGAAGGCGTATATGAGGTCGAGCCCGTGGTCGAGATCGAGGAACAACCGATGGCCCGTGAAGTGGCGCGCGCCCTGCCCGTAGGCGATAAAGCCATGGAAGAGATGCGGGCCGGGCTGGGTCTGGGCGAGAAGGCCGAGGAGGCGCAACCGGAGATCGTGAGCTTCGAGTCCCTCGACATGGCAACGGCTGCGGCCGGCGAATACCAGCCGCACCAGACGCCGCGACATCCTGTGCCGGATTCGTTCGTGCCGCGCGAATATGTCCCGCCGCCTCCCGAACCGGGGACCACGGCGCCGGTGGCTGCGATGTCTGAAGAGAGACTGCGAAGTATCGCTGAAGAGACCGTCTCGCGGGTGGCCCGTGAGTATTTCACAAGCGCATCGCCGGTCCAGCCGCCCAAGGTGTCCGAGGAGATGGTCCGCCGGGGCATAGAAGAAGCGGTCTCGAAGATCGCGCGCGAGATAGCGCGCGAGGTGATCGAGAAAGTGGCCTGGGAAGTGATCCCCGACCTTGCCGAGATGCTGATAAAGGCGGAGATCGAACGGCTCAAGATCGAGACGTAGAAGATAAAGCCCAAGATCCAAGCTCCAAATCCCAAATAAGCTCCAAAATGCCAAGCATCAAATTTCAAACATTTTGAATTTGACAATTGGATATTGGAATGTATTTGGGATTTGTAATTTGAGATTTGTGATTTTAGTCAGGGGACTAGCTCCCCTCTTTTTTTATCTAAAGGCCAACATCACCGAGAACTTTTTTACGAGGGAGCTTCAAATGTCCGCCAAAGAACTGTCTAAAGCCTACGAACCGAAATCCGTCGAAGAGCGGTGGTACGCCTTTTGGCTGGAGAAAAAGTATTTTCATGCCGACGAGAACGCAGGCGGCACGCCTTTCTCCATCGTGATACCGCCGCCGAACGTGACCGGCTCACTCCACATCGGTCATGCCCTGAATTCCACCCTTCAGGACATTCTTGTCCGCTGGATGCGTATGTCGGGTCGCAACACTCTCTGGGTCCCGGGTACGGACCACGCCGGTATAGCCACGCAAAACGTTGTCGAGCGACAGCTCGCGAAAAATGATGTGGACCGGCATATGATGGGAAGAGATGCCTTTGTAAAAGAAGTCTGGAAATGGAAGCAGGAATACGGCGATAGAATAATCAGCCAACTTAAACGCATCGGCGCCTCGTGCGATTGGGACCGGGAACGGTTCACCATGGACGAAGGCCTGTCGCGCGCCGTGCGTGAAGTCTTTGTAACCCTTTATGAAGAAGGGCTTATTTACCGCGGAGAACGTCTTATTAACTGGTGCCCGCGTTGTCACACGGCGCTTTCGGACATCGAGGTGGAGCACGAGGACGAAAAGGGCAAGCTCTACCATATAGCATATCCCCTGAGCCACGATCACAATATCCGGCTCACGGTCGCAACGACCCGGCCAGAGACCATGCTGGGCGACACGGCCGTAGCCGTGCACCCGCTCGATCCGCGATATAAAGATCTTATCGGCAAAACTGTCGATCTTCCGCTTACGAACCGAAAAATCCCGATAATCGGGGACTCGATCCTTGTTGACTTGGAATTTGGCACCGGAGCCGTCAAGGTGACGCCGGCGCACGACTTCAACGATTACGAAGCGGGACTTCGGCAGAAGCCCGAGCTTGCACGCATCAAGATGCTCGACGACAAGGCCCAGATCCTTTCAGACATTCCGGACGTGCTGCCCGCGGTGCTGAAGCAGGTGGCCGGAAAACCGGCAAAGAAGGCACGCGGCATTCTGGTTGAGCTTTTGAGCGAGCAGGGCAAGCTCATCAAGACGGACGAACACGCACACTCCATCGGTAAATGCTATCGCTGCAAGTCCGTGGTGGAGCCCTATCTCTCGCCCCAGTGGTTCGTGAAGACCGGGCCCCTTGCTGAACCGGCGATCAAGGCCGTTGAGGACGGCAGTGTGCGGATCGTACCCAAGGGGTGGGAGAACACCTATTTCGAGTGGATGCGGAACATCAAGGACTGGTGCATTTCCCGCCAGATCTGGTGGGGCCATCAGATACCAGCCTGGTATTGTTTAGAGTGTAATAGGGATGAAGTGTTAGAAGTTCCTATTGGAGCAGTTGGCGCCGTTGGAGAAGGAGGTGCTCTCCCGTCTTCTACAGAAGAAGTAAAATTAGTTATTGGCATAGATGCTAAACCGATTGTCCAGAAAGAACGCCCGCAGAAATGTTCTCAATGTGGTTCTACAAAAATTGTACAAGAACCCGACGTGCTCGACACCTGGTTCTCGTCGGCGCTCTGGCCGTTCTCCACGCTGGGCTGGCCTGATACAACCAAAGAACTGAGCGTCTACTATCCCACGTCAGTGCTCATCACGAGTTTCGATAT
>Ga0316620_10000793_pt1 | contig 12961 bp, 10 predicted proteins | sample OWC_Aug_M1_C1_D5_FD_207651 | JGI IMG/M metagenome (GOLD analysis project Ga0316620, IMG submission 207651) | Wetland soil microbial communities from Old Woman Creek delta, Ohio, United States - OWC_Aug_M1_C1_D5_B | ecosystem: Environmental > Terrestrial > Soil > Wetlands | place: USA: Ohio... | reverse complement strand
CATGTTGAGGGCAACAGCCAGGTCGGCGATGGTGGTATCTTCTGTCTCCCCCGAACGGTGGGAAGTGACCGCACGCCAGCCTGCACGGTGGCAGGTTTCAACGGCTTCGATGGTCTCGGTGAGGGTGCCGATCTGGTTCAGCTTAACTAATAACGCATTGGCGGCTTTCTCCTTGATCGCCCGCCTCACCCGCTCGGGATTGGTGACCAGCAGGTCATCCCCAACGATTTGGATACGATCACCGAGCTCACTTGTCAACAATTTCCAGCCTTCCCAGTCATCCTGAGCCAATCCATCTTCGATGGAGACAATCGGATACTGGTCGACCCACGATTTCCAGAAGGCTACCATTTGCTCACTGGTGAGCTGCTTGCCTTCCTTGCGCAGGTTATACATGCGAGTCTGGTCATCGAACAGCTCTGAGGCTGCCGGATCCAGGGCGATTGACACTTGCTCACCCGCTTTATAACCAGCCTTCTCGATGGCCATCAGGATGACCTCAACCGCCTCGCTGTTGGCTTTGAGTGCCGGGGCATATCCGCCTTCATCACCCACCAGGGTGGTATAGCCGCGCTCCTTAAGCACAGACTTCAAATTATGATAAATTTCAGCACCCCAGCGCAAGCCTTCAGCAAAGGTTGGTGCACCCAAGGGCATGACCATAAATTCCTGGGCATCCGTGGATTGCCAGGCCGTGTGGGCGCCACCATTCAAGATGTTCATCATTGGCACTGGCAGCACATGGGCGTAAACACCACCCAAATATGAGTATAAAGGCATTCCCAACGATGCAGCTGCTGCTTTTGCAACCGCCAGGCTGGTGCCCAGCATGGCATTGGCACCCAACTTGGATTTATTCGGTGTACCATCCAGCTCGATCAGCACAGTATCGATCATCATCTGCTCTGTAGCATCCCAACCAGGCAGCTCTTCGGCGATGGAATTATTGACGTTATCCACCGCTTTCGCCACCCCCTTACCCAGGTAACGCGTCTTATCGCCGTCACGCAGCTCGAGCGCTTCGTGCACCCCGGTGGAGGCACCGGAGGGGACGGCTGCCCGACCCAGCGACCCGTCCAGCAAAATCACCTCGACTTCCACTGTCGGATTCCCGCGTGAATCCAGGATCTCACGCCCCAAAACTGACTCGATTAATGTATCCATATTTATCCTCAATTCCTTTATAAGTTTCCATCCCCTAAGCAGGGAAATGATTGACCTTGCGAATTGCCGCCATAATTTTACTGCAATCACCCAGTTTTTCAATTGCGAGTATTAATTCAATCCCGCCTTTTGCTTGACAGCCCGTAGAAAAGCGACAAATAACGGATGAGGCCGGTTTGGCCGTGACAGGAACTCCGGGTGGAACTGGGTGCCCAGCATGAAGGGATGGTCGACCAGCTCAGCAATCTCCACCAGGCGCCCATCGGGGGAGATACCCGAAAGGCGCATGCCATTCTGTTGCAAGGTATCGCGATAGGCATTATTCAGCTCAAAGCGGTGGCGGTGACGTTCCTGTACCAGAGGTTGCTGGTAAGCTTCAGCAGCAATCGTGCCCGGTTGGAGCTCACACGGGTACAGACCCAGGCGCATCGTGCCTCCCATGTCCACCACGCCTAGCTGATCGGGCATCAAATCAATCACCGGGTATGGCGTGGAACGATCGAATTCGGTGGAGTTGGCGCTTTCGTTCTTGAATATCATGCGGGCGAAATCCACTACCATGAGCTGCATCCCCAGGCATAACCCAAAGTAGGGCACCTTGTTCTCACGGGCATAATGGGCGGCTTGCAGCTTCCCCTCTATGCCGCGCGAGCCGAACCCGCCTGGCACGAGGATGCCATCTGCTGTTTTAACATCCTCCCAACCGCGACCTTTTTCAAGGTCGGAGGAATGCACCCACAGGATGTCCACATCCACATCGAGTGCCAAACCGGCATGCTTGAGGGCTTCACGTACGCTCATATAAGCATCGTGCAGCTCAACATATTTGCCCACCAAAGCAACCTTGACCTGGGGGTGGGGATGGCTGACTTTCTGCACCATGGCTTCCCAATCCGTCCAATCGGGTTGGCGACGAGCTTCCAGACCTGCCCGTTTGAGCAGATAATCACCAACGCCTGCCCTCTCCAGCACCAGGGGTACTTCATATAATATCGGTGTGGTGACCATGGGAATAACAGCTTTTTTCTCCACGTCGCAGAACAGGGCAATCTTATCGCGCAGATCTTCGCCCATGGGGAAATCGGAGCGGGCCACGATCATATCTGGAGCGATACCAATTGAACGCAGCTCAGCCACGGAGTGCTGGGTGGGCTTGGTCTTGAGCTCGTCAGTCGCCCCAATGTGGGGAAGCCAGGTGACGTGGATATAAATGGTATTTTCGCGCCCGATATCTGAGCGCATCTGGCGCAAAGACTCAAGGAAGGGTAGTGATTCAATATCTCCCACCGTGCCACCGATCTCGACCAGCACGATCTCCGCACCAGTGGACTTGGAAACCTGCGTTATGCGCCGCTTGATCTCATTGGTGATATGCGGGATCACTTGAATAGTACCGCCCAAGTAATCACCCCGGCGCTCCTTGGCAATCACCTCGGCATAAACCTGCCCACTGGTAAAATTGCACACCCTGCTCAAGCTTGAATCGATGAAGCGCTCATAGTGACCCAGATCGAGGTCAGTCTCAGCACCATCATCCAGGACGTAAACCTCGCCATGCTGGTAAGGGCTCATCGTGCCAGGATCGACATTGATGTAGGGATCCAGCTTCTGGGCGGTCACATTGAAACCGCGTTCTTTTAGCAACCGGCCAATAGCTGCGGCGGTAACGCCCTTGCCAACCGAGCTGACCACGCCGCCGGTGAAAAAGATATACTTGGTCGTCATTTTTCCCTCCATTCTCCAAGATAATAGGAACCACAACAGCATTTCATCATGCAAATAAATGGGATTAAAGGCAGTGGGGAGGTCCGTCTGGCGGTAACCTCCCCACCGAAATGAGTGCTAGTGACCAGGCTGGAAGCCCGCATCAGCCCACCACCTGTTCCAGATCGCTGGCAGCCCGGCGCATCTCCAAAAAAATCAGGCCAAGCTTGGAATTCTGGCGGGCCAGGGCAGTGAGCACCGCTTCGCTACCGATGGAGCTAAGGATCACAAACCCCTCGGCACCCCGGATGTAGACCTGCTCCAGGCTGCCTCGTCCGAGCTCAGCGGATATGCGATCACCAAGGCTCAACATGGCAGCTGACATGGCAGATACCCGGTCTTCCTCGACTTCATTTGGGAGGGCGGAGGCGATGATGAGACCATCCACCGAAACGATGGCAGAAGCCTCAATATCGGGGCAATCTGCATGCATCTGTCGCAGGCGGGAAACCATTTGTTCTGTGCGTGTCGAAGCCATGATTGGTTGATTTTCCTGTGGATAGGATGAATTCACAAATTATGAGTATACCTTATTTTTCACAAAGCTGGCTGATTTTTGGGGTCGATTGGTTCAAAAAATTGATTCAGGACTGATTTTATGTTATAGTAGGAGATTGCCATGCGACAGGGAAGAGTTCGTCTGTCTTCTTTCATGCGCTTTCCCACCCCCCGGATCAACCCGGTATGGGGGGTTGAGGCGCGCCTGCGGATAACCAGCCTGGCGCATAAATCACTCGAGAAATCGATTTTTAACAATATCAGCGTGATCACACAGGGGTCGTGGATGGTTGTTAAATTTCCAATTACAGCTGGATACCTGGATAGAATTGTATGAATCTAAAAGGGGAAACAGAGATGAACCCGATGATCGAACCTATACCGGAAACCGGCCTGGAGCCTGAAAAACGACAGGGTCCGTATATTATCGTCGGCCTGGGAAACCCTGGCAGGAGATTCGAGCACAACCGGCATAACGTGGGTTTCATGCTGCTTAACCGCCTGTCGATCAAGCTGGGAGAAAATTTCGGGAAGGTCGAATCCAGAGCATTGGTTGCCAAACCCAACTACCAGGGCGAACGCGTGATCCTGGTTAAACCGCAAACCTATATGAATAACTCGGGTATGCCGGTGAGCTCACTGGTACGCTTCTACAAGGTGCCCCTCGTGAACCTGCTGGTGGCATATGATGACGTGGACTTGCCAGTGGGCACTTTGCGCCTGCGCCCGATGGGTGGATCCGCGGGGCAGAAAGGTATGCAATCGATCATCGAGCGCCTGGGTACAGACGAATTCCCCCGCCTGCGCATCGGTACAGGCAGACCTCCGGGCAGGAAAGATGCGGCAGATTACGTATTGCAAGATTTTCCCCCACCGGATATGGAGCTGCTGGATGAAACCCTCGACCGGGCTGTTGTGGCAGTGCTAACGTTCATCCAGGATGGGCTTGAAAAAGCCATGAACCTGTTTAACGGCTAAATTGATACCAGAATTATCCTTTCCTTTAGAAGTATATTGAATACACCCTATGGAACTTGAAAGCATTATCACCATTATTGCGGCAGCATCATCGGAGCTGACCAATGCCATCCAGGCAGGTCATTCTGTTCCAGCCCTGGGACTACGGCGCTCTGCCCGACTGCCCTGGCTGGCGGCATTACAGCAGTCGCTGGAATGCCCGTTGCTCTTAATCACCGACCGCAACGACCATGCCCTGATGCTGGCAGATGAGCTGGCCCTTTGGGCACCTAAGATACCCCGCTGGCTTTTCCCTGAACCAACGCCACTATTCTATGAAAATGCACCCTGGGGGTTGACCACCCGCCGTGACCGACTGCTGGTGCTCACCAGTCTGGCCGGCTATCACATCCCCGGCACACCGAAACCGGCTTCCACACCGGTCATCATCGCACCGGTAAGAGCGCTGATGACGCGCACCCTGCCACGAGGCGAATTCCTCAAAGCCATGCGGACGATTAAAATCGGGCAGGTCATCCAGCCGGATGAGCTGCTGCGGACCTGGGTGAGCCTGGGCTACGAGCATGCCAATATCGTCGTCAGCCCAGGGCAATTCGCACGCCGGGGCGGCATCCTTGACATCTGGACTCCTTCGGCGGAACAGCCGGTACGCATCGAGTTCTTAGGGGATGAGATCGACACCTTGCGACGATTCGATCCAGCTTCACAACGAACGATAGGCTCGATTGAGCGCCTGGCAATCTCTCCGGCACGTGAGTTCATTACCCCTGATCCACAAAAGTTGCAAGCATTGAACATAGAGATTACCAGCCTGTCGGAGTTCCACATCCCATTGCTGCACCCCAATCCAGGAAACCTCATGGATTACCTGCCCCCACATGGACTGGTGGTGATCGATGACCTTCAGGCTGTGCGTGACACCGTGCAGGAAGTGGAGGAACAGGCTGTTGGATTACGCAAGGATTACATCAAGGACGGTGAGCTAAGCGATAAATTCCCTATCCCCTACCTGACCTGGGATGAGATAGAAGACAACCTGAGTGGGAAACACACCATAGACCTGGGACTGCCAGGGGATAGCGAGGTACCCATCGGCTCCCTGGATATCTCCACCCAATTCCTACCATGTGCCCGCTTTGCTGGCCAGCTGAAGCCTTTGATGGAGCACATGGACAAGGTCATCTCACAAGGTGAAGCCCTGACCATCGTATCGCGCCAGTCAGCCCGCCTGCAGGAGCTGTGGAAAGAACACAGCTCACAGAGCGAAGCCTCCGCCGTGCTGACTTTCTATGACGCCAGCCTGTCGGAGGGCTTCATCTTCGCCCCACCGGCTGCGAAACCATTGCACCTGCTAACCGATGGGGAGATATTCGGCTGGCGCAGGCCGGAGATCCGCCAGCGGCCTCGCCCGGTAGCCGAAGCCCCCGAAGCACCATATGCAGACTTCGAGCCCGGTGATTGGGTGGTGCACGTGGATTACGGCATCGGGCGGTTCAATGGCCTGGTGCAGCGTTCGGTGGATGGGATTGAACGCGAATACCTTTCTGTAGAGTACGCGGAAGGTGACCAGCTATTCGTCCCGGTATACCAGGCTGACCGGCTGACGCGTTACATTGGCACAGACGCCCATCCCCCCACACCCACCCGCCTGGGAAGCCCCGAATGGCGCACGACGAAATCACGGGTCAAGGAAGCAGTCGAAGAGGTAGCCCAGGACTTGCTAGAGCTTTACGCACGCCGGAGCGTGGTGGAAGGTCATCCCTTCACCAAGGATGCCCCCTGGCAAAAGGAATTGGAAGCCAGCTTCCCGTATGTAGAGACGCAAGACCAGCTGCGGGTGATTGACGAAGTGAAAAAAGACATGGAAGCCCCCAAACCGATGGACCGGCTGATCTGCGGAGACGTGGGTTACGGTAAGACAGAAGTAGCTCTACGGGCGGCTTTCAAAGCCGTCATGGACGGTAAGCAAGTGGGGATCCTGGTACCAACCACCGTCTTAGCCCAACAGCATTTCCACACATTCTGCGAGCGCCTGGCTCCCTTCCCGGTGGAGGTGGAGATGCTTTCACGGTTCCGCACTCCTCAACAGCAAAAGGATATCCTCGAGCGTTTGAGGCTGGGGAAGGTTGACATCATCATCGGAACCCATCGCTTACTGCAGAGCGATGTGCTTTTCAAGGACCTGGGGCTGTTGATCATCGACGAAGAACAACGCTTTGGTGTGACCCACAAGGAAACTCTGAAGAAACTGCGCACCGAAGTAGATGTGCTGACCCTGACTGCCACACCCATCCCTCGCACGCTCTACATGACCTTGACCGGCGTGCGCGACATCTCCACCATCAACACGCCACCGGAGGAACGACTGCCCATCATCACCCACGTCGGACCCTACTCACCCTGGCTGGTGCGCCAGGCGATCTTGCGCGAGCTTGAACGGGGTGGACAGGTATTTTTCGTACACAACCGGGTGCAGACAATCGGTGCCATGCATTCCCACCTTGAAAAACTGGTGCCCGAAGCACGCATCGTGGTTGCCCACGGGCAGATGGACGAGGACCAGCTCTCAAAACGCATGGAACAATTTGCGGCGGGTGAGGTTGATATCCTGCTGAGCACCTCGATCATCGAATCAGGATTGGATATCCCCAATGCCAATACACTGATCGTCGACCGAGCAGATACCTTCGGCCTGGCTCAGCTATACCAGCTGCGTGGCCGGGTAGGACGGGGAGCCCAACGTGCATATGCCTACTTCTTCCGCCATAAGCACCTGACACCCACCCTGGAAGGACGACAGCGCCTGGAAACGATCGCAGAAAACACCCAGCTCGGATCGGGATACTCGATCGCCATGCGCGACCTGGAAATACGCGGGGCCGGCGACATCCTTGGTACGCGGCAGCATGGCTATATTGCCTCGGTTGGTTTCCACCTGTACACGCGCTTACTCTCCGATGCGGTGCAGCGCTTGCGCAACGGTAAAACCCTGCCTGCCCTGGCGGTAGCCCTGCAGGCCGAACCGACCCCGGGTGTACCCGTTTCGGTAGATTTACCCATCCCGGTCAGCCTGCCCGCAACATACATCCCGGAACGCCAGACACGCACGCGCCTGTACAGGCGCCTGGCTGACTTGCGCTCACAGGATGAGATCGAAGCCATGGCAGAGGAATTCATCGATCGATTTGGCCCATTACCCGCAGAGACGATTAACCTGTTCTATCAACTTAAGGTTAAGCTACTCACCGAACATGCCCGCCTGGCTTCGATCAGCGCGGAAGGTGGCCAGATCATCCTGCGTTACCCACCTCTGCCGGAGGGCGAGACAAGCCGCCCATTGCCAGACTTTGGTGATGATGTGCGGACCGGTAAAAACACGATATGGATTCCATTCAGAGAAGAGAATGGCTGGAGGGATAAATTGCTGGATATCCTGGACCAGCTGACAAACAACCATCAGATGTAACATTTTTATCCAGGATAAGTTAAAATATAATAATTCTCCGCGATTTCAGAAACCCGTTGTGTTTAATACGGCCGCAAGCTGGAAAGATGACGAGATGAGAGCTGAGGAGGGAACCAGTGGATTTTAAAGATTTCCAAAACCGTGTCGATCGTGGCACACAGATGTTCGATGCTGGAAATATGCAAGCGGCCCTCGAAATCTTCAACGGGTTGATCAATAGCGATATCTCCGACCTCGACAAATCAAGCATGTGCCTTAATATTGCTGTAGTATACGACAAGCTGGGAAACATGCAGCAATGCCTGGAATGGTATGTTCGAGCGACCCAATATGAGAAGCCCCACTGCCGGATCGAGGCGCAGGAATACCTGGCATCCTATCTGAAACAAATCAACCGCCCAAGGGAAAGCTTAAAAATCCTGGAAGGCCTGCTTGCCTCCACCCACCTGATGGAAAGTGACAAAGTGCGAGTGAGGCAGAGTATTGAAGATTTGAAAGTTGAGATCAACAAGCCGGTTTACCGCCGACCAGGTGCCGCAGAAGATTCCGGCTAGTCGCTCGATCGAGGTTCACCCATTCAATATCGAACACCTGCGGGTGCGGGTGAACCGTGAATAATCCCATGCCATCTGTCCTTGAATCGCTAAACACTGCCTTACACCAGGCTTTCACCGATACCCAGTCCGTTTACCTATTGGGGGAAGATATCCTCGACCCTTACGGGGGCGCGTTCAAAGTTACCAGAGGCCTATCAACCGCTTTCCCCGACCGGGTGCTAACCACGCCCATCTCAGAAGCTGGATTTGTCGGCCTGGCAGCCGGGATGGCTATGCGGGGGTTACGCCCGGTAGTGGAGATCATGTTCGGTGATTTCGTCACCCTGATCGCTGACCAGCTCATCAACCATATTGCGAAATTCCGTTGGATGTACAATGACCAGGTGCGCGTGCCCTTGGTCATCCGGACACCCATGGGTGGGAGGCGGGGGTATGGCCCTACTCACAGCCAGACACTGGAAAAGCTCTACCTTGGGGTACCAGGACTGAAAGTGGTGGCCCCGACTGCATTCAGCTCGCCGGATGGGAAAAACAGCCCCGGAGATTTACTCTATAGATCGATCATCCAAGGCGATGACCCGTTATTATTCGTTGAAAACAAGCTCCAATACTTGCTACCGGTGCAAAAGCAGGCGGATATGAACGACTTCAATCTCGTCTCTCAGCCAGGTAGTGCAGACCCAGGATTCCCGGCATTCATCTTATCCATAAAAGGTGCATCTCCTGCCAGCCTGACCCTGGCTGCTTATGGCTACATGGCAGAGCTGGCAAAACAAGCCATCCACCAGCTGGCATTTGAGCACGAAATCTTTGCTGAGCTGATCGTACCCACCCAGCTCTCTCCCTTCGAGATAGGCCCGATACTCTCCTCGGCGAAACATAGCGGAGCATTGCTGGTAATCGAAGAGGGGACAATGAGCCTGGGCTGGGGAGCTGAAATCGTGGCCAGAATTGCTGAAGCATCTGACACCCATCCTATCCACTGCCAGCGATTAGCTGCCGAAGAGTTACCCATACCCAGCTCAGGACCACTAGAAGCCCAGGTGTTACCAGGCGTGGAAAAGATCGTTGCAGCAGCCATCGAGATGGTAGAATAACAGGCGACTTAAGCAGTTTCGGTCGATAATTCGATGCAGAATAAATTCTTAATGGAGGATTACATTATCGCTGGCGGATCGATGTACGATATGGCGATTGATTCGACTGGAGATTTATACTTTATCAGCAGCGGTGTTAAAGTGTTGAAATTTGAGATGACCTACCCAAGACAAGATGACTGAAGCTACACCTATCACCATTCCTTTGCTTAATCCCAACGAACCCGGTGCACTATTGGCAGCCCTGCACATTAAATCCGGCCAGTATGTGCGGGCAGGGGAAAAATTGTGCACTTTGGAAACCACAAAATCAACCGCTGAATTGCTGGCTGAAAAGGAAGGGTATATCGTGGGGCTGGCATTTCAAACAGGCCAGACCATTAATGCAGGTGAAACTCTGGGGTATATCGCAGGATCACCAGACTGGTCGCCACCTGCGCAGGTGGAAATAACGCCCGCCACCTCAGCTATCTCCATGGAAGGGATACGCATCAGCCAGCCTGCCTTGCGACTCGCGCGGCAACATAACCTGGACCTGGCAAAAATGCCCGGGGATGTCTTCATCACTGAGAAAATGGTCCAGGAGCTCATCAACGGAGCAACCAAGCCTGAGGCACTTCTCCAGACTGAGGCTTTTGCACCAAATGCGATCATCGTCTATGGCGGCGGTGGGCATGGTAAGGCGCTGATTGACCTCATCCGCGCCGAGGGGAGCTACTCACTGGTCGGGATCGTGGACGATGATGTACCAGCAGGCACACTGATCATGAATGTGCCGGTTTTAGGCGGTGAGGGCATTTTGAAACAGCTGCTCGAAAGAGGTGTCTGCCTGGCTGCCAACGCGGTGGGAGGGATAGGGAACATCCAGACTCGGATCAAAATGTTCGAGCGACTGTCACAGGCCGGTTTCACCTGCCCGACACTCATCCATCCCAGGGCATTTATCGAGCCAAGCGCCAGGCTGGCAGAAGGTATCCAGGTGATGCCGCACGCGTATGTGGGAAGTGAGACCGAGGTGGGGTACGGCGTAATCGTCAACACGGGTGCCATCGTCTCACACGACTGCCGGCTGGGAGATTATGCCAACCTATCTCCAGGAGCGATCCTGGCCGGGGAAGTAAACATCGGCTCGGCTGTGCTGGTGGGTATGGGGGTAACCATCAACCTGCGGGTGAGGGTGGGAGACCGGGCACGGATTGGTAATGGGGCCACGGTCAAGCAGGATGTGCCGGAAGGTGCAGTGGTTCATGCAGGCTCCACCTGGCCGGGATGAGCCTTATTAAACTCATGCGATTAGAAAGTAATAATACTGATCCCCGGGATTAATCTATACGAATTGAGAGCGTGAAAAAATGAGTTAGCAGGAGACAGAAATGAAAATCAACATGCCAATGAAGATCATCCTGGGAATATTAACTGCGTGGGTGGTTATATACCCGATCATATTTTTTCTCGCCTGGATCGTAATGGTCTTCTCTTTTGCCAGTCAGGCAAACCAGAACATCTCCGAGCCGAATGGTCTCGCCCTTTTAGTCTTCCCTGTTTTCTTCATCATCATTTGTTCAGCATTCCTGCAAATTGGACTTGAAGTATTCTATATCGTGCACACCATAATAAATAAGGTGGGTTGGGATGTTTTACGGGCAATATTGGGAGTAGGACTTGTATTTTTCCCCTTTGTGGCAATGCCGGTATATTATTTAATCTATATCCTTCCCGAGACACCACCCAAATGGGCCCAAATTCCGATCAATGGGTAAATGCATCGCACTTAACTTCTATCGCAGATAATCCATTTTATGAATAGGATGTTTACAATTAATTCATGACAACCCTGAAGAATGAAATGATTGAAACTGTTATCCCGATGTCCTCACCGGACCTGACTAACGAAGAGCGCAAGGCGGTAGCCAGTGTGATGGCGACACCGAACCTGTCGATGGGCAGCCAGATCAGTGCTTTTGAAGAGAGTTTTAAGAAGTACGCGGGCTGCGCACAGGCCATCGGCGTCAGCTCAGGCACTGCTGCGCTGCACCTGTGTGTGAGGGCCTGTGGAATCGGACCGGGAGACCTGGTGATCACCACACCTTTCTCGTTTGTGGCTTCGGCGAATGTATTACTATATGAGGGTGCGGTGCCAGTATTCGTGGATGTGGAGCCCCGCACAGGAAACATCGACCCTCACCTGGTCTTCGCGGCAGCACAGGATATCATGCAAGGTGGCAAGAATGCACAGGCATGGCTGCCACCCAAGGGAGCTGACCCAAATGCGAGGCTCAAGGCGATCCTGCCGGTGGACGTGTTCGGCCAGCCTGCCGACCTGGAGCCGATATGCAGCACGGCCTGGAGATACCAGCTGAAAGTGATCGAGGACTCTTGTGAGGCTCTCGGTGCTTCATATAAAGGTCATATTGCCGGAACGCTGGGAGATTTCGGGGTGTTCGGTTTCTACCCGAACAAACAAATCACCACAGGCGAAGGTGGCATGATCATCACTGATAATGAAGAAGCTGCCTCCTTGATGCGTGCCTTACGTAACCAGGGACGAGCACCCGGTGACACCTGGCTCCAGCATACCCACCTGGGCTACAATTACCGCCTGGACGAGCTGAGCGCAGCCCTGGGAGTAGTCCAAATGCAACGCCTGGAAGAGCTGGTAGCGAAGCGGACCCAGGTGGCTGAATGGTATAACCAACGCCTGGTGAAAATCCCTGGGATTGAAACCCCCACGATCGCCGAGTACACCACCAGGGCGAGCTGGTTCGTTTACGTCATCCGCTTTGCACGCGGATTGGACCGGGATGCCATCGCCAAGCAGCTTGCCAGCGTGGGCATCCCCGCCCGGCCGTATTTCCTCCCCATCCACCTGCAACCCTACATGGTTGAACGCTTCGGCTTCCGCGAGGATACCTTCCCCGTGACGGAAGACCTCGGCCGACGTGGATTGGCACTGCCATTCTCAGGAGTGATGTCGGAAGCCCAGGTGGACCGGGTGTGCCAGGCACTTAAGCAGTGCGTCCAATAGGAAATCTATAATTCCAATCTTAGATAATTAATCCCTTGCAACTCTTCATTTTGCGAGTATACTTGCCTTTCATTATTAATCTAGGAGTTGTGTATGAACCCTGCCATGTGGCGTAAAGCATTACAGGTTATACCGCATGTTTCAAGCGATGAATGGAAAAAGCTGGACGTGATTTCCAAATGGCTGATCTCGACCCGGGCGGCTGTCTTGATCATGACCTTTCTCTCGGGTGCTTTCGCCGGGATATTTGCCTTCCGGGATGGCAAGTTTGACTTGGTAAAGTGGATGCTGGTCACAGTTGCCTTGATCTTCTCGCATGCCACCAATAACCTGTTGAACGATTTCACCGACTATAACCGGGGTGTGGACCAGGATAATTATTATCGTGCCCAATATGGTCCGCAACCCCTGG
>Ga0316620_10000792_pt1 | contig 12968 bp, 7 predicted proteins | sample OWC_Aug_M1_C1_D5_FD_207651 | JGI IMG/M metagenome (GOLD analysis project Ga0316620, IMG submission 207651) | Wetland soil microbial communities from Old Woman Creek delta, Ohio, United States - OWC_Aug_M1_C1_D5_B | ecosystem: Environmental > Terrestrial > Soil > Wetlands | place: USA: Ohio... | reverse complement strand
GCAGGGGTGATCTTCATCGCGACGGTGCCCTGACGTTCGTCCCGGCGGCCGGCTCTCCGGCCGCCCGATAGGCGAAGAGCCCCAGCATCGTCCCCACGAACCCCCCCGCGATCCGGGTGCTCAGGATCGTCCCGTCCTCGTCTTCCCTCAGGAGCACCCACGCGTCGGGGGACGAGGCGTAGGAGAAGTCGTACTCCCCGCCCCGCGCGCGAATCCTCAGGTACACGGTCGAGTCGGGCGGCGCCGCGAGCGGCGCCGACGCGATCACCGTGGTCGCCGCCTGCGCTCCCGCGCCCGACCGCCGCTCCAGCCGCACGACGCGCCGGCCGCGATCGAGCGCGACCCCGAGGGAATAGAACGCGTCGCTGCCCTGGAACGCCGCGATCCCAGCCTTGTCGCCGTCGGCAAGCGGGCGGTAGCGCATCGCGGTCGTGGCCGTGGCCCAGTGGTGCTGCTGGCGCCGCGCCACGAACGACGGCTGCCCGCGTCCCTCCAGTGCCACCGGCCGGGGTCGGATCGTCAGCCAGCCGGGGTTGGACGTGGTCTCCGACCACCGCTCGCGCACGGTCCGCAGGAAGGTCCAGGTGGGACGCAGGTCCGGGGCGTCGAAGTCGTCCCGGTCGGTGAAGTTGCCGCTCAGCGGAGTGCCGGGTCGGGGATCCGCCGGAAGGTCCGGGGCCCGCACCACATACGGGACGGTCTCCGTGCCGGAGAGGATGACGGGCCACCCGTCCCGCCACCGCACCGGCAGCAGGAAGGTCTCGCGCCCGATGTTGAAGGTGTAGCCCTCGTAGGGCCGCGTGGCCAGGAACACCGCCCACCACTCGCCGTTCTGGGTCTCGACGAAATCGGCGTGCCCGGCCGTCCAGACAGGGTCGGGGCGGGCGGGATCGAGGTGTCGCTGGGTGAGGATCGGATTGACCGACCCCGGCTCGTAGGGCCCGAACACCGCCCGGCTGCGGAACACCACCTCGGAGTGCAGCTCGGCGGTGCCGCCCTCCGCACAGATCAGGTAGTACCAGCCGTCCTTCCTGAAGATGTGCGGCGCCTCGATCCAGATGGGGTGCTGCGAGATGTCCACGCCGCCGTTGACGATCATCCGCCGCGGGCCCGTCATCCGCTGCGCCGTGGTGTCGTACTCCTGGATCCAGATGGCGCGATGGGACTGGCCGTACAGCTGGGGGCCCTCCGGCAAGCCGTTGTTGACGATGTAGACCTTGCCGTCGTCGTCGAAGAAGAGCGAGGGGTCGATCCCGTCGAAGTGAAGCCAGACGGGATCCGTCCAGGAGCCCGCAGGGTCCGTGGTGGTGACGAGGAAGTTCCCGCCGCGGTCCACCAGCGTGGTGATCATCCACAGCTTGCCCGGGCGGCAGGAGAGGCTGGGCGCGAAGATGCCGCGCGAGACCCCGGCGCTGTCGAGGTCGAGCTGCGACGGGCGGTCCAGTACGTGCCCCACCTGCGTCCAGTGCACCAGGTCCCGGCTGGTGAACAGGGGCACGCCCGGGTAGTACGCGAAGCTGGACGTCGCCAGGAAGTAGTCGTCACCCTGCCGGCAGATCGTCGGGTCCGGGTAGAAGCCGCCGAGGATCGGGTTCCGGTACTCGCCGGGCCCGGCCCGCGTCCTCTCGTGCACGGGGTCGGTGCCATCGTACGTGAACCAGTCGAAGCGCGCCTCCGCGCTCGTCGGCATCGGGCCGGGGCCCGGCGCCCGCGTGCCGAGGAGACCGGCGCACCCGGTCAGGCACGACACCGCCCCGATGACGAGCCAGCACCGGATTCGCGCCGCTCGAGCGTTCGACATTCGGTCCTCCATCGATCTCACCGCCTGTGGAAGCTCTCCGGCGGACCGAGGTAGCTGGGCCGGACGCCCTCGCGTTCGATGACCAGCTTCTGGAGCACCAGCCCGGGATCCACCATCCAGAACCGCAGCACGTGCTCGCCGGACCCGGCGAGACGGTGACGGGTGACCGTGACGTTGGCGTTGTCGCTCACCCACCGCTCCCACGTCCGGAGCGTCGTGTCGGCCACCGCGTTGACGACCTGGGGCGGCTCGTCGTCGAACGACACCGCGTACCGCAGCCCGGTGGCGTGGAAATCGAGCGTGGGGGAGAGGTAGGCCCGCACGCTCACCTCGCCCCCCTCGAAGAGGTGCACCCGGTACTCCAGCCGCGGCGCATCTCCCTGGGGCGACTGGCGCGGGGCGGTCACCGGCAGCGGCGTCATCCCCGACAGCGTCCGCCCCAGGCCGGGGATCCGGACCCAGCGGACCGGGGCCGCCTCCACGGCGCGGGAGAAGTGCTCGGCCTCGATGGAGACGTAGCCGCCGCCCTCGACGAACCCCGATACCCGCCCGGGGCGCGGGGAGGCGGGGTTGCGGGCGTCGGCGTGGACGACCACGCTGCGGCCCGCACCGGTGATGGTCACGGCGCCGCGCTGCATCCCCTGCGGCACCCGCCGCCAGTCTACGCTCACACTCACCCGCTGCTGCGTCTCGACGCGGCCGCTACGCGGCGTCACGACGAGCCACGGCGCATCGCTCTCGGCCCGGAAGTCGAACGCCTCCTGGCCGCGGTTGAAGACGTCGACGGCGTACGAGGGTGCCCGGTAGGGGTCGAACTCCGGGAGCACGGCCCGCGACGAGTCGGCCGGCCACCACCGGTCGGAGCCCTCGATGGCCACGCCCATCTCCGCCGCGGCCGGGAGCGTGATCTCGCGCACCTCGGGCAGGACGTTCCGCGGGGGCTCCTGCCAGTACGTGTAGCCGATGTGAGTCTGGTCGGCCATGTGGCGCCACCGCCCGCCCGCCAGCGTGTCGTTGTAGTGGCGCGTCAGCGCGGCATCGCGCGCGAACAGCTCCCTCGCCCGGGCGGCCAGCGCGTTGGTCTCGGCCCTGCCCTGCGAGGCGTAGAGGCGGTTCCGGCCCACCGTCACGTACAGGTCCGTCTGGTTGGCCATCGCGCGCACCGGGTAGAGCACCAGCTGGTAGTACGCGTCGCGGGACTCGGCCGGCAGCGCCCGGAAGACCCGCTCGGCGCTCGCGAGCAGGCGGTCGTAGCCGGCCACCACCGTCTCCGCCTCACGGTAGTCGGCGAGCGCGAAGGTGGTGGGCGCGAGCAGCTCCGGCTTGCGGCGCGAGCTGTAACGGCCGTAGTCGTCCAGGATCGACGCGATCTCGGCGGCGTGCTCAGGGCCGAACTGCCGCTCCGCCCACCGGCGGGTGTATTCCGGGAGCCGCTCCGCGGGCCACGCGGCGGGATCCCAGGCGTAGTCCAGGAAGAACTGGATGGGGAACTCCATCGGCTTGAGGTCGCCCACGTTCACGACCCAGATCCGGTCCACGCCGTACGCGAGCGTCAGCTGCAGCTGCTCCCAGATCCGCGGCACCGAGTTGGTGTTCAGCCACTTGTAGTTCCGGGGGCCGCCGACGTAGTCGAAGTGGTAGTAGAGGCCGTAACCGCCGGCCCGCGGGGCGGCGCCGGGCTGGGGGAGCCGCCGGACGTTGCCCCAGTTGTCGTCGGAGAACAGCAGCGTCACGTCGTCGGGGACGCGCATCCCGCGGTCGTAGTACTCCTGGACCTCCTTGTACAGCGCCCAGACCTGCGGGACGGCCGCCGGCCCGCGCCCGGTCTCCTCGGCGATGATCCGGCGCTGATCGGCCACGATGCGCTCCAGCAACTCGATGTTCGCGGACCGGGTCATCGGCATGTCGCCGTCGCCACGCATCGCCAGAGTGACGATCGTCTCCCTGGATCCGATCCTGCGGATCCCCTGCCGCCAGAACGTCCTCAGTGCCTCGGCATTCTGCTCGTAGTTCCACGGTCCCGACCCGAAGCGCCGCCACTCGTCGTGGGCTCGCGTCATCGGCTCGTGGTGGGAGGTGCCCAGCACGATGCCGTACTCGTCCGCGAGCGGAGCGCTGAGCGAGTCGTCGGCGTAGATGGCGTGAGGCTGCCACATGGCCGGCCAGAGGAAGTTGGCCTTCATCCGCAGCAGCAGCTCGTACACCCGCTCGTAGAACTGGTGGTTGAAGCCGCCGAACGTCTCGCGCACCCACCCCGAGAGCGCCGGTGCTTCGTCGTTGAGGAAGATCCCCCGGTAGCGGACGGCGGGCGGTCCCTGGGCATACCGGCCCGGCAGCACGTAGAGCGCCGGCTGGCGGCGGACGGGGACGTCGGCCCACCAGTACCACGGCGAGACGCCGATCCGCTCCGAGAGGTCGTAGACGCCGAAGATGGTGCCGCGCCGGTCGCTCCCGGCGATCACCAGAGCGCGCGCCGCGCCGGGCCACGGCCGCTCCACGACCTGGGTCACGAATGCCTCCCACCTGCCCGCCACCCCGCTGGTGTCCAGCGCCCCGTCGCGGACCAGCCGATCGACGAGCGGGCTGTGGCCCAGCGTGCCCACGACCACGACCTCGCCGGAGGCGGGTGGCGTGTCGAGCGCCACGGCCGGCTCACGCCCCGTCACGCGGCCGATATCCGTCCGCAGGTTGTTCGCGGCGCGGATCACGCCGGGGAGGTCCTGTGCGCTCACGACGATCGCGGTCGAGCGACCCCCGGCGGAGAGAGCGAACCGGCCGCGACCGGCGCGCGAGGTCACGTAGGACGACGAGCCGCCGGCCGGCGCCGTCTGGGCGGGGGCCGGGACCGCGAGGGCGGTCGCGCAGAGCGCCGCCAGCAGCGTTCGCGTGTGCCGCCCGGCCAGGATCAGGAAGAGCGGGCCCGGGGTCGAAGGCATGCCACCTCCGAGAGAACGGCGTGAGTCCGTGGACGACGTCGGGGGAGCCGGGGGCGCCAGGCCGGTCGGGCACCCGAGGTACTCACCCCCGCGGCGGAAGGACGGCCGTCAGGCCACGGGGTGGTGTTCGGGGTCCCAGCGCAGCACGGCGTCCAGGACGGCCTGGAGGTGCTGGCGCATGCGGTCCACGCCGAGCGCGGCGTCCCGCTTCTCTATGGCCTCGAGGATGTCCAGGTGGCCCTGGAGATCGGCTTCGCGGGAGCTGTGGATGTTCAGCGCCAACCGCTGCTCCGTCTGGAACAGCTCGCGGAGGACGTCCAGCAGCTGGAGCAGCACGGTGTTGCCCGAGGCGACGGCGATCTCCCGGTGGAAGGCCATGCTCGCCGTGCTGTTCACGTCGTCGTCTTCGAGGTGCTTGCTCGCCGTGGCGAGAAGGCGGCGCATCTCCTTGAGGTGCTTGGGCGTGACGTGCCCGACCGCCTCGGAGACCGACAGCATCTCCAGCGGCATGCGCGAGCGGATCAGGTCCGCGATGAGCTTCTTCGTGACGGCGGGGGCGTAGTCGGGGCTGGCGAGCAGCAGCACGTCCTCGCAGCGGCTGACGTACACCCCGGAGCCGTGCCGGATCTCGACCACGCCGGTGGCCTCGAGCTTCTTGAGGGCCTCCCGGACCGTGGGGTGGCCCACACCGAAGCTCCGGGCCATCTCCATTATGGACGGGAGCCGATCACCCTGCCCGTACTCCCCCTGCTGGATGAGCCCCTTGATCCGCTGCGCCAGCCGGTCGGAGAGGCTCTGCTTCAGCACCGGAGCGAGTGCGCCCTTTACCATACCATCCCCCGAAGGTGTCCGAGGTGCGTGCCTCCCTCGCCGGGCTACGGCGAGGGCGCCGCCTGTCGGGCAGCCTGAATGACCGCGTCGAACGCCGGCTTCGGCCGGCCGTCCCGATTGAACAGTAACGGGTAGTTCGTGCGTCCGCGGACCGGCCAGTCGTTCTTCCACGAATCCCGGTCGGTGACGCCCCAGAGCGTCACCCTGGTCACGGTCCCGCGATGCCGAAGGAAGAGGCCGAACAGGTCCGCCCACCGCCGCGCCAGAACCTGCTGCACCGAATCGGGCAGCCCCGCCGTGTAGGGGTCCAGCTCCGCCCGCAGCGCGACGTTCTCCCGGACGTCGGCGCCCCCGAAGGCCGTGACGCGGGGGAGCACGTCCACGTCGAGCTCCGTGATCATCACCTTGGTGCCCACCGCGGCGAACGCGGCGACGGTCGAGTCCAACTGCTCCAGCGTCGGCCAGTCCAGGCGGTAGTGCCCCTGCAGCCCGACGGCCGTCACGGGTACGCCCTGCGCCAGGAGCCGCCGGATCAGCGCGACCGCCCCGTCCCGCTTCGGCACGTTCTCGATCGAGTAGTCGTTGTAGTAGAGCTCGGCGTCGGGGTCGGCCTCGCGGGCGAACCGGAACGCCAGGGCGACGTAGTCGTCGCCGATGATCCGCTGCCAGGGCGACGGGCGCATCGCGCCGCTCTCGTCCACTGCCTCGTTGACGACGTCCCAGCCCCTGATCCTGCCCCGGAAGCGCCCCACGACCGTGTGGATGTGCTCGCGCAGCCTGGCGATCAGGGTGTCCCGGCCGGCCGGGCCGCCGTTCGCGTCCTCGAACACCCACCGCGGCGTCTGATTGTGCCAGACCAGCACGTGCCCGACGGGCCACATCCCGTGCCGCTCGGCGAAGGCGACGAACCGCTCGGCGCGCTCGAAGTCGTACACCCCGGGCCCCGGGTGGATGGACTCCCACTTGAGCGCGTTCTCCGCCGTGGCCGAATTGAAGTGGACCCGGACCAGCTCCGCCGAAGGCTCGTCCCGACCCGTGACCACGTCCGTGTTGACGGCGGCCCCGATCAGGAACGAGCCCTGGTACGCGGTCTTGAGCGAGGCCGGCGCGGGCGAGACCGCGGTGAGCTGCGGGCGGGCGCAGCCGCCGGCCAACATGGCGGCGAGCAGAGTCCCGGTGCCGGTCCTGCCGGCGAGAGTCATCACCCGGCCTCGGCCGCTCCGGCGGCGCCGTAGGCGCTGCGCCGCTGGGCGAGCTCCTCGCTGAGCTGCAGCTCGAACCGGCGGTCGATGCGATAGAAGAACAGGCAGGCCAGGCAGATCGCGAAGCCGATGGCGGGGAGCACGCTCATCATCAGCCGGATCCCCTCCAGCGCCTGCGGGGTCTGCGCGACGTTCGGCACGTAGCCGTAGCCGGCCAGGAGGTAGCCGCCGAGCGCCCCGCCGATGCCGAGACCGGCCTTGAGCCCGAAGACGATCGCCGAGAAGACGACGCCCGTCGCCCGCCGCTTGAACTTCCACTCCGCGTAGTCGGCCACGTCCGCCATCATCGCCCACAGCAGCGGGATCGTGAACCCGTAGGCGAACTGGCGCGCCATCTCCATCCCGATGATGGCCGTTATCGCCGTGGGCGGGAGGACGGCGAAGGCCGCCGTGAAGACCACCGTGAACGCCAGGCCGCCGATGAACAGGTTGCGCTTCCCGTACCGCACGGCGAGCGGCTTGGACAGGATCACCCCGACGATCGTCGCGCCGGTGCCCAGCACGTTGAACAGGCTGAACAGGTTCTCGCGGCCCACGTAGTACTTGAAGTAGAACAGCACGTTGCCGCCGCGCAGGGCGAGCGTGACGAACAGCACGATCGTCAGGACGAACATCACGATCCACGGGCCGTTCCCCGTCAGGTCCTTGAAGTCCTGCTTGACGTCCGACTTCTGGTCGGGGGCCGGCTGGATCCGCTCGCGGGTGGACGCGAACGTGATGAAGAAGAAGAAGATCGCCAGGAGCGAGAAGATCCCGATCGTGATCTGGTAGCCGCGGGCGTTGTCGCCCTGCCCGAAGGTGTGGACCATCGGGAGCGCGAGGCCCTGGACGATCAGCTGCGCGAGCATCGCGAACACGAAGCGGTACTGGGAGAGGCTCGTGCGCTCCCCGACGTCGCCCGTCATCACCCCGCTCAACGCCGAATACGGCAGGTTGTTGGCGGAGTAGACCATCATCAGGACGATGTAGGTGACGTAGGCGTAGACCAGCTTCCCCTGGGCCCCGAGCGGCGGCGTGGTGAAGGTGAGGAACCCCATGATGCCGAAGGGCACCGCCGTCCACAGGATCCACGGCCGGAACTTGCCCCACTTCGTCTTGGTGCGGTCCGCGATCACGCCCATCATCGGGTCGAAGACCGCGTCCCAGACGCGGACCACGAGGAACAGCGTTCCAGCCGCGGCGGCCGCTATCCCGAACGTGTCGGTGTAGAAGGCCAGCTGGAACATCACCATCGTCTGGAAGATGAAGTTGGCCGCGGCGTCGCCGATGCCGTAGCCGGCCTTCTCGCGGACCGACAGCCGTCCGGTGCCCGGGGACCTCTCTGGTGCCGTCATCGGATCGTTCAGCGCTCCACCTGGAGGGTGACGCCGGTGAGGTCCCGGTCGCGCGAGCTGGTGCCGACCAGGACCGTGAACTCGCCGGGCTCGACGAGGTACCGCATCTTGATGTCGTGGAACGCCAGCGTCTCCGGCTTGATGTCGAACGCCACCGTCTTCGTCTCGCCGCCGCGCAGGAAGACCTTCTTGAAGCCCTTCAGCTCCTTCACCGGCCTGGTCGCCGAGCTCACGACGTCACGGACGTACATCTGCACGACCTCGGCGCCGTCCCGGTCGCCGGTGTTCGTCACCTCGGCGAGCACGCGCGTGGAGCCGCTCCCGGCGATGACCGACCTCTCGAGCCGGACGTGCTCCACCGCGAACGTGGTGTAGCTGAGACCGAAGCCGAACGGCCAGAGCGGCGTGACGTCGTCGAACAGGTACCCGCGGCGCGCCGAAGGCTTGTGGTTGTAGAACGCCGGAAGGTGGCCGACCGACCGCGGGATGGTCACGGGGAGCTTCCCGCTCGGGTTCACGGCACCGAAGAGCACCTCCGCCAGCGCGGTGCCGCCTTCCTGGCCGAGGTACCAGCACTCGAGGATGGCCGGAGCGTGCTCGCTCAGCCAGCGGATCGAGATGGGCCGACCGTTGAAGAGGCACACGACCACCGGCTTGCCGGTCGCGACCAGTGCCTGGGCCAGCTCCTCCTGGCGGCCGACCAGATCCAGGCTGGCGCGGTCCCCGAGGTGCCGGAGCGACCAGCCCTCGCGCGAGGTCTGCTCGTTGTCGCCGATCGCCAGGACGATCACGTCGGCCTCGGCGGCGACCCGGACCGCCTCGGCGATCAGACGGCGGTCCTCATCCGGATCGCCCGGTACCACCACATCCTCCACCCACGAGCCGCCGACGGTGATCCTGCAGCCCTCGTGGTGGAGCACCTTGACCCGATCGCCCACCGCGGCGCGGATGCCCTCCAAGGGCGTCACGATCCGCTTGGGCACGCCGCTGTAGCCGCCGAGGAGCGGGCGGCCGGCGTTCGGGCCGATCACCGCCAGGGACCGCAGCTTCGAGGCGTCGAGCGGGAGGAGACCGCCGTCGTTCTTGAGGAGGGTGATCGTCTCACGGGCCGCCTGGAGTGCGAGCTCGCGGTGCTCCGAGCACCCGACGACGCGCTCGGCCTCGTCGGGGTCGGCGTACGGGTCGTCGAACAGGCGCATCCGGAACTTCCAGTACAGCATCGGCGCGACCAGGTCGTCGAGCAGGGACTCGTGCAGCGTCCCGTCCTTGACCAGCTCCACGAGGTGGCGGTAGCAGTCGGGCTCCGGTAGCTCGATGTTGACCCCGGCCCTGACCGCCAGCGCGCAGGACTCCCTCTTGTCCCGCGCCACGAAGTGGCCGTGGGTCTCGGGACGGTAGCCCAGCTCCCAGATGGCGTAGTAGTCCGACACCACGAACCCCTTGAAGCCCCACTCCCGGCGCAGCACCTCCCGGAGCAGCCAGCGGTTCGCGTGCGAGGGAACGCCGTCGACCTCGTTGTAGGAGGGCATCACGCTGACCACGCCGGCCTTGACGACGGCGTCCCTGAAGGGCGGCAGCACGACGTCCCTCAAGGTGCGCGGCGACATCTCGGCGGGCGCGCAGTTGATGCCGGACTCCGGCTGCCCGTGCGCCGCGAAGTGCTTGAGCGTCGCCATCACCCGGGTGCGGTCGCGGAAGGTGGCGTCTCCCTGGAACCCCCGCACCGCGGCCATCCCCATCTGCGAGACCAGGTAGGGGTCCTCTCCGAAGGTCTCCTCGACGCGGCCCCAGCGGGGGTCGCGCATCACGTCCACGACCGGCGTGAGGGCCTGGTGAGTGCCGCGGACCCGCGCCTCCAGCGCGGTCATGGTGTACAGCGACTCGACCAGCTCGGGGTCGAACGTGGCCGCCAGCCCGATCGGCTGCACGTAGCTGGTCGCGTCCTTCGCGGCGTGCCCGTGCAGGCACTCCTCGTGGAACACCACGGGTATCCCGAGCCGGCTGCGCTCGATGAAGAACCGCTGGATGGCGTTGGTCAGCTCCGCGGTGCGGCGCGCGTCGAGGCCGCCGCCCGCGTCGCTGGGACGTCCCACCTGACCGAGGCCGTGGCCGTCCGCGAACGCCGCTTCGGCCTTGGCGAGGTCGAAGCGCCCGGCGGCGTCGACGAGCATCGTGGCCTTGTCGTTCCAGACGCAGACCATCTGCGCGGCCTTCTCTTCCAGAGTCATCCGGGAGAGGAGGTCCCGGACCCTCTCGTCCGGCGAAGCGTCGGGGTCCTTGTACCGCGGCGGCATCGTCGCGCCCCTTAATGACCGAGACCCTCCGACTGCGAGCTCGTCGCAGCCGGAGGGCTCGGGTGGTGGTTGGACATGGGCTAGCCGGCGTCCGGCTAGGAGCCCTGCATCAGTACCCGGGGTTCTGTGGGAACGGAGCCCCGGTCGTGAGGTCGATCTGCGTCTGCGGGACCGGCCGCAGGGCATGCTTCGCCGCGTTGAAATTCGCCGCCGCCTGGACGTTGTACTGCGTGATGCGCGACCAGCGGCCGGTGCGGGCGAGATCGTACCACCGGTTGCACTCGCCCATCATCTCCCGACCGCGCTCGTTCAGCACGGTGTCGATGTCGATCGCCGTCAGGTTCATCGAGCCCGCGACGTTGTACGGCGCGGCGGCCGACTTGTTGCGCGCCCGCTCACGGATGGTGTTGATGTAGCCGAGCGCGCCCGTCGCGTCCCCCGCTCCCAGCGCGGCCTCGGCGGCCAGCAGGTACGTCTCACCGAGCCGCATCAGGACGAAGTCCTTGCCGCCGGGCTGGTAGTTGAAGTCCTGGCGGAGGTTGTCGTAGTGCTTCTTCATCGTCGGGAAGCGCAGCTCGTCGTACCGCAGCGTCGTCGAGGTGACCGGGCAGGGATCGGTCAGGCACGGCTCGATGATCCAGTACTTGTGGGCCTGCCGGAAGGCCAGCCCGACGTCGTAGCCGGGATGCCACATGATCGTGTCGCCGACCACGAAGGCCTGGCCGCTCGTGCAAGGGGCCGGCACCCCCGCCGGGCAGGCCGCGTTGGTGTACCCGACCGCCGCCCTGACCGCGAGCCACACGCTCTGGAAGGTCCCGTTGTACCGGGTGTCCAGCACGCTGGCGTGGGTCCCGTCCGTCCAGCGCTGGAACAGGTTGAGGGCGAATGGTGTGGGCCGCAGCCGCCGCCACGCGCGCCCGTCGTTGATGTTGCGCGTCGTGCCGAGCCGGTCGTCGTAGTACGACAGGTAGTAGAGGTGAAGCTCGTTGCCCGAGGCGGTTTGGGCCGCGACGTGCGAGTACTGCACCGAGAAGATGACCTCGCTGTTGAACTCGTTCATCCCGGTCAGGTCGCAGTAACCGGTGCGGTTGGGATCCGCCGCGCGGGCCACGCACCACAGATCGGCGAAGTTCGCCAGCAGGGCCCGGCCCGAGAGGTTGATTACCGAGTCGGCGTACGCCCGGGCCGCCGCGAAGTCCGATGCCGCGGTCTCGCCGGAGCCGCGCGAGAAGGAGGCCGCGAACGTCGTGGCGGTCTTGTACGCGCGGGTCAGGTACACCTTGGAGAGCAGGTGCATCGCCGCCCACCTGGTGGCCCGGCCGACCTCCGACTGGCTGTTGGGGAGGACGGCCGCCGCGTCCTTCAGGTCCCCGATGATGACCTTGTAGACCGAATCCATCGGCGTGCGTGTGGCCTCGGTGTTGACGCCTCTGCTCTCCGTCAGCGTGAGGTGCACGTCGCCGTAGTCCTGGACCAGATAGAAGTAGTTCAGCGCCCGCAGGAACTTCGCCTCCCCGACCCGCCGATCCCGAAGGGTCGGATCCATCCCGCTGATGTTCGCGGCCCGTTCGATGATGGCGTTGGAGATGTTGATGTTCCGGTACATCGCGTTCCACGGGTACTGGATCTGGCCCGCAGAGGGGTTCAACTGGGTGGCGTAGGTGTTGAAGTGCTTGTAGCCGCCCTGGTCGGCGTTGGACCACAGGTCGGTCCCGAAGTCGCCGAGGATCATCCACTCCTCGCGGCCGATGAAGCCTTGCAGGCCCGCGTACGCCGAACTCACCGCGGCGTCCAGGCCGGTCGGTGTCTCGTAGTACTGGTTGGTCAAGGTGCCGACGAGCTTCTCCTCCAGGTCGACGCAGGCCGTCAGCCCAGCGAGAAGCGCCAGCCGCAGGATGATCTGATGAGTCTTCATTATCAGCCTCGGTTCTGGAGTTCTGGCGCTAGAAGCCAACGGTCGTGCCGAACACGATCGTGCGATACGTCGGAGGCGCAGCCGCGGTGCCCGACTCCGGGTCGTATCCCTGATAGCTCGTGAACACGAACGGATCCTGCGCCTGCATGTAGACCCGGAGCGAACTCATCCGGAAGTGCTGGGCCACGCTGGAAGGCAGCGTGTACCCGACGGTGATGTTCCGGATCCGGGCGTGCGATCCGCTCGTGTAGCCGCGCGTGACGCCGTAGATGGGCTGCTCCCGGTTGGCGTTCGGCCGCGGGTTGGAGTTGCAGGATTCCGACAGCGCCACCTCGCCGACGCACCGCGTGGGCGACCACCAGTCGACGTTCAGGTTGTTGTAGCGGCCGGCCAGGACGCTGTTGCCGACGCCGAAGTAGTCGTACAGCGTATAGCCGAGACGGAAGGTGAGCAGGGCCGAGATGTCGAACGACCCCCACGTCACGCGGTTGTAGAGGTTGCCGATCAGCTTGGGGTAGGTGTTGCCCCGGACGAAGCGGTCCGCAGCGTCGATCTTGCCGTCGCCGTTGACGTCCCTCACGCGGATCTCACCCGG
>Ga0316620_10000791_pt1 | contig 12974 bp, 10 predicted proteins | sample OWC_Aug_M1_C1_D5_FD_207651 | JGI IMG/M metagenome (GOLD analysis project Ga0316620, IMG submission 207651) | Wetland soil microbial communities from Old Woman Creek delta, Ohio, United States - OWC_Aug_M1_C1_D5_B | ecosystem: Environmental > Terrestrial > Soil > Wetlands | place: USA: Ohio... | reverse complement strand
CACACTTTACTCTTTACACCTCACTTCTTACGCCTCACACCTTACACCTCACTTCTTTTTTGTTCTGTCATTCCTGTAAAATATTGATGGGCTCGAAATAGCGTGCACGTAAACATCAGAAAATCCCTCCTAACCTCCCTTTGCCAAAGGGAGGAACCTACCCCTCTTTGGCAAAGAGGGGCAAGGGGAGATTTTGCGTGAAAGTGCATCCATTTAAGAGACACCTAATAGTAGTCGAGTCCTGCACGGTGAAATTGTGAAGGTATCGCTCATCATAACGACATACAACAATCCTTCGGCACTGGAGAAGGTGGCCGAAAGCGCACTGCGCCAGACTCGATGTCCCGACGAGGTCCTGATCGCCGACGACGGGTCCGGAGAGGAGACTGCTTCCGTCGTAAAGGCCTTTGCCGCGAAAGCGGCCTTTCCCGTGATCCATGTCTGGCAGGAAGACAGAGGGTTCAGGGCTGCGAAGATACGGAACAAGGCGATCGGGAGGTCTTCCGGGGACTACCTCATCCTGCTTGACGGCGACTGTGTGATGAACAGACATTTTATCGCCGACCATCTGGGGCTTGCCGAAAAAGGATGTTTCATCCAGGGCAAGAGGATCCATGTCAATAAAAAGGCGGTGGCATCATTCGCGGCCGGCGACGCGGATTCGCCTCTCGCGCTGCTCAGAATGGCGCTGACCGGCAAGATCTCGAATTCCCATCACCTCATGCGGCTTCCCTGTTATCCGGGGTTCAAGAACAAAAAATTGAAGGGCATCAAGTCCTGCAACATGGGCGTCTTCAAAAGCGACATCGTAGCGGTGAATGGTTTCAACGAAGATTTCGAGGGATGGGGGAATGAAGATTCGGAACTCGCCTGCAGGTTTTTCAACTTCGGCCTTCTCAAGAAAGTCCATCCCTTCATGGTCGTTTGCTTCCATCTCTGGCACCCGACGAACAAGATCGTGACGCACTGCAACAAGATGCTCCTTTCCGTCGCAGTCTCGTCGGGGACCTACTTCTGCAGGAACGGGCTTGTCAAGGAAAATAATTAACCCGGAGATCCTCATGATGTCAGGCTATGCGGGAATTTTTCTCTTCTCGACGATAGCCAACTCCCCTGTGGAAATATGCGGCGCACTGGTTCTCGCTGCCTGGATACTGTCCGGCAGGTTCCTTCCTGACACGAGGCTTTGGCTGAAATCAGCCCCGGCCCTTCCCGTAGTCGGTATGATTCTCCTGCCGTGGATCGGACTCCTCTATGCTCCGTCGCCTGCTGACGGGCTGAGCACCGCAGCAAGGGGGTATTACTGGCTTTATGCCATACCCCTCATCAGGGGCCTCAAATCCCGGAAATTCCCCACTCTCTGCATCCACCTGTTCCTGGCCGGTCTCTTTCTGAACAGCATTGCCTCTTTCCTGCAGATCGCCGGCCTTCTGTCACTCAGATATGGAACGCCGAGCGGCTTTCTCGGAATAAGCTCGCCATGGATTACCTATACGCTTCTCCTTACGGCCGGAATATTCATCGCCTCCTTTTACTTCAAGCAGTCTGACAACGCAAAAGGGCGGCTTGCTTATGCCTATCTCATGCTGCAGTACTTCATCACGATCGGCTTTGTCGGGGGGCGCAGCGGCTATGTGGCATTCATTTTGTTGTCCCCGCTGCTTGTCTACAATCTGATCGGCAGGAGACATCTTTTGAGGATCATCATTCTGAGCGCAATTGTCGTGTCTGTACTTTTCACCTTTCCTGTTGTTCAGGGGCGGTTTGCACAGGTCAGGAAAGACCTTGTTCTTTATGCTCAGGGGAACGTGAATACTTCCGTGGGGTTGCGGCTTCATATGTGGGACATAGCCTTTGCCGCGATGAAAGCCCATCCCATCTCGGGGGTCGGGACCAATGGCTTCAAGCGCATATGGGAAAACAACAAAGAAGACCGGTCCTTACCTTTTTTCGACCACCCTCATAACAGCTTTCTCTACATGCTGGTAAGTTTCGGCATTCCTGGCCTGGCGGTCTTCTGCTGGCTCCTCTTAGTGATGCTGAAAACAGGCTGGAGAGCGTTCGGTTCGCCCCTGGGATTTTCCCTGTTTGTCTTCACGCTGATCTTCATAATCGGAGGTCTGACGGACACTCAGTTGCTCGTTTTTCCTACGGCGATTCTTTTCATTCTTTTCAGCGGATTTGCCGCAGCATCGGAAACAGGAGATGAGGCATTGAGAATCACGCAAAAGAAGGAAGAAAAGGCAAGGGGATAATGTCACTCAATATTTCAGTCGCGGTCATCACAAAGAATGAGGCTGAGCGCCTGCCGGACTGTCTGAAAAGCGTCTCATTTGCCGATGATATTGTGGTCGTCGATTCGGGCAGTTCCGACGGCACAGTAGAGATCGCCCGGGAATTCGGATGCAGAGTCTCGGTCGAGGACTGGAAAGGATACGGTCCGCAGAAGAACAGTGCTGTCGGTAAGTGCCGGCATGAATGGGCACTGCTCCTGGACGCCGACGAGCGAATACCTCCGGAGACCGCGGCGGTGGTAAGAGATGTGATCGGGAACCCCCTGGCCGATGCATATAGCTTCAGGAGAAAGAACTATCTCCACGGCAGATGGCTGAGGCATTCGGGGTACTGGCCCGACCGCCAGATACGCCTGGTCAACAGAAATCGCGGCTCTTTCCGCGGCACTATCCACGAACAGTGGGCAACCGCGGGAAGAGTGGCTGACCTCGAAGCCCATATCGACCACTATGCCTTCTCGGGGTACTCGGACATGCTGAAGACCCTCAACGACTATTCAACCATCATCGCGGAGGAACTCCATTCCTCCGGCCGAAGGGCAAACGGCATCTCTCCCGTATATCACGGAATCGGAATGTTCCTCAAGATCTATTTCGTCGAAAGAGGCTTTCTCGACGGGATGGACGGCCTCGTTACCGCGCTGACAAAGGCGGGGGGCTCCTTCTTCAAGTATGCGAAACTCCTCGAACTCCAGCGCAGGGACAGGACGGAATGAACGGGGCCATCGTGCTCATGTACCACAATATCGCAGATCCCCCCGCCGGCAAGGACCCCCTGGGGTTGTATGTCTCTCCCGGGATGTTCCGTTTCCAGATGTGGTATCTGAAGACCGCTGGATTCAGGGTGGTATCTCTTCGTGACGTACTTTCTTTCATTGAAGGGGGCCGTTCGGGAGAAAGACTGGTCGCGCTCACCTTCGATGACGGATATCAGGACTTTTACGACAACGCCTTTCCGGTCCTCCGGAGCTACCACTTTCCCTCGACGGTCTTTCTTGTCTCCGACCTCATCGGCAGGGAAAACAGCTGGGAGGAAGACCCGAGCATGGGGAGGCGGAGACTCCTCGATTGGGATGCGATCCATGCGATCAAAACAGAAGGGGTGGTCTTCGGGTCCCATTCCCGGACCCATCCCTTTCTGGGCCGCCTTTCTCCGGACGCACTCAGGGCCGAGATATCCGGCTCCAAGTCCCGCCTCGAAGCAGAACTGCAGCTTCCTGTCGATTTCTTCTGCTACCCTTACGGCGACTATGGTCCGGGAACAGTCGGCATGGTAAAAGAGGCCGGCTACACGCTTGCCGTGACCACAAAGAGGGGACTGGTCCATGAAGGCAGCGATCCCTATGAGATACGGCGTTCCTTCATCAGGAGCAATACCAATCCCTTCCTTTTTTTACTGCGGCTGCATTCGGGGTACGAAGACCGGAAAAGGGCCGACTGAATGAACGTCCTCGTCGTCAATGCCGGCAGGGGATGGGGCGGTATCGAATCTCACTCGGTAGTGCTCGCGTCGGAACTTGCCGGAAGAGGCCACAGGGTGATCGTCGCCTGTTCACCGGCGGGTCACGTGAGAAAGAACGCCGAGGCAGCGGCCCTGTCTGTGGAGGACCTGGAGGTTGTAAACTCGGGAGACCTGGCCGCGATCCTCAGACTGGCGGTCATCATCCGCAGGGAGAGTATCGGGATAGTGATCGCAAACTCAGGGAAGGAATACTGGCCCGCCGCAGTAGCGGCAAAGCTCCTCGGCAGAAAGATACTCTTTGTCAGGCACCAGACCGACCGCATCAGAAAAACCACACGGTGGCTTATCAATAACCATGTAGACGGCGTCGTCGCCGTGAGCGGAGCAGTGAAAAATGCACTTCTTTCGAGCGGCATCGACGGGGGGAAAATCGAGGTGATCCACAACGGCGTCTCCCTCCGCAGGTTCGATCCGTCGCGTATCGACCGGACCGAAGTGCGCGGTGAACTCGGGATCAGGGCAAAGGACTTCGTGATCGGCGCTGTAGGAAAGCTCCATCAGGGCAAAGGGGTATACGAACTCCTCCGCGCGGCAGCCGGAATTCCGGGAGAACGCCCTGTCACATTGCTCTTCGTCGGCGACGGGCCGGAGAAGGAGGGGATCATCCGGGAGGCCCGGCAGCTGGGCATCGCGGAGAGGACGGTCATCACCGGCATCCGCCGCGATGTCGAGCGGATGTATGCCGCGATGGACATCTTTGTGCTTCCCTCGACGTGCGACGAGGCCTTCGGCATGGTGATCATCGAGGCGATGGCGATGGGCAGGCCGGTCATCGGCACTCGTGTCGGGGGGATCCCCGAACTCATCTCCTCCGGGGAAAACGGGCTCCTCGTCCCCCCCGGGGATGCGACGGCCCTTGCCGACGCGATAAAAAAATATCTGGACGACGGCGAGTTCGCGGCGGGGATTGCCCTCAGCGGGAGGCGGACAGTGGAAGCCGCGTTCTCTGAAGAAACGCTCGGCGAAAGGTTCGAGAAGGTGTTGGCGTCGCTCGGGCAGAAGTGAACGATATCTTTCGTTTACATTTACTAATTTAGGATAAAATAACATGATGTTGAATGCAGGAGGGCAGACATGCTGAAAGTTGCCATACAATCGGCAGGATTTTATTGTGATTCACGTAAACGCAGAATCATCGCATGGCGTTTTCTGAAAGCGTGGTCTGGTTTGTCCACCGTTTTTAAAGGAGCCTTCCGCCCCGGGCGGATCCGCCTGAGGAGGACGACTATGGCAGTCTTTCAGCACACCCGCCCTCTTTTAGATATTTTTTTATGCAACCGTGCGGTACAGGCGTGATTATGCGCCGGAGTGCAGACAGGTGAGACCGCCGGCGCGGATAAAATGGAGACATGTGGGCCGGCTTTATGAAAAGCTGGCGCCTCTTCTGAAGGCGTCCCCGATCAAAATGGACGGCCCCGAACGCGGCAGGGTCCTTGTGCTTGCTCCCCATATCGATGACGATGTCATCGGGGCCGGCGGCAGTCTCAGAAAACATGTCCTTGCGGGAGACGCCGTAAAGGTCGTCTACTTCGCAGACTGCACCGAAGAGCGGATACGGGAGGCGGAAGAGGCGGCCGATGTCATGGGGTTCATCGATCTCGAATTCCTGGGATATGAGTCGAAAAGGCTCCTAGAAAACGCAGACATTCCCGGAAGGCTGTCGGGGATCATCGATCGGTATAACCCTGACTTTGTCTACCTGCCGTCGCTCTTCGACCGCCACAACGACCACCTTGCGGTGAACCATCACCTGGCGGCTATTCAGAAAAAGGGAGGCTACCACTTCACGGTATGCGCCTGCGAGGTCTGGACCGCGCTCGTACCGAACCTCCTTATAAATATTACCGATACGATCGAAGCGAAGAAAGAGGCCCTTTCCCGGTACAGGAGCCAGCTCGCATCGAACGACTGGCTCGACGCGGCCATCTCCCTCAACCGCTACCGCGGGGTCACCTCCGGGGCCGGAACATATGCCGAGGGCTTCATGAGGTATTCGGCGCATGAGTATTATGATATCTGGAAGGCTGTTTATGGGAGATAGACGGCTTGCGGTCATGAACCTGATCTCGGGCAACGGCAGGGGGGGATCGGACAGGCTCGCCCTCGATATCTCGAAGGGGCTGAAGCGGTCCGGCCACAGGGTCATCTGGGGGGCACCTGAAGCGTGCGAGCTGAATAGGGAGGCGCTTGATGCCGGGCTCGAACTCTACGCCCTCTATCCTCCTGCGGAAAAGGGCGTGTCCGCGCCCAGGGCCCTCGTGAGTTTCTGCAGGGACGAGGCGATCGATATCGTGAATTCTCATCACTCGAAGGACAGGCACCTGCTTTTCAGCGCACGCTTTCTCGACCTTCGCCCAAAGATCGTCTTTACGAGGCACTGCATTCTCTCGGGCATCCCTTACATCGGCGCCTCCTACTATAATCTTCTCGATCTGAACATCGCGGTGAGCAATGTCGTGAAAGAGAGCCTTCTGAGGGGCGGGATCTCGAAGAAGAAGGTGGCGATGATCTGCGGCGGCATCGACATCGCAAAGTTCAGCGAACCGCCCGAAGAGGAGGTATCCCGCATACGGCGGGAATACCGCCGGGAGGGAGCGTTTACGATAGGGATCGTCGGACGGTATTTCGGAGGCAAGACGTTCAGGCCCGATAGCCCCTCGATGAAGGGGCATGAGTTTCTTTTCCGGGCGCTTTCGACGATTGGGAATGACTTCCAGGTGCTCGTGCTCGGCGTCTGGGGGGATAGCGATATCCTCAATTTACGGAGGGTCGCGGAATATTGCGGACTCTCCGCCGAAAGACTCACCTTCTGCGAATTTCAGAAAGAGATCGCAGCCTTCTATAAGATCATGGACCTCAATGTGCTGCCGTCCAGGAACGAAGGGCTCGGCCTTACCCTGATCGAGGCGATGGCCGCGGGAGTCCCCTGCATCGGCGCGGACAGCGGGGGGATCAGGGAGATCATCACCGACGGGGTCGACGGGCTGCTCTTCAGACACGGCGACAGCCGGGAACTTGCCGAAAAGATCCGCATCATGCGCGACGAAAAGACCAAAAGGGACCTCTTCGTATCGAACGGAAGGGAAAAGGTGAAGCGTTTCGATATCCGGCGGACCGTGGAAGAGACGGAAAGGGTCTTTTACGGACTGATCCAAAGAAAGTTAAAAGTTAAAAGTTAAGAGAGATAGTAATCGCCGACTCATGCCTTTTACCTTTCACTTTTCACTATTCTCGGCGTTCCTGTATAATATGTCTTCGGAGGATCCATGCATATAGGAATAATCGGAACAGGATACGTGGGACTCGTCACCGGGGCCTGCTTTGCCGAGTTCGGCGTTTTCGTCACCTGTATCGACAAGGACGAAAAGAAGGTGAAGGCCCTCAAGAAAGGCATCGTGCCCTTTTATGAGCCCGGGCTCGAAGAACTGGTGAAGAAGAACCTGAAAAACGGCCGGCTCAATTTCTCGACGAAGGTCAGGGACGCGGTGGAGTCCTCTCTCGTCATCTTCATCGCAGTCGGCACGCCTCCCCGGGGGGACGGCTCGGCAGACATGAGCTATGTCGAAAAAGTGGCCGGCGAGATCGCCGGGGAGATCAAAGGCTATAAGGTGATCGTCACCAAAAGCACGGTACCGGTAGGCACCGGGGCGCGGCTCCGCAAGATCATCTCTAAGAGGCTGACCGAACGGGTCGATTTCGATATCGTCTCAAACCCTGAGTTCCTGAGGGAGGGTTCTGCAATCGAGGACTTCATGAGACCGAACAGGGTGATCGTCGGCGCCTCTAGCCAGCAGGCGGTGGCGATCCTGAAGGACCTGTACAGGCCTCTGTATCTCATCGAGACTCCCTTCGTGATCACTAATATAGAGACCGCCGAGTTGATCAAGTATGCAGCAAACTCTTTCCTCGCGGTGAAGATATCGTTCATCAACGAGCTTTCGAAGCTCTGCGAAAAGGTCGGCGCCGACATCCAGACCGTGGCGAAGGGCATGGGACTCGACAAACGGATCGGAGCAAAGTTTCTTCATACCGGACCGGGGTACGGCGGCTCCTGCTTTCCGAAGGACACGAGGGCGCTGCTGGCGCTCGCAGAAGAGAACGGGACGGAACTCGGGATAGTGAGGTCCGCAGTAGACGCGAACGAGAAACAGAAGGCTCATATGGTCGACAAGATGAGGGAGGCGGCCGGAAAGGTCGGCGGCAAGACCTTCGCGGTGCTTGGCCTCTCCTTCAAGCCGAACACCAACGACATGCGGGAGGCCCCGTCGGTCTTTATCATCGAGCATCTCCTTCGGGAAAAGGCCTCTGTCCGGGTGTATGATCCGGTCGCTATGGACGATGCGAAGAAGATCTTTCAGGGCAGGGTAAAGTACGCTGCCGGGGTTTACGAATGCGCCAAAGGCGCGGACGCCGTGGTCATCGTGACCGAATGGAACGAATTCAGGAACCTCGACCTTACGAAGATCAGGAAAGCCCTGCGCAGTCCGTACTTCTTCGATCTGAGGAATATCTATGAGCCGGAGAAGATGAAGAAGCTGGGGTTCGAATACTTCAGCGTCGGAAGGGCGTAAAGACAGGTAGAGATGGAGAGACAGGTAAAGGTAAAAAAAAGTGAGGAGTGAATAGTAAGGAGTAAGGGGCAAAAAGTACAAGAGGCTAAGAAGATAACAGACAAAAAGGTTAAAAAGCCCGCCGGCTTGCCGGCATGTTAGCATCGTTGCTTGTGAGCTTGTCAGCTTGTTCGCTTGTTAGCCTGAGGGCTTGACAGAGCCTTTCACCTTTCACTTTTCACGGCAGAGAGTTGACGTTTCTGTTTAATTTTGCTTTACTATTTACTGTATCACATCGGCTGACACTGAACACTGTCACTTAACGCTGATTAAAGGGCGATTAGCTCAGTGGGAGAGCACTGCCTTCACACGGCAGGGGTCGCAGGTTCGAAACCCGCATCGCCCACCATATAAAACAAGGGGTTCGCCATTTGTGGCAACTCCTTTTTTTATGAGATTATGCAGCACGTTCTGTGCACTTGGCGCGTCGTGAATAGTCCTGCCGAAGGCAGCCTGAATCCGCAATTCAGGGCATTTAATGATGTTTATAAGAGCAAGAGTTCCCGTGGCACGACATTGAACGCAGCAGTAAAACATGCACATACGGTCCCGTATTCATAAGAGATTGCCCCTGTGAAAAAGGGCTTCCGTGATATCTGCTTTGTTGTGACGGCTTTTATCACCTCACGGATATTTGTTGCCTTCGGCGTTTTTGTCGGGAGGAAATTCCTCTTCTTTGCTCCTGCTTTCCATAACAGCAATCTCGAAGCCGCCTGGTGGAAATCCCTGGTGCGATGGGATGCCTGTCACTATATAAATATCGCAGTCAACGGGTACAATTACCTGCCGGACGGGAAAACACATAATATCGGTTTCTTCCCGCTCTATCCCCTGCTGATCAAAGTCATTGTTAATTTTCTTGGGGTGTCTCCGGCCATAGTCGGACTGGTCCTTTCGAATGCATTTTTCCTCATGGCCCTTCTCCTGCTTTACCGGTACACAGAGAAATACCACCCCGATGCAGACCCTCACCTGGCGATTCTTCTCATGGCCTTTCACCCCTTCGGCTTTTTCTACTCTTCGGTCTACAACGAATCGCTCTTCTTACTTTTGTGTTTGTTCGCCTTCTCTATGTTCAAAGCAGAAAAGATGATCACCTCGGCAGCCGCACTTTCCCTCTTGGGACTGACCAGGCTTGCGGGCCTGTTTGTGCTGCCCGGGATGGGCCTGTCCCGTCTCTTCACCAGGGTACTTCACTTTGATAAAAGGAAACCGGATGTTGATTCGGGAGAACTTCTCACCCTGATACTATGGGGTTTGTTTTCGGTCTCGGGATTCTTGCTCTACGTTTCTTACCAGCATTTCTTTTTCGGACACTGGGATGCCTTTATCAGAGTACAGGCGGCCTTCGCAAGGCACCCTGTCGGTAGTTTTTCCTTATTGCTGTCCGAAATGGATTTGGATACATACCACATTATTAATATTGTATCGGCGGCAGCTGTTCTCGTTTTGAGTACCGCATTTCTGTTTTTAAAGAATTATCGGCTTTACTCATTGTGGGGATTTCTGCTGGTTCTTGTTCCTCTTTCAACCGGCACTCTTGCGGGCATGACAAGGTACCCCATAGTCTTTTTCCCCATGGTGATCTTCGGTAGTTCCTTATTGAAGAAGGTCCCTCTTCTGAGGGATATCACGATCATGGCCTGTTCAGCAGCGCTTATCGTTTTTGCCGCGCTGTTCGTCAGAAGTTATTTTCTCGGATAACGCGCCCGTATCCCGAAAAACACAAAAAAAAATTTCGACTTTTATAGTACCGGCAGAGACTCTTCATGCGGCATTTGGCGCACTGTCTATGCCATATACCCCCAAAAAAGGCCGCATTCGCGGCCGTTGCCAGGCAGTCATGGACGTAATTCCGGGGCGGCTGTCTTAGCACAGCTTCATACAGGCCGGCATTCCTCTTGAATAGCAAGATTTAGCTAGTTTTTTTTCATATCCGGGAGAATAAAACCTCAGAAATATTATTGACCGTAGTTTGGGCAGCCAAATTGCTACTATAGTTAGATTTTCATATTATTTCTAAATTCTCAACTATCGTGCCGGATACCGGCCCAAACTTAACGATGTCGCATCAGGGGGTATATGTGATAGAACGACTCGGTGGAATAGCCCATCACATCTTGGCCTTTCTTCTTCTGAGTACATCCCTTGCCTTTGCCCTTGACGCGCCCCATACGGACCTGCCCGGATACGGGATAGAATGCGGCAACTGTCACTGGACGCAGAGTCAGACGACGCCTCCATGGACGACGGTACAGAACCCTCCTGCCCCTGCCGACGACACGATCAACAACCGGAGGTGCTATGCCTGCCATGACGGCAGCAAGTCCGATACTCCGGGTGTAAAGACCCACTCGTCTTCGACGACTGGAAGCGCCTATTGGTCGGTAAAGGGGGGTTGGAAGACGGAATGCGTCACCTGTCACGACCCTCATCAGCAGAGACAGACGAGGGCATGGGGGACGTTGACCTATCTTGTGACAGGACCTCCGCCCCTGACAATCGGCACCTGGGGAACCGGCAACCGGACGCAGATAACGGTGGCCGGGACGCTTACGAAGAATTACAACGGGTACTATCTCCTGCCTGATAAGAATTATCCCTTCTTTTACAAGGTCGAATCAGACACCACGGACAAGGATACCATTGAGGTGAAAGGGGACGTGCTGGAGCAATATGTAAAGACAGGTGGCTACGCGATCGTCTATGGCAAGAATGTCAGGGACTATATAAACTATACCAACCCCGGGGGACAGGGCGTAGCGGGCATGGTAAAGCTTGGGGGAAACAGCGGGACGAACGGCCCCGGGGACTCCGCCAATAAGACAACAAGTGTCTGTTATGTTTGTCACACCCAGACTACCCATTGGTCGGCGTCAAGCGGAGATACAGGACACAACGACAAGACAAACTGCGAGGACTGTCACCAGCACCTGGGCGGTTTCAAACCTTCCTGCAACGTCTGCCACGGCTTTCCTCCGAATGCGGCGGCCACGATGACATATGGTTCAGCCAACGGGAACAACCCGGCTCTGCAGACCGGCAATACCGATCCCGGCGCTCACGCCGCCCACGTGACAACCAACGGGCTTGTCTGTGCCAACTGTCACCAGGGCGGTATGATTTCAAACGTTGTCCTGGACAAGATAATCCAGATCGGCTTCAATCTCGCTGCTGTCGATTTCAGTACAGCACGATACAAACAGCTTCTCGCCTCCTATGTCAACGGTTATGCCGTGGGCGGCGTCAATGCAGGCGGCCCCGGCACGAACGGGATCTGCAGTAACGTCTATTGCCACGGCTCTACCATGCCGGGCAACGGCGGAACCAATAATATTCCAACCTGGAATATTGGAGCTACGGGCCAGTGCGGCACCTGCCACGGGGCCACCGCTGCAGTGCCTCCTCAGCTCGGCAGTCATATCAAGCATGCTGGTGCGGTAAGCGGCTATTCCTTTGTCTGCACGCTTTGTCATAATACTGACGCTGCACAACACGTAAACGGGGCGGTGGATTGGGCGTTCAGCACCGGCGATGGCAGAACGAACGGCGGCAGGTATAATGACGCTGCGAGCGGATCCACTAATGCCCCTGCTCCGAGTGCGACGTATGGAAGCTGTTCGAACCTGTATTGTCACAGCGACGGCACGGCAGTTTCGACCGGAACAATTACGGGCAACACCTCTCCGACATGGGGCACTCCAGGCCCGCTTGCCTGCGATTCCTGCCATGGGTCCGGAACAGGCAACGGCATGCCTGATTATCCGAACGGATCGCCCAAGGCAAACACCCACGCCGCGCATGTGAACCAGACAAGTCATCCGTCTCCTTATAATAACGCAGCATGGGCCTTTACGATGACCTGCAAAACTTGTCACTCCGGCACCACGACTGACGACACGAGTATTGCGCTCAAGAGCGCCCACGTTAATCGCAGCTACGACCTTCAGGCGAGCGGCCAGACGCTTCCCAATTCCGGCCGACCTGTGTCCTTCACATACTCTCCGCTGCCTTCCGGGGGCCAATGTTTTAATGTAAGCTGCCACAGGGGCGCAACGGTATATTGGGGCGGGTCGAACGGCGGTTACTGCGGCGCCAGCAGTTGCCATCAGTCTGCTACCTATGGACAAACGCTTGTTTCTATCGCAGTGGCCCCGATAAACCCCAGAGTCGAGATGAACACGGCGCAGCAGTTCACCGCCACCGCCCTGTATTCAAACAATGTCACGCAGGACGTCACGCTGCCCGCTCAATGGTCATCGTCTGATACTGCCGTGGCGACTCCAGGTACCGATCCTTATTCATACGGAGTTATAAGAACGGGTAATCTCAAAGGCACTGCCACCATTACCGCCACATTGGGCGGAGTTTCCGGAAGTACCACCCTTGAGGTTACGGACGTCAGGCTTGTTTCGATAACGGTCACCCCTGCGGACTCATCCGTCCCACTCGGTAAGACAGCGCAGTTTACTGCGATGGGGGCTTACTCGGACAACAGCGTTCTTGACATCACCACTTCGGCAACGTGGAACTCTTCTAACACTGCCG
>Ga0316620_10000790_pt1 | contig 12981 bp, 11 predicted proteins | sample OWC_Aug_M1_C1_D5_FD_207651 | JGI IMG/M metagenome (GOLD analysis project Ga0316620, IMG submission 207651) | Wetland soil microbial communities from Old Woman Creek delta, Ohio, United States - OWC_Aug_M1_C1_D5_B | ecosystem: Environmental > Terrestrial > Soil > Wetlands | place: USA: Ohio... | reverse complement strand
GTCTTCCTCAAAGCGACGATAGTCACGGACAATCACACGGCGTGCCGGGAGGTTGACCCCCGCTGCGAGAGTTGGAGTTGCCACAATGACTTTGAGGGCGTGCTTTTTGAAACAGTCCTCTACTGTTGCCCGCTCATGATTCGTCAGCCCAGCATGATGGAATGCTGTGCCTTGGGATATCAGATCTGCCAAGATCTTTGAGGACTCCGGCACTGAGGCGCCTCTTCTGATTCTGTCCGAGCTCGATAGGAGCTGGTCCTTCAGGTCCTGTGATAGAAATGGACGAACCAGTGGCGCCAGCTTCCTCGCAATAGACACTGTGGATCGTCGGTTCGACACGAATACGAGAACTTGGCCATCTTCCTCCAGAATATCAAGGACCAGGTCTTCCACATCCTCCCGTTTCTTGCGTCTGACTGACCTAGTCCCTCCATCGCCAAAGTGTATCTCATCGTCTAGGAGAACTCCCTCTTTCAGCGGCACTGGTCTCCAGTTGCTTTTGACAAGCTCGGCATCAAGCCATTTAGCAATCTGGTCCGCATTTGAGATAGTGGCGCTGAGAGCGACTATCTGCACCTTTGGAAGCATACGTCTGACGCTTGCAATGACCATCTCCAGTGTAGGCCCCCTGGTGGTGTCGTTGACCAAGTGAATCTCGTCCACGACTAGAATCACTATATCATTGAACCACGAGGGACGATGTCGAATGAGTGAGTCTGCACGTTCGGTGGTCAGTATTATTATGTCTGCATCGGCAAGGCGGGTACCGGGGGAATCGTAGTCGCCAACAGACATCGCAGTCGTTATTCCGAGTGTCTCGTACTTCCGGAAGTCTAAATGCTTCTCCCGAGCAAGTGACCTGAGAGGAACCAAGTAGAGCGCCTTGCCGCCGGAGTCCAAGATGGACTTGATCATACAAATCTCTGCCACGAGAGTCTTTCCAGAACTTGTGGGAAAGGCGAGAACTAGGTTTCCGCCCTGCAGGACCTTGGTCTGAAATGCGAGTTGTTGTGGAGGAAACAGCTCTGTTATGCCCATTCCTTGGAGCAGGGAAGTGACCTTCTGATTGAGTGGTAGGTCGCTCAGGTTCGTCTTCAATCTCTCCGCCGGGTCGTCGAGCAGCCCATACTAGCTCTGGGCCCTCTTTATCTTGCCCTCTCGGGGATTGAAGAGGATGCCTTCTTGAACCAGTTTCTTGACAACTTCCTCGGCCTTGTCGCGAGGAAGGCCCATGCCTGCCACTCGTTGCAGAAGTGCTTCCTCATTCACGGTGGATGAACCTTCAGCCTCCATATCCTTCATGGCCTTGAGGATTATGTCTGAAGAGCTTCTCTGGGCTGCGCTCATCTTCGAAACCAATTTGTCGATGTCAATCTTGCCTGATACACGATCGAAGGCGACCATGCGCAGTGATTCCTCCATCAGTCGCACTGCGGCCTGAGCGTCATCCTTGCTGACCTTGCTCCGCAATGCCATCCGTGCTCTCGACTCTGAGAGGCGCACAAGTGCTTCTAGCTGGCGAGCAGTTATTGGAACTGGTGCATTGCCACCTTCAGCTGTCTTCCTGAGATCCACGTAGAAGTTCTCAATCACCTCTGCAGCTTCCGAAGTGAGATGGGGCTCTACGTAGCGGACCGCATGGCCTATGTACTTCTTCAGAAAGCTGGGCTCGATTGTTGCAACTTTCTTCGGATTCGGAATCTGGTCCGGGGCCTGATGCATGCTTAAGATGAACTTGGCGAGCTCGCGGTCCCTTTGGGCCTCCGGCTGATCAACCATAATCCAAATCAGATCGAACCTAGAAAGGATTGTGAATGGGAGCTTGATATTGTCTTGTAATGACAGTGAGGGCTCATATCGCCCCAGAGTCGGGTTTGCGGCTGCCAGAATTGATGTTCTGGCATTCAGTGTAGCTACGATTCCGGCCTTCGCTATACTTACTGTATGCTGCTCCATTGCCTCATGGATTGCGGTCCTGTCATCAGGGTCCATCTTGTCGAACTCGTCGATACAGGCAATGCCCTGATCTGCAAGAACAAGTGCACCGGCCTCAAGGGTCATGGCACCGCTCTCTGTGTCATGAATGACTGCAGCTGTCAGACCTGCAGCGGTTGTGCCCTTCCCTGAAGTGTAGAGGCCTCTGGATGCAAGAGACGCGACGAATTTGAGCATCTGACTCTTCCCGGTTCCCGGGTCACCAATCATGAGCATATTGGAACGCCCTCTGAGACGAGTACCGTCTGGAAGAACCTTACTGACGCCTCCGAACAGCAGTAGCGCTATTGACTCCTTGATACTCTCATAGCCCTGGATTCCGGGGGCAATGGACGCATAGACACGCTCATGGACATATGGGTCCTTCGCCAAGGCCTCAATCAGCTTCCTGTCCTCCGGGGTAATCTCAAGCTCTTTGTACTCCTTCTCTTTCATCTCAACGCCGTTCGCGTCTATGTAGGTATTGAAGGTCGCAAGTCTCGCTCCACGTCTTGAAAAATCCGGTGATGTGCGAAGAACGCCACACACCTTCACTAGGTCGCCGGGCCTTGAAACATCGACAATGTCTCCCTGAAGAATCACATCTACTGATCGTGGCATCTGGCCAGCAGGTAGTTCCTCCGGGGACTCTTGTATCCTCACCTTCTGCCAGTCGACGAAAGTAGACTTCTCCGGGATGAGCTTTGGAGGTGTCTTGGTGTTGCAGTTCTGATCTGGACATTGCAGTGGTTCTGTATACCGACCTTCTTCTTGCGGTAGAGGGTATGTGGTACCACAGACTCTACACTGAAACATGGCAGTCACGAGAAGTGGTTTGACCTCACTTGCACGCATCATGATTCCGCTGATGTCGATCAGCTTTCCGATGTGTTTCGATCTAATCGCGCGCAGTTTCACGTGCTCGGAGTAGTTGACTACTCGAAGCTTCACTAGGCCTCTGATAGAGTCCAAGTAATCGCTTGCTTCCTGTTCAGGAAGGACTCTTGCTTCAGCTTCAAGGAGCGAGAATAGCGCCTCGCTACCAGCGCTCAGCAACTGATCCGGCCCTTCTCTGGCGGCTTTGGCGAACTCGCTGCCAAACTCTATGTCGTAGGTCGACAGGTCCTGAAAATCAATCGTAAGGGATGTGGTGCCCTCATTTGGCATGTTCTGGATTCTAGTCCAATAGAGGTGAACCCCTTGTTCATCCTTGTAGTTGCGTAGGAAGTCTTCGAACCGCTCTTGGATATGCTTGTCGGGATTGGACATCAGACTCTGCCTCGATACGGAATAGTGTGGAACCTAGATTGCTGTCTGCTTGAAACTCATACAGCTTTCCAGCTATTCTCTATTTAAGCCACTGTGTTCGGAAGGGCCTGCTTGCACACTCCGGCGCCAGCCCGAAATGACGAGATCCATTTGTTTGCACAACCACTGTTCTTCGGCTGTGAGCATTCCTAGGCGCCTCTGATACTCACCGGATTTGGCGATACGAAGAATCTTGCTGAGGCGGGTTTCTGTGAGATTCCGGAGCATCTTCTGCGTCTTCTGTGCATCCCTGTATATCTGAGGGTCTAGTCCAGACTTATCACTCTGGAAACGGTTGATCTTCTCCCTGAGGGCTGAGTACAGCCACAGTGGCAGCTCGTGCAGTTCGGAGTCCTCCCGCTCACTGGATTCCATATTCTGGACCTTGATGAGTGTTTCAAATGCACTCTCATGTGTCAGCTCACCTATACCGTGCTGAATCAGGCTATTGATTATCCAGTTGGGTAGCTGCACCTTGACGCCCGCCTCATAGGGACCGAACTTGGTGTCCACGAGGTCTATTTCAGGAACGGCCTTCTTCAGCTCGCAGGTTCTCGTATCGTTCCCAAACTGCACTTGAAGTCTGGAAACAACATCCTTAACCTCGTCACTAGATCTCATAATCTCTCAACCATGTGATGCTCCATCAGGAACATAAAGAAGTCGCTGATGTTGAAGTCTTATTAGGAGGAGGCAGCCCATCAGCCATGTCAATGCGAAGACTCGAAGTCTGGTGACATAGACAGCGGAAGTGAAGGACAAATGGATGTCGATCTGTGGACAGAGAAGTACCGGCCACCAACGCTCAGCGACATTATAGGCCAAGAGTCTATTATAGAGAGTCTGAAAAGGTTCGTAGAAAAGAGGACTGTCCCGCATTGCCTGTTCAGTGGTCCGCCAGGCACAAGCAAGACCACTGCGGCAATGGCCCTTGCACGGGACCTCTTTGGTGAGGACTTCGACCGCAACTTCATGGAACTGAACGCGAGCGACGAACGCGGTATTGATGTTGTCAGGAATCAGGTCAAGAATTTCGCAAGGGTTCTCCCTGCAGGAAATGCTCCGTTCAAGATTCTTGTGCTTGATGAGGCGGACCACCTCACAACTGATGCCCAGCATGCTCTACGTAGAACTATGGAAACCTACGCTTCGTCTTGTAGGATGATATTGATCTGCAACTACTCAAGCAGAATCATTCCTCCCATTCAATCAAGGTGCGCAATATTCAGATTCTCTCGTGTCGCCGATCAAGCTATATCGTCAAGGGTACAGTTCATAGCAAAAGAGGAGGGTGTGAAGCTCGGCCCTGATGGTATAACTGCCATTCTGTATCTTGCGGAAGGCGATATGAGAGCGGCCATTAACACACTTCAAGCTGCAGCATCTACGGGTCACAAAGTCACCGAAACAGTCGTCTACGGTATATCAGGACGCGCCAATCCTGCATCAGTCAAAGCCATGCTGAATGCAGCACGTGATGGTAAGTTCGGGGAAGCGTTAGATGTCATGAGGGGTCTTGTATATCGAGAGGGCGTATCACCACTCGATCTTGTACGACAGGTACACAGAGAGATCTCCGACCTTGACATCTCCAAGGAAAGAATGCTAGAGGTTCTTGAGAGGACTGCTGAGGCGGAGTTCAGGGTTTCGGAAGGAGCTGATGGCGAGATTCAGATTTCTGCACTATTAGCGCACATAGGTACGGGATAATACATGGAGCCGTGTAATCTTCCTTGGCCCGAGAGATTCAGACCTCGTAGGGCTGAGGATTTGGTTGGAAACCAAGAAGCGATTCGACAACTACGTAGATGGCTTGAGAGTTGGGTACGCGGCATACCGAAGAGAAGAGCGATGCTGTTAGTTGGGCCCCCCGGAGTCGGAAAGACATCTGCTGTTGGGGCTTTGGCGAACGATTTGGATGCTGAGCTGGTAGAGTTCAATGCAAGTGACAAGAGAAACAAGGCAGCAATAGAAAGCGGAGTCTGGATGGCTGCGACTCAGGAAACCATTGACGGCCGCATGAGGATAGTGCTCATGGACGAGATTGATGGCCTGTCAGGAACAGGAGATAGAGGGGGAATTGGGGCGATCGTCGAGGTCGTAGAACAGACAATGCATCCGATGGTCCTTACTGCCAACAATGCGGACAGTAGTCGCATGAAAGACTTGCTGAAGGTGTGTGAAAGTGTCGAATTCCGCAAAGCCTCTACGGAAGAGACACAGACTATGTTGTCGAGAATATGCGAAGAGATCGGTGTTGATTTGGACTCTGAAACTCTTGAAGTCCTTGCCGAGAGAGCAGATGGTGATTTGAGAGCGGCTATTTCCGACTTGCAAATGCTCACGGCTGGCAGATTGGGTCAGAGAGCTGAGGGGTTGCCGCAAAGGGATGTTCAGCGTAGGCTGCAGGAGTCCTTGGGGCGGCTTTTCATGTCAGTTGATTCTGCCTCCGCGAAGAGAGTGTCAGATGAGATTGATGCAGATCAGGACGAACTGCTGCTGTGGCTTGAAGAGAATGCGAGCCTGCATCTCTTGGCACCTGACGAGCTCGAGAGAGGCTTTGAAACCCTGTCTCTAGCAGACGTTGCACTAGGTCGAATCATGAAGAAACAGGATTGGAAGCTCTTGGCGTATGCCTATGATTTCATGCTCTTTGGACTAGTTGCGAGCAGAACAACTACCCCCTACCGGGATGTGGTCTATACAGAACCGTCTTGGCCTCTGATGATCTGGAAGGGAAACAGAATGAGAGAAAGGGAACCACTTGTCGTATCGCGCCTCTCTGAGATAGCTCAAGTCGCAGAGAACCGTGCCGTACGGATGCAGACTGATGTGATTGACGAAATAGTTGCAGGAAAGCCTGAACTGAAGTCGGCATTTGCAGACTGGCTTCAAGTCGAGAAGTCTGCTATAGGCGGTAGAAGAACGAGTCGATAGAGTGTAGAGTCGGGGTAATCCTGGCGATTAGGCTCAGTCTAGCATTGACGGCTTTTCTGATTCTCCTCATTGCATACTTGCTGGGATAGAAGACAAACGGAACAACTGTTTCCATCAGAATTAGGCACTCTGCAGGGGCCGGCCGAATACCGCCGGGCATTGTCTTTTCTGTGTCAAGAAGCTGCATGCTCATATCAGGCGGAACTTCGCCAGTGCCGATACTCGAGAGAAGGGTGGCGATTTTACGTACGAGCTTCCATAGGAAACTGGTGCCGTAGACATCGATGATTATCGTCGTATCAGATTGCGATACTGCAACATTGAGGATTGTTGTAGTAGTAGGCCGGGTTCCATCACGTTTTGAGAGTCTAGAGAAGTCATGAGTCCCAGCGAGATTCGCCGCACATGACTGCATTCTGGGCAGATCTAGTTCTGTACCTGTGGTGTCAAGATAGTACCTGTAGTGACGCATGAGAACGTCGAACCTAGGTCTGAAATCGTCACTGACCTGACATGAAGCCCATATCGTGATGTCTGCAGGCAGATGACTGTTGATCGCGTCCAAATCTAGAGCCTTTGTGGTTCTTATCATCACCAGCTGGCCGATGCTGTGGACTCCCTGATCTGTCCTTCCGCCTAGCTGAACCGAACTGGGTGAATGACTCTCTCCGCTCCAGCGATTCATAGCATCTATCAGTTCGCCTTGGATAGTACGAAGTCCTGGTTGTACCTGTGAACCGAAATATGTGTTTCCTAGGTAGAATAGTTTGCACAGATAGGATGCCAATGAAAGAACACCTACAGTTCCCAGAGTTCGAGCAAGTTCCTGAGAGAACGTGCTCTCATGTCTTCATTACGATAGCGGTAGATTTTGATACGACCAAAGACCTTCTCCTCAATCAGCCCTGAGTCCATGAGTACATTGAGATGAGCCCTTGTGGTACTATGGTTCAGGCCAACTCTCTTACAGATCTCGGAGATGTTGAGCTCGTTAGAGGGAGCCAGAACCAGTTCGCGCACTATCTTGATTCGTCCTCTAGACGAGAACAGGTCCTCAATCGGGATTCTTGCTATCTTGTCCTTGCTCATTCGCACCACAACCTATTCTCGATCAAGCATGTCCAGCAGACTCTCTTCCAGCATGTCTGCCGGGACGTCCGAAAGCCCAATGAGTGTGGTCTGGCCCCTTTGGCCCACGCTTGACCGTTTCGTTTCGATTACGTCCTGCGCGGTCAGGTCCTGAACCCACTCCCATACCTGTGTGTGCGCTCTCGGCTCCTCTCCGTATTCCTCACAGACCGTACGGTACATCTCCTCGACCTCTCCAATGGTGACGTACGCACCGCGAGTTTCCCTCAGCTGACGAGCTGTGGCAAGGAGTAGCAGTCTGTGCTGCAGCGAGAGTCCAAGGAAGACCTCTCTTCGTAGTTCTGGATGTATGTCTGCCTTGGCCTGACGGATATAGTCGGGAACTACAAGTCCCGAACCCTCGCGGTCGGCGCGCTTTCCTGCAAGCCACAGTAGCTCTATGGCGTATCTGGCATCTCCATGGTCTGCTGCAATATCTGATGCAACTTGGAGTGCTTCATTCATGACAGCCCCCTTCTGGAAAGCTGTTCTCGTCCGCGAAGCCAGGATATCATAGAGCTGTTCTGATGTGTATGGACGAAAGCGGAGAATGTTATGTTGGAGTGTACTGAGTGTGCTAGGATCAAACAGTGTGGTATCGAGAGGAATCTCTCTTCCTACTCCTATCATAGATAGTCGCTGAGGCGCATTGAGTCTGTCGTCCATTAGTCGTGTCAGATCGTATAGGATGTCAGCACCCTTCTGCCGGACAAAGTAGTCAAGCTCGTCGAGAATCAGTAGAAGGTAGCGGTCTTCGGAATCTAGGACTTCCACAATCATCTGCAGTATCTCCTCCGGTGAGTGTCCTCTGTGTGGAAATCTGGGACGGAACTCTTTCAGAACCTTCAGATAGACAAGATAGGTGCTCTTATTGACTCGGCAGTTTATGTGAATCCTATGAAGTTGTATGCCGCGCCTGTTTGCAGCCTGAACCACCTGTTCGGAGAATCTCTTGGCCACCGCAGTTTTTCCACTGCCTACTGGCCCCTCGACAATGAATCGATGACTGTTTCGGCCCGGAGATGTGATGAGAGTCTTGAAGCTCTGTGCGAGAAGCTTGAGCTCGTTCTCTCTGTGTGGCAACTCATCTGGAACGTAGTCGATTGATAACATCTGCTCAGACTTGAAGACTGTCTTCTTGCTGAGTTCATCCTCGACATAGTCCCTAGCCATTGCAGACCATGGCTAGTTGAGTCAGGGTCCTTAAAAGTATTATGCGGATTGTACGATTAAACGTACATTCGGGGCAGAGATGACCGAAACTATTGTCATGAGAAGGCGAGTTCCGCACTCAAGATCCATATCATCGTCGCCGGGACTCATTGGGGTCGTTGCAATCATCACTCGCCTATAGAAAGATGACTCCACCGGCCCTTAAAGATGACTGGTCAAGTGCACTGCCAGATAGGAGAGTGAGTGCGAGCGCCGGGATTCGGAGTCCCGCGGTCTGCGTAGAGCAGAGCCGTCCCGGGTTGGAAGCTTGGGAGGCTTCCGTCCTGACCAGCTAGACCACGCTCGCTGAGCCAAAGCGATAAGTGACTTCTGATAAGACTATCGGCAGTGACTGATGATGGAGTCGTCCCAGATCGTGCTTTAGTCGGATGTTAAGGCTTATCTTGAGGCCGGCCGAGCCGAGATTGTCAGGGAGCCATGAAGATGTCGGCTGGAGAACATGTGGTCAAATTCTGGCAAGGAAACGAGGCCTGCGCAGAAGGGGCACTTGCAGCAGGCTGCAGATTCTTTGCAGGATATCCCATTACACCGGCTTCTGAGATTGCCGAAATCATGGCGGCAAGACTACCAAAGTTGGACGGGACGTTCTTGCAGATGGAGGATGAGATTGGAGCGATCTCGTGTGTCATAGGAGCCTCATGGGGAGGAAGGCTTGCCATGACTGCCACCTCGGGACCCGGGTTCAGCTTGATGCAGGAGAATATTGGGTATGCTGTAATGACTGAAACTCCCTGTGTTATTGTTGATGTCCAGCGAGCCGGACCCAGCACAGGTCAGGCAACCAAGGCAGCACAGGGTGATTTCATGCAGTCTAGGTGGGGGACCCATGGGGATCATGAGAGTGTCGTGCTTGCGCCATACTCTGCCCAGGAATCCTTTGAGCTGACTGTAAGGGGATTTGACCTGTCAGAGAAACTCAGACACCCGGTAATCATCCTGTCGGACGAAGTGGTGGCACATTCGAGAGAGAAGGTAGTCTTGGACTCCAGCATTGATTGGACCGTGCATCGGAGGCTGGCCGAACTCGGCGATGCCCCTCACGGAGTGTTTGGCAAGGATGGTTACTCAAGGATGCCGCGCTTTGGTGACGGACACAATCTCTTAATCACGGGCTCGACGCATGATGATTGGGGATTTAGGAGAACCTCGGACGCGAAGACTCATGATCACCTTGTTCGAAGATTGAAATCGAAGATCGTTGATGCCCAAGGGATTCTCACTGATGTTGTCGTTGAGGGACCTGAGCATGCAGAGTGGGGAATCGTTTCTTTCGGCTGCAGCTCACGATCGGTTGAGGAAGTCATGAGTATGAACTCTGAACCGGGGCGGCTGAAATCCATGCGGCTGAGAACAGTCTGGCCATTCCCCGACTCTGAGGTCCTGTCATTCGCTAAGACTGTGGACAGATTACTCGTCCCGGAGATGAATCTGGGACAGCTCGTTGGGGAGGTTTCGCGTGCCTCAAGAGGGGTTGTAGAGGTCGTACCATTGAACAAGATTGGCGGTGGACTCATGATTGAACCGGCAGAGATACTGGCTGCCGTCACACAGTCATGATTCTGCGTGATGATAGGCGACTGAATTGGCGGGACCACGATTGGATGCAACTCAATAGTCAGGTAGGTTCGCATCCATATCAGCACATCAATGGTTTTGTTCGTTGGGACGAACCAAGCGCCGTTCAGTGTGAGTATAAACGAGTGGGGACCAGGGAGTAGGCTCAGGGGCAGGGGGATAGAGAGAGTTTCTTCACAGTCGAAAGCAGAGTGTGTGAAGATGGTATCGATGCCTGCGTATAACACTAGGCTGACTTCACTGGGTGTTGAGTTTAGGTCATCCCGGATGTTCAGATGAAGCTGTAGCGTTTCCCCGTAGTATGCAGTTTCCGAGCTTATTTCGCATGTCAAATGACCCAGCACAATGACATTAAGGGTGGAGGAATCTATCAGCATGAGTGTGTCATCGTGTACTACGACACCGAGTCTATGAATGCCAAGAGTTGCAGATTCTGGCACGAACAGCAGCACTTCGGCACTTGTGTCTGTGATAATCTCTGCATCTAGGAAGAATTCACCCAAGAGGTCACTGATGGTGACGTTCAGACTCTGGGCAGCGGAATACTCTGAACTGACAATGAATGAGAGGATCTGACCCGTGCCGCGTATAACGGCCGGCATTTCTGTTTGAACTAGTTTCAGTGGACAATAGGCCATAGAGTTCCAATAGTAGATGGTTTCTAGTATGTAGCGAAAGGAGTCGCCTGAAACTACGATTCGGTATCCACGTGTTCCGGGGCCCTCGTCGAGAGGAACAATCCAATCGAGGAGAACGATGCCACTCAGATTGGTGTTGCCTGATGTTATGAATGAGCCGTCTGAATCCCTGAGTTCTACCACCGCCCCGACAACTGGTTGCTGGAGAGAGTCACATAGTGTGGCGATCAGAGTGGTGGTATGACCAATGATTTGTGGTGTGAGGAGTTCGTGCACCACGAGTGGTTGGTAGTCTACCTGCAACGGTATAGACGTGTTGAACATCGAGTAAGAGGCCGACTGCGTCACTCTAACACTGAGCTCTCCAGGCCCCCAGACATCGGACGGGATGTCTATGGAGCAGTTGAGGATTCCGTTTGAGTCAGTAATGCCTTCAGCGATACATACAGGGGTTCCATTCACTGTAAGCGTAATCATGATTGGGAGAAAGCATACGGTCTGATTAGTCAGCAGGTCAATCGTGGTGACTTGTATGACGGAAACATGGCCTGCTGTGTATTCTGAAATGCCAATTCTGGCGTCTAGTGGTCTGTGTATGACATTGATAGCGAATGTGCATGAGGCCTGTTGATAGGCTGGATTCTGCGAGGTGATGTTGAAGGTGTAGACACCGGGATTCGTCTTGAAATCAATGATTGTCTGATACAAACCATCGCCAAGGCTGGTCATCATACCGGATGAGAACTCCGTAGTCCAAGTGACTATGCTGTCGTTGATGTGATTGTTGTCATTGTCTGAATGCAGTACCGTCAGGTTCACCTGATCCCAATCGAGTTCGTCGGCTGATTGGCAATACGCTTGATCATCATAGCTCGTTATGGTCAACTTCGAGAACCGCGGAACAACAGTGAGATTCCAAGATTCGTTGAGCGGTAGGAAGTCATCTGAGCCAACTGTGAAAAGAGTCATGTTGTATGTGCCGGGTGACCAACTCATGGAGGGAACCGTTGCAGAAAACTCACCAGCATGATTAGTGGTGTACATGGTATCGTACATTGTCTGCGATTCAGACCCAGTCACTAGGAGCCGCACACTACTGTTCTCAAGTACTACGGCATCATTGTGTTCACAGGCAATGCGGAAGTCGACTGTGGAATCGCAGCCGGACTCCACTTCGAGCGAGGACAGGGGAATGGACTTCAGGTGCCCCCGTGTGATGTTGACCTGAATGGTGTCACTGCCTGCTTGGGAATACTTGTCGTATATCTCGACATTGAAAGTCACGTATGCGTCTACACCGGTTGCACCGGGTGATGTTTCACTGGGAAGTATTGTGTATTCGGCCCTCACTAACTGACTCACAGGAGAAGAACCAATGAAGTAGCTGCTGTCGAAGACAGGTCCTGCATCAGTGACGACCGAGAAAGAAACGAAACACCAACCGGTTTCGCTGAAGTCTGCCACCAGACTGGCAACCATGTTGATCTCCTCCCCGACCTCATAGACCATCTTGTCAGTTTCGAAGTAGATGAACTCAAAGTAGAATGCATCTGCCGGCAGGGCCATACTTAGAGTGAATGCTATGGTGATGCAAGCGGCAAGTAGAAGTTTCTTGTTCACTCAGTTCGCCTGACCTGAGTCTTCTTGTTGCCTAAAAAAGGCCCCAACAACAACGACAGGTTTAACTCATGAGGACTGTCGTGAGTCTGTACCCCGCTCCAGTGAGGCGATTGAAATGGTTGTAAGGCTCAAAGACTCAACTATAGATTCCATCGACGAAACTGAAACAAAGAAGCTTAGACTGCTGAAGGTTTCGTGCAAGGAAGCTGGTGCGAAGTTGAGCCTAGAACTGCCAGAAGTCTTGTGCGAAAGGTTGAATCGAGGAGATCATGTAGATGTGGTGATCGATGGCGATCCGGTTTCGTCTGTTGAGAAGGCCAAACTATACGCTGAGGGGGTTGTGTTCAGGGTGACTGAGAATGACAAATTGCAGGTCGTTGGAACACTTGGAGGACTAAGGTTTGTCCTATCGCTTCAGAAGCCCACTCCTTCACAGAGAAAGACATTTTCGACAGGCAAGTTCTATGTCGTGCTGAATTGATAAGTGAGCTGACAAGGAAAGCGAGGAATAGTTTCGCCAACCACTCATTCCGTGTAGGCCGTGATTGACCGCCCTAGGGACACTGCA
>Ga0316620_10000788_pt1 | contig 12999 bp, 9 predicted proteins | sample OWC_Aug_M1_C1_D5_FD_207651 | JGI IMG/M metagenome (GOLD analysis project Ga0316620, IMG submission 207651) | Wetland soil microbial communities from Old Woman Creek delta, Ohio, United States - OWC_Aug_M1_C1_D5_B | ecosystem: Environmental > Terrestrial > Soil > Wetlands | place: USA: Ohio... | reverse complement strand
CGAGATCGGCGACATGCCTCTTGAGCTCCAGGCCAAGCTGCTCCGTGCCCTGCAAGAGATGGAGGTCCACCCCCTCGGCGCCCGGGTTCCGGTGCCCATCGACGTGCGCGTGGTCGCGGCCACCAATACCAATCTGCAGCAGCGCATGCTCCGCAACGAGTTTCGTCGTGACCTCTACTACCGCATCGCCGGGATCGAGCTCGGCGTGCCGCCGCTACGGGCGCGACGTGAGGACATCCCGGCGCTGGTGGAACGCTGTCTCAATGCCTGCGCGGTCGAGATCGGCAAGCCGGTCCGCGGCATCACGGTGAATGCCCTGCGGGCCCTGAGCAGGGCTCCCTGGCCGGGCAACGTGCGTGAGCTGGAGCACGAGGTGCGGCGCCTGGTGTATCTCTGTCCGCCGGGCGCCGCCATCGACTCGTCGATGATCTCGGACGCGGTCCTCCTCCCCAGCCCGCGGATTGAGACGAGCCAGCTGGAGCTCGAGACGGATCTCGACCTGGAGCGCCGGGTTGTCGAGCTCGAACGCCAGCTGGTCTCGGTCGCGTTGGCTCGGACCAGGGGCAACCGGTCCCAAGCTGCCAAGCTGTTGGGCATCTCGCGCAATGGATTGGCACTCAAGATGGAGAGGTATGGCCTGCCCGAGCCGTGACGGGGGCCAGCGGCCCCTCCCTGCGTCAGCTCATTCCCGGGCTCGGGCCGCGCGCTGGCTGTGGCGCGTTGGCGAGGTGGGTCTGCTCACCTGCCACGCGATGACCTGGGAGCTTCCCGGCTGCGGGACCGGCACCCGCCCGTCGGAATGGGCGCTCCAACCCGAGCTGGTGGTGAAGCACGTCCAGCGTTGATCGGTGCCGGTCGCCGCTCAGGCAGGCCACAGCTCCTGGTCGGGGAGCCGAGGCCTGGCGGGGGCCTGGCACACGAGTTGCGTGAGGGGCTGGTGGCAGCGCGCGGCCGGTGACAACGTGATTGAACGGCGGGAGCCGGAGGTGCTCATGCGATCTCGGGCAGGGTCTCACGCGATCACCGTGCTCATGCTCCTCGCCATCTGGCCAGCGACGGCCCAGACTCCGGCCGGCGAGCCGTTCACCGTGAACACGACCACGGACGGCTTTCAGACCGGCCCGGACGTCGCCGCCGCGCCCGATGGCGTGTTCGCGGTCGTCTGGCAGGACGAGGTCCAGGACGGGGATGGCTGGGGGCTGTACGCCCGTTGGTTTGACGCGACCGGCGAGGCGCTGACCGGCGAGGTGCAAGTCAACCGCCTTACCGCCGGAGACCAGCTTCATCCTCAGATCGACAGCGACGGGCAGGGCAACTTCGTGATCGCCTGGCTCGACCTGACCTTCGGCGTCCGCGCTCGGCGCTTCGACGGCGTCGGGATGGCACTCGGCGACGAGCTGGCGGTCACGCCGCCCGGTCCTGGTCCGGCCGACCAGTCCGTCTCTGCCAACGCCGCTGGCAGCTTCGTCGTGACCTGGCTGCGCCCCGACCTGAGCAACCGAGTCGTCGAGGCGAGACGCTACGGCGCCGATGGACTCCCGCTCGGGAAGCCATTCACGGTCTCGACATTCCCGCAGTTCCTGTGGCTCGACGGGACCGAGGTCGAGCTGCTCGACGACCTCTCCTTCGTCGTCGCCTGGAGCGATGGAGAGGAGGTCAGCGCACGCCTCTACGACTCCAACGGGAGCCCGGCCGGCGCCGAGTTCCAGGTCAGCCAGGGCTACCCATACTCGTCCTTCTCCAGCTACGTCGATGTCGGCTCCGAGGCCTCGGGGCGGTTCCGCGTCGTGTGGACGACCGACGTCAACCTCCTGGAGGTCACCACGATGACGCGCACCATCACTGGAGGCGGCGCCCTCGGCCCCTTGACCGACCTCGATCTGCGTTCGCCCGAGTATGACGTGTCGGGTTTCTCGATGACCCGAGGCGGAGAGTTCGTCGTGACCCAGGTCTCCTACTGGCCACGGACCTTCCAGGGCACGCGCTTCGACGCCAATCACAACCCTCTCTCCCAGTTCGAGGTTGCCGGGGATGCGGATGACTCGCTCGGCGGCGCCAACGTCGCGCACCAGAGCGCCGATTCCCAGGAGTTCGTCGTGGTCTGGGCGGAGAATCCGCCGGGCGGGTTCGTCCCGGACATCCGGGCCCGGTGCTTCAGCCCGCGGATCTTCTCCGACGGCTTCGAATCCGGCGACACCGCGGCCTGGTCGACGACGGTTCCGTAGCACCTCTGGTCCGAGCGCTTCGTCGCCCGCACTGCGACCGCAGCTTGAGCTCTCGTCAGCGAGGGGGGCTCCAGCTCGCGCGGCGCTGCCGTGTTCGGAGCACGGGCCGGCGCAGGCCTGGCAGCTCCGACAGGTCGCCGAACAGTGGTTGGCGCTCGCCTCGGACGAATGGAGTCAGGCCCCGCACTGCCAAGCGGATGGGCACCTCGCGCAGCCGGTGAGCATTGGACGGGGAGTACCACTGGCTGGCCGCGGGTGACAGCCTGGCATGCGAGTTGCTCTACCCGGGGCAGATCGAAGCCGCAGCGACGCGACGCAAGGAGGAGCGAGCCATGGAGACCGCAGCACCTGCTCATCTCGATCGCCTGGTTCCGGTCGCTCCGTCAGTTCATCGACCTGGGGTCATGGCACCGCGAGCCCGGGCCCGTTCCGGCGGCTGCTCCCAGGCCGGGTCGCGGCGCGAGCAGAACGAGGACCGCTACCTGATCGGAGCCGACCAGCGACTCTTCGTGGTGGCCGACGGCGTGGGTGGCAACCGGCACGGCGAGGTGGCCTCGCTGCTGGCGGTGCAGGCGATCCAGCAATCCCTGGCCCTGGACGCCAGCCCTGGACAGAGCCACTGGCACCTCAGGTGGCCTCGGGCGACTGATGGTCGGGAGCTGCTGCGGGGGGCGATTCTCGACGCCCATCGAGCGTTGCGTACGACTATCCAGGTTCATCCCGAGCTGGACGCGATGCGGACAACGGTGGTCGTGTTGATGCTCGGGGACGACCACGCGACCGTAGCCCACGTGGGTGACAGCCGAGCCTACCGAGTCCGCGCCGAGCACCTCGTGCGGCTGACCGAGGACCACAGCCTGGCCCAGCTCATGTACCGCAGCGACGTGATCCCGGAGGCCCTGGTGCCCGTGCACCCCTGGCGCCATGTCTTGACCCAGACAGTCGGGGGCGAAGATGAGCCGTCGGTGGAGGTGACAAGGGTAGCCGCTGAGGCCGGCGACATGTTCCTGCTCTGCTCCGACGGTCTGACCGAGATGCTGAGCGAGGAGCAGATCATCAGCCGTGTCTGCTGCAGGGAACCGATCGAGGACCGGTGCCGGAACCTAGTCGAGGCTGCCCAGACCGAGGGCGGGCGGGACGACATCACGGTCGTCCTGGTGGCCGTCGAGTGAACCGCCGGCCGTGGTGCAAGAACCAGGGGGCAGGGCAAGTGCCGGAGGCGAGGTGAACATGAGAACACTCCTCCACGGCTGCGGGAAGGTCGAGGAACGGATGATCGGATCGGGTCCGGGGAAGCTGCGGCGAGCGCGCGTGCTGGTGGTCGACGACGACGCTGGAATCCGCAGCATGCTGCTCGGGGCCCTCGCCGATTCCTACCTGACGGAGGAGGCGAAAGACGGGTACGAGGCGCTGGCCAAGCTGGTGGACTGTCCGTTCGAGGTCGTGATCAGCGATGTCGAGATGCCGCGGCTTGACGGCATCGGGCTGGCCGAGGCGATAGTGGAGCTCTTCCCCTACACCGGCGTCATCCTCATGTCTGGGACCCACCTCTGTCGCCAGGAGGCGCGCGACAGCGGCGCGGAGTTCTTCCTGCAGAAGCCCTTCTCGATCGAGGTGCTACGCGAGATGGTGTCGGCCCTGGCGGAGACCGCTCAGAGGCCGATAGCCGCGGCGACCTGAGCCTGGCCCTTGACCAGTCCGGCGTTCCCGACCAGGAGATGGCGCCAGGCCTCGTCCAGGTCAGCGTCCCCGCGGTCGAGACTTGCCCGTGACCGCCATGAGCGGCGGGGCCGAGGAGCTGGCTAGTATCCGAAGCGGAACGCCTCCTGGTAGGAGGGGTCGTTGGTCGTGTTGTCGACTGTCGACAGGTAGGCCAGCACGGCGCCCGCGTCGGAGGCGACGCTGACCCGCACGATCAGGCCGGGCCTGGTCCCGGGCTCGAGGCGCGCGAGCAGGTCGTTGACCTGGTCCATGGCGAAGGGCGGCAGCGCGACGGTGAAGGCCGAGCTCCCGGGCGCGGCTTGGCCGTCGGCGGTGAAGACCTCGACCGAGGCAGTGACAGTCTCCGGCGTCACGTTGACCAGCCCGAGGTTGGAGCGCGTGACAGGGCTCTGGTCGACGACCATGCGCAGGGCGCCGGCCTGGCCGCCGCCGGCATACGAGGCGGCGCTGATCGGGAGGCCGGCGATGGTCTGGCCGAAGCTGCCGCCGCCTTCGCCCGTGGTCCAGGTTCGGCTCTGCACCTCGACCGGCCCGTCGGCCAGGTAGTGGATGCTGCCGACGGCGTCGGAGCGGCCGAATACGGTGTGCACGACGTCCTCGAGCCGGGTCGTCACCGAGGCCAAGGGCACGACCACGCTCTCGGTGGCGGTGCCGTCCTCGCCCTCCGGGTTGAACCAGAGGTGGACCAGGGTCGCCCCCTGCTGGTAGATCCAGAGGTCGGTGGTCCAGAACGATCCGTGCTCGCCCTGGGTGTGGGCGGCGGCGGGCAGGTACCCCTCGAGATGGCCAGGGTCGGCCATGGCGCTGCCGCTGGCCAGGATTATCACCACGGCGAGGAGGGCGCGGCTGGTCATGGCAGCTTCCCGAGCGGGGGCGGGCCACCCATGTCGCCGGAGAGGTCGAGGGTCCACTCGATGGCGCCGGTGCGGCTGACCGCGACCAGGGTCGTGGACATCATCGCCCCGGGGCCGTAGCCGTCGCCCTGGTGCATGGGTCCGCCGCCCGGCCCACCCGGGCCCCCGAGCTCGCGCACCGACACGTAGAGCCTCGCCCCATCCGGCGCGAACTGGGGCAGAGAGGCCATGGCGCCGTCGAGCTCGAGGCGCCAGCGCTCGCCGCCGTGAGCCAGGTCGAGGCCGACCAGGGTCAGCGGATCCTGGCCCGGTCCCCCGCCGTCGCCGTTGCCGCCCATCCACCAGTCGCCGGCCAGGACCACCACCACCAGGTCGCCGTCGGTCGCCAGCATCATCGGCCAGCCGGAGTCGAAGTCCGTGCTCCATCGCTGCTGTCCGTCGGCGCTGACGTTGACCACCGAGCGCTCCATGCCCGACTGACCTCCACCCATCATTCGGGCCTCCACGACGGTGACCAGCAGACTGCCGTCGTCGGCCACGGAGAGCATGCCGGAGCCGCCCATCATGCCGCCGCCGCCCATGCCCATCCCCTGGGCCGAGGCCAGGCCGGCGCAGAGCAGGGCCGCGCTGGCCACGAAAACCACCATGAGCTTCCTCATGCGATACCTCCAGGTGCCGTCAGGCACCGGTTTGTGCTCGAGTCGCGCAGAGCGACCCGGCCTCTGATTGCTCAACAGGGAATGGCCGGACCCGCTTCCAGGGGCAGCGCCACGGTCAACCCGAGTGATCCCAGGGCGCGCGGCGACGTCCTCTCGAGGAACCCCCGCATCACAGCTCCACCCGGCGCAGGCGCAGGGCGTTGCCGATCACCGAAACCGAGGAGAAGGTCATGGCCGCGGCGGCGATCATGGGAGACAGCAGGAGTCCGACGAACGGGTACAGCACCCCGGCCGCGATCGGCACACCGAGGGTGTTGTAGACGAAGGCGAAAAACAGGTTCTGCTTGATGTTGCGCAGGGCTGCCCGGGACAGGCGGCGGGCGCGGACGATGCCGGTCAGCTCCCCTCGCACCAGGGTCACGCCGGCCGCCTCCATGGCCACGTCGGTGCCGGTGCCCATGGCGATCCCCACATCGGCCTGGGCCAGGGCCGGGGCGTCGTTGATGCCATCGCCGGCCATGGCCACCCGCCGTCCCTCGCGCTGGAGTCGGGCGACCGTCTCGGCCTTATGCTCCGGCAGCACCTCGGCGACCACCTCGTCGATGCCCAGGCTGCGGGCCACCGCCTCGGCGGTGGTGCGGCTGTCGCCGGTCAGCATGACCACCCGCAGACCCTCCCGGAGGAGCTGGCGGATGGCCCCCTCGGTGGTGGGCTTGACTGGATCGGCGACCCCGAGCAGGCCGGCCGGCTCACCGTCGACCGCCACCAGCACGACCGTCTGTCCGTCGCTGCGCAGCTGCTCCCCGATGCCGGCGAGACTGTCGAGGGGCAGCCCGAGCTCGGCGAAGAGGGAGGCGTTGCCGAGGACCACCTGGCGGCCGCCGATAGTACCCACCACCCCCTTGCCGGGGAGCGACCGGAAGCTGTCGACACCGCTCAGGTGGGCTCCGCGCTCGCTCGCACCGGCGACCACGGCCGCGGCCAGGGGGTGCTCGCTGGCCCGCTCGAGGCTGGCCGCCAGGCCCAGCAGCTCTGTCACTGGGATCGCGCCGAGGGTGACGGCCGAGACCAGGCGCGGCTTGCCCTCGGTCAGGGTGCCGGTCTTGTCCACGACCAGGGTGTCGACCGAGCGCAGCACCTCGATCGCCTCGGCATCGCGGAACAGCACCCCGGCGGTGGCGCCCCGGCCCGTGGCGACCATGATCGACATCGGGGTGGCCAGGCCGAGCGCGCAGGGGCAGGCGATGATCAGCACCGCGATCGCGTTGACCAGGGCGTGGGCCATGGCCGGACGAGGCCCGAGCAGGGCCCAGGCGGCGAAGGTCGCGGTTGCGACCAGGAGAACCGCCGGCACGAACCAGGACGCCACCCGGTCGGCCAGCTTCTGCACCGGCGCGCGGCTGCGCTGCGCCTCGGCCACCAGCTGCACGATCCGGGCCAGCAGGGTGTCGGCGCCCACCCGCCGCGCCTCGACGACCAGCGAGCCGGTGCCGTTGAGGGTGGCGCCGATGACCGACGCGCCGGGCGCCTTCTCGACCGGCATCGGCTCGCCGCTGACCATCGACTCGTCGACCGCGCTCGCTCCCTCGAGGACCAGGCCGTCGACCGGGACCTTCTCCCCCGGCCGCACCCGCAGATGGTCGCCGACCCGCACCTGATCCAGGGGCACGTCCTGCTCGCTGCCGTCCGGACCGATGCGGCGCGCGGTGGTGGGTGCGAGACCGAGCAGGGATCGGATCGCGGCCGAGGTGCGGCCGCGCGCCGCCAGCTCGAGGACCTGGCCGAGGAGGACCAGGACCGTGATCACCGCCGCCGCCTCGAAGTAGACCGCGACCTGGCCGTGCCGGTCGTGGAACGAGGCCGGGAGGAGGCCGGGCAGGAGGGCCGCCACGGCGCTGTAGGCGTAGGCGGTACCGATGCCGATGGCGATGAGGGTGAACATGTTGAGGTGGCGGGTGAGGAGCGAGCGCCAGCCGCGGACGAAGAACGGCCATGCGCCCCAGAGCACGACCGGGGTCGCGAGGACGAGCTCGGCCAGGCGCCAGAAGCGGGCCGGCGCGATCGCGCCGAGGTCGAGGCCGGGCATGAGGTGGGCCATGCCAAGGACGACCACCGGCACCGCGAGCGCCGCGCTCACCAGCAGGCGGCGGCGCATCGCACCGAGCTCGGGGTTCTCCTCCTCGTCGGCCGCGGCCGCGCGCGGCTCGAGCGCCATGCCGCAGAGCGGGCAGGAGCCGGGTCCGGCGCGCACCACCTCCGGGTGCATCGGGCAGGTCCACGCCCCGGCCGACGCCGAGGCCGCGGCGGGGGCGGGACGGGGGCTGAGGGGCGCGCGACCCAACGACTCGCGGTGGCCGCCAAGGTAGCGCTCCGGGTCGGCGGCAAACCGCTCCCGGCAGCCGCTCGAACAGAAGTGGTAGGTGGTGCCGCGGTGCTCGTGGGTGGGCTTGCCGGCAGCCGGGTCCACGCTCATGCCGCAGACCGGATCAATCGTCGCCGCCGGTCGTGCGGCCGCAGGTGGTGCTGGATGCAGGGTGTGGATGCCGGGCCGGCTCATGGAGCGAGTCCTCTCAGCTCGGTGCGCGCCTTCCACAGCTTGTAGATCGCCGGGTAGACCAGGAGCTCGAGCAGGAACGAGGTCACGAGGCCGCCGATCATAGGCGCCGCGATCCGCTTCATCACGTCGGCGCCAGCCGAGGTGGACCACATGATCGGCAGCAGGCCGGCGAAGGCTGCCGTCACGGTCATCATCTTCGGACGCACCCTCTTCACCGCCCCGTGGACGATCGCTTCGTCGGCGTCGGCCAGGGTCCTGAGCAGGCCGCGCTTCTTGTAGTCCTCCCACGACAGGTCGAGGAACAACAGCATGAACACCCCGGTCTCGGCGTCGAGGCCGAGGAGGGCGATCATCCCCACCCAGGCGGCGATGGAGACGTTGTAGTGGAGGAAGTGGAACAGCCAGATCGCGCCGATGGCCGAGAAGGGCACCGCGAGCATGACCACCGTCGCCTTGAACGCCGACTTCGTGTTCAGGTACAGGAGCAGGAAGATCAGAGCCAGGGTGATCGGCACCACCAGCTTGAGGCGCTCGCGGACCCGGAGCATGTTCTCGTACTGGCCGGACCACTGCAGCACGTAGCCGGGCTGGAGCTGGAGCTTGTCGCGGACGAGGAGCTTGGCCTCCTCGACGTAGCCGCCGATGTCGCGGCCGGTGATGTCGACGTAGACGTAGCCGGCGAGGAAACCGTTCTCGTCGCGCAGCATGGCCGGGCCCTGGACGAGCTCGATGTCGGCGAGCTGGGCGAGGGGAACCTGGGCGCCGGTCGGGGTGGCGACCAGTACCCGACCGAGCCGGCCCACGTCGTCGCGCAGCTCGCGCGGATAACGGACGTTGACCGGGTAGCGCTCGCGCCCCTCGATGGTCGTGGTGACGTTCTCGCCGCCGATCGCGCTCATGATCACCGTCTGCAACTGCTCGACGGTGAGGCCGTGGCGGGCGAGCTGGTCGCGGCGCGGCACGAGGTCGACGAAGTAGCCGCCAGTCACCCGCTCGGCGAACACGCTGCGGGTTCCCGGAATCTCCCGCATGATCGCCTCGAGGTGCTCGCCGACGCGCTGGATCTCCTCGAGGTTGGGGCCGAAGACCTTGATCCCGATCGGGGTCCGCACTCCGGTCGTGAGCATGTCGATGCGCGCCTTGATCGGCATGGTCCAGGCGTTGGTGACGCCGGGGAGCTTGAGGGCCCGGTCCATCCTGTCGACCAGCTCTTCCCAGGAGATGTGGTCCGGCCAGATCGGCCGCAGGGCGCTCTTGACCCATCCCGGCGCCCAGGAGGAGTACCACCGCGGTCTCGCCTCCCACTCGCCCTCCGGCTTGAGGACTACGGTCGTTTCCATCATCGAGAAGGGCGCCGGGTCGGTCGAGGTTTCGGCGCGGCCGGCCTTGCCGAACACCCGATCGACCTCGGGGAACGACTTCAGCACCCGGTCCTGCGCCTCGAGCAGCTCCCGCGCCTGCTCGACCGAGATTCCGGGCAGGGTGGTCGGCATGTAGAGGATCGTGCCCTCGTTCAAGGGGGGCATGAACTCGGTGCCGAGCTTGAAGTAGAAGGGGAGCGACACCGCGACCAGGGCGATCGCGGCCGCGATCACGAGCTTGGGGAAGCGCAGCACGAACCGGCAGGCCGGCTCGTAGACCGCGAACAGGACCCGGCTGATCGGGTGTTTCACCTCGGCGTAGTAGGTGCCGACGAGGGCCTTGGTCGCCAACCAGGCCAGGGCCCGCGGCCGGAAGGTGAAGGGGTCCATGCGGGTGAAGAGCATGCGCATGGCCGGGTCGAGGGTGATGGCGAGAAGCGCGGCCAGGGCCATGGTCAGGTTCTTGGAGTAGGCGAGGGGCTTGAACAGCCGGCCCTCCTGGTCGACCAGGGAGAAGACCGGCAGGAAAGCCACCGCGATCACCAGCAGGGAGAAGAAGACCGAGGGCCCGACCTCCTTGAGCGCCTCGAGGCGGACCGCGTGGTAGTCCCCCCGTCGTCCGCCGGCCTCCCAGAGGTGCAGCTTGTTGTAGGCGTTTTCCACCTCGACGATGGCGCCGTCGACCAGCACGCCAATCGAGATGGCGATGCCCGCCAGCGACATGATGTTGACCGTGACCCCCAGGTAGTACATCGGGATGAAGGCGAGCAGGACCGAGATCGGGATGGTGAAGATCGGCACCGCGGCTGATGGGATGTGCCAGAGGAAGAGGAGGATGACGATCGAGACGACGATCATCTCGACGGCCAGCTCGTGCTTGAGGGTCTCGATGGCGCGGTGGATGAGGTCGGAGCGGTCGTAGGTGGTGACCAACTCGACCCCATCGGGGAGCGCGGGTTTGAGCTCCTCGAGTCGCTCCTTGACCAGGTTGATCACGTTGAGGGCGTTCTCGCCGTGACGCACGACCACGATCCCGCCGACGTGGTCGCCCAGCCCGTCGAGGTCCGAGATGCCGCGGCGGATGTCTGGACCGAGCTCGACCTGGGCGATGTCTTTGAGGAGCACGGGGACGCCGGCTGGCCCGACCTTCACCACGACCTGCTCGAAGTCGCTGGTCGAGCGGGCATAGCCGCGGCCGCGGACCATGAACTCGGTGCCGGCGAGCTCGAGCAGGCGGCCGCCGACCTCGTTGTTGGAGCTGCGCACCGCCGTCACGACCATGTCGAGTGGGATGCCGTACGCCGCCAGGCGGTTGGGGTCGACCGTGATCTGGTACTGCTTGACGAAGCCGCCGATGGAGGCGACCTCGGCCACGCCGGGCACCGACTGCAGGGCGTAACGCAGCGTCCAGTCCTGAAATGAGCGGAGCTGGTCGAGGGAGTGCGTGCCGGAGCGGTCGACGAGGGCGTACTGGAAGACCCAGCCGACGCCGGTGGCGTCCGGGCCGAGCTCGGTCTGCACGCCCTCGGGGAGACGTTGCTGGATCTTGGACAGGTACTCGAGCACCCGGGAGCGCGCCCAGTAGAGATCCGTGCCGTCTTGGAAAATGACGTAGACGTAGGAGAAGCCGAAGTCGGAGAAGCCGCGGATCGCCTTGACCTTGGGTGCGCCGAGCAACGACGAGATGATCGGGTAGGTGACCTGGTCCTCGATGATGTCCGGGGAGCGGTCCCAGCGCGAGTAGACGATCACCTGGGTGTCCGACAAGTCGGGCAGCGCGTCGAGGCGGATCACCTTCAGCGTGATCACCGCCAGCACGCACAGCGCGGCCACCCCGAGCAGCACCAGCATCCGGTTGTGGGCCGAGAACTCGATGATTCGCTTGATCATCTCCCGCCTCCGGGCTGCTCGCCCCCGGCGCCCATGCTGGCAATGGCGGCGCGCAGGCGCGACTCGGAGTCGAGCAGGAAGTTGGCGCGGACGACGACCTGCTCGCCCTCCCCGAGCCCGGACAGGACCAGGGCCCGACCCTGGCTGCGCGCGCCCACCTCGACCTGGCGCGGCACGAAGGTGGTGGCGCTGGTGCGCACGAACACCACCTGGCGCTCACCCGTGTCCATCACGGCCGAGTCGGGAATCACGATCCCGTCGCTGGCCTCGAGAGAGAGCTCGACGTTGGCGAACATGCCGGGCTTGAGGACCAGGCTGGGGTTGGCGAGCTCGAAGCGGACCTTGAGGGTGCGAGTCGAGGGCTCGAGGGTGGGATAGATGAACGTGATACGGCCGTCGAGGCGCACTGTCGGGTCGTAGGGCAAGCCGATTGCGGCCCGATCGCCCACGCGCAGAGCGGCGGCCTCGTACTCGTAGACATCGGCCTCGACCCACAGCCGGCTGAGGTCGGTGATCGTGAACAGCTCCATGCCAGGCTCGACCTGCTGCCCCTCGAAGACGTCCTTGGCGGTGACGTAGCCGGAGGCCGGGGCGAGCAGCGTGACTGCCCGCTGGACGACGCCGGTCCGCTCCAGCTCGGCGACGAAGCTCGCGGGCACGTCGAAGAGCTCGAGGCGACGGCGGGCGGCCTTGAGCAGGTCCTCGCCGCCGCGGCGGACCTCGGGCAGCTGGGACCCCGCGAAGCGTGCCGCAGTCTCCCGCGCCCGCAGCAGCTCCTCCTGGGTCGCGACCAGCTCCTGGGAGTAGATCGAGAGGATCGGCTCGCCCTGCTTCACCAGCTGGCCGGTGAAGCTGACGTGGAGCTTCTCCACCCAGCCCGTGATCTTGGTGTGGACGTGGCGGATCCGCGTCTCATCCGGGACCACGCTGCCGACCGTGCGCACGCTGCGGGCAAGCCGCTCGCGGACCGCCGGCGCGGTCTGCACGCCCGCCAGCTTCAACCCCTCGGCAGAGACCTCGACCGTGGCCAGGCCGGCCACCCCGCCGGCCGTGGTCGTCTGCTCGTCGGCGTACACCGGGACGAAGTCCATCCCCATCTGGTCCTGGGCCGGCACCGGCGAGGTGACGCTCGGGTCCATCGGACTGCGGTAGTAGAGGACTTTGCGCTCGCCCGGAGCCTCGGCGTGACCCGTGTCAGCCTCCCCAAACGTGGGCGCGCCGCCGTCGTGGGTCGGCGTTTCCTCGCCGGTGGGAACCAGCTCCATCCCGCACTTGGGGCACCTCCCGGGATGGTCCGAGGTCACCTCCGGGTGCATCGGGCAGGTGTAGGCGGGCACGGTGGTCGGCGCCACCCTGGTTTCGATCGGCACCAGCCGCATGCCGCAGATCGGGCAGTCGCCGGGCCGGTCGGAGATGTAGGTGGGGTGCATCGGGCAGTGGTACTGGGCCGCGCCCTGCCCGGCCTTGCCGCAGCCCGGCAGGGTGAGGAGCGCGACGGCGGCGGTCGCGATCACGAGCACGACGAGGATTGCCGGGAGCTTGTTCATCTCATTCTCCTTCTGCGGCGGCTGCGCTCGAGGGCGCCACCAGTGTCTCCAGCTCAGCCCACACCGCATAGCGGTCGGCCTGGCGCCGGGCGAGCCCGGTTCGCGCCTCGAGCCAGTGCTCGAAGTCCTCGACCACGGTCGAGAAGTCGCCCTGGCCGGCGAGGTAGGCGGCGCGCGCCGCATC
>Ga0316620_10000786_pt1 | contig 13064 bp, 12 predicted proteins | sample OWC_Aug_M1_C1_D5_FD_207651 | JGI IMG/M metagenome (GOLD analysis project Ga0316620, IMG submission 207651) | Wetland soil microbial communities from Old Woman Creek delta, Ohio, United States - OWC_Aug_M1_C1_D5_B | ecosystem: Environmental > Terrestrial > Soil > Wetlands | place: USA: Ohio... | reverse complement strand
TCGGCCCGATTAGGGACGACCGTCTGCGCCCCGGCGACTTCCGGGGTCTGACCGAGGACGAGGTGGCCGCGCTCAAGCTGGACAGGCCCGCGCGCTCGCACCGGCGACCGCGGCCGCCCCGCGGCGGCGGCTCGAAGCCCCGCTCGCGGGTCGCCGGCGCGCCCTCCTCGCGCGCCCCCAACGAGCGGCGAGCCGCGGCGAGGCGACTTCCAGGCGCCCCGAAGAAGACATCCTAACAATCTGAAAAATATGATTTTACGGAAAGTCGCGCAGCGAGTTTCCGTGGTACAATCGCGCGCCGGCGGAGGTCGTGCGTGAGCGATTCGGACAAGCAGCAGCCGCTCGAGACCCTGATGGCGAATCGGCGGTCGAAGCTCGATCGGCTGCGCGAGCTCGGCATCGACCCTTACCCGCCGCGATTCCGAGTGCACGCGTCGATCGGCGAGGTCCGCGAGCGATTCGGCTCGCAGTCGGCCGAGGAGCTCGAGGCCGCGCCGCCGCAGGTACGACTGGCCGGCCGGGTGCGCGCGGTCCGTGGCCACGGCAAGCTATCGTTCGCGGACGTGTCGGACGGAGCGCAGCACATCCAGCTCTACCTCCGCCGCGACCGTCTCGACGAAGGCTCGTGGACGGTCCTGGAGCAGGTCGATCTCGGCGACTTCGTGGGCGTCGAGGGCAAGGTCTTCCGGACCCGCGCCGGCGAACTGAGCGTGGCCGTCGAGTCGCTGACGATGCTCGCCAAGTCCCTGCGGCCGCTGCCCGACAGCTATCACGGGTTGACCGACCTCGAGGCGCGAGCCCGGCGGCGCTACCTCGACCTGCTCGCGAACCCCGAGTCCCGCCGGGTGTTCGAGGTCCGGTCGGCGGTGATCGGCGGCGTCCGGCGATTTCTGGACGCGCATGGCTTCCTCGAGGTCGAGACGCCGATGATGCAGCCGATCCCGGGGGGCGCCACGGCGAGGCCGTTCGTCACCCATCACAACACGCTCGGCCTCGACCTCTACCTGAGGATCGCCCCCGAGCTGTACCTGAAGCGGCTGCTGGTCGGCGGCTTCGAGCGGGTCTACGAGATCAACCGGAACTTCCGCAACGAGGGCATCTCGACCCGCCACAACCCTGAGTTCACGATGCTCGAGTTCTACTGGGCGTACGCCGACTACGAGCTCCTGATGGACTTCACCGAGGAGCTGGTCACCGCCCTCGCCATGGAGGTGACGGGGGGAGTCGAGCTGGAGTGGGGTGGGCGCCGCATCGATCTCGCCCGGCCGTGGCGGCGGCTGACCCTCCGCGAGGCCGTGCTCGCCTACTCGGACCTGACGGCGGACGACCTCGCAGGCCGCGCCAGCATGGAGGCCGCGGCCCGCCGTCTCGGCGTGGAGCGGATCGAGGAGCGGTCGGACGGCCAGCTGCTGGCCGAGCTCTACGAGGTGACAGCCGAGCCGAAGATGATCGATCCCACCTTCATCACCGACTTCCCGCGCGACATCTCGCCCTTCGCCAAGTCGCGGCCGGACGCCGCGAGCACGGTCGAGCGGTTCGAGCTGTTCATCGGCGGAATGGAGATGGCGAACGCCTTCACCGAGCTCAACGACCCCGATGAGCAGCGCCGCCGGCTGGAGGAGCAGGCTGCGGTCGGCGGGGGCATGGTCGACGACGACTACGTCTTGGCGCTCGAGCACGGGCTGCCCCCGACCGGGGGCGAGGGCATCGGCATCGACCGCCTGGTGATGCTGTTCGCCGACCAGTCGTCGATCCGGGACGTCATCCTCTTCCCGCTGTTCCGCCCGCGGGAGTAGGGGGCACCCTGGATGAGCTCCGGACACCGGGACCGCCCGCAGGGAGAGCCGGGTTGCGGATCGCGGCCGCCAGGCTGCCCCATCGGTCCGGGGTGCAGGGCGCGGACGTGAGCGCCGAGCTCCACATCGCGCGCCGGTACCTGATCGGGATTGGGCGGCGGACCCACGTCGCCACCGTGACGCTGATCTCGCTCGTCGGGCTCGCGCTGGGCGTGCTCGCGCTGGTGGTCACGCTGGCGCTCCTCGAGGGGTTCCAGTCGGGCATCCGCAACGAGCTCGTGGCGCGCGCCGCCCACGTGCGGATCTCTCCCGCGGAGGGCCGGCGGCTGGAGCAGCCGGACCGGTTGGCCTCGGTCTTGCAATCAACGCTGCCGAATGTGGCACTGGTGCGCGTTGTCCAGGGCACCGGCCTCGTCTCGTCCGCCGCAGATGCCGTTCCGGCATCCGTGGTTGGCCGGTCTGACGCGGTCGTGGCCGGGGTTGACCAGCTGCTCGCGGCCAAGATCGGCGTCGGAGTTGGCGACGAGGTGGAGGTGATCTCGCCGCGCCACCGCCTGACCCCGATGGGCCTGTTGCCGGTCCGGCTGCGGCTGAAGGTGTCGCAGATCCAGCCCACGGCGCCGGCCAGCGAGTCCGGAACGATCCGGCTGCCGCTCGAGTCAGCACAGCGTCTGCTGTGGGGAGAGCCGGCGGTGGAGGCGCTCGAGCTACGGGATCCCGACGACCCCTGGCGCCTGGCGGGCCGCGTGCGACGAGCCCTCGGCGACGATGCCGCCGGCCTGAGGGTCGAGGGCCTGGAGGAGCTTCACCGCCCGCTGCTCCTGGCGCTCGCCCTGGAGAGGGTGATGATCTTCGTCGCGGTCGGCCTGATGCTGGTGGTCGCCGCGCTCAACCTGCTGAGCAACGTGGCCATGGTGGCTGCCGAGAAGCGCACCGACCTCGCCGTGCTGTCGGGCCTCGGGCTGCCACCGTCGTCGCTGCGCCGGTTGTTCGTGCTGATCGGTCTCGGCATCGGGTCGAGCGGCGCCGTTCTCGGGGCGGCGCTCGGCGTCGCGGTCGCGATGATTCTCGACACCACCGGGGCCCTGCCTCTGCCGCGCGGCGTGTTCCTGGCATCGTCGGTCCCGTTCAGGGTGGATCCCCGCATGGTGGCGCTGGTGGTCGCGCTGGCGCTGGTCCTGTCGGCTGCGGTGTCGTGGCTCCCGTCGCGGATGGTCGCGCGGCGCGAGCCGGCGGAGGGGCTCCGCTATGAGTGACCGGTCCATGGTGCGGCTGCGGGGCGTCAGCAAGGGCTACGGTGCCGAAGCGACGCGGGTGGAGGTCCTGCGTGAGCTCGATCTCGACGTCGACCGCGGAGAGCTGCTGGCCGTGATCGGACCCTCGGGGGTGGGCAAGAGCACGCTGCTCCACCTGATCGGCCTGCTCGATCGGCCCGAAGGGGGCAGCCTGGAGCTTGACGGCGACCCGGTGGGCGATCTCGACGGGGAGGCCCGTGCGGGCATCAGGAACCGGATCATCGGCTTCGTCTTCCAGCACCACCACCTGCTCGACGAGCTCGACGCCCGCGACAACGTGGCGCTGCCGCTGCGGATTGGCGGGTGGCCCGCGCGGCGAGCGCGCGCCCGCGCCGACGAGCTGCTCGAGTCGGTAGCCCTGACCGACCGCGCGAGCCACTTCCCCGATCAACTCTCCGGAGGCGAGCAGCAACGGGTCGCGGTGGCCCGTGCGCTGGCCGCATCACCCCGGCTGCTGCTGGCCGACGAGCCCACCGGAAACCTCGACCACGCCAACGCCGAGCTCCTGTTCGCGCTCATCCGCGAGCTTCATTTGATGGTCGGTCTGACTTCAATTATAGTGACCCACAACGAGGCGATGGCACGCAGGTGCGATCGTATCTTCCGGCTCGCGCCCCAGGGCGAGCGATCCGGCTATGTTCGAACGATTTAACGAGCACGTCCGGCGAAGTCTGTTCTTCGCCCGTTACGAGGCGAGTCGCTCCTCGAGCCGCGCCATCGGGACGGAGCATCTCCTGCTCGGAATGTTGCGCGAGGCGGACCCGGTGTTGACCGGCCTCCTCCAGCGCCCCGGCGGCAACGTCAAGGACCTCCGGGAGGAGCTGCTCGGCGACCGGCTGGCGCTCGATCGTGTCAGCACCTCGCCCGACCTGCCGTTGGCCGAGGACACCAAGAAGGCCCTCGCGTTTGCCGTTCACGAGGCGGAGAGCATGGGCCATGGGTCGGTCGGCACTGAGCACCTGCTGCTGGGTCTGCTGCGGATCGAGACCTCCACCGCTGCCAGGTACCTCAGCGCGCACGGGTTCGACCTCTTCCAGCTTCGCGAGGAGATCGCCCAGCAGGGCCGCGAGGTCGAGGCCGAGGGCTCCGTCCAGGCGACGCCCAACATCAGCGAGTACGCACGCGACCTCACCGCGCTGGCGGCGGAGGGCGGCTTCGACCCCCTGATCGGACGCGACGGCGAGGTCGAGCGAGTGATCCAGATCCTCTGCCGGCGCACCAAGAACAACCCGCTGCTGCTCGGTGACGCCGGCGTCGGCAAGACCGCGATCGTGGAGGGTCTCGCGACCCGCATCGTCGAGGGCAACGTGCCGTCGCTGCTGGCGAACCGGCGAATCCTCGCGCTCGACCTGTCGCTGCTGGTGGCAGGAACAAAGTACCGCGGGCAGTTTGAGGAACGGCTGAAGGGCCTACTCAAGGAGCTGCAGGAGCGTCGCGAGATCATCATCTTCATCGACGAGATCCACTCCCTGATCGGGACCGGCTCCGCCGAGGGGTCGCTCGACGCGGCGAACATCCTCAAGCCGGCGCTGTCGCGGGGCGAGATCACCTGCATCGGCTCGACCACGGTCCGCGAGTACCGGAAATACGTTGAGAAGGACCGGGCGCTGTCGCGCCGATTCCAGGCGATCAACGTCCTCCAGCCCACCGAGGAGGAGACGGTCGCCATCCTGCGGGGGATCCAGTCACGGTACGAGGAGTTCCACGGCGTCCGCTACTCCGAGGAAGCGATCCGGACCGCGGTCGGCCACGCCGGCCGGTACATCACCGACCGCTCGTTCCCGGACAAGGCGATCGACGTCGTCGACGAGGCTGGTGCCAGGGTCAAGCTGAGGCGGGTGTCGTCGACATCGGCGCTGCGCCAAGTCCAGGCAGACATCCGGCGGGTCGTCGGCGAGATGAAGGATTCCATCTCCCGCAAGGACTTCGAGGCTGCGGTGGAGCTCCGCGAGGAGGAGCTGCGGCTCCGCGAGGAGCTCGCGATGCTCGAGGCGACCCACGTCACGGAGCCGACTGGAGTGGTGGTGGTCGAGCGCTCGGACATCGAGGAGGTGGTCTCGTCGTGGACCGGCGTGCCGGTCACCGCCCTTGAGGAGGACGAGGCCGACCGGCTGCGCCGCATGGAGGAGATCCTGCGCCAGCGGGTGGTCGGTCAGGACGACGCGATCAGTGCGCTGGCGCGGGCGATCCGGCGCAGCCGGCTCGGCGTCACGAGCCCGTTCCGGCCGATCGGTTCGTTCATTTTCCTGGGACCGTCCGGCGTCGGCAAGACCGAAGTCGCCCGGCAGCTCGCGCAGTACCTGTTTCAGGATCATCGGCGATTGGTGCGCTTCGACATGTCCGAGTACATGGAGAAGCACACCGTCTCGCGGCTGATCGGCTCGCCGCCGGGATACGTCGGTTTCGAGGAGGGGGGCCAGCTGTCCGAGCAGGTGCGTCGCCAGCCCTACTCGGTGATCCTGCTCGACGAGATCGAGAAGGCTCACCCGGACATCTACAACCTGCTGCTGCAGGTGCTCGAGGATGGCCGGCTCACCGACAACTACGGCAACGTCGTGGACTTCACCAACACCCTGATCATCATGACCTCGAACCTCGGCAGCCGGGACCTCGCGGACTCCGACCGGGTCGGTTTCGCGAGCGAGCGGCAGAGCCTCGAGTCGGCCCGGGTGCGCGAGGTGGTCGACCGCCAGCTGCGGCGGCACTTCCCGCCCGAGTTCATCAACCGCCTCGACGACGTGATCGTGTTCGACCCACTCGCGGAGGCGAGCCTGCTGAGAGTCGCCGAGATCCTGCTCGACGAGACCGCCGACAATCTCACCCGACAGCGGGTCACGATCACCTATGACAGGGAGGTGCCGTCGTGGCTGCTCGCGCAGTGCGGCGCGGATCCGCAGGCGGGGGCACGCCCCCTGCGACGCCTGGTCAAACGGTGGGTCGAGGACGCCGTCGCCGACTACCTGATCCTGAACCGCAAGGGTGACGAAGTTGTTCTGAACATGCGCTTGCGCGACGGCCAACCCGTGGTCGAGGCAGTCGACGCGGTGCAGCACGGCGAGGACCGACGGTGAGGGTCCGTCTGCTGGCACTCCTGCTCGGGCTGGCGCTGGTCGGATCCCCGGCGCTGGCGAGGCAGGGAGGTGCGGCCGACGAGGCCTCCGAGGTCCTCATCGCCGACGTCGTAGTCGAGGGCGGCCTCACGGTGACGGCCGACACGGTGTCGTACTACCTCGGGCTCGCACCCGGTGACGCGATCGACCCCAAGCTCGTCGCGGAGGGCTTCCATCGCCTGTGGGACTCCGGGCTCTTCGAGGACGTCCGCATCGAGGTGGAGCCGACCGAGGACGGCGAGGTCGTCCTCTACGTGGTGATCATCGAGCGGCCGTTCGTGACCAACGTCGTCTTCGAGGGGAACAAGAAGCTCAAGGAGTCTGACCTCAAGGACCGGCTCGACGAGCGTGGCATCGAGGTCCCGCGCAACGTGCCGCTGCGGATGTCCGAGCTCGAGCGAATCGAGAGCGCCATCAAGGAGCTCTATGACGAGGACGGCTACCGATCGGCGCAGGTGGCGTTCCGGGTCGACGAAGTGGCGGCCAACAAGCGCCAGGTGACTTACACCATCGAGGAGGGCGGCAAGGTCAAGATCTCCGAGCTCGACTTCGTCGGCAACGAGATCTTCTCGGACTCCAAGCTGCAGGGAGCCCTGAAGAAGACCAAGGAGACCGGGCCGCTCCAGATGTTCGGCAGCAAGACCGTGTACTCCGAGGCGTCCTGGGAAGAAGACCGCGACAACCTCCGCAAGTTCTACCTCGACCGCGGGTACATCGACGTCAAGGTCGGCGAGCCGCAGATCGAGATGGTCGCCGGCAATCCCGACGCCGACACCCTCAAGAAGAAGGACTTCAAGCTGGTCGTCAAGGTCCCGGTCGAGGAGGGCGAGCCCTACGCCATGGGCTCGCTCACCGTCGAGGGCACGAAGGCCTACGCCGGCGACCGGCTCACCTCCTTCTTCGAGGTGCAGCCGGGCCAGACCTACAGCAACAAGGCGGTCGAAGACGGCATGGAGAAGGTGCGGGACCTCTACCAGAACACGGGCTACTTCTACGCCTACACCAACCAGGTGTGGAAGCCGCGCGAGGGCGAGGACAACGTGGTGGACGTGGTGGTGGACGTGTTCGAGGGGGACCGCTTCACGCTCGGCCGCCTCGAGTTCTCCGGCAACACCAACACCCGCGACAAGGTGCTGCGGCGCGAGTTCCGGATCCCGGAGGGCGCCTACATGAGCACCGGTGTGTTCCGGTCTTCGGTCTTCAAGGTCAACGCCCTGGGTTACTTCAAGCTCGACGAGGAGCCGGTCGAGTTCGACATCGACGACGAGCAGAAACGGATCAACGTCGTCGTCAAGGGGCAGGAAGTGGGACGGAACGACGTCCAGTTTGGCGCCGGGTATTCGGAGCTCGACGGCTTCTTCGTGCAGGCCCAGTTCAACACCCGCAACTTCCTCGGCCGGGGCAACTCGCTCGGCGTGTCGCTGCAGACGGGCCGCTACTCGGACTACTACACGCTGTCCTACACCGAGCCGTACTTCCTCGACCGCCGGATTCTCCTCGGGGGGTCGATCTTCAGCACCAGCCTCGACGCGACCGGCTTCTATCGGGAGACGACCGGCGCCAGCCTGAGCACCGGGCTCGGCGTCGGCACCTTCTCGTCGGTGAGCGGCCTCTTCGCGTGGGAGGACGTCTACTCCGAGTACCCCGTCCAGCGCGGCGGTCTGGTGGGCGACCCGACGGGCGGGCACGGCCGGCCGATCGACTTCCCCCCGATCGAGCCCACGCCCCGAGAGGTCGCCGTCGAGGTCTTCGAGGGCCAGACCTCGTCGTTCACGCCGGGTTACATGTTCGACAGCCGGGACGATCCCTTCGACCCCAACAAGGGGAAGCGGATGAGCGCCCGGCTCCGGCTCGCGGGCGGGCCGCTGGGCGGCGACTTCAGTTACGTCCGCCCGGAGCTCAGCTGGCTCCAGTTCACCTCACTGAACAAGAAGTGGGTCCTCGCCTACCGCGCCGAGGTCGGGCAGTTCTTTCCCTACAAGGACACCGACGTTCCGCTCTACGAGCGCTACCGTCTCGGCGGAGACCGGACGATCCGCGGCTTCGAGTACTACACGGTCCTGCCGCGGACCGAAACGGGGCGCTACTTCTTGACCGAAGGCGGGTCGCGGATGGGTGGCGACCGCTACTGGTTGGCCAATGTTGAGCTACAGTTCCGGGTTGGAGGGCCGGTGAAGGTAGTGGCGTTCTTCGACGCAGGCAACACCTACCACGAGGACCAGGGCTGGGACCTCGGCCTGTGGCGGCGATCGACCGGCCTCGAAATGAGGGTCTTCCTGCCGATCTTCCAGGCCCCGATCCGGTTCATCTACGGCATCAACCTCGATCCCTTCCCGGACGAGGATTCGACCGACTTCTCGTTCTCGATCGGGACCACGTTCTGACGCCCGATCGGACGACGAATCAGGAGGTTCAGGGCATGAAACGATTGATGATGTGTGGTGCTTGGCTGGTGGCGCTGATCGGGCTGGCGATCCCGGCAGCGGCGCAGACCACGGTGGCGGTGATCGACGTGCAGCGCGTCGTCACCGACTCCGATCCCGGCAAGGAGTCTCTCCAGCGGCTGCGCACGCTGCAGGACGAGAAGATCGAGGAGGGCCGAAACCTCCAGACCGAGCTGGAAGCGCTGCGCGACCAGCTCAACAAGCAGCGGTTCACGCTCTCCGAGCAGAAGCTCGCGGAGATGACCGGTCAGGTCGAGGACAAGACGATCGCGCTGCAGCGCTTCGAGGACGACGCGAAGCGGTCCCTCGAGGAGGCACGGCGCACCGCGCTCGGCCGGCTCGAGGAGCGGATCATGCCGATCATCAACGAGATCGGTAAGGAACGCGGCCTGACCCTCATCTTCAACAAGTTCCAGTCTGGGTTGGTCTACGCCGACGAGGCGATCGACATCACCGACGACGTGATCCGGCGCTTCAACACCGCCGAGTGATGCGACTTCAGGAGCTTGCCGACCGGCTCGGCGCGACCCTGGTCGGGGACGGGGAGAGGACCGTCGTCGCCGTGCGGCCCCTCGATGCGGCCGGTCCCGGCGACCTGTCGTTCCTGCACAACCCCAAGTACTTGGCCCAGGCCAGGGCGTCGCGGGCAGGAGCGATCCTTCTCCGCGACGCGGAGGCGCTTCCGGGCCGTGTCGTGCTGGTCTGTGGCGAGCCGTACCTGGCGCTGGCCCGGGCGATCGAGCTGCTGCACCCCCCGGAGGCCGCCGAGCCCGGGATCCACCCCTCTGCGGTCGTGGCCGACGACGTCGTCGTCGGGGCGGGGGTGTCGGTCGGGCCCTGCGCGGTGGTGGGCGTCGGCTGCCGGATCGGCGACCGGTCGGTGATCGGCGCCGGCTGCGTGCTCGGTCGCAGGGTGGAGGTGGGCGAGGGCTGCCTGCTCCACCCGCGGGTGGTGGTCGAGGACGACTGCCGGGTCGGGGACCGCTGCATCCTGCACGCCGGAGTGGTGATTGGCTCCGACGGCTACGGTTTCGCGACCGTCGCCGGGGTGCACCACAAGGTCCCGCAGGTGGGCATCGTCGTGATCGAGGACGACGTCGAGCTCGGCGCGAACGTCTGCGTCGATCGGGCGACGCTCGGTGAGACGCGCGTCGGTCGGGGCACCAAGGTGGACAACCTGGTTCAGATCGCGCACAACGTCCAGGTCGGCGAGGGCTGCCTGCTGGTGGCGCAGGTCGGGATCTCGGGCTCTACGACGATCGGGGACCACACCGTGCTCGCAGGACAGGTGGGCGCAGCTGGCCACCTGCACATCGGCAGCCGGGTCGTCGTCGGCGCGAAGAGCGCGGTGATCAAGGACGTACCCGACGGCGCGTTCGTGACCGGTATTCCGGCGCGACCGCACCGCGAGTGGCTGCGGGTGAACGCCGGGCTGCAACGGCTCGACCAGCTCCGGGAGCGCCTGGGGCGGCTCGAGGAGGCGGTCCGGCGTCTCGAGGGCCCGGCGGAGGGCGACCGATGATGGACATCGAGAAGATTCTGGACGTGCTCCCGCATCGCTACCCGTTCCTGCTCATCGACCGCGTCCTCGAAGTGGACTCCAAGCACGTGCGGGCGATCAAGAACGTGACCGTCAACGAGCCGTTCTTTTCCGGGCACTTCCCGCAGCGGAGGGTCATGCCGGGGGTGCTGATCGTGGAGGCGATCGCGCAGGCCGGCGGCTTCATGATGCTCACCCTGGCGGGGCCGCAGGAGGGCAGGTTGATCTACTTCACCGGCATCGACAACTGCCGGTTTCGCAGGCCGGTGGTGCCCGGCGATCAGCTGGTCCTCGAGGTCGAGCTGGTGGCGAGGCGAGCGACCTTCGCCAAGATGCACGGGCGCGCGACGGTCGACGGCGAGCTGGTGTGCGAGGCGGACCTGATGTCCGCCGCGGCGGAGGCATGATGGGCAAGACGATTCACCCAACCGCGATGGTCGACTCGAAGGCCGAGGTCGCCGACGGCGTCGAGGTCGGCCCGTACGCCGTGATTGAGGCGGGTGTCGTGGTCGGCGAGGGCACGTTCGTGGGCCCATTCTGCAGGCTGGCGGGACCGACGACGATCGGTGCCCGCAACCGCTTCGAGAGCCACTGCGCGATTGGCGGAGCACCTCAGGACCTCAAGTACGACGGCGAGCCGACCCGGCTCGAGATCGGCGACGGCAACACCTTCCGCGAGTTCGTGACGTTCAACCGCGGCACGCCGGGTGGCGGCGGGGTCACCCGCGTCGGCAACGACAGCCTCTTCATGGCCTACACCCACGTTGCCCACGACTGCAACATCGGCTCCCGGACGATCTTCGACAACTGTGCCACGCTGGCCGGCCACGTCGACGTCGGCAACGACGCTACCATCGGAGCCTTTTCGGCGGTCCACCAGTTCTCTCGGATCGGCGACTACGCCTTTCTCGGCGGCTTCACCACCGCCACCAAGGACTGCCTGCCGTTCATGAGAACGGTTGGCGCCCGCCCGGCCAGGTGCTACGGCCCGAACACCGTCGGTCTCGAGCGCAAGGGGTTCTCCGAGGAACGCCGAGCCGCCCTCAAGCAGCTGTGGCGGATCCTCCACAACCCGAAGCTGACGACCACACAGGCTATCGAGCGCGTGCGTGCGGAGCTCGCCGGCCAGCAGGATGTCGACGCGGTGCTCGCCTTCATCGAGGGCTCGAAGCGCGGCGTCATCCTCGCTCGCGAGTAGCTTGCGGCCGGATCCCTCGCTGGTCAGAGGAATGCCGATGGAAGCTGCTCCAGCTGACACCGTGCTGGTCGTGGGGACCGCGGACGGGGTGCGTCTTCAGCTCCGGGTCAAGCCCGGCGGGCGGGCCGATCGCCTCCTCGGGCCCCATGACGGCGCGCTCAAGCTGGAGGTGCGGGCGGCACCAGAGCGCGGTCGCGCCAACGACGCCGTGATCCGACTGCTCGCCTCATCCCTCGGGCTCGGCCGGTCCCAGGTGGAGGTGATCACCGGCGCTTCGGGCCGGGACAAGATCGTGCGGCTTCTCGGGGCCTCGGCCACCGAGATCGCTCGCCGCCTCGAAGCCGAGGGCGTTTCCGCCCGGGTAGGATCCAGGATCTAGGGTCCGGGGAATAGAGACCCCGCCCGCCCTTGAGTCCTCAACATACCCGCATGTCTCACCGACCCCTGGAGACATCTGTCGAGTCCAGCTACGGCGTCCAGTCAGGGGGCGGTGAGAGATGCGGGCTAGAACCGGTAGGCGGCACCGATGCCCACGATTATCGGGTTGAGGTCGGTTTCGACCGTATCGAGCTCCGGTCCCGACGACTGCAGGGTGACGTCGACCGGGAGGTCGAGCCACTTGAGGTCAAAGGTCAGGATCCAGTCGTCCCCGATCCGGTGCATCAAGCCGATCTGCCCGACGTAGCTGTAGGTGAAGTCGGACTCGACACTGTCGATCGCGCTCGCCTCGTCGGACGTGTCGGACTCGAAGAAGTAGGCTCCCGCGACGCCCGCTCCCAGGTAGGGACGCCAGCTTCCGAGCAGCGGCACGATGTAGCGCAGGGTGACCGTGGTTTCGCCGATCCACACCGAGCCGACGTTGAGGCCGTCGTACTCCCCGGCGAACGCGCCGAGGTCGTGCTCGGCGGCCGTGAGCATGAGCTCGAGCCCCCAGTTGTGGCCGAGCAGGTAGGTTGTGTCGAACTCGAGGCTGATCGCGCTGTCGAATGTGAGGCGAGAGCCGGTGTCGAGCACCGGCTCGGAGCGCGCGTCGGTGTCGATGTAGACGACTCGCCCTCCGACGTGCCACTCCCCCTGCTGCTGCGCCCCGGCCACGCCGGCACCGGCGATCATCGCCACGATCGCGAAGCTCACGAGACTGCTTGTCGCACGACCAGCTTTCGGCATCAGAAGACCCTCCCCAGCCGCTCGAGCACGGTGTCCGGATCCCCGACCGTCTCGAGCAGTGCGCGCGCCTCGTCGCCGAGCGCGCGGATGACGTCGGCGGGCCCCTTCACGGGTCGACCCCCGACCAGGTACATCGGCGAGCCGTTGGGATCCAGGTAGAGGCCATCGCGCGGCTCGCTCGCGTCCAGGCCCTCATAGCCGGCCGGCGGGTGGTCCGCGCGGAGGAGCGCCCAGACCGGTGGGTCGAGGTGGACGATATCCACCTTCTCCGCTTTCTGATCGGTCTGCAAAGCCTGCCATCCCGGCGCGTCGAGGGCGCCGCGCAGCAGCCACAGTCGGCTCATGCGGGCATGATATAGGGGCCGGAGACTGAGGGCCAGGGGCTACAGGTTCGAGTTCCCGTCCGCTTCCGCACCCGCCTCCGGGAGGAGTCGCCCGGGCTAGGCGAGACCCGCGTTCTCCCTGCGCTTGCGCGCGAGGTGGCGCAGCCGGTTTGCGAGGGCGTGGGCCTCCT
>Ga0316620_10000785_pt1 | contig 13067 bp, 12 predicted proteins | sample OWC_Aug_M1_C1_D5_FD_207651 | JGI IMG/M metagenome (GOLD analysis project Ga0316620, IMG submission 207651) | Wetland soil microbial communities from Old Woman Creek delta, Ohio, United States - OWC_Aug_M1_C1_D5_B | ecosystem: Environmental > Terrestrial > Soil > Wetlands | place: USA: Ohio... | reverse complement strand
CCGCGAAGGCCTCCTCCGATCGCGAGGACCGATTCGTCTTGTGGGCGGGGAAGGACCGCGCCTAGATTCCTTGGTCGACAGGGGTGCCCGCCCCGGCGGGCTGAGATCACACCCTTTGAACCTGACCCGGTTCGGACCGGCGTAGGGAGTCACCCTCAGGCTCGAAGACGCTTCCCGCGCGCACCCCTGGCGCGTGGGGAGCGTTGTGCTTGTCGGGCCAAGGAGAGCACCGATGGGTCCCGCCGTCACTCAGATGTGCCTCGCCCGGCGCGGCGAGGTTACCCCCGCCATGACCCGCGTCGCGGCCCGCGAGGCCCTGGATCCGGAACTGGTCCGTGCCGAGGTGGCGCGGGGCCGGCTCGTCATCCCCGCCAACGTCGGCCACCTGCGCGGGCGCCTCGACCCTGTGGGGATCGGGACGATCGCGACCGTGAAGGTCAACGCCAACATCGGCAACTCCGCCGTGACCTCGAACGTGGCGGGCGAAATCGAGAAGCTCCGTTTCGCCGTGCACTTCGGGGCCGACACGGTGATGGACCTTTCGACCGGGGGCGGGATCGACGAGATCCGCGCAGCCATCATCGAGGAGAGTACGGTCCCCATCGGTACGGTCCCCATCTACCAGGTGGTCCAGCAGGCGAACGAGGCTCCGGACATGACGCCCCGGGCGTTCCTCGACAACCTCGAGCATCAGGCCCGTCAGGGCGTCGACTACTGGACCATCCACTGCGGCATCCTCATGGGACACCTGCCCCTCACGGCAGGACGCACGACCGGTATCGTGAGCCGCGGCGGGGCGCTGATGGCGGCGTGGATGCTCGCGCACCGGGAGGAGAACTTCCTCTACACGCATTTCGCCGAGATCTGCGAGATCGCCCGTCGCTACGACGTCACGCTCTCGCTCGGCGACGCCTTGAGGCCCGGCTCCCTCGCCGACGCCACGGACCAGGCCCAGCTCGCCGAGCTGCAGGTCCTCGGGGACCTCGCCCTGCGCGCGTGGGAGCACGACGTGCAGGTGATGATCGAAGGCCCCGGTCACATCCCGATGCACGAGATCGAGCGGAACGTCCGGCTCGAGCAGGAGTGGTGCCATGAAGCCCCGTTCTACACGCTGGGCCCGGTCGTGACCGACATCGCGCCGGGCTACGACCACATCACATCCGCGATCGGCGCGGCGATGATCGGCTGGCACGGGGCTTCGATGCTGTGCTACGTGACGCCGAAGGAGCACCTGGGCCTGCCCAACTGCCAGGACGTCCGCGAGGGGGTCGTCGCGTACAGGATCGCGGCGCACGCTGCGGACGTGGCCCGGGGGCGGATCGGCGCCCGGGACCGCGACGACGCCCTCAGTCGGGCCCGGTTCCGCTTCGACTGGGACGAGCAGTTCCGCCTGGCACTCGACCCGGAGCGGGCGCGGGCATACCACGACGAGACTCTCCCGGCCGAGCACTTCAGGAGCGCGGAGTTCTGCTCGATGTGCGGCCCGAAGTTCTGCTCGATGCGGCTTTCCCGGGAACTCGCGCCGAGCATCGCGGCGTCGGGAGAGCCCGGGTCACCCGGTTGTTGACGGATTGGTGACGAGTCGGCCCAGGTTGGGTGGCACGGCCGTCGGCCGGTGTATGAGCGAAGCGGGCTGCGACCCCTCCGGCCGAGGTGCTGGAGGGGTCGCGGCGCTAAGGCGCCTGCGGCGCGGGCTTTGCGGTCTGGCCATACTTGACAGTGCCGAGAGCCGCTCGCCTATTCCGCAAGCGATCGACGCGAACCAAGTTGCGTACCACAAGGAGCCCCGATGCCGTACATCGTCTGCGAGCCCTGCATCAACGTCAAGGACAAGGCCTGCGTCGAGGTCTGCCCGGTCGACTGCTTCTACGAAGACGAGAAGATGCTGTACATCAACCCGGACGAGTGCATCGACTGCGGGGCGTGCGAGCCGGAGTGCCCGGTGAGCGCCATCTTTCCGGAAGACGACGTGCCGCCGCAATGGAAGGACTTCATCTCCCTGAACAGGGAGGTCTTCTCGCGCGACAACCCGCCCGGCAAGCCGACGAAGAAGGAGCACTAACCCCGCCTCGCGGGTCCACGAGCGACGAAGCCCCGGGTGACCCCGGGGCTTCGTCGCTCGGGAATACGCGACCGCTCAGCCGCCGTACCCCCGGCCCTCCTTGGCCGCCACGTCGCGCAGCCCGTCCACGATGGTACGCATCTCGTGCTGGATGCGGTCGAGTTCGTGTGCCGCCTTGGCCCGGTCCATCTCGCCCGACGCCACCCGGACGGCGATCCGGTTCAGGTGCCGCCCCTTGTCGAGCAGGTCGTCGAGGAGCGCCCGAAGCGCGAAGTAGCGCCTCCTCTCGTCGTAGGACTGCTTCAGGCGGCGCAGGACCTCTTCGTGCGACAGCGCCAGCGCCTGCCTGAGGACGTCCTCGGCCGACTCCCCGAGGATCTCCTCCTTGTCCCAGACCTCCGTGCCGCTCCGCTCCGAGAACCAGAGCCGCCCGCGCCACCACGTCTCGTCGTCCAGGCGCACGCGGACCATCACACGCCACTGGAATCCCTCGGCGTTGAAGTAGCCGACGAACCCCTGGCGGGTGTAATCCTCCTCTCCACCCGGCCTTGAGTCAGGCTGCTGCAGCGGTCCTGACCTGCGCATCCCCTCCGGCGTGTCGCGATTCAAGCGGCATCCTCCCGCACGGCCTCGAGGAACTCGGCGCAGACCCGCGTCACCGCGGTCGGCGCCTCCAGCGGCGACAAGTGCCCCGCACCGGGGATGATCCTGAGGGCGGCCGAGGGGATGGCTCCGGCCATCTCCCGCGCCAGAGACGGAGGCGTCAGTTCGTCCTCCTGGCCCACTACCACCAAGGTCGGCAAGCCGATGGCGCCGAGCAACGGCGTGGCGTCCGGCCGGTCCCGCATCGCCAGAAGCGCGCCGACGATGCCGGCCGTCGGCGCCTGCGCCATCATCTCCCGGATCTGCTCGACGAGGTGCGGTTGCGTCTGCTGGGTGGAGCGGCCCACCAATCGCGGCAACAGCCGCTCCGCCACGGCTCGCGCACCCTCTGACTGCGCAACCGCGGCCAGGTCGTCGCGGTTCTCGCGCGCCTCGGGTCCGTCGGCGTCCGCCCGAGTATCCAGCAGGATCAGCCCGGCGATGCGGTCACGATGCCGCCGAAGCATCTCGAAGGCCACGTAGCCCCCCATCGACAGCCCGGCGACCACCGCTCGGCGTACCCCGAGGCGGTCGAGGAGCATTACGAGGTCGTCGGCGTAGGCGGCCATCTCGTAGCCCTCGCCCGGCACGTCGGACGCGCCCAGTCCTCTCAGGTCGGGGGCTATCCGTCGCCACCCCGCCAGGGCGGCTACCTGGTGAGCCCAGAGGGTCCGGTCGAGCGGGAAACCGTGAATCAACAGAAGAGCCGGCCCTTCGCCCCTCACGTCCGCCGCGAGCGACACCTCTCCGAGGTCGAACCGCCGGGCATCTCGCGGGTGCGCCGTCACTCTGGCTCCGAAGAGCCCGGCCACGGCTTCGGGGACTGGAACCGGCCTACCCTCCCCGTCGATCATCACGAACACCAACCGCACCTCGGCGAGGAGGACCCCGTCCGAGGCGCGCACGGCGCGCTGGATCACGGTGACTGACGTGCGTCCCACGTCTTCGGACCGGAGATCGATCGCCAGCACGTCGCCGGGAAACGCCGCCGCATGGAACTCCACCGTCGCCCTTCGGACCGCCGGCCAGACCCCGTGCCGGGTGAAGAGGTCCGCGCCGGGGCCGCGTGCGAGCGCCTCCCATCGGCCGCGCTCGAACAGGAGGAGCCAGGCGGCTTCGTTGAGGTGCCCGTAGGCATCGCACTCGTACGGGTAGACGGTGACTTCGATGGGCGGCAGTCGGGTCACAGTCGTGCGGCCAAGGTCACTGATGGCGTGTGTGCAGGGCGCATCGGATGAATACTATCCCATCCTCAGGTCTCACGCATCCCTGTCAGCCGGCAACGTGCGCGGGAGTGAATCATCCCTATGTTGTGGCACATTGGTGTTGGGTTAGTGTCGCGACGCAATGGCGACGGTTACTCTGTGGTGTGTGGCGTGAGATGGATCGCAGTTGCGGACTCTCCGACGATGGGCCAAGCTTGTAGTCTCTATGTCCGCCGCCATCCCGCGCCACGCCCCGCACCGCTATGTCAAGACGCCCGCAGAGCTTGCTGCCCTGCTGCGGCGCGTCACGCGGGAGTCGGAGCTGGCCGTGGATACGGAGGCGGCGAGCTTCCACCGGTTCGTCGACCGGGTCTACCTGGTCCAGCTGTCGACGCGACGCGAGACAGCGGTCATCGACCCGTTGACCGTTGGCGACCTCGGTGCCCTGGGACCGGTGCTGGCCGATGCCGCAGTGGAAGTGGTGTTCCACGACGCTGACTATGATCTCCGGATCCTGGACCGCGATTGTGGGTTCCGGGCCCGGCGTCTGTTCGACACCCGGGTGGCCGCCCAGCTCCTCGGCGAGCCGGCAATCGGCCTGGCGGCGCTTCTCGAGAAGCACGTGGGCGTGCATCTGGACAAGAAGTACCAGCGGGCGGACTGGTCGCGGCGCCCGCTTCCCCGGGAGATGCTCGAGTACGCGGCCCTGGACACGCAGTATCTCCTGCCGCTGCGGGATCGACTCCGGGCGGAGCTTCAGGCGCGAGGCCGACTCTCGTGGGCGGAAGAGGAGTTCCAGCGCCTGGAGGGCGTGCGCTGGGTACCCCCTGCGGCGAACGGAGACGCCGTGTTCCGCATCAAGGGGGCACGGGCCCTCTCCCGGCGTGGGCTGGCCGTCCTCCGTGGGCTGTGGCACTGGCGCGACGCAGTGGCGGCGGAACTGGACCGCGCGAGCTTCCGGGTGCTCTCGAATGAGGCTCTGGTGATCGTCGCGGGCGCCCAACCCTGCGACACCGAGGCGCTCAGGTCGTGCCGAGGAGTCTCTGAGCGCCTTGTCGAGCAACGCGGCGGCGCCATCCTCGCCGCAGTTGCGGCAGGTCTCGCAGTCCCCGAGCGCGATCTCCCGCGCTTCCCTCGGGGGGAAAGGCGGACCCCCGATCCGACCTTCGAGCGGCAGGTCGAACGCCTGAAGGCCGTGCGGAACGCCGCAGCGGCACGGCTCGGGCTCGAGCCAGGGGTGCTCTGCCCAAAGGGTACGCTCGAGGCGGTCGCCAGGGCGCACCCCAGCGCGGTCGGCTCCCTCTCCGAGGTCCCCGAGATCAGGAGGTGGCAGATCGAAGTGCTGGGACAGGACTTCTTGGCGGCCCTAGCGGCCTAGTCCAGACCGAGGTACGCCCTCACCCTCGGGTCAATGCGCTCAGGGGTCCAGTAGGGAGACCACACCAGTTCGACGTCGACCTTCGTCACCCCTTCCACCGCCTCCACCGCACGCTGCGCATCGGAGACGATTTCCGGCCCCGATGGGCACCCCGGCGACGTGAGGGTCATCTGAACGTGGACCTCGCCATCGCTCACGTCGACACCGTAGACCAGGCCGAGGTCGACGATGCTCAGGTTCAGCTCCGGGTCCTTCACCTTCCGCAGGGCAACTCGGACGACGTCCTCGCTCACCATCTCTACGCCCCCTCCGCGCCCCAGATCCCGGGGATGCGCGCGCCGCAAGACTGACACGCGCCCACCCGATCGACGCGGTGTCTCAGGATCGTGTACCCGTGCCGCTCGACGAGTAAATCGCCGCACCCCGGGCACCAGGTGTGCTCCCACCGCCCGACGCGGCCGGGGAGGTTCCCCGCGTACACGTACCTCAGCCCGGCGTCCCGCCCTGCCTCGCAGGCCTGCAAGAGGTCGTCCACGGTCGTGCTGCGTCCATCCGTCATTTGATAGTCCTGATGGAAGGCCGTCACGTGCCACGGGATGTCCGGCGAGACCGCAGCCACCGCATCGGCGGTCCGCCGGACGGCATCGCCGAGGTCGTTGAACCCTGGCACCAGCAGCGTGACAACCTCCACCCAGAAGCCCTTCTCACGCGCCATCCGGATCGACCCCAGTACGCCGCGCAGGGTGCCGCCGAGGGCACGGTACGGCCGCTCGTCGATGGCCTTCAGGTCGATCTTGATGGCGTCTGTCCACGGGCGGAGGTGGTCGAGGACCTCCGCGGTCGCGTTGCCGTTGGACACCATCGCCGTGCGAAGGCCGCGGGACCGGGCAAGGCGGAAGATCTCGGATGCCCACTCCACGGATATCAGGGGCTCATTGTACGACGACACGATGGTCGCCGCGCCTCTCCGCCCCGCGAGGTCCACGACCGCTTCGGCGGTGATCGGCGTCGGCACGGCGCCGGCGCCGCTGTCGCGCAGCGCCTGCGACGTGAGCCAGTTCTGGCAGTACCCGCAGTGAAAACTGCACCCGAGCATCCCGAAAGTGAGGGCGTCGCTCCCCGGAAGCACGTGGAAGAACGGCTTCTTCTCGATGGGATCGGCCTGGAGGGCGACGACGTAGCCGAACGGCACCTTGAGCACGCCGGCTTCGTTGAAGCGGACCCTGCAGATGCCCCGGCGGCCTTCGCGGATGAGACAGCGGTGTCCGCACGCCAGGCACACCACGTCACCCGGGTCCGCCGCGCGCCACAGCGATCCCGGCACGGCGAGCGCGTCGAGCGTCTCCTGGAGCGTCCCGCCGGCCGCCTTGGCCCCCGAGACCAGGGGAGTGATCCTGCGTCCGTTCCCTACCCCCATGCGCCCTAAGTTCACCGCCCGCTTGCCGCCGCGCCAGCCGGCGACGTAGGATGACTCCGTGAACATCTCCGTACTGCCCATCCTGGCGCTCGCTGGCTTCGCCGTCTCGTGCGCCCGCCCCCACTCGGCGTCGTCTCCGCACCCCGCCCCGCTGGCGACGATCGACTCCTTCGCGCTCCGGGCGCACACCTTCGTGCTCGCGCACGACCTCCTCGAAGGGAGGGCCACCGGGCGTCGGGGTGCGGACCTCGCGGCGCTCTACATCGCCACCGAGACCGAGCGGCTCGGGCTACTCGGTGCGGGCCCGGGAGGCAGCTACTTCCAGCAGGTCCCGGTCGTCGAGGCGACGATAGCCCCGGCGCTGACGCACCTGGTGGTTGCGGGCGACTCAGGTGCCCGGGAGTTCGAGTACGGGCCGGGGTTCATACCGAACGTCGGCACCGCGCGGACGCTGGTGGCCTTCAGCGGAGAACCGGTGTACGTGGGCTCTGCGCGGGAGGTGCTCGCCGCGCCCGGTCGCCTCCCAGACCTAGCGGGCTGCGTCGCCGTGCTGGCGGGGTTCTTCGGCGCGGAGGCGGCTGCCGCGGACACCCTGCGCGCCCGCGGGTCCACCGGCGTCATCCACCTCGTCGGAGACCCCGAGCGCTACCAGCTCCTTGTTCGCACTAGGGGCCCGTCGAGGATGTTCCTGGCGGAGGAGGCGGGCGCGGTATCGTCGTTCGTACCGGAGATACCGGCGGTCATCGCAGGACCTTCGCTCGAGCGCACTCTCCTGGCAGGGCTCCCTGGTGCCGGGGCCGCAGCGGCCCGGCTCGACCACCCGGTCGTGCTCGCCGGCAGGCGTATCGAGGTGCGCATCGGCGTGACGACCGACCGGCCCCCAGCACAGAACGTGGCGGCCGTCCTCCCCGGGGCAGACGCGGCCCTGGCTGATGAGGTCGTGGTGTACACGGCCCATCTGGATCACTTGGGCATCTCCGTACCGGACGCCGCCGGCGACTCGATCTACAACGGGTTCGCCGACGACGCGTCCGGAGTGGCGATGCTCCTTGCGATCGCGAAGGCGATGCGGGAGGGCCCGCGCCCTGCTCGGTCAGTCCTGTTCCTGTTCCTGACCGGCGAGGAGCGGGGGTTGCTGGGGTCCGACTTCTACGCGGCCCATCCGCTGGTCCCTGTCGGCCGGATGGTGGCGGGAATCAACCTAGACGCCGGTGCGCCCCCGGCGCCGAACGTCCACTGGCGCGTGGCCGGAGGAGCCCTCTCTACCCTCGGGTCGCAGGCTGTGGCCGTCGCCGCCCGCGCGGGATGGGAGGCACAGACGACACCGGCGAGCCCGAACTCGGACTACTACCCGCTACTGCGGATCGGCGTCCCGGCCGTGTTCCTCGTTCCAGGGCCCGGCGCGTTCGAGGGCTTGACCGCCGAGGAGTCCGACGCCATGCGGCGGCGTTGGGACCACTACCACCAGCCGGCGGACCACTGGCACGCGGAGTTCCCGTGGGCGGGACTTGTCCGGTACGCGGAGTACGCGTACCGCCTCGGCATGGACGTCGCTTCCGGTCCCCGGCCCCGCATGGCCGCTCGGCCCTGACGGTGGACTACTCCTTGAGGCTACCAGTCGGGAGGTCGTAGAGGAGCGCGGCCGTACGCCTGTCCCGCACGGAGAGTTCGACCGTGTCCGTGGTCGGGTAGAGGGCATCGGCTGGGTTCGGCGAGTGGCCGAGGCCCAGCGCGTGGCCAAGCTCGTGAAGCGCCAGCGCGCTCCGCTGGTGCGGGACGAGCACCGGCCCGTCAGGGAAGCGCGCGGCCAGGAGGACTGTCGCCCGCACGATCTCCCCACGCCGGTTCCACGTCACGTCGGCCCGCCCCATTCCATCCTGCTGCAGTGTGTCCACCCATCGCACGACTATGTCTGCGGCCGCCGAGTCCGCGCCCGACTCGAGCCGTACCGGAAGCCCGACCTCGTTCCAGCGCGCGAGGGCCCAGTTCACGGCCGTGATCTGCTCTCCGCCGGCAAGGGACCCGGTCGTGGGCACCACGGCGACGCGCAGCACGCGGCCACCTTGCGTCGCCCAGCGATGCAGGGCCGAGTCGTTCGACGAGAGCGTCTCGGGGAGGTACGTCTCGGCCGAATCACGGCGGATCCGCGCGAGCGCTGCCGCCCGGGAGTCCGGTCCGCCCGAGACCGGCTCCGAGGCCGGACGGCCAGAAGAGGGCCCGCCGACGTCCATCGCCTCCCTGGTCCGATTCTCCCCCTCCGCGCCGGGCCGTCGCGCCGCGCGGTGGCGCTCCACCTGCCCGGCGACCACGAAGAGGACGAGGGCTCCCGCCGCCAGGAGCGGCACGAACCGAAGGCGGGTAGGCGAGGCCATCCCGCGCCAATGTGGGACCTTCCGATCTCCCCGGCAACCGCCATCAGATTGCGAAACGGCTCCCGACGGGCGATGTTGCGCCGTTCCGTCGCGCCCGGCGACCCGCGCACTGCTGCCCGAGGGCTCGAGCTAGCGTGCTGATCCCGCTCCCCGCCCGCCTAATCGTCCGCTTCCGCTGGCCCATCGTCATCACCTGGGTGGTCCTTGGCGCGGCGCTCACCCCCGTGGCGCGGGAGATACACACGCGCCTGATGGTGGGAGGCAAGGACCTCCCGGGGGCGGAATCCAGTGAGGCGGAGGCGATCGTCCGCCGCGATTTCGTCCAGTCGTTCTCGTCTTTCGCGCTCACCGTGGTGCGGCATCCGACTCTGACGGTGGACAGTGCGCGGTACGGCGCCTTCGTGGACTCGCTCACGCGGGCGATGGAGCGGCTCCCGTTCGTCCAGAAGACGGTGACCTGGCGGTCGACCGGCGACCCGAACATCGTGAGCCACGACCGCCGTATCACCTTCGTGCTGGCCAGCCTGAGGGAGAACCGTGATGGCGCGACGTCGCACATCCCGTTCCTCCGGGAGGCGATCGCCGCCGAGCAGTCGCGCGTCGGCCCTGACTTCGAGAGCCACGTCACCGGCAGCCCGGCCTTCGACTACGACACGCGCACCGTGGCCGCGCAGGACTCCGACCGCCTGGAACAGCGCCTGCTGCCGTTGACGTGGCTACTCCTCGTCCTCGCTTTCGGGGCGCTGGTAGCCGCCTTCATCCCCGTGGCGGTTGGCTTCCTCGCCATCTTCGTGGCGATGGGAATCGAGTCGATGCTCGCCGGCCTCATTCCGATGTCCATCTTCGTGCTGAACATCACGACGATGGTCGGCCTCGGTGTCGGCATCGACTACTCCCTGTTGGTCGTGACGCGCTTTCGCGAGGAACTCGAGGGAGGGGCCGACCGCTTCACCGCGGCCGAGCGGACGATTCGCACTGCGGCGCAAGCGGTGCTGACGTCCGGCGCCACGGTGATGGTCGGTGTCGCGGCGTTGATGATCGTCCCGATCGTGGAAACACGCTCCGTGGGCCTGGGCGGCCTGGTGGTGGTCTTCACCGCGGTCCTGCTTTCCGTCACCTTCCTGCCGGCCGTCCTCGCGATACTGGGCCACAACGTGGACCGGCCCAAGGTCCTGTCGTCGTGGCTGGCCCGCTTCCGCCTGGAAGGCACGTGGACCCGGTATGCGGAGAGCATCGCCCGGAACCCGGTACGGGCCCTCGCGATCTCCGGGACGATCATTCTCGTCCTCTCCGCCCCCGCGCTCTGGCTGCGCATCGGCATGCCGGCGGCCAACTGGTTCCCCAAGGACACCGAGTCGGCACGCGGGCTCACGGTGCTGCAGGAGATGGGACAGTCCGGGGCGTTCGAGCCGGTGCGGGTCGTCGTGCAGTTGCCCTCCGGTACTCCGGTGCTGGACCTGGACCGCCTTCGGGGCCTGAAGCTCCTTGGCGACTCGCTGCGTGCGAACCCGCGTGTACAGGTGGTCCGCGGCCTGGTGGATCTGCGGCCCGGGATTCCGCTTTGGCAGTACGTCCAGTTGTACGCCGACACGGCCCTGGCGCGTTCACGTCTGCCGGACATCTTCAACTCCTACCTGAGCAGGGACGGGTCCACCACCGTCCTCGACGTCTTCCTTCAGGACTCCGTGACCCTCGACGGCGCGCTCGAGGCGGTGCGCGACGTGCGGCGTATCGAGGCGCGCGCGATCCCGACACTGGAGACCGCTCAGGTGCTCGTGGGCGGATTCGCTCCTTCGGCTCTCGACTTCAGGGACCGGCTCCTCGGGGCGTTCCCGGTGATCGTCCTTCTGGTGCTGGGCGTGACGGCGGTGATGCTGGCGTGGGTGTTCCGTTCCCTCCTGGTGCCGCTGAAGGCGGTGGTGATGAACACCCTCTCCGTAGCGGCCGCATTCGGGCTCACGGTGGTGGTGTTCCAGTGGGGGATCGGCGCTTCGCTCATCGGCCTCGATGGCCCGACACGGTCGATCTTCGTGATGGGACCGATCCTCGTCTTCGCCATCGTATTCGGTCTGTCCATGGACTACGAGGTGTTCCTCCTCTCGCGTATCAAGGAGGAATTCGATCTCTCCCACGACAACGACGCCGCGACGATCGCCGGCCTGTCCGCGACCGGCCGGACCATCACCAGCGCGGCGGGGATCATGATCCTCGTCTTCGGGGCGTTCGCTTTCGCGCGCGTGATGGCCGTACAGATGATCGGCTTCGGGCTCGCCGTCGCCGTGCTCCTAGACGCCACGTTGATCCGGATGGTGCAGGTGCCGGCGGTGATGCACCTGGCGGGTCGCTTCAACTGGTGGCCTGGATACCGGCGCCGGGGGGCGCCGGGAGACTACCGCCGCGCGAGCGACGGCTCGCGCAGGCCCACGTCCTGAAGACCCCCGCTAGCGCCGGGCGCGCCTAGAAGGGATCGGGGGGAGGGTCCGGTCGGGACCAGTCCAGTGGGACCGCCACCTGCCGAGGCGGTCCGCCGACAGGACCTCGAACCGCCATTCGGTCCCAGTCAGCCAGCCGAGCAGGAGTTCGACGGCGTCATCGCTGTTGAGGTCGAGCGCCGTCACCATCCGGAGTTCCGGCACGGGGCCAGTCGCCACCCGCTCGACGCGCCCGACCGGGCTCCGCACCAGCGTGTCGCCAGCCGTCCCTACGATCAGGCCAGCGTAGGTCCGCGCAGGCCCCTGATTGAGCGGGGCGGCTGCCACGATCGTCCGCCGCCCCCTGCCGTGGTCATCGACGGCGAAGACTGCGGGGGTCCCCAGTTGGTCCTCGCGCGCCCGTGCGCGCGTGGCGGCCGTGGTACGGAACAGTGTGTATGCGGCCCGCGTCGCGGCGCCGACTTCATCCTCCGTCGGCTCGGTGGCTTCCGCCAGCACGTTCGGCGGCGGACTCACGGCGACAACGCGACCGGTCTCCCGGTCGAGGGTCCCGATGACGGAGATCTCCACGAAGGGCGGGCACCACGACGGGGGGTCGCCACATAGGTTCGGCCAGACCCCGACCACTCTGCCGGCTCCCACGGAAACGCCGTCGATGTAGAGCCCTACGGCCGTGCCCTGTACGGCCGAGGCCCCCCGAGCGCTGTCGCGGGCGACGACCTGCTCCACGAGCGTCCACTCCCCCGCGGCGCTGCGGAATATCTGGCGGCGCTCAAAGAGAGCGGGGACGAGCAGCTGGTAGACAGAGTCGACCTGGACGGCAATCACCTCAGGGAGCGTGATCCGCGAGCCACGAGGCGCCGGAAGGAGCGGCTGGACGACGGCGCGCTGCGCGAGGAGGGGTCGTCCCGCAAGGCACTGTCCCGCCACGAGGGCGGCGAGAAGCGGCAGCCGCGAGAATCGAGGCACCATCAGGCACCCCCTTCGGCCGGTGCATCGGACTCGGCTCGACGGCCGCGCCGGACCAGACCGACGCCAATCTGGGGGTGTGGCGCGGTCAGGGCAACACTACCCCAGGGCCGAAGGAGGCGGGAGGCGGTCACCCCAGAGATCCCAGTGCCAAGCTGGCACGCGGACGCCGGTCCGGGGGTGACGGAGCGGCTTGTACTGGATCCACCTCGGATCGAAGCCCACCGCACGACCCCACGCCAGGAGCGCGTCGCGGTCGGAGCTGATCACGTGGGCCATCGGTGTGCCTTCGAGTGCGAACCTGTGCAGCCAGAGTCCCCCGTCCAGCGCGTAGGCGAGGCCGTCGCGGCGGTGGGGGAACTCGCGCCAGTTCAGCGGGCGGCTACTGGCAGACGACCTGCCCCTCCAGGGTGGCCCCGCCGACAGGCGAGACATTGCCAACGAAGAGGTAACACTGCTTGGAGGCGCTCGGGTGGGTGGCGGTGGCGGACCAGCCCGACGCAGTCGCCTCGTTGACCGTGATGACGATACTGCGAGAGGGATGGAAGACGGTCAACTCAGACAGGGACGTCGTGTACATCGCGTTATCG
>Ga0316620_10000784_pt1 | contig 13070 bp, 11 predicted proteins | sample OWC_Aug_M1_C1_D5_FD_207651 | JGI IMG/M metagenome (GOLD analysis project Ga0316620, IMG submission 207651) | Wetland soil microbial communities from Old Woman Creek delta, Ohio, United States - OWC_Aug_M1_C1_D5_B | ecosystem: Environmental > Terrestrial > Soil > Wetlands | place: USA: Ohio... | reverse complement strand
CGACACGGCGGTAGACGCCGCCAGGGTATGCAGGCGCCTCGGCGCCGAGGTAACGCTTCTCTACCGGAGAACTCGGGCGGAAATGCCTGCCATCCCGTCCGAAGTCGAAGGCGCGCTCGAGGAGGGGATCAAACTCGAGTTTCTGGCAGCTCCGGTCGAGGTCCTTAAGGAAGACGGTGTTGCCGCCGGATTGAAATGCATGCGCATGAAACTGGGGGAACCGGACGCCTCAGGCCGGCCGCGGCCGCTGCCCTTGCCGGGTTCCGAGTTTGAAGTCGCCGCCTCCGCAATCATCGCAGCCATCAGCCAGGCACCGGATTTCAACGGATTCGCCGGCCTCAGCCGGGACAAGGAGTGGTTCCAGACCGATGAATGGGGGACGACAAACCTGGACCACACGTACGCCGGCGGGGATGACGTCCGGCTGGGGCTTGTAGCCATTGCCGTTGCTCAAGGACGGTTCGCGGCCGAGGCCATCGACGCCCGGCTGCGCGCCGGGGAACCAGCGAAACCGGAGTTGCCGCCGGTCATCAAGCCCGAGAAAATGAAGCTCGGCTGGTTTAAGCCTGCGCCGCGCCATGAACGCAGCCGCGCCCCCGTGGAGCAGCGGGACATGGACCGTGAGATTGAGTCCGGCCTCACCGAGGGTGAAGCGAAGGCGGAGGCCGGACGCTGCCTGTCCTGCGGGATGTGCATGGACTGTGAAACCTGCTGGATGTACTGTACCAGCAATGCCTTTGCCAAACTTCCCAAGGGACAGCATTACCGGGTCAAGCTGGAGTTATGCAACGGTTGTAAGAAGTGTGCCGAAGAGTGCCCGTGCGGGTATATCGAAATGGTTTAGGGAAAAAGGAACATTCCGCTTTTCGCGGCGCTCACAAGGCGATAACAGATCGAAAAAGCGGAATGTCCCCTTTTCCGCGACAGGAGACACGCAATGCCGACAATTGAAGTGAACGGGAGAAGATATCTGGTGGATGAAGACGGGTTCCTGGAGGACCCGAACATCTGGAATGCCGAAGTGGCCGCGGATTTCGCCATGAGCGAAGGTGTCACCGAACTGACCGATGAGCACTGGAAAGTCATCAACTATCTCAGGAACTACTATCTGGAGTTCGGCATCGCGCCCATGATCCGGAAGCTGTGCAAAGAAACCGGCTTCAAACTCAACCGGATCTATGAGCTTTTTCCCAGCGGCCCGGCCAAGGGAGCATGCAAACTCGCAGGCCTTCCCAAGCCGACCGGATGTGTATAGCTGCTCCGAAAATAAAACTGCGGTTTTTACAAAGCAGCCACGGATTTCACGGATCACACAGATCTCATGGACGACTCCACTCCTGAAAAACGGAAATTCGCAAAATCCGCGGCTGCTTTTGTCTTTTTTCATGCGCATGGGTGCGCAATGGCGCATGGGAGGCATTTCCGTGGATCCGCTGCTTCAACTGCTCGCGAGTAAAAGAGAGGCCGTGGTTGCCCGGTGGCTGGACCGGATCCTTGAGAACTATGCCGAGGAGCAGTCCCTTTTCTTCAAACAGGAACTGGATCGCTTCCGGAATCCCGTGGGCTATGTTCTGAGGGAAAACCTGCCTCTGCTGCTGGATGCCGTACTGCTGGGTGAGTGGACCCCTGCGAGCCGATCTGCCGTGGACGCCATCGTTCGCCTGCGCGCAGTCCAGGATCTGAGCCCCGTACGGGCGGTGTCGTTCGTGCCGCTTCTGAAAGACGCCGTCCGGGACGAACTGCGGAACTGCCGGCAGATCGCGCCCGAAGAGCGCCATCATGCCGAACTGGAAAGCCGCATCGACGAACTGGCCCGCCTGGCCGCCGAACTGTACGCTCACTGCCGGGAGCAAATCAGGCGGATCCAGGCAGGCGAACGGCGCCGCAGGAACTTTGTGACCGGGAGAATGCGCCATGGAGCTGATTCCGCCAAATCATCGCCAGGTCCGCAGCCGCCCTCCGGTCGCGAACCGGCCGACTCCGGAGAATCGCCGCCTGAGCCATATCATATTACTAAGCTTTAAAAGGCACTTACGAGTGATAGCTCATGAATTTTCTTAAGGCACTCGCGGTTGCATTGGGGATGATCGCGCTGGCGGTGATGGGCTCGGGATTTCCCGTGATGCGGACCTTCGTCGCGGTGGTGGCGCCTTATGCCGCGATGGGATTGTTTCTTGTCGGCGTGACGATCAGGGTTTTTCGCTGGGCGGGTGCCGCCGTCCCTTTCCGGATACCGACGACCTGCGGGCAGCAAACCTCCCTTCCGTGGATCAAGCCCGCGAGGCTTGAGAGCCCGCACCGTCCGATCGGCGTGATTCTGCGGGTGGCTCTCGAGGTTTTGCTGTTCCGTTCCCTGTTCCGCAATGTCGGTGCGGAGCTCCGGCCGGGGGCGAAACTGACGTACGGCGAGGAAAAGCTACTCTGGTTTGGGGCTTTGGCTTTCCACTGGTCGCTGCTGATCATCATGCTGCGTCATTTGCGGTTTTTCATGGAGCCGGTTCCGCGGATGGTGGCCGTCCTCGAGCGGGTGGATGGTTTCCTGCAAGCGGGCGTGCCGGCCTGGTATGTGACGGACGCGGTGATTTTCGCGGCGCTGGCGTACCTGCTGTTGCGCAGGCTGAACGATGCCCGGCTCCGTTACATTTCGCTTGTTGCCGATTACCTGGTGCTCAGCCTGCTGCTGGGCGTTGTGTCCACCGGCATTCTGATGAGGCACTTCTGGAAGGCGGATATCCTGGCGATCAAGGAGTTCGCCCTGGGCCTGGTGCATTTTTCGCCGCGTGCGCCCGAGGGGGCCGGAGCCGTTTTCTATGCCCATATCTTCCTTGTCAGCGGATTGCTGGCCTGCCTTCCGTTCAGCAAGCTGATGCACATGGCGGGGATTTTCCTGAGCCCGACGAGGAACCTGCCGAACAACAGCCGGATGAGGCGGCACCTCAACCCCTGGAACCATCCTGTCCGGGTGCATTCCTACGAAGAGTGGGAAGACGAATTCCGCGACAAGATCAAGGCGGCTGGGCTGCCGCTGGAGAGGCCGTAGCCATGGCGGATGCCAAGCCGAAGCCTGAGGACCTTGCCGGGATCGAGTATCGTCCGCGCGGGGGCAGCTGGCTGGAGCCGGCCGTCGCTTTTCGAAAAGGCACCTTCTGTTACAGCGCCGCGCCCAAAAACCTCGAATATCTCGGGCTGCCGAACGCGCGCGAGTGGCAGCCGTACGAGCAGGACTGGAAACTGCCCCCCGATTGGCAGAGGATCATTCTTGACGGCATGAAGGAACGCCTGGAGAGATACCGCTCCTTCCGGCTGTTCATGGACATTTGCGTCCGCTGCGGCGCATGTGCGGACAAATGCCATTTCTATATCGGATCCGGGGATCCCAAGAACATGCCCGTTTTGCGCGCCGAGCTGATCCGGTCGGTGTATCGCAGGTATTTCACGGCGACGGGCCGGCTGTTCGGCCGCCTGGCAGGTGCGCGCGACCTGACGGAGGCTGTACTGAAGGAGTGGTTCTATTATTTCTACCAATGCACAGAATGCCGCCGCTGCTCCGTCTTCTGCCCTTTCGGCATAGACACGGCGGAGGTGACCATGATCGGGCGCGAGTTGCTGGGTCTGGTGGGGTGCAACATCAACTGGATTGTCGAGCCGGCCGCGAACTGCTACCGGACGGGAAACCACCTGGGAATCCAGCCGCACGGGTTCAAGGACAGCCTCGACTTTGCGGCGGATGAACTCGAGGAGATGACCGGCCTGCGCATCGAGGTGCCGATCAACAAAAAAGGGGCCGAAGTCCTTTTCCTTGCCCCCTCGGCGGACTATTTCGGTACGCCGCACTACTACACGTTGCTCGGCTATCTGCTGATGTTCCACGAGATCGGCCTTGACTACACTTTCAGCGCTTTCGCTTCGGAAGGGGGCAACTTCGGCCTGTTCACTTCCCATGAGATGATGAAACGTCTGAATGCCAAGGTTTATGCGGAAGCGAAGCGACTCGGGGTCAAGTGGATTCTGGGAGGCGAATGCGGGCACATGTGGCGTGTGCTCCACCAGTACCTGGACACCATGAACGGGCCGGCCGATTTTCTGGAAGTGCCGGTGTCGCCGGTGACCGGCACGACCTTCGAGAATGCCCGGTCCGCCAGGGCGGTGCATATCTGCGAATTCACCGCGGACCTCATCCGCAACGGCAAACTGAAACTGGATCCCGGCCGCAATGACCGCTGGTGCGTGACCTTCCACGACTCCTGCAACACGGCCCGGGCCATGGGGCTGTTCGAAGAACCGCGCTACATCCTGAAAAGCGTCTGCAAGCGGTTCCACGAGATGCCGGAGAACACGATACGCGAGCAGACCTTCTGCTGCGGCAGCGGCTCGGGGCTCGGCACTGACGAAAACTTCGAGATGCGCATGCGGGGCGGTTTGCCGCGCGCCAGTGCCGTCCGCTACGTCAAGGAAACATCCGGCGTGAACCTGCTGGCCTGCATCTGCGCGATCGACAAGGCGACGCTGCCGCCGCTGATGGAATACTGGGTTCCGGGCGTCGAGGTCGCCGGTGTCCATGAACTGGTGGGCAACGCCCTGGTGCTTGCCGGGGAGAAGGTTCGGAGCACGGATCTGCGCGGTGAACCGATTTCCGTGAAAGAGGGAAGCGGCGATGCGTGACCGCGGACTGGTACTCGTGGGGCTGGCGGTCTTTCTGGGAGTGAGCACTCTCCCCATCTGGTACAACCTCGCTTCCAGGCAGGGGGCCGCACGTCCGTCTCTCAAACTGCCGGTCGGGGAGAAGGATTGTGTCGCTCCCGTCGCCTACATGAAGACGTCGCACATGATGCTGCTGAACGACTGGCGCGACCGCGCGGTGCGCCGTAATATCCGGAGTCACACGTACAACGGCAGGACCTTTCCCATCAGCCTCACGGGCACGTGCCTGCAGCAGTGTCACACGGACAAGGCGGCATTCTGCGACCGGTGCCACGCGTACAGCGGCGTTCAGGGACCGTACTGCTGGGACTGCCATGTCGATCCGCAGCTGCTCCGCGAGGCGCCCAAGGGAGGCGACGCGGTGCCGACAGGAGGACCTGATGACCATCGATAGAAAGGAATTCCTGCGGATGACGGGCCTGTCGCTGGCGGCGCTGGCGGCGGGCCGTGCCCGTGCCGCCGGCCGGGAATCCGCGCGCGACGCCGTTGCCGCCCGGCGCTGGGCCATGGTTGTCGATTCCCGGAAGTGCCTCAAGAAGGCGGGCTGCGACCTGTGCATCCGGGCCTGCAACCGCAGCCACAATGTCCCGGTGATCGCCGACCGGCGCCACGAGATCAAGTGGATCTGGAAGGAGCCGTTCCAGGAAGCGTTTGCGCCGGCCGCCGGCGGATTTGCCAACAGCCAGTATCAGGACAGGCCTTTCATCGTTTTCTGCAACCACTGCGACCGGCCCCCGTGCGTGCGGGTTTGCCCGACGCAGGCCACCTGGAAGCGGGAAGACGGCATCGTCATGATGGACTGGCACCGCTGCATCGGCTGCCGCTATTGCATGGCGGCCTGCCCCTATGGGTCCCGAAGCTTCAACTGGGAGGATCCCCGGCCTTATATCCGGGACCTGACCACCGAGTTCCCGACCCGGTCCCGGGGTGTGGTCGAAAAGTGCACGTTCTGCGCCGAACGGCTGGCGGTCGGGAAAGCGCCCGCGTGTGTAGAGGCCTGCGAACCGGGGGCACTGGTCTTCGGCGACCTCGAGGACGCGGCGTCGGAGCTGCGGAAAGTCCTGAGCACGAACTTCACGCTGCGGCGGAAGGCCGAATTGGGAACGGTCCCGGAAGTCTATTACATCGTCTGAGGTGCACTCGTGTTCATGTTTGAGAAGGCGATCGTCGGCGGCCGGAGATACTGGCTCTGGATCCTCGCGCTGTTCGTGGTGATGGCGGCAGGCGGGGGCGCATACTGGCGGCAGCTGCAGTCAGGCCTGGGGATCACAGGCCTCAGCCGGGACGTCACCTGGGGGCTTTATATCGCGCAGTTCACTTTTCTCGTGGGCGTGGCGGCTTCCGCCGTCATGGTGGTCCTCCCCTATTATTTGCACGATTACAAAGCCTTCGGCAGGATCACCATCCTCGGGGAATTCCTGGCCATGGCGGCCGTGACGATGTGCATGCTGTTCATCCTCGTCGATCTGGGGCAGCCGATGCGGATCCTCAACGTGCTGCTGCATCCGGCGCCGGCGTCGATGATGTTCTGGGACCTGATCGCACTCGCCGGTTATCTGCTGCTCAATGCCGTGATTGCGCTGGTCACGCTCACCGCGGAACGCCAGGGTGAGCCGCCGCCCCGCTGGATCAGGCCGGTCATTTTGATTTCCATCCCCTGGGCGATAAGCATCCATACAGTAACCGCTTTTCTCTACAACGGTCTTCCGGGCCGGTCTTTCTGGCTGACGGCGATCCTCGCACCGCGCTTTCTGGCCTCGGCTTTTGCGGCGGGCCCGGCCCTGCTGATTCTGCTCTGCCTGGTCATGCGCAAAGTGACGCGGTTCGATGCCGGCAGAGAGCCGATCCGGAAACTGACGCTCATCGTTACCTACGCAATGATCGTCAATCTCTTTTTTGTGGCCATGGAGGTTTTCACCGTCTTCTACAGCCGGATACCGGAGCATATCGAGCACTTCCAGTATCTCTTTGCCGGTCTGAACGGACGTGCATCGCTGGTGCCGTGGATGTGGGCTTCGGCGGCCATGGGGATCGTATCGGTGGTCCTGCTGTTGATAGGGCGCACGCGCAGGAAGGAATCGACCCTGGGATTGATCTGCGTGCTGGTTTTTCTTTCGATCTGGATTGACAAGGGGGTCGGGCTGATTGTAGGGGGGTTTGTTCCCTCGCCGCTGGGTGCCGTCACCGAATATGCGCCGACTTTCCCCGAGATCGCCATCGTTCTCGGCATCTGGGCTTTCGGCTTCCTGATGGTCACGGTCTTCTACAAGATCACGTTGTCCGTGCGCGGCGAGCTCGGTGTCTGATGTGACCTTTTTTTGTTCTCCTCCCACCAGCGCGACCATTTGGCGAAGTCCCACCCGAAATCCTGTTTCGTGATCTCTTTCAACGCCTTGGCCGCATCAGATCTCAGGAAATCGTTCCTGTCCTTCAGTGCGTTGATCAGCGGCGGGACGGCGCGCAGATCGCCGATCAGACCCAATGTCTCGATGGCCAGGCCGCGAAGCGTCGGGTCCTTATGCTGCAGCGTGGCAATCAGAAGATCGAACGCCAGATTCCCGAGTCTGGCAAGCGAGTATTGCGCCTCGTCTGAAACGATAGGTTCCGGATCTCGCAGCGCCGCAATCAAAGGCGGGACAACGCGGCTGTCCGCAATTTGGCCGAGCGCCCCTGCCACTGCATATCGCACAGACTTGTCATTATCCCGCAACGCCGTGATCAGCGGGTCGACCGATCGCCGGTCCTTGATTTTGCCGAGTATGTCCGCCGCCCTTTCGCGGACCTTGGGATCGCCATCTCGCAACGCCGCGTGCAGCGGTTCGACGGTAAGCCCGCCCAACTCCTGGAGTGCCGCGTCGGCATCGTCGGCTTTGTCCTTAAGGGCTGCAACCAGAGGCGCAACGGCGCGCCCATCTTTGATTTTGCCGAGCGTGGCCGTTGCGTGGGTCCGGACCCAGCCATCCGTATCCTTGAGTGCGGCAATGAGTGACAGTACCACCGGATCGCCGGGCTTGATGAAATCGGCAAGGATCCTGAGAGCCTGGGCCGCATTCTGCCGCACTCCAAAATCCTCATCTCCCAGGGCCGCTGCCAGAGGCGCGACGGCGCGGGCGTCCTTCAGATTTCCAAGCACCGATGCCGCTCCGAACCTGGTTGCGACATCTCCGCTTGCCAGCGCCGCAATGAGCGGCTCGACTGCCGGCGCGCCGATCGCGACCAGAGAGCTCCGTGCATCCATTGTGACCTGATTGTCTTTAAAAGCTCCGATAAGCGGCTGAATACCGCGCGGATCCTTGATTTTCCCAAGCATGATGACAATCGGCTCGCGAACCTGGGTATCGGTATCAGCCAGGGAAGCAACAAGGTCTTGCACCAGCGGGTCACCCGGTCTTATCTGATCGGCCAGTCGCAAGAGGGTCGTTCTGGCATTGCGCCGCGTTTCATAATCCGGTTCCTTCAGCAGGGAAAGGAGTCCGGGAACGGCACGAAAATCGTGGCTGTTGAACAACGCACGTGCCGCTTCCGCCCGGACTTCGGCACGCTCATCCCGCAGCAATCCAATCAGATGCTCTGTGGCGCTCGGATGGTTTATGTCGATGAGCGACAGCGCGGCCGCCTTTATGACCTCCGGGTTTGTATCCCGCATTGCTTCCAGCAAAGGCAGGACGGCGCGCGAGTCCGCGATCTTGCCAAGCGCACGGGCCGCCTCCTCCCGGAGGACAGGATTTGCGTCCTTCAAGGCGGCGGCCAGTGGCGCCACGGCGCGCGTATCGCCGAGCTGGCCGAGCGCGCGGACTGTTTGCACTGCCACGGATCTATCGGTGTCTTTCAGCAACGCTATCAACGGTTCCACGGCGCGTACGTCTTTTAGCTCAGCAAGCGTCAATGCGACGTTTGCGCGGACGGAGGCGTCGCTATCCTTTAGCATGGCCAGCAGAGGCACAACTGCGCCGGCCCCTCCGATTCTCCTGAGCACAGCTCCCGCAGGCCGGTGCACGCGCCGGTCTGGATTCTTCATTGCGAGCAGAACCGGGCCGGTTCCGGAGATGGCCGCGACGGCATCAAGCACTTCTTCCGTGAATGAGCCGTCGCGCCAGGCTTCCTCGAAGGGGGCTTGTTCCTCTGTGAGAAAGGAATCCGCAGAGATCCGTTCCGGTGGTTTGACGTGGCCATAGAAGATTCTCTCAAAAGGGGGAGCACCGGGGGCTGTCAGTGTGATGTCCCCTGAAATATCGGCCCCGGAATAGTGCAGTTGGCCTCCTGCTACCAGCCCTTGAGGACCATAGGTGGCGGTACTCGCCTTTCCGCGCAATTCCATGCGCATTTCACAAGCGCATTTTGCGGTCTCGAGGCTGACGGCAGTCAGCCCTGCATAGCCGAGCAGTTCGCGCACGGCCTCTTCCACGGGCAAGCGAACCTTGGCGGCGGTGCCGAAATCCTGGGTTACCCGCAGGCAAATGGTCTTCGAAGATGCGCATGCGGCAAACGCTTGTTCCAGATGCGCGGCACTGCACAGCTCCGGCTGTCGCAAAAGGATGCAGGGGCCGATGAAAAGGCAGATGACGAAAGAGCGCCTCATGAGTGTGTCCTCCCTCAGGAGATCTATGCCGCTGGACAGGAAAAAAAGCGGCCATCCTGTGCCGCCGGGAATAGCTTTGATTGTCCTGCCGGTCGGAGCACGACTTCTAGGCGTTCCTGTAACCGAGTGCTGACAGGAGGTAGGACGGCAAAACCTTGAAGTCTCCTTTTCTATCTTTCGATGCTGCAACGAGCTTTTTGCTGATGAGGTCGCGTGTTCCGGCGTCCGTCTGTGCCAGCGCCAGGAGTACTTGCGCTGCGGCGTCGCTGTACCGGAACCACTTGTCGCAATTGAAAATGGAACTCTTCAGCTGCTCAACCAGTTCAGGGACGGCACGTTTCCGCTTGCGATACAGTTTGCGCAGCGCCTGTTCCCGAGCATTGTCGTCATAGCGCGTCATCACATCCACGAGCAGCGGTTCCACTTTGAATTTCCAGAACATGGCGGCATGACCTCAGCGGTAAAGCGTCCTTATTTCCTGTTGTTGTCTTTACGTTTCGCGCGGCGGGTGGGGGCGACGCGGAGGCGGCATTTCTGGGCGTAGCCCGCGGTCTTGTTGGTGATGGTCACTTCGATCACCCCTTGGGCGGTGCACAGGTAACTCTCTTCGATTTCCTGCCCGGTGATCCCTTCAAGCCTGCGAACCTCCTGGGACTCGAGCCCGGGTTGCAGGCACAGGGCCGGATCGAAGGCGAACACGACTTCGTCCCAGGGGGTGATGTCGCCGTCCGGTTGGCCCTCGTCGTTCAGGCGGCTGCACTCGAGGTAGCGGAAGTGGCCGACATTGTGCGCCGGATGATAGTGCCGGTAGTGGCGCAGCGGGAGGTCTCCGGGCCGGGGCAGCAAGGTATCTTTGTCGAAGATCGGGTCAAAGACTACACGGCTGCCGCAATCCGCTTCGCGCCAGACGCCGAAGTGGCGGGTAAAGCGCTCGCGCAGCACGTGGCCTGAGGCGGCATCCGCTGCAATGGCAAGGCCGATGGCGGTGGCCGAGTGCGGATAGGGGGAACGCCGCACGCGGCGGCCGTAGCGCTCGCGCAGCATGCGGCCGACGATCGGCAGTTCGGCAGAGCCGCCCACCAGGTACACTACGGCGACATCGCTCCAGGCCACTTCATCGCTCTGACGTGCACGGGTCATGGCCGTCTCGACTGCGGTGATCGTCTGTTCGACAAGCGGCTGGCAGCGGGCGTTGAACTCCTCCACCGGGATGGTGACGGTGCCGCCTCCTTCCAGCGAGCGCCCCAAATCAACGGCGATCCTGCGCGTGTTGGGGTGCAGGCTCTCCTTTTGCCGGCGGCACTCCTCCAACAGCTGGTAGCCCGCCGCCTCCGAAAGGGCCGCACCCGCATGCGCGCGTGCCAGAACCAGGTCCCGGAGCAGCACGTCGAAGTCATCCCCGCCCAGCCGGGCGATACCCTCGTCGGTGATCACCTGGTGGTACTGGTTTTCCCGGCCGATGACGGATGCATCGAAAGTGCCGCCGCCCATGTCATAAACGACCAGATATTCTTTGCGCACGGCCCACTCGTTGCTGGCGTGCTGATGGGCAAACTCGATGCCGGCGGCCGAAGGCTCGTTGATCATGCCCAGGATGCGGAAGCCGGCGCGCCGGAAGGCCTCCATGGTCAAGAAGCGCTGGTTGCCGTTGGCGTTGGCGGGGACGGCGATCAATGCCTCCAGAGGCTCCCTGGCGGATACCTCCAGGTTGGAGCGCGAGTACAGGGCGCCGCGGAGATGGTCGAGGTACTGGACCAGGAGGTCGAAGGCCGGATAAGCCCGGCCGCCGATCGTGATCGAGGCGTCGGGCGCCAGTTCACCGAGAGAACGCTTCAGCGATCGCAGGAAAGTCCATTCCGGCTCGCCCATGCGGGCCTGGGCTTCGATCCCGAACAGCGTCCGGCTGCCTTGCACGGCGATCAGCGAAGGAAACCACGCCTGCATGTCACCCGTCTCCGTCTGGAAGCTGATCACCGGGTAGTTGCCCCGATCCACGGCTGCCACGACGGTGCGGGTTGTGCCGTAGTCGATCCCTAGATGCATACAGTTCCTCGAAAAGCCGTCTCTGGAGTCAGGTGCAGGCTGCCATTCCCTTTGTATCACGAAATGGGCCAATCTGGATCTGCAGTTTGCCGCTGACGCAGGATTATCACCGTTCCACCGGCGACAGCAGATAGACGGCGAAGGATGCGAGCCAGTGCTCCCCGACGTAATCGCCGCTCGCAACGTTGGCCAGTGCGGCTGCCGCGTGGCGCGCCGCCGAAGCATTCAGAAGGGAACGTGCCGGATCCGTGTCGGCCAGCGCCGCGGCGATGTGGCGCATGCACCAGGCACGGCTGAGATTCAGCCCATCGAGGTGCACCAGCTTGGGATCGCTCCGGTCGGTGACCCGTGCCGGTTCGAGCAGCGTTTCGGGTTTCCCTTTGCCCAGTTCCGGCAGGAACCGGCGAAACCAGCCGCGGAACTCCTCACGCGGCAGGACGCGCCGCATCAGGTCCGCTTCCATCAAGGCGGGCGAGAAGAAATCCTCCCCGCCCGGCTCCCAAGCTGCGGGATAGGCGGTATCCTTCTGAAAGTAATTCCGCGTTCGCTCCGCGATCAGGCTCTCCAGCCTGCGGTCGCCGAGCGCCCGGGCATAGTCGACGCCGAACGACAGGCCGAAGGCGGTGTTCGGGTGGACGCCGGTGCGGATCGGATAGTTCTGCTTGGGAAGGAAATCGATGTATCGGGCGGCGAGGGCGGCGGCGAGCGGCTGCAGGTTGCGAGACCATTTCCGGCCGTCGTCATCCTGCCAGCCGTGTAATTCTTCGGCGAGCTTGAGCAGCCAGGCCCAACCGTACGTGCGTTCAAAGGACTGCCGGTTGGCGGCCCCGAGGTAGGCCACCTCCGTGCTGATGCTTGCGGCGGCGAGATTCTCATTCAATGCGGCGCGGATCTCCTTGCCCTGGGGCAAGGCGGGGAACAGGCGCAGGAGCCGCACCAGCATCCAGTGGCCGTGGACCGAGGAGTGCCAGTCGAAGCAGCCGTAGAATGCCGGGTGCAGCGCCTTGGGGCTGCGAACGTCGGCGGCATCATTCAGCACGTGCTCGGGTTTGTTGGGATATTCCCTCCGGATGCACTTGAGAGCCAGAGCGGCAAAATGCGAGGCCTGCTCCTGCGTGAGCGACACGCCGGCGTCCCGGTTGCCGGTCTGCGTCATCCCCGGCCGCGATCCCCAGCCGAGGAACAGGACACAAATCACAGCCATCCCGGCTCCCTTCCTGCAAGTATTCATCTTTACCCCCCCCTCGCGAGTGAACCTGCTCCAAAAATGCCGACTTCAGACTTCCGACTTCAGACTCCCGACCTAAAACCAAGATGCTGCTTCAAAAATAGAACGAAAGCCACGAATTTCGGGGTCGGGATCGGGATCGCAGTCGGTTTGGCTGCCGGAAGGATTCAAAAGCCGACCGCGATTGCGACCCCGATCCCGACCCCGAACGTTTTCATGCATCACCGGGTGCGACGCGGCGCATGAGAGCTGCTCTGAAAATGCCGACCCCAGACCTTAGAGCTCCGACCTCCGATCCCGAACATTTCCTGCGTTCCCTGGCGCCCCAAAGGCGCATGAGCTGCTCCGATTTTCGCCTTGGTTGCCCGCACCGCCATGAAACACATGCGTCATGCTTAGGGTTCGCGCAAGAATAAGTTGGCATTCTGGCGCGAGCGCCGGACGGGCAGATGCAAGGCGCCGCGACGCAGGCGATGTGGTGACATCGTCGAGGAGCGGCAACGCAGCAGATGCCCGGCC
>Ga0316620_10000783_pt1 | contig 13077 bp, 10 predicted proteins | sample OWC_Aug_M1_C1_D5_FD_207651 | JGI IMG/M metagenome (GOLD analysis project Ga0316620, IMG submission 207651) | Wetland soil microbial communities from Old Woman Creek delta, Ohio, United States - OWC_Aug_M1_C1_D5_B | ecosystem: Environmental > Terrestrial > Soil > Wetlands | place: USA: Ohio... | reverse complement strand
AGCCAACCAGTCCGCCATCGCCATGCTGGGTACCAATGGCGACCAAGGCTATCCCAACATCAAAGCCATGATCAAAATGGAGAACGAAGGGCTGAACAGAATCTGGTTCAGCACCAACTCATCCTCCAGGAGAACCGGCCAACTCGTCCGAAACCTCAAGGCTTGTGTCTACTTTGTTGATTTCGAGCAATGGAAGGGCCTGATGCTGGTCGGGGATGTCGAAATACTCCAGGACATGGAATCCAAACAGCGCCTGTGGCGCGAGGGATTTGAAAAATACTATCCTCTGGGAGTAGCCGATCCGGACTATTCCGTGCTGCGCTTCACGGCGCGGTGGGGCAACTACTACCACGCACTGTCCAATGTGACTTTTGAACTGTGAGCGGGATTAGCTGATAATAAGAGGATGCCGAAGGAAGGCAGTCGTGGCTAATCCGGAAGGCACCACAGCCGGCTTCTGCGTGGTTACGGGAGCGTTCGGATATTCCGGTAGGTACATCACGAGCCGGCTGCTCGCTGCCGGCAACCATGTCCGCACGCTGACAAATTCCCCGCAACGCAGCAATCCGTTCGGGTCCTCGGTGGAAGCTCACCCCTACAACTTCGACAGCCCCGACGAACTGGCGCGTTCGCTGCAGGGCGCAGATGTCCTTTTCAATACCTACTGGGTGCGGTTCGACCACACGGACTTTACCCACAAGCAGGCGGTTGGAAACACCCTCCGCCTGTTCGAGGCGGCCAGGCGTGCGGGGGTGCCGCGGGTCGTCCACATCAGCATCACCAATCCGTCCCTCAATTCAGCGCTGCCCTACTTCCGGGGCAAGGCCGAGCTGGAAGCCGCGCTGCGGCAGTCGGGGCTTTCATACGCGATTCTCAGGCCCACCGTCCTCTTTGGGCAGGAAGACATCCTGGTCAACAACATCGCGTGGATGCTTCGACGGTTCCCGGTGTTCGGCGTGTTCGGAGATGGACGATACAAGCTTCAGCCGATCTTCGTCGATGACCTCGCCCAGCTCGCGGTTGAAGCCGCCGGCTCGGAAGAAAATCTTGTGCGGGACGCGATCGGCCCCGAGACCTTCATGTACCGCGAGCTCGTAGCGGTGATCGGCGACGCCATTGGCCGCCGGAGACCGGTCGTCAGTGTTCCCCCGGGGCTCGGCGTCGCCTTCGGCCGCCTTATCGGGACGATTGTGGGCGATGTGGTGATCACTCACGAGGAGGTGTCGGGCCTGATGCAGAACCTCCTCGCCACCTGTTCGCCGCCCACGGGCCGCACCGCGCTGTCCCAGTGGGCCCGGCTGCACGGTGCCGCACTCGGGTGCAGGTACTCGAGCGAACTCGCACGGCGGCGGAACCGCCGGCAGAGCTACGAAGAGCTCCGGCTTGGTGTGCGCGCCAATTACTTCTTCCGATAATGATCCGGATCGTAAGGCGGGTTTCCACGGTTTGCGAGTTCCTGCCGGGCGGCTTCCCGCTGGTGTTCGAACGAGATCAGGCTCGTCCAGGACGAGGAATCGTCAGTGACGTAGAATGTCTCATGGAAGTCCTGCTTCTCCAGGACCAGATGAAGCACGTTGCTGGTGACGGGATTCCTGATGCTGCACAGATTGCGGACGGCCTCATCGGATGTTTCCAGCGAGAGCGAGCGCAGTTCCCGCCGGAAGACCGGCACATGGCATGTCCACTTCACGATTTCGGGGGTCAGCGCCGACATTGGAACCAGCGACAGCAGGAATTCGCTCAGTTTGGCAATGTCCGGATTGAGACCCGGCACGGGCATGTCCACGAGCAACGGTATGGGATGCGGCACGAAATTCCTGAGCAGCAGGTCGATCACCCGCCAATCGCACAGTTGCATGCGCTCGAGGGTCTGGAGGCTGACAAAGCCGCGCGTCGTCCAGGCCTTGATAATGGGGTCGGCGACTGCCTGGGCTGATTTCCCGCAGTAGTTTTGGATGGTTTCATTGGCCCGTTCCCTCACGTCCTTATCATGGTCCAGGAGCGCCTTGGCGAGTGCAGCTGCGGCGGCTGCAGGAGGATCGCCGCCAACCCCGAGAGCATAAGCCGCAGCGGCGCGCGCGGCGGGCTGTTCGTCTCCGAGCATTTGTATCAAGGCGGGCACGGCTGGAGCGCCGGCCTTGCGAAGGGCCTTGCCATACTCCCGGCTCTCCTTCGAGCCTGCAGGAACCTGCCTTAGCTTAGCGAGCAACTCGTCCAGAGCACGATTTGCGCCCAGCTTATCCAGGGCCTCGCCGGCCTCCTCAGAGGCGGGTCCCGACAAGGCCGCGCGGAGCGGTTCGATCGCGCGCTTGTCGGCGAGCTGGCCGAGTGACACGGCCGCGCACTTCCGCACATATCCTTCGCCGGACTGCAAGGCGCGGATGAGGGGCTCGACTGCTTCGGTAATGCGGAGCCTGCCCAAAGCCCTGGCTGCCATCGCCTTAAGGTAAGAGTCGTCAGCCTCCAGGGCGGCCAGCAGGTCGGTTTTGGCACGCGCGATTCCCATACGCCCGAGGACGTCCGCCACATCCCCGCGGAGCCGCGCATCGGAACCGTGTTTCAGGGCGGCCAGAAACGAGTCAAAAGTGTCGCGGACGGATTTGGCGGCGGGCCATTTGGGATCGATCTGGTCCAGCGCCTTGAAAACGTCCTGGCGAAGCCAGTAGTCTTCGTGGCTGGCCAGACGGGCAAGATCTGGCAGTGCGGACGTTGTGCCGGCTTTGCCGAGGGCCACCACGACCGCGCGGGTTGAAGGATTGACTGTTTTGAGCCAGGGCAAAAGGAGATCGGGGTGGCGATCCGCAAGCGTTTCGAGCGCCGCCTTGATAGCCTGTTCCACACCCCAATCCGCAGGATGGCTCGTGTCCAGGCGCATGGCGAGCAACGCCGCGACAGCGCGCGGGCTGTCGCTCTCGCCAAGCTCCCCGGCCGCGGCGGCCCTCTTGTTCGGATCAGGTGAAGTCATCTTGCGCAGCGTGAACCAAAGCATCCCCACCTCCTCGAGGTACTGCTGAATTTCCGACTGTCTCGTCCTTGTGCCTGTTTCATCACCAGGATATTGCCCGGAGGTGTCTTTTCATGAATCGCGGCGCTCTTCGTAGATTCGCCGCAAGGCACAGGTAATCTGCTTGCAGGAGAGTCCCACCCCCGACAGGTTCTTCTTATAATGTATTCCATCAAGGATACGCAAGGCGGAAAGCCAGCATGGCGTCAGGAAATGGAGCCGGAGGCTTTTGCGCCTCCGGCGAAAAGATGCCAATGCAGAGGACTCCAAGTGGGAGAAGGGCAGCGTTAGCGGGAAGGAGGCAGGGGCATGATTATCATGTTGAAAACCAAGACCAGGAAGATCAATGAAAGCAGGGGGAAGACATACCAGGATACCCGGCTGAACGCAGATGGTGCGCCGGCCCGTCCTGCTCTAATTGCCCGATCCTCCAAAGGCGCTCCAACGAGGGCCATTCCCAGCAGCGCGGTGAAACAGGAAGAGAGAATGAATACCAGCGCCCCGGCAACGTGACCAACACCTTGAGGGGTGGGAACGGTCATGCCATGCAGCATCTGGATGAATCCCATCAAGGAGCCGATGAGCCCCATGCCGGCAAAAGCTGCGGATGGAGTCAGCCTTATGTTGTTGATGCCCATAAACAGTATCAGGGCCAAAGTCCCTCCCAGGACTAGCAGCAAGGACGGTCTATAAACAGTCCACACCATTAACGGACGGGGCAAGTGTACTGTTAAAACCAGCGTAGCTAGAAAAAGCACGTACCCAATATAAGCTCCAAATTCCCAGCCAGGATGCCCGACCGATGCCGGCGTTTCGTTTCGCTCTGCGTCCGGTGCCGATAACCGGCTTTGGAGTTTTCCCATGAGTTTCCAGCAAGGGACAAAACAAATCACCGCGAGCAAGCTGCCATAGAAGGTGGACAGCAGGGATTGGATCAAGAAAGCTATGATCGCCGGCAAGCCCGCATATTTCTGCGTGGCCATGCCTGCAAAGCCAATAATAATACTCAGGATGCTGCGCATTCCGCCCAATATCCAGAAGCTGCGGCCGGCGGCTTCCCAGAAATGAGTTGAGTTCCTGAGTTCCGCGTCACTGCCGGAAACTCCCACGGCATGACGGAACGCGCGCCCGATTTCGGCGCCGGGAAAACTGATGAGTACCAGGGCCATACCGCCGATCAGGACAAAGAGAAATCCATAAAGATCGAAGTAGCTGGCCGGGGGCCCCGATTGGATCACCCCCACCGCTACAATCGCTGCTATCAAAATCCATGCCGGGATCAGCAAATATTTCTTTCTCGTACTCATGGACGACATGGCACCCTCCTTTTTGGACTGAGCCGTATCTTACTTAACCTGCCGTTTCACTGCCGACGTTCCGGGAATGAGCAGTTCCTGGGGGATAGGTGTGTTCCATTGGAAACGAACCTCCTCGAGACAGTCCCGCTCCTTGCCCGTCCAGGGCGGATCCGGCAGATATTTTGTTAGCGTTGTCGGAAGATAGGTCGTTGCGTCGAAGGCAATCTCGACAGCCTGCTGACTTTCCTGCCCGACGAGCAGGAATTCATCCGGCCGGGCGCCACCCTGACGTTCAGCTGGCATTAATCCGTATTGCTCCTTTATGTGCTGCGCCAGAAGCGTCGGCGTCAGGAATTCCATGGGCGGCTGCCATTCGGCGGGCATGGTCGTGATTGCCATCGAACGCACTGCGCCGCCCTCGTGGCCAGCCACTGAAACAGTTCCCTCGAAAATCCACAGCGTCTGCTCCGTGCCGTTGGTTGAATCTATGTCCACGCGGGTAATGCCGGCCGCGTTCCAGCGCACGCGATATCGGGATTCCTTATCCCCGGCAGCCGGCTTTAACACGGTGCAATCCATGGAAGTTGCGCGATACAGGCACTCGGATACGGTAACCATAACTTTCAATCGCTCTATGGATTCCGCCAGGACGCTTTGATCTGCCCCAAGCGAGGTCACAACTCCCAGGATCAACAGGAGCACCGAGGCAAAAGCGAGAATTTCCTCTCGGAATGCACCACACGCTCGCAGCCAGCGATCGGTCCAATGCAACCCAACATCCCTGCCCGCCAGGGCTGCGCGCGCGGCCCGCAGAACGCGGTCGTGCAGGTCGGGGGAGGGGGGCGCAAGCCTGTATTTACCGAACTCCCTCGTGATGTGCTGATCTTGCTCTATCGAATCTTTCATTCTGATCATCCATCATGACTTGCCGCAGTTTCTCAATTCCGTACCGGTAACAACTGGCGGCAGTGTTTTCGGAGATGCCCAGCAGCTCTCCTATTTCCCGAAGGGTTTTGTCCCGATAGAACTTTAGTACGAGCACAGAGCGCTGCTTTTCAGGCAGTTCTGCCAATCCTGCAGCCAATTTTGGGATCCGATCTTCATCTGGAAGGGCCGTTCCGACCGGAACGAGCCAGTCGGACATGCATTCGACCCGGTCTCGAATTCGCTTATTTCGTTTGAGTCGGTTCAGTGCAACATTCCGGGCCAGTTGGAACAAATAAGGCTTCAGCAGTCGGGCCCCGGCCACGTACGTCCGTTTTCTCGCAATCGTAACGAAGACCTCCTGCAAAGTGTCTTCCGCATCGTTCCGCGAACAATGGAGCCCCGCAAGATAGCCCAGCAGGTCCGAAGCGTATTCTGACCAAATCATTTCCAGGGCAGCCGGATCATCGGCTGCGAGACGTGATCGAATCTCGTTGGCAACGGCTTCCGGGTCCAAATCGGGTCCTCCGCCACTTCATTGAATATGACAACCGAATTGCAGGGATTTGTTTACTTCTGACGGATTTTACGCATTATGGAAGGGCACAGCCACAAAGTTGGTGAGAGTGCCATCAAGACAGCTGTCATGCGGTCCGCGGTCGGGGCTCTGGCCCGAGCCCCGGGATTTTGCAGGGCGTGGCTCTGGTTTTCGATAGATAAAACAGCCTCTGACGACTCTCATCGGCGGAGGCCTGGTGCTTTATCGACGCACTATCGGCTTCTCGTCCCGGTCCGGCTTTGCCGGCATGCCGTCGCCGCGTCCTTGTCCGCGCCCTAATCAAACCAGCGGCCGCCGGGTCCCATCGTTTTTCGTACCGCCTCCTCGTTCATAGTGACGCCGATACCGGGACGGTCCGGCACCGTGATGTAGCCCTTTTGAATGATGTCGCCCTCCTTGACAAACTCTTTCCACCTGTTCCAACGCTCGGCCGGGTGTCCCCAGTGCCATTCCACCACGAGAAAGTTGGGGCAGCAGGCCATGACATGCGCGGTTGCCGTGGCGCCGATCGGAGATGCCTGTGAGTGCGGCGCAACCGGCGTGTAGTAGGTATGCGCCATGTCCGCGATCTTGCGGGACTCGAGCAGGCCGCCGCACTTCTGAACGTCCGGCATGATGATGTCCACGGCCTGTTTTTCGAGATATTCCCTGAAGCCCCACCGCAAATAGACGTTTTCGCCGCAGCAGATGGGCGTATGGGTCGACTGGCGGACGTCGCGCATCGCATCGATGTTCCCGGCCGGAACCGGCTCCTCAAGCCACACCAGCCGGAAGGGCTCCAGTTCCCTGGCTACCCGCTTGGCCGTGCCCAGGTCGTACCGGCCGTGCATGTCCACGGCCAATCCGATCGTCTTCGGCAGCGATTCCCGCATGAACGCCACCTTGTCCAGCATGTGATCGATCTCGGCGTTGTTGGCGGTCCAGTTCACCCGGTCGAAACGCGCCGGGTCGGCTCCGTTGTCGATGTCGATCTTCGCCATAGTGAAGCCGTTGTCGATGATCTGCTGGATGAACATCTTGGCCTGAGGATCGTTCCGGTTGTTGGTACCGGAATCGCAATAGACGCGGATGCGGTCCCGCACCTTACCGCCCATCAATTGATAGATCGGCAGCCCGAGAGCCTTTCCCGCGAGGTCCCACAGCGCAATCTCCACCGCGGTCAGCGCCGCCGTGAACTGGCCCCCCTGCGCACCAGCGAAGATGCCGCCTGTCCGGATGCGTTCCCAAATCGCTTCGATGTCCAGGGGACTCTGGCCGATCAGGGAACGACGAAAGCCCGCAATGATGCCCGCAGCGCCGCTGACCGCGTCAACCCCTTCGCCCTCCCCGATGAGGCCCTGATCCGTGTAGATCCGAACGTGGAAGCCCGGCACATTCGCGGTCTTCACGTCGGTGATTTTTAGCTTGGGCCGCTGATACTGCGTGGCGGACTCCTGAACGGCGGCGGAAAGCCCGCGCAGGCTGAAGGCGCCGGCCAAAGCCGCGCCAGCGCTTCGAAACAACGATCTTCGATCAAACAGACTCATCGATGGTCCTCTCCCTGGAATGATGTAATGCTTCCCGTTGTGATAGCGGAAACCGGCGCCCAAATGCCTTGGCAGTAAATCTCCTCGCCGTCTTCCAGACGGAAGTCCGGGCTTAGATCTAGGCGGTAAAAAGCGTAGCCGATAATGCGCCGGTTCACCAACGCCGGCTACTTGACGATCGCGTCGGCCGCATTGGCCGCCAGAATCCACTTGCTGGCGACGTCAATGACGTACTCGCTCTCGAACCAGAGGAAGCCGAAGTCGTCGATGCACTCCGGGAAATCCGGTTTGACGACGATGTATCCCGGAATCACGCCGCCGGGGATGAAGGTGCTGTCGGCGCGGTTACTTCCGTAAGCTTGCAGCTTCGAGGACGTCCCGACTGAGGAAATATACGACGTGCTCGATACCGGATGCGTGCCAAGCAAATAGTTGGCGGCCCGGAGCGTACAGTCCGTGCCCACAATCTCCGGGAATGCTTTGTGCAGGAAGTACATCCGGACGCCGAGGTCCGCCACGGCTGCAGAGGCGCCCCAGCCGCCCATGCTGGGAGGCACGCCGAACGGAGTGCTGGCCAGATCCTTATCCAACTGCGTCACGTAGGATTTGACTGTTTCTTCGAGCTGCTTCTTGAAGTCCCCGTCAATATAGGGCAGAGCACGCACCGCCGTCCAGCCGCCGAACCCGAACCGCTGCCGGATCGAAGGAAACATCTCCAGCAGGCGCTTCCTGTACGCCTCGCCCCCGTTGGTGACGATCAACAGCTCCAGGGCGGCTTTCCACTCCTCGGCGGCGGCCACCCCGCCGGTAGTGTTGAATGACTGGAACTGGCTGGCAGTGGGATGAGCATGTTCCTCCTCCCACAGCTTGACCGCAGTATTCAGGCATTCCTCGGCAAGGGCATCGTCCCAGCCTTTGAGCATCCGCGCGGCAGCCGCCAGCGATGCCGCGGCGCCGTATTGCAGGCCCGCCGATTTGGTGGTGAAGGCCCATCGGTCGTCCGGAACGCCGGAGAAGTTCCCGTCCACTTCGTTGGAGCCGAGCTTCTCCGAATAGATGCGTCCATCCGTCTTCGCGGCGCCATCCCCCAGGTGCGTGTACTGGCGCAGATTGGGCTCAACGATGCCGGGAATCGGGTGACCGATGGCCCTGATCTGCGCGAGCACCTGCAGAATGCCGTGCTTTACCTGCTGCACGGCGTCCGGAATTCCGTCCGGCCGATGCATTTCGACCGAGCGGGCATCCTCGTCCACGGTGAGCTGGTCCCACTTCAGATCGAACTCGCTATATGCAAGGGCCAGGTCCTGAATGACCGCATACTGGGTCTGGGAGCGGATGTCGAAGTCGCCTGCGTCATACCAGCCGCCCACGTTCAATCCCGGAATGTGCTGGCCGGCCTGAAAAGGCGAGTCGGTATTTGCGCGCATCGAGTAGCCATCGAAATGCTGTGTGTTCGGTGGCGCCTGCCGGGCATCATCGAGGTGCGAAACGCCGTGCCACAGCCGATATCCTTCCCTAACCGAGACGTGGTCCATCTCCACGGCCAGGAAACCGTCCAGGCTGGATTGCCAGGTCCTGCTGTAGACGTCCTTGGCGATGGAAAACAGCTCAGTCCGTATGCCCGCGTATTCGATCAGATACAGGCCGGGATCCTTGACCGGGGAGAAATCGAATTTCGCATAGCCATAGCGCAGCCACGGTGTGCGGGCGGAGAGCGGCCCCTCGAAGACCTCCCTGCAGGAGCCGTCTTCAGCGAGACGAAGCAGCTTCGCCGTATCGGGCCCCTTGAATTTCGGGTCCAGTTCGATGACGGCAATCTTCGGGAAGTTGGGGGGATAGCCGACCTGGCTGTGCGCCACCATGGGCGGCCGCGTCCAGTTCGGAATCACGTCCGGCCGGATGTGCCAGACCACCGCACCGTCGGTTCTGCCGGAAGGAATCAGGGTACGAAGCACGAACCAGCCGTTCTGGGCCCGGTTGCGTCCATCATACAGGGACAACGGAGCGGTTTCAGAACGTATGCCGATTCGGCGCAGAGGATCTTCCACCGCCATCGTGATGCTCATTCCGGAGACGAGCGGGAGAGGCTGGGCAAAACCCTTCGCTTCGTCCCATTCCTGCTGGTACGGCAGCTTCTGCGGATCGTCGGACGGCGGCGGCGCTTTTTGCATCGGGTCTTGAGGACTGCGCGGAAACACGCCGAACAGGCTGCCGTCCACGGCATAGCTCTTGCCAATGTATGCGGACGGCAGGAATTCGAGATTAAAGCCCGCGCGGCCGGCCAACTTCTCCGGCAACGGCTTGTCCAGATTCACGCTTACCCGCACGCCGCCCGGTTCGGCGGCCACTTCCAGACGGTAGTCCATCTGATAATCGGGGAAGGACAGCTGCGCGCTGAGGCGGTTATTCTCCTTATCAGTCTGACGGCCCTTGAGCTGGGCTACCTTGTCCCACTGCTCCGGAGTGGGCACCAGGCGCACGTCGCCGTTGGTAGCGATGCGCTGGCCGTGGAGAATCATCTCCATGGCGGTGTTCTTCTGGTCGACGAAGATGGGGTGGAAAGTGCTGTGGTAGAGAATGACGCTGAAGCCCTGCGTATCCAGGTAGCCGCTGTCGGTCACCTTCATTACGAAATCGGCGCCGCTGACGGGTAGACTGGAGAGCAGGACAGCAAGCAGGACGGCCTGCGATCGAGTCAACATGGATTGCGTGAACATAACAGGATGGTTTTCAATGGCTTCAGAGTATCAGGAGCTTCATGTGCTGCGAACACCTGGCTGCAAACGCTCGCAACAAAAGCATCGTAGTCAGCTGCTTCCTCAAAGTCAATGCAGATCCCGGCATGCCGATCGCGGCCGCACTTCCGGACGTGAAAGCCGCAGGCAGACCATCTGAGACCAATAGATCTCCTCTCGCTGCCAGGGCTACGAAAAGGATCCGAAAGCATACATCGACCGGCCATGGAGCCATTTGCCTCAGCCATGTCGGGCCCTTTTTTTGGCCTGCAGTCTCTTGATAGTCTTTAGGATGTGTTCCTCCATGAGCGATTCCGCCAAACCGGCATCGTGCGCCTTGATGGCGTCCAGAATGCGGCGATGGTACGACAGGCCGTCGCTGACGCCCAGCGAGAGCACGATTTTGTCCATGGAGACGCTGAGGATGTTCCTGATGATGTCATTCACCTTGATGACGATGGGGTTCCCCGTGGCTCGTGCCAGGGCAAGGTGAAAGTCGAGATCGGCGCGCGCAAAGGCGTGGGCGTCTTTCTTCTGCCGTATCATCTCCTGGTATGCGGCCTCAAGCTCCTCGATCTCCTTGGTGCCGGCTTTTTCCGCCACAAGGGCCGCGGTGCCCTTCTCCACGATCCGCCGGTATCCGAGGACGTTGAGGACATCGGTCTTGTCCAGGGCAAGCATGGGAAATAGAGGGCTGAACAGGATCTCTCCGGAATACTCCTTGATGTACGTGCCTCCGCCCTGCCGCGATTCCAGAAGTCCAAGCGAGGCGAGATTCTGGAGGGCTTCCCGAAGTGACACGCGGCTCACACCGAGCCGGCGCGTCAGTTCGTTTTCCGACGGAATCTTGGATCCCGGCGTCCACGCGCCGCGCACGATCTGATCCCGGAGCTGCTCGACAATCTGCTCCTTGATCTTGGCGCGTTTCACGCGTGCGAGGGCTGGCTTGATTGTCACGTATTTGTGTGAAAACTCACAATTTCATCGCTATCAAGGACTCGCGGGGCTAATCAGCGGTTCCGCATCGGTACCCAATAAAGTATAGCATGGACTTGATCGTGCTGCCAACTGAAGCCGCCGCGATACAGCGGTTCCGCATCCGTCCTTCGAAGTCCCTCTCATCACTCACGGCTGAATCCCTGCAGTCCGAAGGCGCGCACACGGTCTGGCCGGACGGAAATCTCCAGATAGCGTCACGCCGTCGGTATTCCTCAGTATGCGGGGCCAATGGCCCGGGAACGCCAGGTTCGACCATTGGCCCGCGAGAGCTTGCTCCGAATCAGAACAAGTACTTCAGTCCGAATTGGATCTGGCGCATGGCCGAGGACGTTGCCGTCACCACTCCGAAGTTCTGACGGGCAGCCGTGTCCGGCATTCCAGGTCGAGCCGCCCCCGACCGGATATTCAGGTTAGGCATCTGCCAGTTCGGGTGATTGAGAGCGTTAAAGGCCTCAAAGCGGAACTGCAGACTGTGGCCTTCCTTGTACGGCATGCGGAATTGCTTGTGTACTTCCGCGTCGAACCCGATAATTCCCGGACCCCGAACTGAATTGCGCCCGACATTGCCGAACTGTCCGGGAGGCGCCACGACAAAGGCATCGAGACTGAAATATCTGGAGGGGGTGGGGTTATCGAGATAGGGGCTGATGCCGGTCGAATTGGGTCGATCGTATCCGCCCGAACCGGTGCTGGCGTTGTCCAATCCACCAATACTCAGATTGCCGGGCATGCCGGATTGAAGAGTGAGGATGCCGCCCAGGCTCCAGTCCCCGAAGATCGTGTTGACCACCCGATTGGATATACTCAGTGCCTTGCCCTTACCGAACGGCAAGTCGTAAAGGATGGAAGTCACGAACCGGTGCGTCGTGTCGAACGCAGAGGGTCCGCGCTCGCAAGCGAGGCAATAGCTGTTCTGCGGATAGAGTGTGTCGAATCCCTGGACGCGGATGCCGCTGGTGGTGTCAATCGATTTCGCCCAAGTGTAGGAACTGATGACGCTCATACCCTCGCTGAAGCGCCGCGTCGCCTTGATGCTGAGGGAGTTGTAACTTCCGTTCCCGCCATCGTGCACCCACTGGATATTGCTGAAGCCCTTGTAAGGACGCCGGGAGGTGACACTCCCGACCGTGCCTGGAATACCCTGGTTGGCATCCTGGAAGCCGTAAAGGTGCCTGCTCCCCCCGCCCAGGTATCCGATCTCGAACGCCCAATTGGGGGACAACTGCCGCTGAATGTTGAGCAAATACTGCATGGAATAGGAGGTTTTGTGGTCGGGGTTCATGGCATATGCGTAGGGAGACGGCACGTTGGCATAGGTGCCGCTGGGGGGAACGGCGTTGCTCCAGAAGATGCTGGGGGTTCCAGTGGTGGACTGGAGCGTGACACGGCCGCCGATGTTCCGAGCCAGGTCGAACCACGCGTTACCGATTTCCTGGTTATAGAACAGACCCCAGCCGGTGCGGATTACTGTCTTGGAATCGGGCGAAAACGCAATGCCCACGCGTGGAGCGAAATCGCGATAGGACGTCTTCAGCAACTGATCCGGCAACAGCCCATTGCTGCACTTCGCCTCCACAGTAGTCCAGCGGATGTTCAGCGCGGGAGGACCGGCGTACGGATCGGAGCAATTGCCTTGCCGGACCATGTACGGAGTTTCGGACGCCGGGGGATTCGAGTTTGCCTGGATGTGCGGTACGTACGCCAGGAACAGATTATTGAGCTGGTTGTACCAGGGTGGCGTCAGTTCGTAACGCAAGCCCAGGGACAGAGTCAGTTTCGGCGTCAGCTTCCACGTGTCGTCCGCAAAAGCCGCCACGGCGTTCCGCTGAAATTCGGATTGGGCCAGAGCCACGGCCACTATCGAATTCCAGAGATCGCCCAGCAGGAAATCGGCGAAGGCGTCGCCTCCTTTTCTGTCCGTACTCATCGTCGCATTCGGCTGGAACGCAAACTGGCCGCGCGAGAACTGGTTGCCGATCTGATTGAAGTTCTGGCGAGTGTATTCGAAACCGAAGCGGAAACTGTGCTTGCC
>Ga0316620_10000782_pt1 | contig 13084 bp, 12 predicted proteins | sample OWC_Aug_M1_C1_D5_FD_207651 | JGI IMG/M metagenome (GOLD analysis project Ga0316620, IMG submission 207651) | Wetland soil microbial communities from Old Woman Creek delta, Ohio, United States - OWC_Aug_M1_C1_D5_B | ecosystem: Environmental > Terrestrial > Soil > Wetlands | place: USA: Ohio... | reverse complement strand
TCGTGCTCTTGCCGGAGCCGTTCGGGCCGATCAGGCCGGTGATGCTGCCGGCCCGGATGGCAAGGTCAACGCCGTCCACCGCATGCACGCCGCGGTACGCCTTGGCGAGACCGGTAACTTCGAGCAGCGCGGTCATTTGAGCGAAGCGCGTAGCGCGGCGATCCGCCGGTCGTTGAGCCAGCCGGCGACGCCGCCCGGCATCACCAGCATCGCAACCACCAAAATTGCGCCATAGATCACCATCCGGAGGTCGCCGGAAAAGCGCAAAGCCTCGGGCAGCGCAACCATCACCAGGCCGATCCCGACCACGCCCCAGAAACTGCCGGCGCCGCCGATGATGACGACGATCAGGAAAGTCTGCATGTAGTAGAAATCGAGAAAGGTGGGATCGACGATCTTCAGGTAGAACACGAATATGCCGCCTGCGATGCCGGTCACTGCGGCGCTGACGGCGAACGCCGCGAGCTTGTAGGGCAAGGGTGAAACGCCCTGCGACTGGAGCAGCAGCTCGTTCTGCTTGATCGCCTTCATGATCTGGCCGATCCGCGAGCCGCCGAGCAGATAGAGGAAGCCGAGCGCCAGGAGGCCATAGACGAAGGTGATGTAGTAGAAATGCGTCGGTGTCCGGAACGCGAAGCCGAAGGCAGTCGGCGGCGGCAAGCCGGGAATGCCGAGCGGACCGTTGGTCAGGCTGACCCAGTCGCGGGCGACCAGTGCCGACAGCAGAGCGAAGCTCAACGTGACGATGACGAAGGCGTGTCGCCTGGTGCGCAGGGTCGGCAACCCGATCAGGATGGCAACGGCGGCGGGGACTAGTCCGGCGAACACCAGCCCTTCCCAAAAATTGCCGCCGAACCGCATCACCGTCAAAGCCGCGGCATAACCGCCGATGCCCCAGAAGCCAAGCTGCGCGAAGGACAGAAGCCCGGCATAGCCATAAACCAGATTCAAGGCCGCGGCGGCGATCGTATAGATCAGGCCGGAGATGGTGACGCCGATGAAATAGTTGGAGCCGGTGAGCAGCGGGAAGACCGCGAAAGCCGCGATGGCGACCAAAAGTGCCGCGAGCCTCATCCGACGCGCATCCTGCCGCGCTGGAGCACGCCATCGGGCCGCAGCAGCAGCACCAGGATCATGATGCTGAAGGTCGCCGCTTCCTGCCAGACAATGTCGAAGAAGCCGCCAATCCAGCTTTCCGCCATGCCGAGCAGCAGCGCCACCACGACGGCGCCGAGCATATTGCCGAGTCCGCCGATGATCACCAGCGCGAAGGCCTTGAAGATGATCGCCTGGCCCATCGCCGGCTGCACGTTCTGGATCGGCGCCAGCGCGGCACCAGCGAGACCGCAAAGTGCCGCAGCGAGGATCACTGCGTTGCGCGCCACGTGCTTCGGCCTGATGCCAACCATCAGCGCCGCCTCGCGGTTCTGCGCGATGGCCCGCATGGCACGGCCGAACTGGGTGAAATTGAGCAGCAGATAGAGCACGGCAAAGGCCGCCAGGGCTTCACCGCCGCCCAGGATCCGGGTCCAGGTGATCCGAATGGTACCGAGTTCGACGCCGGCAAATCCATAGCTGGTATCGACCAGGCGCGGCGTCGCCGAAAAGAGATATTGCATGCCGTAGAGCAAGATCATCGATATCCCGATGGTAATCAGGATGCTCCGTTCGAACTCGCCCTGGCCGAGGCGGGACAGGAAAAGCTCGTAAAGCACGAAACCGGCGATGCCGGCAAGTATCACGGCAACGAGAATTGCCGGCCAATAAGCCAAGCCGAAGACCGGCAAGACGAAAGCCATGGCGAAGGCGCCGAGCATGAGGAATTCGCCATGGGCGAAATTGATGATCTCCAGGACGCCGAAGATCAGCGCCAGGCCGACCGCGATCAGGGCATAGAGCAATCCGAGGATCACGCCATTCAAGGTGAGCTGCAGCAGATACGTGGAATCAACCAGCATCGACGATATCCCGCGGGTCCGACCGGATGCGCTTCCGAGCCTTGCATGTTGGCATCGCGCCGAAACTTGGTTTAGGCTGAATCACTGAATCTGTACAGGGGGACTGTCATGTCGCTTCGAACATACCTTGCCGCGATCTGTTTCGCGACGATGATTTCTGCATCAGCCAATGCACAAAACATAGTCATCGGCTTGAGCGCACCCACCACCGGACCGGCCGCGACGGCCGGCGTCTGGGAACGCTGGGGCGTCGATCTCGCGCTCGACGAGGTCAATAGCGCCGGCGGGTTGCTCGGCCGCAAGCTGGAAGTCCTGTCCCTTGACAATCACTGCAATCCGGCGGAAGCGGTGAATGTCGCCAACAAGCTGGTGGAAGCCAAGGTGGCGGCGATCATCGGCGCGCATTGCAGCTCCGGCACGCTCGCCTCGATGCCGATCATCCAGGAAGCGAAGATTCCGATGATCACCGGCGTTTCCACCGCCCCGGCCATCACCGCGCAATCCGGCGTTGGCGGGAACGACTACATGTTCCGGATCAACCCGTCCGACCAGGACATGATGGATGCGCTCGGCATCTATCTGGGCAAGAAAACGAAATTCAAGAAAGTCGCGGTGGTCGCCGAAGATTCCGATTTCGGTCGCGGCGGTGCCGGTGCCTTCGCGCCGGCGGCAAAGAAGAACGGCCTGGAAATTCTCTCGACCGACTTCTATCCGCAAAACACGCCCGACTTCACCAGCATCCTCACCCGGGTGCAGCAAGAACGCCCGGATGCGATCGCGCTGTTCCAGCTTGGCGGCGACCAGCTCAACTTCCTGCGCAACGCCATGCAGGTCGGCATAAAAATCCCCTATACCGGTCGGGCCGAGCTTGGCGGCAAGAATATGCAATTCATCGAAGCCGGCGGCATGGAAGGCTCGGTCGGGGCCTGGTTCTACAGCGCCGAAATCGATACGCCTTTGAACAAGGCATTCGTCGCGGCGACGCAGAAGCGCTTCAACAGCATTCCCTATCTGCAGACCTGGCACGGCTACAGTTGTTTCAAGATCCTGGCCCAGGCGATCAAGGAAGCCGGCAGTGCCGATCCGGTCAAGATTCATGATGCCTTGAAGAAAATCAGCTACCAGGATGTGATGGGAGAGACGATGAAATTCGACGATCACAACCAGGCCGGCAAGCTGGTGGTGATACAGGGCGTCAAGGACAAGAAGGTCCAGGTCATCGATCTGGTGCAGCTGCCCTAGTCGGATTGCGGACGGTCCGGCAAGGTGCCGGATCGTCCGCCTGTTGCCGAAGCAGCGTTCAGACTTGCTGTTGTGGCATCTTCGCCATGCCGGCCTGTTGCCATTCGAGATAGTCCGCCGGTCCGTCGATGTCGAAAGCAAGTTCGGCGGCCTCTGACAGTTCAAGGCGAAGGCCGGCGGCCGTCGCCTGGTCCCGGTGGCGGGTGAAGCTCTCCGGCCCGAAACGAAACGCGAAGCGACGGATCGCCTTCGACCCCAGCCAAAGCAGATTTGTGCCGGCGCGCGCGCGGTCCGGCGCCATCACCACATCGGCATTGCGGCCGCAAACATCCACGAGGTTCGCGGACGTGGCGCAGGGCAGATCGATCGGCAGCACCAGCAGGGCGGCATCCGGCGGCAGGCGACGACACAGCTGGTCGCGTGCAGCGGCGAGCGCCGCGTTGAGGCCGTGGTCCGGATCATCGAGCGCGGCAATGCCGTTGCTGGCGGCGAGCGCCATCGCCGCGCGATCGCTGGTGACGACATGGCAATCCTGCCGCGCCGCCACCGTCAGGGCCAGCTCGAGCGTCTGTCGCAGCAACTCGCTGCAGAGCGCTTGTCGCGTCGCGCCATCGAGCAGCGTGGCCAGCCGGGATTTGCCGGCCGCCAACGGCTTGCACGGAATCAGCACCTGCAGGGTCATGGCAGATGTCACTTTACGGCGAGCGTACCGGCGAAGGCGAGACAGGTTTCCGCCAGCCGGCGCCGATCGGTGGCATTTCGCATCAAGGTCGGCGTCACCTTGACCGCAATGCCCATGGCCTCGATGTCCGCTGCCAGGCCGGCGTCGGCGGTATCGATCACCATGCCCTTCAGCAGGCCGCGGTAATGTGCCGCCACACCCGTCGCCGATACCGCCAAACCGAGTTCGCGGAGCATCTTTGCCGCCGGGCCCTTCACCGCCGCCCCAGCGATGATCGGCGACACCGCGACGACCGGCACCCCCCGCGCCCGCAGCAGTTCGCCCATCCCCGGCAAGGCCAGAATCGGATCGATGCTGACGAAAGGGTTCGAAGGACAGACGACAATGGCCTGCAATGGCGCGGTGCCTAGCGCGTCGACCACCGCCGCACTCGGCCGGGCCTGCTCGATGCCGGCAAAACTGAAGGATTTCACAGCTACCGCGCAGTGCCGCGCCACGAAATATTCCTGGAACGGCAGCGGCCCTTCCGCGGTTTCGACGATGGTGCGGACCGGGGCGTCGCTCATCGGCAGGATGCGCGCGGCGATGCCGAGCCGCTCGCAGAGGGAGGCGGTAACCGCGGTCAATGTCTCGCCGCGTTTCAGCCGCTCGGTTCGCAGGATATGGGTAGCCAAATCGCGGTCGCCGAGCCGGAACCAGGTCGGACCGCCAAGACGCGCCAGCTGCTCGAGAAAGCGCCAGCTCTCGCCGGCAATGCCCCAGCCGGTTTCCGGATTGGCGATCCCGGCCAGCGTGTACACCACAGTATCGAGATCCGGCGAGATGCTGAGGCCAAGATGTTCAAAATCGTCGGCGGTATTGACGATCACCGTCAGATCGCCGCCGAGAATTTGCGCCATGCCGTCCGCGAGCTTGGCGCCGCCGACACCGCCGGCAAGAGCTATGATCATCGCCGGCTACCGGAACAGGTCCATATGGCGGGGACGGATCAGTTCGGCCGCATTGCCCTCCCGCCTTGCATAAGGAAAGCCGCGCAGATGTATCACCGGGCGACCCTCCGCCGCCTGTCCCATCAGCAGCGAGGCCGCAGCCGCAGCCTCGTCGGCGATGCCGACTTCCGTTACCCGCAGGGCACGGCCGGTGCGGTCCGGTGTGCCACGCAGATCCAGCAGGCCCGGCATGCCGGCGACGCCGATCGCGGTGCCGATGGTGCCGTTGCGCCAGGCGCGCCCGAAACTGTCGTTGATGATCACTGCCACATCGGCGCCGGTCGCCTGCAGCAATCCGGCACGAAGCCCGACCGCGCTGCCGTCCGGATCGGCCGGCAGCAGCAGGACAGCCTCGTCGCCGCCCGGCGCTTCGACGTTCGAGGCATCGATCCCGGCATTGGCCAAGACGAAGCCCAGCCGGTGCGCGACGATGATGGCGCCGGGCCGGCAGCGCAGGACTTCGGTCGATTCCTGCAGAATCAGCTCCACCACGCGCGGATCCTTATCCGCCTGCCGCGCGAGCTCCGTGGCTCGCGGGCCCGGTTGCACGTCCTTCAGGCGGATGCTTCTGCCTTCCGCCTTGGAGACGACCTTCTGCGCCACCACCAGGATGTCGCCGTCCCGCCAGTCGAGACCGGTCGCCGCCGCGGCGCGGACGATCAATGCCGCCAGATCGGTCCCGGGCGTGACCGTGGGAATGCCATCGAGAGCGGTGAGCTGAAGCGAAGCGGACATGGGACGCGGTTCGATTGCAATCAGGCCGAGGCAGGCTCGTCCGGGATCCCGGTGAAGCGGATGCCGGCGCCGTTCACCTTGTAGCGTCCATTGACGAAGATCAGCACCGAGGTCAGGGCTTCCGCCGCCGCCGAGTTCGCGAGCGAGCCGCCCTGGATGCCACGCATGCCGGCATCCCGCGCCAGCACCGCGACCAGGGCGCGCGCCTCCTTGTCGTCGCCGCAGATCAGCACGTCGCAATCGACCGGCAACTCCAGCGCCTCCAACAGATGTGCGGAAATATTCTGGAACGCGGAGACCACTTTGACCTCTGGCCCGAGCAAGCTCTGCGCCGCCACGGCAGCCGAGCCCTCCGGCGGCAATTGTACCCGCGCCACCCGGGGCGGCACCAGGGGCACGGTCACATCGACCAGGATCTTGCCGCGCAATGCGTCCTTGACGCTGGTCAGGGTCGCCACATGGGCGGCATAGGGCACGGTAAGCACGGCAATATCGCAGCGCGACGCTGCCGTGACATTGTCCGCGCCACTGATCGCGGCCCCCGGCAGGCGCTGCTGGATGGTCTCGGCGCCGGCCCTGGCCCGCGTCGCATCGCGCGAACCGATGATCACCGGATAGCCCGCCTTGGCCCAGCGCAGCGCGAGTCCGCTGCCCTCATGGCCGGTACCGCCGAGAACGCCGATGGTCGATTTCATGCCGGGAGGACTTTCATTCTGGAACGCTAGACCGCGAGACGCGACAGCGCCTTCGCGTCCTGCGGCGCGGTCTGGATGCTGGGCAGGAGTGCCGCGGCGCCGGCTGCCGCCTGTTCGCGCTCGGGCGAGACCGGCCGATAGAGCGTGTCGCGCTGCATGGGAATCCGACCGAGTTCGCCGATGATCGCCTGCATCGCCGCCGGCGGCAGCTCCTGGCCGTGCTGGGTCCCGGCGGCACGGGATATGCTTTCGTTCATCAAGGTGCCGCCGAGGTCGTTGGCGCCGGCGGCAAGGCAGAGCTTGACCCCTTCGACGCCGAGCTTCACCCAGGAAGTCTGGATATTCGGGATCAGGGGATGCAGCACCAGGCGGGCCACCGCATGCATCAGCACCGCTTCGCGCAAAGTCGGACCGCGCCGCGCCCGGCCCTTGGCATAGATCGGCGCTTCCATCGGCACGAACGGCAGCGGCACGAATTCGGTGAAGCCGCCGGTCCGGGTCTGCAGATCGCGTACTGCCAGGAGATGCCGGGCCCAGCTTTCGGAATTTTCCACATGGCCGAACATGATGGTGGCGGTGGTGCGCAACCCGACGCGATGCGCCGCCTCGACCACGCCCAGCCATTCGCTGCTGCTGAGCTTGTCCGGACAGATGATGGCGCGGATCCGGTCATCGAGGATTTCCGCTGCCGTCCCGGGCAAGGTGCCGAGGCCGGCCTCCTTCAGCTGCACCAGGAACTCGGCCACGCTGATGCCGAGCGTGGCGGCGCCCTGCTGCACTTCGAGCGGCGAAAAGGCATGGAGATGCAGATCGGGCACCGCGCGCTTCACCGCCCGGCAGATCGCCAGATAGGTGGCGCCGGTATAATCCGGATGAATGCCGCCTTGCATGCAGACTTCGGTGCCACCCCGGGCCCAGGCCTCTTCGGCGCGGCGGACCACTTCTTCGATCGCCAGGTCGTACGGCGCGCCGCGCAAGGCCTCGCCGGTCTTGCCCTTGGAGAAAGCGCAGAACTGGCAGCGGAAATAGCAGATATTGGTGTAGTTGATATTGCGATTGACCACGTAGCGGACCAGATCGCCACTGACGTCGCGCCTGAGTTCGTCCGCCGCCTGGCACAGATAATCGAAATCCGCATCGCGGGCGGCAAACATGCGGCGGATGTCGGCCGGATCGAGCCGCTCGCCCGCCATCGCCCGGGCAACGCCACGCCGCAAACCGGCGTCGACCCAGCCGTTCGCCGGCATGAGCCGAATACGGCTGGCGGGCAGCGGCACGCCCGGCGACCAGCCATCCATGCGCGCATAGCCTTCGCTGTCGCTTGCCCGCAGCACCAGGCTGTGCAGCCGGCGATCGACCCAGGTCGCCAGATCGGCGGCATAGGCCGGATAGATTGCCAGGCGTTCGACCAGAACTTTGTCTTCTGCCGCGGTGGCCCGGCGCAGGGCTGCAACCGCGGGCCAGGGCGCTTCCGGATTGACGTGATCCGGTGTCACCGGCGAAATGCCGCCCCAATCGTTCAGGCCGGCTTGAATCAGCTCCGGATACTGTTCCGGCGACAGATTGGGCGGCGCCTGGATATTCATCGCCGGACCGAGAATCAGCCGCGCCACCGCCACGGTCCAGGCCAGATCGGCGAGGTCCGGCTCCTCCGCCGCGGCCGCGCGGGTGCCGGGCTTGGCACGGAAGTTCTGGATGATCACTTCCTGGATATGGCCGAACCGCTGCTGCAGATCGGCCAAAGCGAGCAGTGCCTCGATCCGCTCCAGCCGCGACTCGCCGATGCCGATCAGAATGCCGGTGGTGAACGGCACTTTCAATTCGCCGGCGAGGCGGATGGTTTCCAGGCGGACCGCCGGGTTCTTGTCCGGGGAACCGTGATGCACCTTGCCGGGCTCGCAGAGCCGGGCCGAGGCGCTTTCCAGCATCAGGCCCATCGAGGCCGAGACCGGCCTCAACATCGCGATTTCCGCCGCACTCATCACCCCCGGATTGATGTGGGGCAGCAGGCCGGTTTCGTCGATCACCGCCTGGCACACGGTCGCGAGATAGGCGAGCGTGCTGGGATAGCCGAGTTGTTCCAGCGCCTCGGCCGCGGCGCGATAGCGGTGTTCCGGCTTGTCGCCCAGGGTGAACAGGGCTTCCTGGCAACCGGCTTCCGCGCCCGCACGAGCAATCTGCAGCACTTCATCGCGCGAGAGGTAGGGCGCCCGGCCGCGCCGCGGGGGTTCTGCGAAAGTGCAATAATGGCACACGTCGCGACAGAGCTTGGTCAGCGGGATGAAGACCTTCCGCGAGTAGGATACGAGCCGTGGATGGCCGTGATCGCGCATCGAGGACGCGGCCGCCAGCAGAGCCGCCGGAGCCAGGGCCGCGGCCCGTTCGAGGATTTGTTCGGCCGTCTGTCCGGACCAGTCCTGCATCGTCTCCAACGCCTAAGCCTCCACCCGCGAGGGCAAAGCATCGCTTTTGCCGCCGCCAGATGCAAGCCACGCGCATCCGCCACGGCGGCATGGCTGCCATGGCCGGATTCCGCGCAGCTTGACCATGGACGCCCACAGCGCCGGCGGTCACAGTAGAGTCGCGACTCCGCCACACGAAATCCGGGAGAGCCCATGAAATTCAGCGTCAGTCTGCCGACCGGCTTCGAAGGCCTGATGCATCCGGTGCCCTTCGTCGAGGCCGAGGATTTTCTGCGGCTGGCCAGGCTTTGCGAAGCCGTCGGGTACGATTCGGTCTGGGGTAACGATCACATCACCACCCAGCACTACGTGCGCGATCTGTTCCCGAACCAGGTGCCGCGTTATTACGAACCGATCATCGTCATGGCGCATTTGAGCGCGGCGACCAGCCGGATCCGCTTCGGTACCGCGGTCACCGTGCTGCCGATGCATGACCCGGTTTTTCTGGCCAAGCAGGTGGCGACCCTGGATCAGCTCTGCGGCGGCCGCTTCATCCTGGGCACCGGCATCGGCGCCTACCGCGAGGAGTTCCTGGCCTGGAACACCAAGCTCCCCGATGCCAGGCGTGGCGACATGCTGGACGAGGGTCTGGCCGCCTTGTCGCTGTTGTTGACGGAGAAGAACGCCAGCTTCGAAGGCCGCTACTACGGCTTCAAGGATGTCGAACTGGCGCCGAAGCCGCGGCAGGTGCCGTTCCCGATCTTTGTCGGCGGCCATAACCTGCAGGCGATCGAACGGGCGGTGAAATACGGTCAGGGCTGGCTGCCCGGCTGGCGGCCGCTGGCGGAAATGAAGGAGCGGATCGCACTGTTGAAACGCCGCGCGGTGGAGCTTGGCCGCGATCCGGCCTCGATCGAGATCGCGCCGCAGATGTCGGTTACGGTGGCCAAGACCCAGGAAGCGGCAGAGCAGCGCTATCTTGCCTCCGGCCTGGTGGCGCACCGCAAGTCGCTAGCCTATACCGGACGCGACCTGGGCCATCAGATTACCGCCAATCTGGTCGGATCGCCGGACGTGATCCTGGAAAAGATCGAGATCATGGCCGGCATCGGCATCGACCATTGCTGCGCGCTGATGTTCCCGGCGGACAGCATCAGCGAAATGGCGGAACAGATGGAATGGTTCGGCACGCTGGTGCAGCCGAAAGCCTGACCCGCCGGCGCCGCTAGACCGGCCGGGGGCCGCGCCCCAGCACCACTGCCGGCAGGGGCTTCCGGCCCCGCTCCTTCCCCGCTTCCGCCGGATGGCCGAGGGTGACAAGGGCCTGCGGTTCCCAGGCGGCCGGCAGATCCAGTGCCGCCTTCACCACCTCGGGACAGAACAGGGGAGCGCACATCCAGCAGGCGCCGAGACCCTCGGCGCCGGCGGCGAGCAGCAGATTCTGCACCGCCATTGCGGTGCTTTGCACCGCCATCAGATATTCCGCCCGCTCACGCCTTGGATCGGGATAGCGATCCATCTCTTCCAGGGTCAGGCAGACGGCGATGACCGCCGGCGCCCCGGTGATCCGCGCCCGCGACCGCACCACATCGCGCTCGATCGCGTCGTTCGCGTCGCCGTCCCGCAAGCGGTCTTCGAACAGCCGCCGGCCCATGGCTTCCGCCAGAGCAAGCTTTGCCGCGGCGTCTCTGAGCACGGCGAAGCGCCAGGGCTGGCGGTTATGCGCCGAAGGGGCTGCGGTTGCCGCGGTCAGCAACCGCAGCAGGGTCGCATCGGCCAAAGGCTCCGGCCGGTAACGACGGATCGAACGCCGTCCGGCGATCGCCGCCAGAATGCCGTTTTGCACATCGATCTTGCCCATCGGTTTCCGCCACCTCGATACAAAGGATTCAGACCCGCTCGGCCGCCTTGCCCTGGAAATGCGGCATCACTTCGTCGGTAAAAAGCCGGAGCGAGCGCAGGCTTTCCGCGTGACCGAGATCGCCATAGGCAAAGCGGGCGACAAAATAATTGACCCCGGATTCGGCGATCTGCCGCTCGATTTCCGCCCGTACGGTCGACGGCGAGCCGAAGATCAGCCGACCGGACTTGCGATGCACGGCGTCGTCGAACGTGAACGGTCGCGGATCGTACTTCTGCCAGAGATAGCCGAACTTGTCGAACCAGCCCTTGAAACCGACCATGCCGCGCTCGGCGGCTTCCGCATCGGTATCGGCGACATAGATATGCCGGGTGATCCCGACCTTTGGCATCGGCTTGCCGCTCGCGCCATGCGCCGCCGTCCAGCCATCCTTGAACCGGTCGGCCAGGACACGCGCCTGGGCTGCCGACAGCAAAAAGACGATGTTCATGTTCTGCCGCCCGGCCCAGGCAGCGCTCTCCGGATTGCCGGTAGCATACCAGAGCGGCGGATGCGGCTTCTGATAGGGGTGAAGCTCGATCGGCACGTTGAAATACTTGAAGTAATTGCCACGGTAATCGACCACATCCCGGGTCAGGGCCGCCATCACCACCTCCAGGCCCTCGCGATAGATCGACGGCGCCTCCAAGTGGTTGACGTTGAAATAGGCCAGTTCGTAGGGAGAAATGCCGCGGCCGGCGCCGATATCGAGCCGGCCCTTGGTCAGATGATCGAGCATGCAGATCTCACCAGCAAGGCGCAGCGGATTGTAAAGGGTGATGATCAGCACCAGCGGTGCGAAGCGGATCCGCTCGGTGATCCGCGAGGCGGCGGCAAGAAACACCAGCGGCGACGGCGCCAGCCCGAGCGGCGTGAAATGATGCTCGGTGATATGGAAGGTGGTGAAGCCGGCGCGGTCATAGGCCTGGATCAATTCCAGCCGGCTGTCATAGGTTTCATGAATCGGCCGATTTTGCCGGTCCAGATGATCGATCACGCCGAAATCGACTTTCATGATTTCCCCCACGGTTCCGCAGACAAGGTACCGCCTGGCCGCCAGCAAGGCAAAGCGCCGGCTGGGGCTTGCCCGGGACCGGCGCGCGGAGTTCTATAGCCTGGCGTCCTGGAACCGGAGGATTGGCGTCGGTGCGAAACTGGGTCATCCCGGTGCTGGCCTGCCTGCTGGCCGCGACCGCGGCGCGGGCGACAACCGTCACCGATCTCTACAAGGCACAAACTTATGTCACCGGGCAGAGCAACCTGCCAGAGCGGCAACGCGGCTTCCGTGATGCCTTGAGCGAAGTCCTGGTCAAACTGACCGGCGATATCGGCATCAAATCCGACCCGCGGCTCCAGCAGGCGCTTGCCGGAGTGGAGAGTTACGTGGTGCGCTTCGAATACGAAGACCGCATGAAGGGCATACCCATCCATGACGAGCAGGGTACCCGCGATCGCCCGTTTTTCCTGCGGGTCTGGCTCGATCCGGTCAAGACAGACGCGCTGGTCGCATCGCTCGGCCGGCGGAAGTGGAGCGCCGAACGGCCGAGCCTGCTGGTCCTGGTCGCAGTCAGGGATCTCGCCGGTCACTATCTGCTGGACCAACAGGTGGAACGAGGCTATGGCCAGCGCGAGGCCTTTCGCTCGACCGCCGACCGTTTCGGCCTGCCGATCCTTTTGCCGGCCGGCAGCGGCGATCCCGCCAAAGTGACCTATGCCGACGTCGCCGCACCGCAACTGCCGGCGATCGCCGCCGCCAAGGCGGCCTTCCGGGCGGATGCGCTGCTGCGCGGCACGATGACCGTGAATGCCAAGGGCTATTGGTCGACAGGCTGGACCCTGGATCACGGCGGGGCGCGCAAGAGCTGGCACGTCGACAACACCACCTTCGACCGCGCCATCGCCCGGTCGATGGCGACGGTGGCGCGAACGCTCGCCGGATTGAACTAGCGGCTGACCGGCGGGGCGAAGACCAGAAACTCGATGCCGGGATAGTCGTCCCGTCCCCACAGGCTGATAGTCTGGATCCATTCCCCAACCATCGCCGCAGGCTCGCCCGGTCTCGGCTCATCCATGCGGCGGCGCTCGATATGCACGACCACGCCATCCTTGAGCCAGATGCCACCTTCAGGCCCGCGCTTGGCGCCGCCATGCAGCCGCTGGTTCTCCGCCGTGCGATATTCCTCGTGCCCGCTCAGCCAACCGTCGGCGGCAAACTTCGCCTGCAAAGCAGAATCGGCCGCTTCCAGTTCGGTGCGGGTCAGCCTGTAGGGCGAGACGCCGATCGAGATGCCCTGGATGCGCTGCGGATCGCGGGTGAAGGTACTGACGAAATAGTATCGGCACCCCGGAAGGAGGATTCCCGAACCCGGAATCCGAAAATCGAACGGTTTGTCGCCCGCCACCGGAGCACGAAGGCCGCCACCAGGCCCGCGGCCGGCAATCTTCACGCTGGAGGCCCGCGCCATCTCGGCCAACGTCATG
>Ga0316620_10000778_pt1 | contig 13104 bp, 6 predicted proteins | sample OWC_Aug_M1_C1_D5_FD_207651 | JGI IMG/M metagenome (GOLD analysis project Ga0316620, IMG submission 207651) | Wetland soil microbial communities from Old Woman Creek delta, Ohio, United States - OWC_Aug_M1_C1_D5_B | ecosystem: Environmental > Terrestrial > Soil > Wetlands | place: USA: Ohio... | reverse complement strand
CTTCGGCTTCGGCCGAATATAGATAAGCAGGCGACTAGCCTGCGAACCTGCCCATGTACGCGAAGTCGATGGCCAGGGAAATGGCCAGCGCCACCATGTCCATGATTTTCTGTCCGGTCTGACTGCGCCGGAACTGCAGCCCCAAAATTTCGGAACGACTCTCCAATTTCTCCAATATGGCGTCGGCCTCCTCCTCTTCTAGCCCCGACCAGCGAATGATGCGCTGCAACAGGTCTGAGTGGTGCTTGCGAAAAAGGTAAGCGGCCGAAACCACGGTGAGCCCGCGCACGGGGGGGAAGATTTCCCGCAGCTTGTCGTCCACGTACCCCTGGGCGGCACGGCGCAGACGCTTGGCCTTCTGCCCATAATAGTCGACCAGCAGCAGGTTCATGCGATCGATCGGCCGGTACAGGCGATGCCGCAGCCGCTTCGGCTTCTCGCGCCCCAGCGTGCGCAGCAGGCGGTCGACAAATTTCAGCTTCTGGATGGCCGGCCATTGGCGATAGCGGCGGCGCCAGCCGGAGCGGGGATTCAGCCACACGGCGAAAGTCTCGGCAAAATCCTCGTCGGGATGCTTTTGGGCGTAGGTGCGGCCGTACCGCGATGAATCGAGGTGGCGGACGAACTGGCGGCTGAAACGGTCCGGGCGGAACGCGTCCCGGTAGGGTTTGGAAAAGACGCCGAACATCTCCTTCCAATCCGGTTGGGCCCACAAGCGGTAGGCGTAATTGACCGCGTGGCCGGCTTCATGGCGCAGGAACATCATGATCGTGTTGTCATCCTCGACTTCCCCGGTCTGTTCCTCTTCCAAGAGGCGCAGGCGGCGGTCGGCAAGATAAAAAGGAATGCCGATGACGGGCACCTTGTCGGGACACCCCCAGCTATCGGTGAGATAAAAATCGGGCTTGAAAGAGATGCGTTTGGCGTCCAGCTCGCGGTGCAGGCGGCGGGTGAACGGTTCCAGGGGGGAACCTTCGATCTGCAGCCGCAAGTCCGAAATTTTAGTGTTCAACAATTCATAACGGACCGTCTCCCAGCTCTGGATAATCGAGAGAATACGCTTCGCCGCCATTTGCTCCTTGGATTATCTCGTGACCTCTGAATCAGGTCATTCCACAAACCCGTTGAAAAAACAAGCGGCATGATAACACCTTTGCCGGGAATTGTGAATCATTTTTCTTTTTTTTTTTTAATCATCAATTTGTTTATAAAGTTGAGCATATTATTATAAAGTTTCAGGTAAAATCTACTGAAATGGGTATGCTTTACTTGAAAAGTCGAGGCAGCCAAACCGCCATTTCTCCCTCTCCCCTGTGGTTCCAGGCGTAGTAAGGGATGGCGGTGAAAATGACTTTCCCATTCTCTCGGCCGCTGCGAAAAGCCCCACCGCGGATGACGACCACCCCATTGAGGAAATCGGGACGATCTTCGGTTTGCAGCTCATCCGCATCGCATATCCTCAAATCGAATACCCGGCCGCCGTTGTCCGCTCCTTCCAGGCAATAAACGAGGGGACCGCGCTCCAAGGCCACCCGTCCCCGATTTTCCCTGACCTCCCCGCGACAGACCACCCGGCGTACATCCAGAGGCAGATCAATTTCAAGCCGATCATTGCTTTTCCACAACCGATGGATCAGCGCATAGCCTTTTTCTAGAACCAGGGGGAAGGGACGGTCATTGACCTTCAAGAGGGTCCGGCCCGACAAATCATCGACATATCTATACAGGCTTCCGGGCAGCGGTTGGTTCCGCGACCAACCGGGAATACGCACCGCCAGTGTGAAGGTAAAGGGGATTTCGGGCGAGACGGTGATGCGGACTCTGCCCTCCCAGGGATAACGGGTTTCCTGACGCACGCTGATCTCCCGCCCGTCCAGATCGATGCGGGCTGAAGATGCGGCGAACAGATTGACAAAAAGTCGATCGCCTTTCGCAACAGTGGCGTAGAAATAGCCTGGCAAAGAGGGTAAAAAGCGTGCGACATTGGCCGGGCAGCAGGCGACCTCGAACCAGGGGCTGCGGCTGTAATATCCGCGCGACTCCAGGGGATTTTGATAGAAAAAACGGTCGCCACTGAATGAGACACCTGCCAGCAGACCGTTGTACACGATACGCTCCAGCACGTCTATGTAACGGCCGTCTCCATGCAGGAGAAATAGCCGCTGATTCCACAATGCATTGCCGACAGCGGCGCACGTCTCGGCATATGCATCATTGGGCAGTTCGTAATCGCCCCCGAAACCCTCGGTCTCGGAGCAAGAACCGATCCCTCCGGTCAGATATATTTTCTTCCCGATCACGTTCTCCCAAAGACGGTTCCCGGCTTCGGCATACTCGGGGTATCCCGCCAATGCCGCCACATCGGCCATGCCCGCGTACATATAGGCGGCCCGCACTGCATGACCGGCCGCCTCAGTCTGTTCAAGCACCGGCAGGTGATCCTGCATGTACTCGCGCTGGTTGTAAACGATGAAGGGTGAATCGGGCGGGAATGCGTGCAGGGGCAGGTTCCTCCCCCTTTGATCGAGAAAGAATCTGGCCAGATCAAGATAGCGGCGATCGTCGCTCACGCGAAAAAGCTTGGCCAGCCCAATCTCGATCTCCTGGTGGCCGGGGAAGGCGCGGATTTTATCGGGGCCGAAGGTGCGCAACAGGAGTTCGGCGTTCTTGAGGGCCACTGCCAGCAGGTCGCGCTCGCCGGTCGCCTGGAAATAGGCCACAGCGGCCTCGTACATATGGCCGACACAGTACAGTTCGTGGCTGACCCGCAACAGCGACCAGCGCTCAGCGCCGGCTCCGGCCGCCGGGTGGGTCGGGTCAATGGTCCGCCCCGTGTAGAGATAGCCGTCGCTCTCTTGGGCGGCGACGACAAGGTCGACGAGCGCCGCCAGTTGTTTTTTCAAGGCGGGATCCTCACGCAGGCTCAACGAGTATGCGGCGGCTTCCATGGCCTTGTACACATCGCTGTCGTTGTAGCGCTTGCCCAAATGGGGGCCGCTCAAGAGCCGTGCAGCCTTGCGAAAATTGTCGACCCGCCCCGTTTCTTCGTTCATTTTCAGGGCGAAAGGAATGGTCACCGTACGGTTCGTTTCCAAACGCGGCGCCCAAAAACCGTCTGCCAAATTCACGGCGGAGAACGGCACGGGACGAATGGGATATTCAGCGGCCGCCGGCATGGCGATTCCCGCCAGAAACACGCCGGCCAACAACCTGCAAATGGGTTTCATGGCACACCCCTTTCATCCGGCTTCCTGTCAAGCTCGCAACGGACCGCCTGGCCGATTTTTTCCAGCAGGTAGGGCTTGCGGATATAGGCGCCTGCCCCCAGTGCCAAGGCCTGCGTGACCCGTTCGGTCTGGGAAAAACCGCTGACGATGAGCGCCTTCTGCAACGGGCGAAGCTCGCGAATCTTGCTGAAGGCCTGCAAGCCGTCCATCTCAGAATCCAGAATCATATCCAGCAGGACGAGATCAACGGGCTGCTCTCGCAGGAAGGCCAGCGCTTGGCTGCCGCTGGCCACGGCGTGCACCCGGTATCCCAGTTCCGCCAACATGGCCGAGGCCACCTCGCGCTGCTCGGCGTCGTCGTCCACGATCAGCACCGCCTCGCCCCGCCCCCGGAAGGAATCGAGGGAGACGACGGGCCGCTCGCGATGCACTTCGCGGCGCGTGGCCGGGAAATAAAGGGTAAAGGCGGAGCCTTCCCCTATGCTGCTGCGCACGTCCACATAGCCTCGATGGTCCTTCACCGTGCCCCACACCACGGAAAGGCCGAGCCCGGTGCCGCTGCGGCCCATGGCCTTCTTGGTGTAAAAGGGCTCGAAAATCCGGGACAGGTCGGCCGCGGCGATCCCCTTGCCGGTGTCGCTCACTTCGACCACGGCGTACTCGCCGGCCTTCATTTCTTCGAAACCGCGAACCGGAACATCCAGGTAGCAATTGCAGGTGGAGATGGACACGATCCCTTCGCCGGCCATGGCCTCGGCGGCGTTGGTGACCAGGTTCATGATCGTTTTGCTCAGGTGCACGGCGGAGCCCTGGATATTGAGTAAATCGTCGGCCAGGTCGGTGAACACCTGCATGTTCGGGTAAAGGGAAGACAGCTTCTGGGATTCGGGCGTCATCAGGAAATCGCGGATCACCTCGTTGAGGTTCACCACATCGGGAACGGCAACCCCGCGCCGGGCCATGGTGAGCAGGTCCTGGATGACGGCCGCCCCGCGCTCGGCCGACTTCAGGATGTTGGCGACATGCTTGCGTTGGCGAGTTCCTTCCGGGATCTCCCGCAACAGGAGTTCCGAATACCCGACCAGCACGCCGAGGATGTTGTTCAGGTCGTGAGCCACGCCCCCGGCCAGGGTGCCCAGGGCCTCCATTTTTTCGGCGCGCAACAAGCGCTCTTCCAGCAACCACCGCTCCTCTTCGGCCTGGCGGAATTCGGTCACGTCAAGGAGGATACCGAAGGCGCCGCTGTATTGCCCCTGATTGTCGAACTGGGCCGTGGCCGTGATTTGCAGCGTGCGCCGGGCGCCATCGGCGCGGACGATTTCCAGCTCATAGGTGCCCCGCTCGCCGCGCTGCCGCCGTTCCGTCTGTTCCCTGATGCGTTCGAACTGCTTTTCTGACATGAACTCGCGCAACGATTTTCCCAGTAACTCGCCCTCTTCCACCCCGAAAATCCGTTCAGCGGCCGGATTAACGAAGCTGAAGCATTCCCCTGTATCCACGACCGCCACGCCCTCGCCCAGATTGGCCACCAGCTGGCGGTACTTTTCCTCGCTCTCGCGCAGCGAGGCTTCGACTCGATGGCGTTCGTGCACGTCGCGGATGGCGTAAATAATGCCGTAGGGCACCTGGTCCGCATGGCGCAGCACCTCCCCGTTGATCTCGCAGGGGATATGCCGGCCGTCGGCTGTGATCAGATTGTATTCGATCGGCCCCAGCCGCTTCACGAACATGATCTCGGTGTTGATCCTGGCCCGTTCTACATCTGCGGGAGCGATGAACGAGAACATGTGTCGGCCGAGGAACGACTCCTTGCCGGTATAGCCGCCGAGGGAGACTCCGATTTCGTTGATGAACAGGATGTTGCCCCCCACGTCGGTAATCACCACCACGTCGGGGAGGGCTGCCAGCAGCGTCTGGAACCGATCCTCGCTCCGCTTCAACAACTCCTGGACGCGCCGCAATTCGGCCTCTGCAAAATCAGCAGACGGATTCCGGGCATTGGAACGCCCACCCTTCTTCCTAAATATAGACATCGCCTCTCTCTTTGCCTTTCTCAGGCTGGAGTTGGCCGCAGATAGGCAATCTTACTCCGTCCCGCCAAATCCGTCAAGACTCGCAGCCTTCAGGCCTACGCTGAACTGGCAGGAGCGAAATTATTGGGCGGCGGCCTCTTGGATGTTGATTTTCCAAGTACGCCGTATTACTTTATAGACATTGAGGAGAAAAGATGAAAAATCATAAAGCAATCCAATGTATCCTGTTTTTATCAGCGCTCATCCTAATGGTTTCACCGGCCCGAGCGGCCTTTGTCACGGTCACCACGCTGATGGACGAGAACGACGGCGGCAGCGGCGGAACGGGCATGTCGCTGCGTGATGCCATTACTGCGGCATCTGCCGGGGATACAATCCGCTTCACCGTGACCGGAACCATCACTCTCAACAACGCCTATGGCCAGCTTTCGATCAATAAAAACTTGACCATCCAGGGCCCCGGCGCCCACCTATTGACCGTCAGCGGCAACAACCAGATGCGGGTATTCAACATCACGTCCGGCACGGTGGTCATCTCCGATCTCAGGATAATCAACGGCTTCGTGACGGCTACCGGCGGCGGGTATGCCCGCGGGGGAGGGATCTATGTCTCGGGAGGCTCCCTCACACTGCGGCGCGGAGTGGTAGCCAACTGCGTGGCCAACCACGGCGATGCGTCGGCTTACTCCAATGGCGCGGGGATTAGCGGCCGGGGAGCGGGCGTGTCCATCACGATCGAGTATTGCGAGATTTCCGGCAACTATTGCCAGGATCCCTTCGGCTACAGTGAAATCGGCGGCGGCATCTACCTGGAGAGCGCCTCGGCCACCATCACCGGTTCCACCATCGCCAACAACTCGGCCGAATTCGGTGCCGGCGTCTATGCCTGCGTCGATTCCACTGTCACCATCAACGGCTGCACCATCGTCAACAATATCAGCGGCGCCGACGGCGGCGGCGTGTTCAGCGACGCCTTTTTCGGCGGTTCGCCGCTGGTGACGATCCGCAATTCGATCGTCTACGGAAACACCGACGGCAATCCCACTGGCGACATAGGGTACTTCCCCAATCTCTGCGAGGATCCCAGTGGCGACGTGAATGATATCATCCTGGATGGATTCAATGTCATCGGGGCTCTCGGCAATTATACCTGGGATGGGAAAGCCAGCGATCTCTCCAACACCGATCCGTTGGCGAACAGCCTGGCAGACAACGGCGGCCCCACGCGCACCTGCTCCCTGAACGCCGGCAGCCCGGCCATCAACCGCATACCGTCTGCCGGCAGCTACAACGGTGCGCCGACGAGCGACCAGCGTGGCTGGGGCCGCACAGGCAATTACGATGTCGGGGCATACGAGTACGCGGCGCCAGAGCCCGAGATCAACCTGCAGGGCAACTCCCAGGACATCGCCAGCGGGGACAACACGCCGAGCTCCGACGACCATACGGATTTCGGATCGGTGCCGATCGCCGGATCGACGCTGACGCGCACGTTCACCATCCAGAACACGGGCGGCGGCTCACTGGCGATCTGCGACGTTTGGCTGGACGGAACCGGTGCCGGCGCCTTCACCATCAGCGATCCACCGGCGGCGACGATCGACGGCAGCTCGTCCGACACCGTGGCCGTCCAGTTCGATCCCTCCGCCACCGGTCTCCACCAGGCCACTCTGCACGTTTCCAACAACGACAGCAACGAAGACCACTACACCTTCGCCATTCAGGGTACGGGCATCAACGCCTTCCCGGTGAACTTCCAGACCGACGGCACTCCGGGAGCGACGCTTACGGGCGAAACCAGCCAGATCGTGAACTACGGCGCCAATTGCACGGCGGTGACGGCCAACGCGGCGGTCGGATATACTTTCGTCAACTGGACCGGGACCGGCGGCTTCACTTCCACCACCAATCCGGTAACGGTGACAAATGTCACCCAGGGCATGACCATTACGGCCAACTATGCTATCAACCAATATACGATCTCGTTCCAAACCGACGGCACCCCGGGAGCTACTCTCTCCGGCAACACCAGCCAGACCGTGAACCACAGCGCCAATTGCACGGCGGTGACGGCCAACGCGGCGGTCGGATATACTTTCGTCAACTGGACCGGCACCGGCGGCTTTACTTCCACCGCCAACCCAGTGACCGTGACCAACGTCACTCAGAACATGACTGTCACAGCAAACTACGCTATCAGCCAATACACGGTCTCGTTCCAGACCGACGGCACCCCGGGAGCCACTCTCTCCGGCAACACCAGCCAGACCGTGAACCACGGCACCAATTGCTCGGCGGTGACGGCCAACGCGACGGTCGGATATACTTTCGTCAACTGGACCGGCACCGGCGGCTTCACCTCCACCGACAATCCAGTAGCAGTGACAAATGTCACCCAGGGCATGACCATCACGGCCAACTACGATGCCGCCATTCCTTCGTCCGAACGCCAAGCCCTGATCGCCCTCTACAATTCGACCGAGGGCGATTCCTGGACTGACAACTCGGGCTGGAAGGCGCCGCCGCTCGATTCCGACGGCTTCGCCATGCCCGGCACCGAAGGGACCTGGCACGGGATCACGGTCGCGGACGGTCACGTAACCGAGATCGGCATGAGCTCCAACAACATGATCGGACCGCTGCCGGCCGAGATCGGCAACCTGGTCAGCCTGACGCTCCTCGGCCTGCAGACCGACGGCTTGACGGGAGGCATCCCGGCCGAGATCGGCAATCTCACCAATCTGACCGTTCTCAGGCTCAATCAAAACCACCTCAGTGGCCCCATCCCGGCCGCAATCGGCAACCTGACCAAGCTGACAGGTCTATATCTTCACCAAAATGATCTCGATGGCGCCATCCCGCCCGAGATCGGCAGCCTGACCAACCTAACCACCCTCAACCTCCGCATCAACATGCTGAAGGGCGGCATCCCGGCCGAGATCGGCAGCCTGACCAAGCTGGTGGACCTGTACCTGGACTGCAACGGGTTGGTCGGGGAGATCCCCATCGGCCTGACCAATCTGACCAGCCTGGCTCACCTAGGCATCCGCTACAACGCCCTGTATGCCAGTGATGCGGACCTGATCGTCTTCCTAAATTCCCAGGATCCCAATTGGGCCACCTGTCAGACCGTGGCGCCGGAAAATGTCACGGCCACGCCGGTGAATTCGACCTCCATCAGCCTGACCTGGGATCCGATCACCTACACTAGCGATCCGGGTGAATTCCGGATCTTCGTGAGCACCACTCCTGGAGCGGGCTACACTTTCTATGACCGGACCTATTCCAAGAGCGTCACCTCTTTGCCCGTGACCGGGCTCAATCCAAGCACGCCCTATTACTTCGTGATCCAGACCAGGACCGATCCGCACGGGAGTGGGACTTATGAGCAGAAAAACACGGTCGATTCCGAAAACAGCGACGAGGCGACCGCCACCACTATACCGGCGCACACGGTGACCTTCCAGACCGACGGCACCCCGGGAGCCACTCTCTCCGGCAACACCAGCCAGACCGTGAACCACGGCACCAATTGCTCGGCGGTGACGGCCAACGCGGCGGTCGGATATGCTTTCGTCAACTGGACCGGGACCGGAGGCTTCACTTCCACCGCCAATCCGGTCACGGTGACCAACGTGACCCAGAACATGTCCGTTTCTGCCAACTTCGCTATCAACCAATATACGGTCTCGTTCCAGACCGACGGCACTCCGGGCGCAACTTTAACCGGTACCACCAGCCAAACCATCAACTATGGCGGCAACTGCACAGCGGTGACGGCTAACAATCCCGTTGGGTATCATTTCGTGAACTGGACCGGAACCGATGATTTCGTTTCCACGGACAATCCCCTGACCGTGACCAATGTGAAAACGGACAAGACATTCACCGCCAACTACGCCATCAACCAATACACGGTCTCGTTCCAGACCGACGGCACTGCCGGCGCCACCTTGACCGGCACCGCCAGCCAGACCGTGAACCACGGCGCCAATTGCTCGGCGGTGACCGCAAATATTCCCACCGGGTATCATTTCGTGAACTGGACCGGAACCGGTGGTTTCACCGCCACCAATAATCCGGTCACGGTGACCAACGTGACCCAGGACATGACCGTCACCGCCAACTACGCCATCAACCAATACACGGTCTCGTTCCAGACCGACGGCACTGCAGGTGCCACCTTGACCGGCACTACCAGCCAGACAGTCGACCACGGTAACGACTGTTCGGCGGTAATGGCCAATGCCCCATCGGGATATCATCTGGACGAGTGGACCGGAACCGCAGGATTTACGTCAACCGCCAATCCGGTCATAGTGACAAGCATCACTGGGGACATGACCGTCACGGCCAACTTCGCTCTGGACCAGTTCACCATCTCGGGCATGGTGCGGCTCGACGGTGCAGGCCTGGCCAACGTGACCATGGATGGCCTGCCGGGCAATCCGGCGACCAACGCCGCCGGATTCTACTCTGCCAGCGTGGATAGCGGCTGGTCGGGCACGGTCACGCCGGAGCGCAGCAGCTATGACTTCACCCCAGCCTCGACCGTCTACACGAATGTCACCTCGGACCGGACCACCAACTACGCGGCCGCCTCCGTCGCCACTCTGACTCTCGCCTCGCCCAACGGCAACGAGCGTTGGACGCCCGGCACCCGCCGCACCATCACGTGGACGCAGACCTATCTCACGGGCAGTATTACCATCCAGTTGCGCCGCGGCGACGGCAGTGCGGTCACCCTCGGCACGGCCCCGGCCGCGGTTGGCGCCTTTAACTGGACCGTTCCGGCCGCGCAGCCGTCGGGCCACGACTACACGGTGCGGGTGTACAAGGGTGCCCTGGCTGACAAGTCGGACAGGTGGTTCTCCATCGACCGTGCGCCGGCGGATTTCGACAACAACGGTTTTAGTGACATCCTGTGGCGCTACTCGGCCACCAGCGGCCTGGACCGCCTCTGGCGTATCGGCGGCAGCGACAGCGGCATTGCCGCCATCCCTGATGAAAGCGGAACGCAAGCAGCCGAGTTTTCGGAGAATGAGTCCAGCGGCGAGCTGGAGGCCGTCTCGGAGCAAGAGATGATGGGCGATCGCCTGGTGGTGGCGCCCAATCCGCTGGCGGCGGCAGCCGTCAATCTGGAGTCTGAAGAATCCACCGGCACGGCCTCTGGCAACGCAAAGGGGGCTCTGGAACTGATATCCAGTGTGAACCTGCCGGCGCGGCAATCAGTGGATTGGCAGATGGCGGGCACAGGAGACTTCAACCACGACGGCCAACCCGACATACTGTGGCGCAACGCAGCCACGGGCGCCAACGACATCTGGCTGATGAACGGCAGCGTCGTGATCTCGAGCGCGGCCCTGCCAATGCTGGCCAACGCCAAGTGGCGGATCGCGGGCACGGGCGACTTCAACCACGACGGCGAAACCGACATTTTGTGGCGCTTCTACGGCGCCGGCGGCTTCAACTCGGTATGGCTGATGAACGGATCCACGAAGGTGTCGACCGTGAACTTGCCGGCTCTCATCGACCTCGATTGGCAGATCGCGGGCTGCGGGGACTTCAACCGCGACCATCAAGCGGACATCGTGTGGCGCCGCGAGGCGGGAGGGGGCGAAAACGCGGTGTGGCTGATGAACGGTACGGCGCTGATCCTCACCCGAGAACTGCCGGCGCAGCCGAACCTGACGTGGAAACTCGTCGGCGTCGGGGACTTCAACGAGGATGAGAACGCCGACCTGATCTGGCGCCACGAGGCGGCGGGTGGGGCCAACCGGGTGTGGCTGATGGACGGAGCGAAACTGCTCGCCCAGGAAAACCTCCCAGCCGAACCCGACCTGAGTTGGAAGATAGGGAACTGACGGGTCACACGTCGCCAATGCCCGCAAAGCCGAGCGAAGGGAAGGCGGCCGCATTCGGTTCCTGGAGGCCGGACGCTTCAAACCATCCATGGAGGCCGTTTCCAGGCCGCTCGCATGGACATTTTTTTTAAGAAAAAGCTTGAATTTTCATTTTTCATCTGTTATATAGGAGCAGCTATAGCCGCTAAGGAGGGAAAATGAACAAGGCGCAACTCATCGCCAAAATGTCCAAGGACGCGAAAATCACCAAGGTCCAGGCCGGCAAGGCCATCGCCTCTTTCGAAGATGCCGTCAAGATGACCATCAAGAAGCGGAGCAAGCTGACCCTGGTCGGTTTCGGCACTTTCAAGGTCCTGGAGCGCAAGGCGCGGACCGGCAGAAACCCCCGCACGAACGCGTTGATGAAGATTCCGGCCAAGAGAGTTCCCAAGTTCGTTCCCGGAAAGGAGCTGCGGAACAAGCTTTAGATTGCCCGCAGAACGGATCGGTTTGGATTTTTCCTCCCAGTCTTGTAGAATATCCAGCCAACTGTTATAGTCGAAGCGGATATCCCCTTATGAAGAAAAAAGGGTAAAAGCCGCTGGCACCGCGTGCATGAAAAAAAAACGACGTTTCAAGAAATGGCTCTGCCTGATGGCCGCGGCCATCTCCGTTTTCCCACTTTGCCCCGCTTCCACGTTCGTGGACGTCTGCCAGCGACATCTGCGGAGATATCCCTGCCTGGAGATCTCCGACCTATACAAACTGTGCTACCAGGCTGCCATGGGCAACGCCCATATCGGCAGTCGGCGCGCTGCCATCCTGGCGGGCTTGAACGCCGAGCTGTCCCAAGTTGAAGCGGACGCCGATCAGCCGCTCAGCGAAGAAATTTCGCCCTCCGGTCAGGTCGTGCGCATCAACCTTCGGCCCTTCAAGGCAAAAGGCCTCAATAGCGAAACCCTCGCCGAAGCCGTTTGGCTCTCCGCCCGAGATTTCCAACCGTCCGTTGAGACGTTGCGGGTGTATTGGCGAGAAGTGGAAGCGGCGGGCCGCGCAAAGGCCATCCCCTTCACGCATGAAACGCTCGCCGCTTATTTCGCCGAAAGGGAAAAAGAAGGATTCCCGGCCGTTCATCATTCGGACGCCTACATGTCCCTGTATCATCCGGCGTACCGGGTGATCATGAAAAAATACGTCGCGCGACTCCGCTAGGGCGTTTCGCTCAAATTGCGCCCTGGCCGCCGATACGCTATAATGCGGATTCATTGATTCGCTCGAAGGAGTGTCCATGAAGCCGAAATTCGCATCATTCATCCTTATTTTCGCCGCCGCCACCACAGTCGCCGCCGCCCCGCGGACCGTCGTTCTCAGCCAGTGGCTGGCGCTGGGACCGGTGGAGTTTTCCGGGGCCGAGAAAGCGCTGTTGAAAACCGCCGCCGATTGTTTAGCCTACGATTCCCTGCCCGTCGCCGTCCTGCAGCCGCGAATCGGAGAGCGGGTGCGCTGGAACAGCCGCCAGACTGTCGCCTGGGCGGCAGCCGCGACAGTGCCGCTGACCGCCGCCGCCATGCAGGTGCAGTACTTGGCGACCTATCTCGAGACCTCCCGCTGGCTGAAAGCCGAACTGGTCGTGCAAACCGACTCCCCCCTGGCCATTCATCTCGATGGCGCCAAGCTGGATGCCCGCAGCGAGACGGGCAAGGTCAGCGCCACCTTGAAGCTGGAAAACGGCCGGCGGCATCTGCTGTTGCTGAAGCGGGTGATCGGTCCGGAAAAAACGGCTCATCCGCCCTTCCGGGCCGTTTTGGAGGTGGCGGAACCTTTCGCCGACTCAAGCATCGACAGCCACGCCGAACCCGGCCCCGTGGTCGGTTTGGAGCAGGTGTTGAACATCGTCAACGTCACGGGCCTCGCCATATCCCCTGACGGCCGGCGGGCAGCAGTCTTCCTCAGCCGCCAGTATGTGGACGAGAAGGCCCCCCGCAAATGGGGGGAGATCAT
>Ga0316620_10000777_pt1 | contig 13109 bp, 9 predicted proteins | sample OWC_Aug_M1_C1_D5_FD_207651 | JGI IMG/M metagenome (GOLD analysis project Ga0316620, IMG submission 207651) | Wetland soil microbial communities from Old Woman Creek delta, Ohio, United States - OWC_Aug_M1_C1_D5_B | ecosystem: Environmental > Terrestrial > Soil > Wetlands | place: USA: Ohio... | reverse complement strand
CCAATGAGTTCATTGAAGTCCTCGCAGACGGGTACCGGACCAGAATCATTGAGAACGGCAAGAACCTCAGCGCTGGACAGCGGCAGATGATAACAATCGCCCGCACAATGCTTGCTGACCCCCGAATCCTGATCCTCGATGAGGCAACGAGCCGACTCGACGCTTACAGCGAGTCACTTGTGCAAGATGCGCAGGCGAAGTTGTTTGCGAATAGGACCACGGTTGTCATCGCCCATCGGCTGACCACAATCGCGAACGCATCAAGGATATTGGTCTTTGACCATGGCCAGCTGATTGAACAAGGCACTACCGATGAGCTGCTGGCACTCAATGGAGCATTCAAGGCGCTCTATGACACATACTATGCGCACCAAGGCATTGAGGAGATAACAGACCAAATCGTCGAAACTGCACGTGCAGAGGTGAACAAGCTCGGTGGAGAAGCAGCGCCTGGGGCGACGATGGGCGGCATGCCAGGTATGGGGCTGCCCATGGGGACGGACGGTCACAGCAGTCCGAGCCCGGAGACGATTAGGCAAATGATGGAGGGCATGCCACCAGAGATGAGAAAGAAGATGATGGACAATGCCGACATGCTACCACCCGAGGTCCGCGACGAGCTCAAGAAGACGAGCGACAATGATGGCAAATAGCCTCTGACGCAACGACACTCTCACTCTAGGTCAACATATCCTACCGGACAACCCGCCAGCAAGAACAACATCAATCAGACTGCGTCAATCCGACTGATAGTCAACAGAGCCATCCCAAGAACCAGATATGACTCGAGTGCCATTCCTCTCACAAGCGGGTCAAGAGGCCCAAATGCAAATGAACACCACAGAAGAGTCTGCAATAGGAAGAGCACGAATGAAAGCAGTAACAGACCCATGGGCAATGCAATCACGCCTGCCCTGAACTGGAAGGCCAAGAAAGCCAGTGACAGTACGATCAGAATCGAGAACAGCAGCACAGGGATAGAGGTCAGTGTTTCAATCAGACTCCGCTGGGCAATCGCCGTCAGAGATCCCAGTCTGAGAACAGCCACGACGACAACTGCAATCCCCACGAGAGCAAAGGCAATGCGCCGGGCATCAAGACTCATCACGATTCTGTTGAAAACAAAGAGGTAGCCGATGATACCTATACTCCACAAGAAGAGCCCCGGCAATTGCAGAAGGGCTACAGCGAAATAGAACTCCCCGGGATCCGTTGCAGTCCCGATGATCGACTCTGCAACCTCCCCAAGTGCCATGACTGCAATTCCGAGCGATAGAATGAGACCCGTGGTTGGAAGCATGTCGTCACGCGCTACGCCTTGACGTCCAAAAAGATAGAGACCAGTGACTCCGATCACGACCGAGAACATTGGATTCAGATAGCTGACAAGATATTCGAACGACGCAGCTAGGCCAAAGGCCCATAGCAGCCAGCCAACCAGAGCAACAATAGTGCCCACGATGGCTAGAAACATCAAGCTCATCGTCAGCTTTCTTTCCACCTTTCATGTCACTCCGGCTGCAGTTGCTAGCCACTTGCGTCTGATTTCACTCTTGCGATGACGTATCCCATGCGGCCAACGCACTGGGGCTAGTCAGCGGTGATGTGTTCCCATTCTATGTCGTAGAGAGTGCTCGGAAACTGCTCTTCAAGTTCTACTCTAGCCCCACGAAGCAGGGAGTTCACGACACCGCTTCCAGTGTACCTACTGGCCCGTTTCGTCACGAACTGGAGAAGCGCACGGAATCCGTCGGCAAGCATATCGGGAGAGACTCGTCCCTTTATGGACGCCGTCGCCAGCGAGCTCCGTACATCAACATTGATTCCCTGTCCTAGATCCACGAACAACAACCAAGAATGCGGCCCGGAGAGAGCCTTCCTTGACTCGAAGAAGATCTTCCGCGTGACACCGACTCCAAGTATTCTTGCGACTCTGCTTAGGACTGTCTGAGTCACGGCCGTGTATAGAACAAGCCTCGCCTGGGAAGGCGAAACCCTCTCGACGGCCTTCCTCTGAGCTAGTACAGCGATTTCATCGAGGAATCGCCTAAGGTCAGCTGTCTTGACGCGTTCAGCAGCCATTGACAGCGGCGTTTCCCCGTCTAGTTCTCTCAGGGCTTGGGCAGTCTCGTCCGATATCTCAAGTGATGCGGCGCCGACGGGCAGCAGAGTGGTTGCCTGATAGATATCGTCGGGCTTGACAGGCTGAACGACAGTGATTGATTTTTCCCACAGTGCACGTGCAGTAAGGTTGAGAGCGAGTTCCACTGGTATCTCTAGGAACTCGGCAGCCTCTTTGACAGAACAGCCACCCTGTATAAGGTTGAGAAAGGCCCTGACTTCCGCATTTCTTGTGAACATGTCCCAGTTGAGCCTGGGCCTTATGATTGTCTGCTCGTCAATCTGGTAACGAATGAATTCCTCGATTACCGGCCCTTCGAAGCGCGTCTGAATGGCAAGGTCGAGGTCTATGAACTTGAGCAGACTGAACTGCTCCTCGAACTTGCTAATGAGAGACTTGAGATGCTCTCTCAGAAAATCCCTGTCATTCTCCACAGAGAGAGCCCCCAAGGTCCACGCGCCGAACTCGACGATGATTTTGTAGTCTGTCCCCTCAAATGCTCTGGCTTTGGAGTTCACTGATTGGGTCGTTTCGTCGAAGAAGGAGGTCATGGCCACTAGGAATGATGAGATCAGCTGGGGGTCGAAGACTGACTCCGTGAAGTCCTTGTGATAGAGGCAGACACCTGTATCACGGCGGATTATGTACAGGCTCTTCACGTCCAAGGCAGTCATACCTCACGTTTCGCGCGGCTCGAGGGTCTAGGGCAGGATGACCCGTCCGTAGTTTCACATGTTTTCCTTTTGAGTGTTCTACGTAGGTATTGCACCGTTCAGTAGGATGGGTCAGACGCCCCGGCAATACTATATGCCTAGTACTATAAGCAGTGACACGGCTGAGAGCATATGTCTGAAGAACTGGAGGTCAGATGTCCTTCGTGCAATGGGGCACGCCTTCAGCTGAGCTCAATGCTCTACAGTGTGCCATTCTTCAATCAGCTTGTGATGTTCACAATGAAGTGCCCTGAGTGCAACTTCCTCCACAACGATGTATTCTCGGCTGAGAGTAGAAGACCCAGCCGTTGGAAATACAGAGTCAGCCGCCCGGACATGCTGAACACGAGGGTAGTCAGGTCAGGATCAGGTACATTGCGGTTTCCTGAGTTCGGCATCGATGTCGAGCCGGGGCCAGCGGCCGAGTCGTACATCTCGAACGTCGAAGGGGTGGTCATGAGAACACGGTCTGTCGTCCAGACGGCTGCCCAGTTCGCTGAGGACGCAGCTCAGAAGAAGAGAGGGCAGGAGATACTGCACATGATGGATGAGGCGATGGCGGGGACACTCCCGTTCACGCTCATCCTGGAAGACCCGGCTGGAACAAGCGGCATACTGCCAGACGATATTACCGAGGTCGAGTACAAGGAGCTGTCTGCAAGAGAGGCCGCGCAACTTCGAGGTGCTCCGGTTTGGCTTGACGCAGTCCGTGAGGAGTACAGAGAGCGCAAGGGTTAAAGAGAAGATGTGCGGGTCTGACTGCTAGAGAGAGTAGGTCGGTGGATGAACGCTGTGGATTGGAGAAATCCGGGAGTGCACCTCGCTGCTATCGCGGCAGCAATCAGCGTATGTGGGCTACTCGTTTCTACTCTCGTGTTCATCTATGAACTTGGTATAGATGGAGTACTGATTCTCAAGGTCGCGTTCATTGGTTTCATGCTGTATGGCATCTACGGCATGCCTAGGGGCTCGGGTCACAATGAGCAGCATTTCTGGCTCCCTGTCTTCTTCCTCGTATTCTGGCTGATGGGTATGGCCGTCATATATGTCGCGTACGGCATGTTTCCTCGGGACCCAGTGCTCGCGGCAGACATTGCTGTGGGACTGCCCCTGAACATGTCTTTCCTAGCGGGACTTGGTCTGACCACAGTGACTTTGAATCTTCGTCCAACGCAGGGCTCGCCTAACGCAAGGGTAGCCGTAGTTTCTGTCTTCACTCTGATTCTGGTCGTCCTATCGTGGGTCATTGCTGAACATGCCACGTATGGGATTCTTTCGGAGGACTTGGAGCCCATGGAGTCGTACGTGATTTTCCAGCTCTCTAACTTTGGCTTCTTGGCCACTGTATTCTTGGTATCGTTGATGGGGGCTGTTGAAGCTCGTATAGAAAGGACCATGGTCGGGCAGAGGAGGTCCGTCGATGAGCTCCAGCGATAACAGAAGATCACGGAGAGGCATCGCGGCCGTTGCGGCAGCAATCGGTTTCTCTGGAGAGGTCACTACACCGTTCGCCTTCATTCATGGACTTGGGGTGGAGTTGGTAGTCACCCTCCAGATGATGTTCATGGGATGGATCATGCTGTGCCTCTACCTCGGGATTGGTGAGATTCATCCACGAGGAAGAGCCAGTGAGCCGACATCTGTTGCCCTGCGAGAAGGCCAGAGCATTGGGATGCCCAGCGGAAATACTGGAACAGCCCAAGGACGGTCCAGTGCCGATGAGAGAAACTACTGTGTTGACCGCTTTTGTGAGATAGTTCTGGCAATAGTGATAGCACCAATCGTTGCGCTGTGGTTCTGGGCAGAGTATGAGGTGTACGCCTTGCTTTCCGTGTTCCCAGAAGACACAGTGGACTACGTTCTCCAGGAACACAGAGAAGTTTCGATGTGGGTGGGGATGCTTCTCGCCATGGCTACGGCATGCATTAGATGGGGGAGGGATAGCCACCGCCACAGGATGGTGAAAGCGTCACTTGTCGTTGCGGTTCTCCTCGTGCTTCTTTGGGTGGTCGTCGAGCGTGCTCTGTACTTGATGCTCGTGGGGTACCTAGGTCACCTAGATGTCTCGGACTACGTCTACCTGGCCCAAGTGTCAGGCTGGGTTCTATTGGCGTGGTTCGTCCTTGGTTCGCTTGCGCTCGCTGCTTTCGTGTACTTGGCTAGCCCTGCCGGGTCGAAAACTGTTGGGACCACCACTGACTCTCATGACGCTCTTCCTAAGGTATGCACTCTTCCTAGGCGGGTTGCCATAGTTTCGAAGAGTTGAATAATGCTGATGCGTTCAATCGTATCGGCGCCTCTTTATTGCCGGGTCACGAGAAAAGTGACTCACAGACGGATCATCTATCGGGATCAATCGATTGCATTCTTCTTGGTGTTCGTGTTGGCCTTGTTGGCCTACTGGGTCTATCAACGTTCGCCAAGCCAGCTTGAACTTGCTGTGCTTCTCGTATTCCTGCTTTGCGCTCTGCTATCTTTTGCGAAGTATCTAAGAGAGAAACAATCAGACCATCTAGGAAGCACTCCAGAGTGAGAGGCAGCGGGACAGCAGCCTTGCCCGTGGGGAAACCCTCGGCGAACTCGGTTAGTATCCATTGTGCTTTCTTGTATGTAGTGACCTTCGCTGCGAATCGAATCGGCATGCGAGGAGGATGAGTGTTGACAGGGTTCAGTGTCGGCGCTACGGGTCTCCCCGGCATCAGGCTTCATTACAGCAGCGCCACACGGAGCGTAAGGGTTAAAAAACGCGCATACAGGACTGCCAGATAGAGTGGGCCGGTAGATTAGCCCGGCGGATCGTCTGACTTGCATTCAGAAGGCCGTGGGTTCGAATCCCACCCGGTCCACCATCACATTTGCCTAGTGAATTCACTTCTTGGTCTTGGCTTTAGGTTTCGGCTTATCTTGGGGCTTCTCGATCTTGCTCTCGTCCATGTAGCCTATCTCCCACAGATGACCATCGAGGTCCTGAAAGCTCCGCCCATACATCCCACCTTGTTCCTCCGGGGGTCTGTATTCTGTCGCACCTGCTTTCAACGCTTTCTCCATCATCGCATCTACCTTCTGCCTGCTCTCTATGGTCAGCGCGACAATCGCCTCGGTATACCTTGACGAGTCGGCGATCTGCTTCTTTATGAAGGTCTTGAAGAAGTCCTCGACCAGCAGCATCGCGAAGATGTCCTCGCCGATGACCATGCAGGCGGCGTTCTTGTCCGTGAACTGAGGATTGAAAGTGAAGCCGAGCTTCGCAAAGAAATCCTTCGTCTTGTTCAGGTCTTTGACTGGTAAGTTGACAAATATCTTGGTTGCCATCCTTCAAGATTCGTGCTGAGCCTAAAGACCGCTACGATAGGTGCAAATGCATCTTCTCAGGCTGTGCGGCTCGATTGTTTCTTCTGGACAACAAATAGAACCGCAACGACAGCAGCTCCTCCGCCTGCTACGCCGATGACAAGTGCCCCCAGAAGAAGAGGACTGATTGGCGGAGGACCGGGAGTCAGCTTCAGGACAAAGCAGTCACCACTTGAATACCAATCAAGGGGTCCCCCGTATGACTCGTCATAGGGATTGACAGTTGGAAAGTCAGTCGACGAAGTGCTCCCGCACACGTATGCGTTGCCGTCCAAGTCAACGGCAATCGAGTTCGCCCAGTCATAGCTTCCGCCACCTACAAGGGCCGAATAGAGCAGCGAACCACCCGTCGAATTCAGCTCCAAGACGAAGCAGTCGTAATCGTAGCTAGAGGTTTCGTTGATTGGCACGTCATAGCCATTTACGATGGGGAAGTCAGGCGACTGAGTCGTTCCGCACATGTATGCATTACCTGCAGAGTCGACGGCGATCGCGTTTCCTAGGTCCTGATCGTTGCCACCGATGAACGTCGAGTACACCAGTCCATTGCCGGTCGCGTTGAGTTTCAGCATGAAGCAGTCATAATAGAAGAAGTCGTGTGGGTTGTTGTGTGAGCTGTCATAGGCATTGACAGTGGGGAAGTCAGGCGACATAGTGGTCCCGCACACGTATGCGTTGCCGTCCAAGTCAACGGCCATCGACATCATCCAGTCCTCGTCATCGCCACCGATGAAGGTCGAGTACAGCAGTCCATTTCCAGTCGCATTCAGCTTCAGCATGAAGCAGTCATCATAGCCATTGAATGATGCGTCATAGGCATTGACAGTGGGGAAGTCAGAGGAATTCGTACGCCCACACACAAATGCATTGCCGTCCGAGTCAACGGCGATAGAGAGTCCCAGGTTTCTCTCATCGTCACCAATAAAGGTCGAGTACAGCAGTCCGTTCCCGGTCGCATTCAGCTTCAAGACGAAACAGTCCTCAGACGCGCTGAACGAGCTGTCACAGGCATTGGCAGTGGGGAAGTCAGGAGACTCGGTTGTACCGCACGCGTACGCGTTGCCGTCCGAGTCAATGGCAAGCGAGGAGGCGATGTCGTCGTACACTCCACCGACAAGAGTTGAGTATACCAGTGCATTCCCGGTCGCATTCAGTTTCAACACGAAACAGTCAGCATATCCGTTGAGTGAGCTGTCGTAGGCATTGACAGTGGGGAAGTCAGGCGACATAGTGGTCCCGCACATGTATACGTTGCCGGCCGAGTCGACTCTGATCTCGCCCGCAGAGTCTCCGTCCGTCCCACCTATGAAGGTCGAGTACAGCAGCGAGTTTCCGGCAGCGCTGAGTTTCACAACAAAACAGTCATAGCTTCCGCTGAGCGAGCCGTCGTAGGCGTTCACTGCCGGAAAATCAGACGAGAGAGTCGCACCACTCACGTATGCATTGCCGTCCAAGTCCACGGCGATGGAGGTCCCACTTTCGTGACTCGTACCACCGATGAAGGTCGAGTAGATGAGAGGATCGATGACGAGGGTCTCCGACCTATCGTAGGGTCCGATGTCGAAACCCAGCGCCCCGTGTTCCTTCTCGGTGAATTGGGCGTCCACCTCCGTCCTGCCCTGATACACGAAGAGACCATCATGTACGAATCCCGACTCGCCTGTGTCAATGACCAGCGATGACCCCTCGACGCGCAGCGCCTCATACCCCTCGAAACTGATCGCGATCCGGGCAGGGTCGCCGCCCGAGCGGACAATGAACTCGTACTCTGCACCGTCTACTCTGGCATCGAACGTGAGGTCAATCTGTTCCCAGAGATCGGCGTAGATGATGTTGCGATATCCTCTCACGCCAGTGAAGGTGCCACGGTCGCCAAGGAAGTAGTTGGTCCTGTGTGCGACTTCATCCTCGGGAAACGGTGCTGCGTTATGGGCACTGTTGACGAACGACATTCGGACAGGGTTCGGGTCATCCCCCGACCACAGAAGAACAGCGTCCTCAGAGAAACCCACGAAGCCACCCGGAATGGCACCGTAGTACTTCACTGAATTGTCAGGGAACTGTCCCAAGTTCTCGTAGAACTGAGCGCGAAGCAGCGCCTGGGCCTGCATGTCATTGTCTGGCCCCGCATCATTATTCCCGAGAATCTGATTGACAGCCGTCGGCAGCACAAAGAGAGAAACCAGTAGAAGAAACAGGAACAGATGTGAATATGGCCCGCGTTCCATAGTCCTACACACCTCTGCACGCTTGGCGCACGCATAGTCTGCGCACCTTATAGCCTCTCTGACGTCCATGCCGTCCTCGGAACAAAGCAATGGTTCAGTACATTGACCACTGCCATGTACGACTCTTACAGTGAAGGAGTCTGCTGACCCCCATGCTTTTGTGTGTCGACTTCTATAGGTCCTGACTTGGAGAAGAGTGGTATGAGCGCAGAAGATCAATCGAGGCAACCAACTGAGACTGATAGGGATGATACCAGCAGCTGCCTCCTAGTCTGTGCGTTGCTGCTCGTTGCTGCCATGGGCGTGGTCCTCTTTACTGGTCTTGCCCCTTGGACAGACTACGCGAGACTACTGGTGTGGGTAGCGGGCCTTGGTTTCGGCGCAGTCGTCTGTATGCTAATGTCAATCAGGCAGGCCTTGGTGAGCAAGCGATCCAGCTAGCCGCTGTCTGCCCTAAGCCATTGTGTCCCCAGCCGCCTAGGCACACGAGAACCGTATTGACGCTTCTGGCTGACCCGTCTTGGTGGCAGCAGGTCGTGAAGACGAATAGGAATGGCATCAGAGTGAAGAAAAGAAGAGAGGAAGGTGGCAGGACACGCCACCTTCGCACTGAGGATGCTCTATTGCTGAGCTTCCTGAATCTGTGTCTTGCCGAAATCGGATGGCTTGGTGCTCTTGCGCACGGCCCAGAAGAGTAGGCCCAACAGCAGAACCACCATGACCGCAAGCGCGGCGTTCACCATCAGCTCGGCCCCGAAGCGGTAACTGACGAGTATCGGAGCAGCAATGAGGGACACCAGGTTGATGACCTTGATCATCGGGTTAAGGGCAGGACCGGCTGTGTCCTTCAATGGATCGCCCACGGTGTCACCGACCACACTAGACTTGTGGCGCTCCGAACCCTTACCAAGATTCTTGGCTGGGTCGCGTGGCTCATCCTCGATTGACTTCTTGGTATTGTCCCATGCTGCACCAGTGTTGGCCATGAACACTGCAAGGAGCTGGCCAGATACGATGATGCCAGCAAGGAAGCCGCCCAACGCTTGGATGTTCAGGAGAATACCAACCAGCAGAGGAACAGAGATTGCCATCACGGCTAGGCTGATCAGCTCCTTCTGAGCAGCTTCCGTCGAGATCGCGACCGCCGCGTCATAGTCTGGCTTTGTCGTACCTTCAAGTACACCCGGTATCCGGAACTGCCTGCGCACCTCGGTGACCATCTGTCCTGCTGCACGTGCAACAGCCTTGATGTTCAGGGCTGAGAACATCCATGGGATGGCAGCACCGATCAGGAGACCCGAGAAGATGATCGGGTCAGACAGCAGAAGTTCTATGGCCGCCTGTCCCATTGCGATCAATCGGTCATTCACAGAAACAACGAAGCTGTCGAAGAGGCTGACGGCTGCGATAACGGCAGATGCTATTGCCACACCTTTCGTGATTGCCTTCGTGGTGTTTCCAACAGCATCGAGGTCGGCCATCACTTGCCGCGCGTCGTCGTCGAAGTCACCTGGGCTGAGCTCGCCGATACCGTTTGCGTTGTCGCTGATAGGGCCATAGGAGTCCATGGCCACATTGTTGCCGGTGTGTGTCAGCATTCCGATACCAACCAGGGCAATGGCATAGAGTACCAGGTTGAGTTCAGCGCCCCAGAACATTATCCAAGCCAGCACGAAAGTCGTCACGATCGCAAGCAGAGCCGCGACTGTCGACTCGTAGCCTGATGCCAGGCCCGAGAGTATCAGAGTGGCGGTGCCAGTGTCAGTCGACTTCTTCATCTCCTTCACAGGAGCTTTCTCTGGCGAAGTGAAGTAGCTCGTGAGAGGGTTGAATGACACAGCAAGCATAACACCGATAGCTATGAGGACTCCATACCGGATATCGCCCATGTAGAAGTAGGAGAACACAAGAGAAACACAGATCGTGAATGCGCTTGACAGCTCATAGGACATGAACATTGCATGCTCTGCACCCACTTCCCTGCGCAGAATCTTTCCCCAGATGGCGACGGCATAGGTGCCGAGCATGGAGGAGATGACACCCACTCCACGTACGACCAGTGGGAACACGATCCAGCCCAAGAAAGCGAGCCCAGTGCCATAGGCAAGTGTGATACCGATAATCAGAGCCGAAACAATTGTCACTTCATATGACTCGAAGATGTCTGCCGCCATTCCTGCGCAGTCCCCAACGTTGTCTCCCACAAGGTCCGCAATAACCGCGGCGTTTCTAGGATCATCCTCAGGCAGCCCCTGCTCGACCTTGCCCACGAGGTCAGCACCAACATCAGCGGCCTTTGTGTAGATGCCACCGCCCACTCTCATGAAGAGAGCCAGCAGCGTTCCGCCAAGTCCGAATCCCAACAGAGCATCCGGCGCGGCAATACCGAAGAATATGAAGATTGTAGTACCGCCCATAAGACCGAGACCGTCGGTCAGCATTCCAGTGAATGTGCCTCCGTGGTAGGCGATCTCAAGTGCGTGATTGTAGCGTTCACCGCGTTCTCCGGCTTCGCGAGTCGCTTGGGCAACTCTGACGTTGGCATTGATTGCCACGCGCATACCAAGCTGACCGACAAGTAGCGAGAACATCCCACCCATAAGAAACGCGATTGTTCGCCCGATTGCTACCATTAGCGGAGCGTCAACTCCAAACACTTCGTCAGCCTGCTTGGTGGGCGTCACTACGTAGACGCTGAGGAAGAGAACCACCGTGAGGACCAACAGGATTGGGATGATGGACTTGCGCTGGCGTTTCAGGTAGGCAAGTGCGCCCTCCCGAACCGCGTTCCAGACAGCAATCATCTGCTCTGTGCCTTTGTCCTTGGCCTTGACCCCTGCCCAGAGCCAATTGGCATAGATCAGGCTTAGGACTGCAGCCCCAATGACCAGAAAGACCATAATCTGCTCAATGAGGCTCATTCCAAGGAATGTGCTAAACAACTGCATTGTGTCATCACCATGCTGAGTATCCAAGTCCGCGTGACACGGGAAAGATGCACGACTCGTCCTAGATACCCATGGGTTTGGGGGCGGCGGGAAATTCGCTCCCTTTAAGGGTTGCTAGCAGCCACATGAGAGTTGGACATTTCTGGGCACACAGACTGTAGGACCTTGTATGGCCCGGTCGCTCACACCCGGTCCGAGGCTCACCCCGACACGAATGTGGCCTCAAGGAGTGGCCCCAGTGCCGTTACCTGGGAGGACAGGACTCCCGTGTCCAACTCTGTGCAACTTACAATGAACGGTTGCCGGTCCATAGACTAGAAGCGTTTCGCGGTCTGCGGTATCTACAGGTTTGGACTTCCGATGGTGGTCGATAGTCCAAACCCAGCAAAGGCACTACTCGACAAGAAAGTGGCGGAGCGGCCGCCTTCATTCTTCTTTTTCCGTCTGCACTCGACAGGTCACTGTAGCACTGTGAAACCTCAGTACGCGGGGAACTGCCCTTATAGGACCCCGACTGGCCGTGAATATCGTTTTTCACACTAGAATCTGATGACTCTCGTTCACTTACGTGCATCAAAACGACCTGAGAGTTCAGTTTTCAGCCATTCCAAGCAACTCCAAACCGATAAATAGCCTAGTGTGCATACGCCCGCAGCCTGGTTCGCTTGAAGAGAGAGAAAGCAGGTATGGGAAGGAGGGGTCCCCTTTTGCTTTTCGCAGGACGCGACTCGATTCAGACCAGTTGTGATACGGCTGTCTGTCTTCGCGCTCGCAAGCCACACAACCAATCCGGGAATCTAGGCAATCATGACAGCGACCCGATGGGCACTGCAGCACCTCTACCAAAGAGTTCATAGGCCGACATGGGTCTTGAGTCGGTAGGGAGTCAACATGCCACGTTGTGTTAATTGTGGAGCAACTATTGATGACGAGCAGGCAAAACGCTTCAACGGGCTCTGCCCGGACTGTGTGCGCGCTCACGCAAACCCAGACAAGAAGGATGACCTCGCTTTCGAGTCAGGGATCTGGGCCCTGATCATGTTCTTCGGGATAGCTGTGATGGTGGTCTCGATAGGTTCTGCCTTCCTGCTAATCAGGTGGACATACTATATGCCGTCAGATATCTTGGCTATGATACTTATCGGAGCAGCCGCGGGAGTCATCATTGGATATGGGATATACTACTTCGGACACAAACAACAGATCAAGGCAAAGGCAAAGTTGGACGCCGCCACGCATGGTCAGAATGCCTGAACTCGAGCACGATTGATCCGAGAACCGAGGAAAGCGCCTCTCACTCCTCTACGAATTGGACTGTGGACAATTAGAGTGGTGCTCTAGGATATCTGAGAGTGCAGCGGTCGTATGATTAGCAGAGAGCAGGGGTGACGTAATGCACCTCTCAGGCCGATCGATGCTTTCAATATCCTCTCCATATAATCCTAGGGCTACTACTCATCCAATCAGTAGAGGAGTTGGTCGCGTGAGTGGAGAAGTATCTGCAGCAATGAAGTAGGGTTTGACTGACTGCGGCGTCCTTCAAATCGCATATGGCATCTGGTGGTTTGTGGCTCCCGAACTTCGGAATGCTTTGACAGGCTGGTCCGACGAGCTTGCTCCTGGTCGTGCACTTGGAGCTATGATGACGACCTTCGGGGCTGCGTCCGTTCTTGCGTTCAGGGCGAGATCTTGGGAGCGAATAGAGACAGTCGTCCAAGCACTGCTCTTGATGTGCGTCTTGGGAGCA
>Ga0316620_10000776_pt1 | contig 13116 bp, 11 predicted proteins | sample OWC_Aug_M1_C1_D5_FD_207651 | JGI IMG/M metagenome (GOLD analysis project Ga0316620, IMG submission 207651) | Wetland soil microbial communities from Old Woman Creek delta, Ohio, United States - OWC_Aug_M1_C1_D5_B | ecosystem: Environmental > Terrestrial > Soil > Wetlands | place: USA: Ohio... | reverse complement strand
ATGATCGCAACGGAAAGTGGCAGAAGCAATATCGGGATCAAAAATGACATGGCAAAGACGAACTTTGTCAGAAAGGTAGCGACCGTTGACCGCCATACCTCGCGGCGAGCATGTTGATTCTCGCCTTCTTCAGAAATGTGGATTCCAAGGGCATCCGAAAAAGCATCGGCCACGGCAATGGTCAGGATTCCTCCAAACACCACGGCTGCAGATTTTGTCTCCGAATGCAGACCGACCATCAAGCCCAGCGTGGTGATGGCGCCCGATGTCAGTCCAAACGATACACCCTTGTTAAGCGGTTGCTTCATCATTCTCTTCCTTGCCCCCAACATTGTTTATTTGGATTCATATAAAATCCCAGAGATATCATTAATTGCCGTCTAAGACGCCTATAAAAACCGCCTCTTCCGGTAAGGCAATTTAATCATTCTAAACATCTCCCCCCATAAACATAGATGGAGGTTACCATCGTAATTCGGAAGATGTCAAGGAAGGCCGGAATTTTTTCAGCTTATTCCGGAGCCTGGCCGGGAATATAGGCGGATCGGGCGGGATCTGCGAGGCCTACAGGACAAAGTAGCAAACAGGCTGGAACCCGGTTCGGGAGGGACGGCTGGAGGCTACAGGCAGTTCTGGTCGGCCTTGACGAGTTTCGTCGTATCGAATCCTTGGGCCGAGCATCTCGGCGGCCGGGCAGAGCCCTAAAGGAAGATCCCGGGAAGCTCCGGAGAGCTTCGAGGGGCCGGGGGATCGAGATAGAATCTGTCCCTATTCGTACTTCAGGGAATCGACCGGGTTCGTCCGGGCGGCCCGGACGGCGTGAAAAGCGACGGTGAAGAGGGCGACTATCATGGCCACCAGCCCGGCCAGGACGAACAGGTCCGGCTTGATACGGATGCGGTAGGCGAAGTCCTGCAGCCACTGGCGCATGCCGATATAGGCCAACGGCCAGGCCACGACGTTGGAGATCAGGACCAGTTTCATGAACTCCTTGGAGACGAGTCCAACCAGGCTTTGGAGGGAGGCCCCCAGGACTTTGCGGATCCCGATCTCCTTCGTTCTCTGCTCCAGGGTGAACGAGGCCAGACCGAAGAGGCCGAGGCAGGCGACCAGAACGGCCAGCATCCCGAAGATCAGGAAGATTCTCCGGGTCCGGTCCTCGGCCGGGTACTTGGCCCGGAAATCGTCATCGACGAACCAGAAATCGAATTGGTACTGCCGGTCCGGGTATATCTCCCGGCTGGCCTCTTCCAAGGTGCTCTTTAAGAAGTCCAAGGTGGCGGGGACGCTGGCCGAATGGATGCGCGCCGTGATGAAGCCGAAGAAGCGGTTGTCGTGGCTGATGACGGTCGGAGGGATCTCCATTTTTAGAGTGTCGTTGTGAAAATCCTTGACGATCCCGACGACGGTCCCAGGCCGGTTGTCTCTGGGGACATTGAAGATCCGTTTCCCCACGGCGTCCGCCCCCCAGCCGAAGGCCTTGGCGGCTTTCTCGTTGAGGAGGACGGCCTGGCCGGCTTCGCTGGCCAGGTCCCTGGAGAAGTCCCGGCCCGCCACGAGCCCGATTCCGTAGGTTTCGACGAAATCATAGTCGACCCAATAGTTCTGGGCCCGGACGGATTCGTTGGGGCTCCCCCCCTCGGATCGATAGGCGTCGTAGCCCAGGTCCCGTCCGGGGACTCCCCCGGTGAACGAGACGGAGACGACGCCGGGGTTTTGCCGGATCCTTTCTCTCAGGGCATTGAACTTCACGGCCAGGGCCTCGTTCCGCAGGTTGCCGAAGAAGGGCATGACGACCAGGTGGTCCTTCCTGAAGCCGAGGTCCTTGTCCTTCATGTAATCGAGCTGCCTGACCATGATCAGGATGCTCACGATCATGAAAACAGATATGGAGAACTGGACGATGACCAGGGTCTTCCGCAGGAATCTGTTCTTGGACCCGGAGCTGAATTTGCCCTTGAGCACCGAGACCGGACGGAAGCCAGAGAGGACGAAGGCGGGAAAGCTGCCGGCCACCAGGCCGGTCAGGATGACGATCCCGAGGAAGCCGAGGAGCAATGGCCCGCGAACGAGCTGGCCGGCGTCGAACTGCTTGCCGGAGAGGGCATTGAAGGCCGGAAGCACGACGACAACGATCACAAGGCTCAGGGCGAGAGAGAGGAGGGAGAGAAAGACCGACTCGTTCAGGAACTGCCGGACAAGCTGAACCCTGAAGGAGCCCAAGACCTTGCGGATCCCCACCTCCCGGGCCCGGTTGGCCGAGCGGGCCGTGGAGAGATTGATGAAGTTGAAACACGCGATCAGGAGGACGAATAAGGCAACCGCGGCGAATACGTAGACCGTATCGATGTCTCCTGGGGCTTCTATCTCGTATTCGAGACCGGACCTCAGATGGATGTCACCGAGTTTCTTGAGGAGGTAGGTCCGCTCGGTCCCCCGTTGCTTGTACATCTCCCCCCACTTGACCTGGGCCTCCGCGGCCATCTTTTTTTCGACGTCGAGCGGGTTGACCGCCTCGCGGAGAAGGAAATAGCCCCAGTTCTCGCAAAAGTATGAGGCCGTCAGGAGGGGAGATGGACGGCCTTGCTGGTCGCGGAGGAACGTGCTGGGCAGGACCGCGTTGAAATGGAAGTGCGTGTTCCTGGGGACGTTTTGGACGACGGCCGAGACATGGATGGACCTCGCCTGCGTTCCGGGGAGGGTGATGACCTTCCCGATCGGATCCCCGGCCCCGTAGAGGCGCCGTGCCGTTTCTTCGGTCAGGACCAGACCGTCGGGGTTAGCCAGGGCCGTCTCGGCGTCGCCCGAGAGGAAATCGAAGGAGAAGACCCTGAAGAACGAGGGATCGACGATGAAGACATTGCGGATCTCCACACCCCGGTCCTGGTCACGGCCCTGCAGGTTGAAGCTTTCGAAGATCCGGACGGACGCCTCGACCTCCGGGATCGAGAGGGCCAGTTCGGGAGCCAGCGCCGGCGGGATGGTAGAGTAATGCCTGGTTGTTGTCCCGATCCCGCTGATGGTTTCGATCCTGAAGATCCTCTCCTTGTTCTTGAAATGATTGTCGTAGCTCAGTTCATCTGTCACGTAGAGGAGAATGAGGATGCAGCAGGACATGCCGACGGCCAGGCCGGCGATGTTGATCAGGGAATATCCCTTGAATTTCCTGAGGTTCCTGAGCATGACTTTCAGATAATTCCTGAGCATGTCGCTTCTCCTCTCACCTCCGGATTCGGTTTGCTGATCCAGTTTCTGAGCTCACCCGCTGTATATAGAGCAAGAAATGTTCCAACTAACTATTTAGGTGATGGAGCGGATTTTCTTTGGATCTGTTGTAAAGTTATTTTGCATAAGATGGAAAATGTCCGACTTTTTAAAAGGATCTTGGCTGCAAACGTTATCGCCCTACCCTTGGCCTAATTTGCCCTTGATAGACGGTTACACGGCTTTGCCAGCAGGACGAAAATGGGACCCAGATAGGAGCCACCTTTTTGCTTCAAGAAAGGGGAAGGCTGGAAAACGAATGACGAATTCCCTTGACTTTTTTGACTCTATTCCTATATTTTAGGAAACGGATCAAAGCGAGCGTACTATGAAATTATTATCCCGGACAGAAGAGCTCCTGCTTAACTGCATCCTTCGATTAAAGGAAAATTCCTATACGTTTCTGATCAGGGAAAGATTAAAAGAAATCACCGGCAAAACCTGGGCTTTCGGTGCCATTTTCATATCCCTTGATCGTCTTGAAAAAAAAGGGTACGTTGAATCTTTTTTGGGCAATGAAACTCCTGAGCGAGGCGGCAGAAGGAAACGATTTTATAGAGTGACATCATATGGCTTAAAAACCGTTGCTGAAATACGGAAGATCGATCAAGCTATGTGGAAAGACCTTCCGATTTACATATTCGACCAGGAATGATTCATGGATAAAAAATCCCCTCAACCGCCAGGATTTGCGGTTTGGCTTTTAAGGCGGTTGTTCCCTGATGAAACCGGTCTCTATACTCAATTGGGAGATATTAACGAGGCGTTCAACACCATTGCCAATAAAAAAAGTCATTTTGTCGCCCGGGCCTGGTATTGGATAACGGCTATAAGGTCAATCCCCTATTCCATCTTGCCCACTCTCAACTGGAGTTCCATCATGCTTAGGAATTATTTGAAGATCGCTTTAAAAAACCTGCGAAAACATAAAACCATATCATTTATCAACATTGCAGGTCTTTCGTTAGGGCTGGCATTTTGTATTTTGATCTATCTCTTCATCAGCGATGAATTGTCCTTCGACAGGTTTCATGAAAGAGCCGATTCGATATATTCGATCGTAGTCCATGACCATTTTTACGAGTGGTCTCACCGGCATGCCCCGGTTCCCATGGCGCCGGTTTTGAAGGACCGTTTTCCTGAAATCGCAAGTTTTGCCAGGCTCGTCTGGGAAGCAGATGTACCGGTTAAATACAAGGACAACATTTTTAATGAAAGAATATGCATGGCAGACCAGGATTTTTTTGAAATATTTTCTTTCCGGCCTATGAAAGGCAATCCCCGTTCGGCATTATCTTCCGATAACTCCGTCGTTTTAACGCAAAACACGGCGAATAAATATTTTGGACATGCGGACCCGATAGGAAAGGTTCTCTTATTGACATTCGGAGAAAAGCAAAAGCTCTTTGTGGTCGACGGAATAATGGAAAACGTCCCTTCAAACTCTTCGATAAATTTCTCCATCTTAATAAATATTGATCATTTGAATTTTATCGATTCATCAAATGCTCTTGATGACTGGACGCGCCGTTCATCCGACTCCTATTTGTTGTTGAAAAAACAAGCAGACCCCGCACGCATTGGAAATCAAATGCTTGGCATAGCTAAACCATACATGTCTGCTTATTACGAAACAAGACAGAAGTATGAGTCGCTAGTGAAAAACGGAGAAACAATAACCTATTCTCTACAAAATCTTAAGGATATCCATCTGAATTCATCGGATATAACCGGCTTGCCCAAAAGTGATATCAAAAGATCCTATATCGTCGCTGCCATAGCATTATTGATCCTCTTAATCGCTGTCATCAACTTCATCAACATGTCGATAGGGAGGACCTCCTTAAGAGCTCGTGAAGTCAGCGTCAGGAAGATACTTGGAGCAGGGAGGAAACAGCTTATCCATCAATTCTGGATCGAATCTGTCTGCACAGTTCAGATTTCGATTGTCCTCGGTTTATTAATCTCGATCCTCATGCTGCCCGTTTTTAATACTCTTTCAACGAAAAACCTCACTGTTCATTCGCTCTTTCATTTGAACAGCATCGTTGTCTTCCTCCTGTTAATCGTATCGGTGGGTCTTTTAGCCGGAAGTTTCCCTGCTCTTGTCATGGCCAATTTCAATCTCACGGACGTTCTAAAGGGAAAATTCAAATTAAAAAGGAAAAGCCTTTTCACCAGAATCCTTGTGATCCTGCAGTTTTCGATTTCGATATTCTTATTGGTCGCTTCGATCATCATGTCGAGGCAAATACGGTTTTTAAAGACCTATGACCTTGGTTTTGACAAAGATGGGATATTAATCGTTGACCTCCAGGAAAGGGATAATATAAAAAGCCAGAAATTATTTGAATTGCTCAAAGGCAGCATACAATCTCACACAGCTGTCAAAAGCGTATCGGGCTGTATGAATTCTCCCAACAGAACCGATGTCTATGGGATGATCGACAGCCAAGGGAAGAAAATCCCTGTCTATTACAATAGAGTTCACTATGATTATTTGAAAACGATGAAGCTGAATATGATCGAGGGGAGGGATTTCTCGAGCGCATTTGCAAGTGACATATCCTCGGTTATCGTCAATCAAAAACTCGTGGATTTATTGGGGCTGGACAAGCCGATAGGAAAAACAATAAAGATCGGACCGAAGCCTCCGGTGACGATTATCGGCGTAGTTAAGAATTTCCATTATTTGTCGCTCAAACAAGAAGTCGAGCCTGCTGCTTTAAATATGGACCCGACATTGGGATTATCCTATGCCGTTGTCAGAATATCGGCCGCGAATATCACAGAGACGATCGCATATCTTAGGGAGAAATGGGAAGAAATTCAATCCGTTAGGCCGTTCGAGTATTCATTCCTTGATGATGACATTCAATTATTTTATGCCAACGAAAATAGGTGGAATGCGATCGTGGGCTATTCCTCTTTCTTCACCGTTCTCATTGCCTGCATGGGCGTTTTCGGTTTAACCCTGATAACCGTCAACAACAGGGTCAAGGAGATCGGCATAAGAAAAATCCTTGGCGCTTCCATATATGGCATTTTGAAACTCGTAGCCAGCGAATTCGTTATCTTGGTCTTGATAGCCAATATTATTGTCTGGCCTCTGGCTTGGGTTGTCATGAATAAATGGCTTCAAGGTTTCGCCTTCAGAGTTGATTTTGGAGTATGGCCCTTGCTGATTCCCGGGATAGTCACTGCCCTCATCGCACTCCTCACGTCATGCGGCTGCTCCCTTAAAGCTGCCACAACGAACCCGGTCGAATCCCTGCGGTATGAGTGAAAGAGAGGATGTCAAGGTTTCTTTGATGCTATTCCACAGCCCGGCCGCAAATAAAAAATAAATCGAACTTAATCTGCGAGACCCTGTGGATAAAATCAGTAACCGGCCGAAACCCAATCCCGAAGAGACGGCTGGAGGCTACAAGCAGCTCTGGTCGGCCTTGACGAGTTTCGTCGTATCGAATCCTTGGGCTTCGATCCTACGGACGATTTCGTCATACAGCGCCGGATCCATCTCCTTCGTCCGGCACAGGATCCAAAGATATTTCCGGCTCGGATCGCCGACGACCGCATAGGTATAGTTTTCGGCCAGGTCGATGATCCAATAATTTCCCTTGAACGGCCAGAAGAACTGAACCTTGAGCTTGGCGTTGCCGCTTCCCTTGACAACGAAGGCCTTGCCCTTAGCGCGGCTGACTTTGCCGTCGGGACCGCCCTTCCGGCAAGTATTAATGACCCGGACATATCCCTTGTCGGTCATCTCATATTCGGCCGTCGTGCAGTGACAACCCTTCTGGAACTTCTGGGGGAAGGCGGAGATTTCGAACCATTTTCCCATATACCGGTCGAGGTCGACCTTGTCCACGGTCCGGACCGGCTGGATTCCGGCGTTCTGGGCGTAGAGCCCCATAAACCCGATGGCGAACAATAAAAACGCTGCGCTCTTCATGGATACATTATCGCACGGCCCTCCCTAGATATCAATCATCCCCCCTAAAACCACTTGATGATCGTAAAGTTGTGGGTATGGTTACCGCCCACACTAGAAACCCCCGAGGTGATGACGACCGACGCCCCTCCCATTACGGACTGAAGCTGGGCTTGGGTCATGGCAAAGCTGTGACTGTGGCCGCCCGAGGACGACGTGTTCCCGGAGATGCCGGCGGCCGGCGGCGACTGGACATCCGTGTTTTGGATCGTGAACGTGTGCGAATGGCCGTTGTCGCTCGTGGAGGTGAAGGTTCTGCTGGTCATTGAACTGGGGCCGGTGGGGCTCGAGCCGCATTTCATCAGACCTGCGGAGACCAAAACCGTCGCGAGGCTGCCGATTCCTGCCCGCAAAAAATCCTTTCTTGTCATGTGAGAACTCCTGTTTGAAAATTGGGGATTCTCAAAAATTTTCCACATTTTCCCTTTAATATATATTAATTATATAGTATTTATAGATTTAGTCAATTCGGCTCGAATTAGGTTGGCATGTTCCTGAACGTTTCATCGAATTGACAGGGCCAAGGGTGGCCGCTAGAATAGGGAGGCAACAGCAGGAACCCGATGAGGGAATTTTGGGATCAGGGGTAGAATATCCATGAAAAAATACTGGCGGTGTTTCGTCTGCAACGACATTCATTACGGCATCAGGCCCCCCGAAATCTGTCCGACGTGCGGAGTGCCGCACGCCTATGTCGAGGTCACCTCCGAGGAGGCCCGGAAGGTCGGAAGCCTGACCGAGGTGGAGTTCACCGAAGCGGACTTCCGCGCGGCCATCGAACGGTTCACGGCAGGCAACGAGTTCCAGGTCAGCCCCGACAAGGAAAAGGTCAACATGCTTCTGGCCGGGATTTTCCACAATGAACGCAACCATGGTCTCAAGTACTGCCCCTGCCGTCTGAGCGGCGGGGACTTCGCCGAGGACCTTAAAATCATCTGCCCCTGCAACTTCCTCGTCCATGAGACCTACAAGGACAAAGAGGATGGAGAATGCTGGTGCGGACTCTTCGTCAGGAGGGAAAAATGAAACGGCTGATCATGTTCCACGGGAAGGAGTGCCCCCACTGCACGCGCATGATGCCCCTGGTCGAAAAACTGCAAAAGGAGACCGGTATCGCCCTCGAAAAGCTCGAGGTCTGGCACGACGAGAAGAACGCCGATCTCATGCGCTCCTACCGGCCGGTCATCGCCCCCAAGTGCGGCGGGCAGCTCCGGACCCCGACCTTTATCAACACGGAAACGAACGACCTCGTATGCGGCGAGATCGAGTACGAGAAACTCAAGGAGTGGGCGACGAAATAAGGCTTTCCGGGAACGGACAGCTCTCCTCCCCCCGAACCCGAAAGGAGGGATCCGATGATCGAACGCTTTGACCCCTTCAAGGGCGAAATGCTCCGAGTCCTCGACGAAACGGGAACGGCCACAAACGACCTCGAACCCCGGCTCGCGGCCGGCGACCTCAAAAAGATCTACGCTCTCATGGTGACGACCCGGACCGCGGATATCAAGGCCTTCAAGCTCCAGCGCCAGGGTAGGATGGGGACATACGCCCCGAGCCGAGGCCATGAGGCCTGCCAGGTCGGGACCGCATTCTCCCTGGCCAAGGACGACTGGTTTTTCCCTTACTTCAGGGATCTGGGGATGTATCTCACGCTCGGCTATCCTCTTTCGACCTATTACCTCTATTGGATGGGGAACGAAGCCGGCCTGCGCACGCCTGACGGCCTCAACATCTTCCCGCTCGCGATTCCCGTCGCTTCCCAGATTCCCCAAGCTGTGGGCGCAGGCATGGCAGCTAATATCCGAAAGCTCCGGTTGGCTGTTGTCTGCACGTTCGGCGACGGCGCCACCTCCGAGGGCGATTTCCACGAAGGGATGAACTTCGCCGGCGTCTTCAAGACGCCCAACGTCTTTGTCTGCTACGACAACCAGTGGGCCATATCCGTTCCCCGGTCGAGACAGACGGCGGCCGCGACGATCGCCCAGAAGGCCGCGGCCTACGGCTTCCCGGGCGTCCTTGTGGACGGAAACGACGTCCTGGCCGTTTACGCGGCGGTCCGCGAGGCCGCGGAGAGAGCGAGGAGCGGAGGCGGCTCGACCTTGATCGAAGCCCTCACCTACAGACTCTCGGACCACACGACTTCCGACGACGCGTTAAAGTACAGAAAGAAAGAGGCCGTGACGGAGTGGGAGAAGAAGGACCCTATCGAACGATTCAAGGCTTATCTAGCTAAAAAAAGCCTCTGGGACGAGGCCTTCGAAAAGAGCGTCCAGGAGACCGCCGCCGACGTGGTGGAGAAAGCGGTGGTCGAAGCCGAGGCCGCACCCCCGCCATCGACCGAGGAGCTATTCACCTCGACCTATGGCTCGATGACGCCGAACCTCGAGGAACAGCTCCAAGAAGCCAAGACGGCAAAAGAGGGCGTCCGATGAACGCGACCATGGCCCAGGCGATCAACCAGGCTCTGGCCGGGGAGATGGAGAAGGACGGGCGCGTCGTCATCCTGGGCGAGGATGTCGGCGTCGACGGCGGAGTCTTCCGGATCACGGACGGCCTCGTGGACAAATTCGGCCGCGAGCGGGTCATCGATACTCCCCTGGCTGAGTCGGCCGGGGTCGGGGTGGCCATCGGCATGGCGGCCCTTGGGCTCAAGCCCGTCGTCGAGATCCAGTTCATGGGTTTTATCTATCCGGCCTTCAACCAGATCGTCTCCCACCTCGCCAGGCTTCGGAACAGGACGCGGGGCCGGTTTACGGTCCCGATCGTCATCCGGACGCCGTACGGCGCTGGGGTTCGCGCCCTCGAACACCATTCGGAGAGCACGGAGGCATTTTTCTGCCACATTCCCGGCCTGACCGTGGTCGTCCCTTCGACGCCTTATGACGCCAAGGGCCTGCTCATTACCGCTATCCGGGGGAAGGACCCGGTCCTTTTCCTCGAGCCGACCCGACTTTACCGGGCTGAAAAACAGGACGTGCCGGACGAAGCTTATGAGGTGCCGATCGGGAAGGCAAGGATAGCCCGGAAAGGGAACGACCTGACCATCGTCGCTTGGGGAGCGATGGTCCCGATAGCGGAGCGGGCGGCGATCCTGGCGGCGGAGAGCGGCTGGAACGCCGAGGTCATCGACCTCAGGACCTTGTCTCCGATGGACCGGGAAACGGTCGTCGGGTCGGTTAAAAAGACAGGCCGAGTTCTTGTCGTCCATGAAGCGCCGAAGACCTGCGGCCTGGGCGCTGAGATTGCCGCCCTCATCGGCGAGAAGGCCCTTTTGAGCCTCGAGGCCCCGGTCCTGAGAATCACGGGATGGGACATCACTCCCCCTCTTCCCAAGGGAGAGGACGTCTACTATCCCAACCCGGAGCGGGTCTTCCGGGGCATCCAACGGCTGATGGAGTTTTGAACATGGCCAAACAATTCCGGTTTCCGGACGTCGGTGAAGGGATCACCGAAGGCGAGATCGTCCGCTGGAGCGTCCAGGAGGGCGATGAGGTCAAGGTCGACCAGACGCTGGGCGAGATCGAGACGGACAAGGCCGTTGTGGAAATGCCCTCTCCCTACGCGGGGACGGTCCTTAAGCTCCATTTCAAGCCCAAGGACATCATAAAGGTCGGCCAGGTCCTGGTGACCATCGGCGAAAAGGGAGAGCCGGTCGCTGAGGAGCCGGCGGGAATGCCCGTCTCGAAGGAAGCCGGGGCTCAGGCAGCTGTCCGGACCGCGGCCTTGCCGACCGCGCCTCCAGGAGAATCTTTGGCAACCCCCAAGGTTCGCGCCCTCGCCAGAGAGCTCGGGGTGGACCTAAAATTGACCCAAGGCAGCGGCGCAGGAGGCCGAATCACCGAGGACGATGTCCGGGGGGCTAAAGAAAAGGCCGCGGCGGCCGAAAAGAAGCCGGAGCTGAAGATCAAGCCCAAGTTCGATTTCTACGGCGCCCTGGAATATGTCCCGCTTCGGGGTGTGAGGCGGGCCACGGCCCGGAGGCTTTCCGAATCAATCCGCAAGGCCGTCCACGTCACTCATTTCGACGAAGCGGACGCCTCGGCGCTTATCGTCCAGCGCGAAAAGATGAAGGGCGAGGCCGAAGCCAGGGGGATCAAGCTGACCTATCTCCCCTTCATCGTCAAGGCTCTGGTCGAGACCCTCAAACTCCATCCCATGCTCAATGCGACGGTGGACGATGAGTCCGAGGAGATCATCGTCAAGAAATACTACAATATCGGCATCGCCGTGGACGTCCCGGACGGGCTCATCGTTCCCGTGGTCAAGGGCGCAGACATGAAGACGGTCCTCGAGATCGCCGAGGACATCGGGAACCTAGCCAGGGCGGCCCGGGCCCGGACCCTCGACCTCGCCGACCTCAAAGGGGGGACCTTCTCCATCACCAACGTCGGGGTGATCGGCGGGGACGCGGCAACACCCATCATCAATTATCCGGAGGTCGCGATCCTGGCCACCATGCGGATCGGCGAACGGGTTAGGGCGGAGAACGGTGCGGTCAAGATAAAATCGATCCTTCCCCTCTGCCTATCTTTCGACCATAGGGTCATCGACGGCGCCGAAGCGGCCCGTTTCTCTAGGGACCTGGTCAAACTGCTGGAAGGGAAATAGGGACACAATACCAATTTCCGAATTTCCTGAAACGATGAATTCTCCAGGGGAAAATTTGATAATTCGGAAATTGGTATTGTGTCCCCGATTTATCTGGCCAGATGGAGCCACGAGGCGATTCCCCATAACAGGGCGCTGAAGAGGGCCGTACTGGGAATGGTCAGAACCCAGGTCCAAACGATCTTGTAAGCGACTCCCCAGTGGATGGCCGAAAACTTCGTAACGGCGCCCACGCCTATGATCGCACCGGTGATGGTATGGGTCGTTGAAACAGGGGCCCCCACGAGCGAAGAAAAGATAATCGCCGCCGCCGAGGCGGTCTCGGCACTAAACCCGTGAACGGGTTTCAGTTTCGTCATTTTCATGCCCAGGGTTTCGATGACTTTCCATCCGCCGGCCAAAGTCCCCATAGCGATGGCGAAGTGGCAGCTGAGGATTACCCAAATGGGCACATAAAATGTCTTCCCCAAATAGCCGGTGCTGTAAAGAAGGACAGAGATCACTCCCATCGTTTTCTGGGCGTCATTTGTGCCGTGAGAAAGGCTATAGAAGCCGGCAGAGACCAATTGCAGACGGCGGAACCAGACATCGACCTTCCTTAGGTTAGAACTTCGGCAAACTCGGTAGACGACAACCATGATGACCATGGCCAGGAGGAAGCCGATCAGCGGGGAAAGAACGATGAAAAGACAGATTTTTAAGACGCCGGAGACAACCAGAGTATGGAAACCAGCTTTGGCGATCCCGCTGCCGATCAAACCTCCGATAAGGGCATGGGAGACGCTGATAGGCAAGCCGCCTTTTGTGCAGAAGTGGGTCCAGAGAACTGCACTGATCAAGGCGATCAAGATCAAGACGGGCGATACAATTGAGGGATCGATGACATCCAGCCCGATCGTCCTGGCAACATGCACGCCAAAGAAAAAAGCGGCGATGAAGTTGAATACAGCCGCCCAGATTACGGCCAGACGGGGAGAGAGCACCCGGGTGGATACCACCGTGGCCACGGAGTTAGCGGCGTCGTTCATCCCGTTCAAGAAGTCAAACAACAGGGCAATGGAGATGATCAATATGACAAAAGCCAGCATGTCGATCCTAAATGATCACGTGTGTTCCAGGACAATGCCCTCGGTGATGTTGCCGACATCCTCGCAGCGGTCGGTGGAGCGCTCGATATATTGCAGGATATCCTTCCATTTGATCAATTCACGCACATCCTGTTCATCGCGGAACATGCGGGCCAAAGTGCT
>Ga0316620_10000775_pt1 | contig 13122 bp, 7 predicted proteins | sample OWC_Aug_M1_C1_D5_FD_207651 | JGI IMG/M metagenome (GOLD analysis project Ga0316620, IMG submission 207651) | Wetland soil microbial communities from Old Woman Creek delta, Ohio, United States - OWC_Aug_M1_C1_D5_B | ecosystem: Environmental > Terrestrial > Soil > Wetlands | place: USA: Ohio... | reverse complement strand
GGCGCTACGCCGGTATCCTTCGCAACCCGTATAAATAGATTCCCGAGCATGCCCATCTGCATGTGCTCCGTTGCCTCGAAATGGCAATGATAGAGGTAGGTGCCTCCCCGGCCAGCGAGGTTGTAGTAATAGGTCAGGCTCGCACCCTGGTTGACACCGAAGGTCACCATCGGTTCGCCGTCGAAGACCGTCGCCGCGTTGGGGAAACCATGGAAGTGAACCGTATGAGAGTCGAAAAGGTCCGGTCGCATAACCATGGGCACCGTCGACAGGGTCAGATAAAACTCCTGGGTTTCGCTGGCGTTAATCGTAGGAGCCGACGTCTCCGCGGCAAGAAGGCCATCTCCCTGCACGGCTGCGTCGGCCTCAGCCTTCGTGGCATAGACGCTGTTCGGCGGATAAAGATAGGTGACATCGTGAAAGCCGAAGATGTAAAGTTCGCTCGGCTCTGCTGCGGTCCTGTCGGCCATCAGTGCGAAGCCGTCGCCTGCGCTGATGTGCTTGCAGGCGATGTTCCGCGCCCCGATGTTGCACTCGATGTTGCCGTTGGCCTTGACGACGTTTTGGGCCGCCGGGTCATCCAGGCACGGGCACTGGAAGGACACATGCGCCCAGGCCGGGTGAATGCCGAATGCGATCAACACCAGAAGAAATGCCTGGATGATGATTCGTTCCTTCTTCATCGTATCGCTCCTTTCGTCGTATATAAAGTGTCAGTGTGAGTGTCAGTAAACAACTGGAAACATCCTTTCTATCAGGGGAGCGGGCTGGGTTCCCAGCCCGCTCCCTCCATATTTACTTACTGGGGTGGAAGGATCGTGAATGCGACGTCGCTCATATCACTGCCGATCACTCTTCCGGCCGCATCGAGGAGCAAGATCCTCGCCCTGGAGGTCTGTTTCGTCGTGACCGTCGGCACGGTCCACGTCAGCTGATAGTCTTGCCCCGCGACTGGATTCAGGAACGGATTGCCCTCCGCAATGACCGCATTCTGCCAACTCACCCTACTCCCGAACGCTGTCCTGACGATCGTTGAAACCTGGATCCGTACCTGGGCAACGGGCGTCCCCACGTCATTGAATCTGAAGTTGATGCCGAAGGGCGGCGCAAGGGTCAAGCCCGAGAAGATCTCGACTTTCGCATCGGAAGGATACAGTAATTTTATTGCTTCGATCTGGAAAGGTTGATTAGAGACGTCCTGACCGATGATCGCACGGCCGTTAATGGCCTGTACGCGGAGCCGGCTCAGCGGCGCATTGGCCCTTCTGGGCGGTACGACCCAGTCGAAGGTCGTTCCCGTCAGACCACTGGCGCCGGGGATGGCTGCCCATCTCCTTCCATTGTCGTAGGACACCAGGAGCCTGTAGGTCACGCCTGCCGGGAATGTGGCCGGGGCCTGCCAGGAAATCGTCTGGGTGCTGCCTGTTCTAACCACCTGACTCCCGCCCGGCCCGAAGAGCGTCAGGTCACCGAAGGTCAGGACGACGGGCGGAGAGAACTCGTCGGCCCCTGTGTCGGCGGGGAATACTCTTGCTTCACCATCGTAATCAACATCGACTTCGGCGATGTTCGGATTGGGAGCAATATCGATCACCGGGGAAGTCTCCTGGAGGTGATAGTCACCCCTGGGCCCGATGGGCGTGAAGGTCACCTGGACGGTGTTGCCGCCCTCTCCCGGCGCTGCCGCGCTCTGGAGCGTGTAGACAAAGTCGGCCATGAAGAGCGGATCAACGCCTCCCTGGTTGCCGTTGCCAGTGTAGTTGACACCGTCAGGACCTGTGAGGCTCGTCAGCACAGAGTTGACCGGATGGAGCACCAGGCCGGCCGCGCCGTTGAAAACCTGGAGGTCCCAGTAGGAGAAACCCGCTGGATTGGCCGGATCAGGAAAAAGCCCGCCCAGAGGATTGTTGGGGTCCGAAAGGTAGCCGAACGATGCGTTGTGCCAGATAATATTGTTCTGGAGCAGCGGGTCTGAATGCGTCTGGCCCCCTAAGTTCGCCAGAGCCGCCAGTCCAGCGGAATGGATACCGCCTGCAACGCCCGCGCCGGTCGGAACCGTAGGCTGGCCTGCACCCACCGGCAGGAGCGCACTGGCTCCAGTGGCAGTGCTGCTGTTGTTGGCAATGGTGTTATGGACGATCCGGACCTTTGCCGCATCCTCCAGATAGATGCCGCCGCCCACCCAGCCTGCGACGTTGTTGACGATCATGTTGTTGAAGATGTCGATGCCGTACCAGTTTGCAGGATCATTCGAGGCCTGGATATCGAGACCGTTGGCGAAAGAGACGAAGATGCCGCCGCCCTTGCCGTTTCCCGCGATATTGCCCTGGATCAGGTTGTCGAGGACCTGGACGCTCCCCGTACCCGGGCTCAGCACGGCAGGCAACAGAGCAGGCTCGCCTCTGATGATAATGCCGCCTCCTTCACCACCCTGGAGGCTGTTGAAGGAGCTTTCGTTCAGGAGGATCTTGTTGCCCAGGATCAGCCCGCCGTCGCTCAGACCGACGTGGGAAATACCCGCGCCCTTGTTGGTGGTGAAGTTACCGCAAATATAGTTATCAGTCACTTCGTAATTCGTCGATCCGTTGTGAATGGCGATTCCGCCGCCGCCCGTCGTGGCGCCGACCGACCCGTTCATGAGGACCTGGTTATGGTGGATTGTGATGTTGTCGTTCCCATTATCGGAATAGAGCCCGGTGCCGGGATTGATTAGCCCCGGCGTGCCGAGTCGGATTCCGCCGCCGTAAGCACCGGCGTTGTTGACCATCCGGTTGTTGCTGATCTGCAGGTAGTGGGCAAACCCGTTGACAGTGATGGCGCCCCCGCTGGTGGCGGACATCATCGAGAAGCCGTCGATTCTGGCGTGATCATCTTGAGTAAAACGGGTTTCAACCGGGATGACCGTAACGGCTGCCATCTCGATATGGAGATCGAGGTTTTCACCGGGGACGAGCTGCGCCGCTCCTGCGTCAAGCAATGCCTGTACCCTTTGCCGCAACAGTTGAAGGTTCTCAGGCAGCGTCGGAGCAGCATTGATGAGGGTCGAGAAGGCCGACGAGCCCTGGAGCTTCACCTTTTTATTTATAATGACGTTCTCATCGTACTTTCCCGGACGCACGATGATCAAGTCCCCGTCCGAGGCGAGGTCGATAGCGGCCTGGATCGACTGTCCGGGCTGGACCGTTCTGACGGTCTGGCCGGCGGGCAGGGGTCCAATGGTCACAGTGATACCGGTCACCGCCGCCTTGGCGTTGTCCCCACGGATTACCTCAAGCTGGCCGGTCGTAAGACCGTTCGGCACCGTCACACTGAGGGTCTGGTTTGTCCAGGTCACATTGGCGGGCGGAATCGTCACCCCGCCGATCTTCACCGTGCCCTCTGCGCCGCCGAAACCGTAGTCCCTGGCGATCTGGGGAGCGCAGGAAGGATCGAATCTCGAATTGCAACTTGGGTTGGGGACATTCACATTACCCGGTGAGAGAATGGTTAGTCTCTGCCCGGCGTTTACAATGGGCCCAACAGCCCCCGGCCCGGTCACATCCGTGATGACCGGCGTGCCGTCGGGCTGCTCGCAGTCAAGCGAGGCGTTGAAGATGGCTGTAAAGGCAGCCACGGGAATAACCGGTGTATCGAGGTAGGTCGTCTTTCCCGGCCAGAAATCAAACGTGTAGCAGGTCAGGCTGAACCGACGGTCGAAGTACGGGTCGGTGATAAACCTGCGGGGGTTGGCTGGATCGGGAATCGGACCCGGATGGTTGAGGCAGAGCCTCAGCATGTTCGGTGAGACACCCGTCGGTACGGGAATGTTGACGCTATAGGTCGCAGGGACGATGAAATTATAGGTCCCGAACTGGTCGGTGTAAACCCTTGTCAGCTCGTGGCCGTTGAAGTCCTGGACCGAGATGGGCAGCCAGGTAGCCCCCGCTTTCTCTCCGATAATCGGGTTATTGGGGTCAAGGGTAACCGCAACATCGTTATTGATCAGTCCCACACCACGGCCGGCCTTGGGCACCTCCGTGAAGAGGTGAAAGTCGGCAGCCGCATTCTGCTGATCGGCCAGCAGGATCTGCTTCATGTTGCATACAGGCGTGGTCTCACCCGCCCTGAAGGCAGGGATCTGGGCGCCTGGAAAGAGTGTCAAAAACGGCGGAACCACATGGGCAGGAACCTTGTTCGCAGGCGTGCCGACGCACGGAGCCGGAAGGAGCAGGGGGCTCGGCGTATAGGAGTCGCCGAAGTCGACGTTTTTGTTTTCTTCTTTTGTTATCTCGTAGCCCGGAGGGGGAACAGTCTCGACGATATAGAACTTGTCCACTACCAGAGAAATCGCTGCATCGGGATTCTTGAACAGTCCCGGGCCGAAGGGATAATAAGCATCAAAAGCATAGCCGCCGTCGAAGACACCCGGTCTCACCGTGTTCCAGGTCAGAAGCGTCTCAGAGCAATCCCTGATGGGCTGGCCGAAGACAAACTGTGTGGGGCCCTGGCAGCCGGTCGGCATGTTGTCGTCCCAGCTGTCGGACCATGTAATATTCAAGGCATCGCCGCGATCGAAGCGACCGTTTCTGTTGCGATCAATATCTTCGGGCCCTCTTGGTCCGCCGTCGGCCCAACCGAATGGATAGTTGTCCACATCGGCAAGCTGGATAACCCCGTTGCCGTCGGCATCATCGATGATGCCGTCACTATTCCAGTCGGCGTACAGATTGAACTGAACCCTCGGAATGCCCGGCTCCCAGGGGTCGGTGGCCGCGAGCTGGGGATCGTTTTCGGCCCGGGTGGTATTGTAAACAGCAACGCCCGTGATGCCGCCGTGCTCACCCGGCTGGTAGTCGGCCTTGCCCCAGTCGATGATGTTGGTCTGGTCGGCGTAAATCGTTGTGGCCTCGAGGAGTACCAGGCCTTGCTCGAGCCGCGCAAGATTGTCGTTCCTGAAGGGATGGATGATCGACTGTCCAACGGTAGTGCACAGGACGTCATCCGCCGTCCCGGCGAGCTTGTCCGCGCCATAGTCGGCGATCGTTCCGCCCGCAATGTCGGAGGCCGTGCAGAACTGGGGCTGAGGATTCAGCTCGCCGTCGAAGGGAGGATTCGGGTTTACCGCCCCGCCGTCATCCACGATGATCGTTGCGCCCGTCGCCTTGAGGCGAGCGAAATCGACTTCAATAATGTAGTTTCTGAACAGGGGGAAGGCCTCGTTCAAGGCGTATTCACCGTTCAGTGTCGTTGCGGTAGCCTGATAAATCGAGCCGTCCCTCCAGCGGAGGTTGATATTCTGGCTGGGGATGCCCACTTCGTCTAAGGCCACATTGTCGCACGCCGCAGTGACGCAGTCCCTGTAGCCGTTCTGGTTTGTGTCGTAAAAGACCGTCCCCTTGAGGTTACCGAACCAGGAGTTGACCAGGACCTGGTCCGTCAAGTTGACCGACGTCCCAAGGGCGTCCACAATAAAGGTCGTAAAGTAAAAAATGTTATCGAGAGGAAAATCCCAGACCACCAGCTGGTACGTCCCCGGGGGAAGTCCGGTGACGGTGAAGGTGCTGTCGGCATTGCAGGGCGCAGCGTAATAGCCCACGTTGGTTCCGCCCTCGAGCGCATTGATGCCGATCCAGCATTCTCCCGCAAGGGGCCCGGGCGTAATCCCGAATTGCGACTTGGTCGAATGCACCTTTCTGACGTTGCCCGTCACCGTGGCCGTGGGGGCGCCTGGCTGCAGGGCTCGAAGAGCCCCGAGATTGTCAAAGGGTTGGATGAAGCCGATGAAGACATGGTAAAGGGCAGGGCCGAATTCGACGAGCCTATTGGGCTCTCTAGCCTTGACCCAGGAGTCGATCCCGGGCGTGCCTTCGATGGTTGATGTCTGGATCCAGGTCTGGCCGTGGGGTGGCACAGCGCGGGTACCGTACTTGCCGGGCGGAATATACTTGATCAATGCCTCGCCGGCCTTGCGGCACTCCTTGGGCATGGTGGAATAGTTGAGGGGCACGGCGGCCAGCCAGGTATTGAAGGCGTCGGCCTCAGCCTGCGTGCAGGTGACGATCTCACCATTGCCCCGTGTCTTAATGACCGGGGTCCCGTCGGCATTGAACTGGAAGCTGCCGTCGGGATTCCGCGCGTATTCGGTGCCGAGCTGATTTCCGAAGGCATCCTGCGACATCTGCCCCAGCTGATCAAAGAGAAGGATGGAGAAATCCGGAAGCCCGGACTCGGTAAGATCCGGTGCGTTGTTAATCGGTTGAGTGTCGTTGAAGATGAAAACCGAGATCTGAGCGGTGGGAATGGGTGCTGTGTTGACGACCACCCTGACGCTCGTGGCCCCGACTTCCACCAGTTTGCCGCTCCCCGTAAAGCGGGGACTGCCGTCGGCTGCAGCGCCGTCAGGGAGGACCGAGACCAGCCATCGCTTGGCCGGACTGACATTGATCCTTGCCGCGTTCGTGTTCGACCGGCCCTTCATCGCCACCGGCGCATAGGTGCCGTGGATGTTCACGCCCAGGGTCCTGGCTGAGAACGTGCCCGGCGTGACCACGTTGGTGGTGTCTTCCTCGACGAGCCACCTGAATCCGCGCACCGGGGTTCCTTTCTCATCCACCACGCTTAGCGTAAAGGCATCTGCGCTCGCCTGGAAAACCAAGGTCAAAAGAACAAAGAAAGCAAAGAGACACCCTTTCAAAATCTTGCTGGAGCCATCGGTATTCCTTCTCATAACGCTTCCCTCCTCAATCTTCTTTCGGGGCTTTCGGTGCATTCTCAATCTCCTTCCATTTCATAGAAGTTATTTTTGATTAAAGATTTTATTACCACCCAATTTACCAAAAATGATTTTTGAAGGACATGGGGTCAATCCCCTATCCTTAAGATAAGAAGACTGTATTTTCGGAATTGCCATTCCTCCCCTCACCTCAATACATCATTTTCTTGTCGTCGTTCATTCGCGCTATCTCAGATTTAATTTGCGCAATCTCAAAAGGTTTCTTAAAACACTTTATGGCTCCGCAATTTAATGACTCTTTCATCTCAATGTCGCCTGCCTTTCCTGAGAAAGTAATGGCAGGCGTATCAGGGTTGATCGTTTTGATGATCCTTAATACATCGATACCGTTTAGCCTTGGCATTCTGAGATCGAGGAGGACAAAGTCATAGACGTTATTAATAAAACGCAATACCGCCTCCACCCCATCATGGACCACATCTACAGCGTGCCTATCTTCCTCCAATTCATTTTTTAAGACCGTGCCAAAATTGTTGTCATCGTCGGCTAATAGGATTTTTACCATAGGTCCTTTATTTCCTCGGATGTCTGTTGAGCAAGAAGGGTGCCAAGTTAATATTCATTGATTTTATTGAGATTTTAAATAAGTGGCGTAGAGTGAATCGGGTAAATTTCCCTATGACAAAGGCAAAATGCCCGATCCGGTTTATCGGGTCTGTTGGGTTTATTGAGTTTGTTGAGTTTATTGGGTTAACTCAAGGAACGCAGGTAACCTTTAAGAAGTTGTTGGGTTTGATGGATCAACTCAAGTAACTCAAGGAACACAAGTAACCTTAGCTAACCTTAAATAGGCAGGGTGATGGTAAAGGTTGTGCCTTTACCTTCCTCCGAGGTCACATCGATTTTGCCATGATTTTCTTTGATGATCTTATCGGCTACGGAGAGGCCAAATCCCGTGCCCCCTTTTTCCGATTTTGTTGTGAAGAAGGGGTCGAAGATTCTGTCGACGAGGTGTGGAGGGATCCCTGGCCCGGTATCACTAATCTTTACGGAAATGGAATTCCCTGCGGTTCCTGTTTCAATGACCAAGGTGCCCTCGCCTTCCATGGCATCCACCGCATTGGCAATAATGGCTAGAAAAACCTGCCTCAAATCACCCTCATTGGCGCAGATCACCGGGACCTCTTCTTGATAGTGTCTCAGAACATCCACACCCTTTAATCTGCCCTGGAAGTTGACCATCTCAAGGGTCTTATCCAGGATTTCATTGATTTCCACGTTCTGCTGCCCATCGCCTCTTTTCCTGACAAAGGAGAGCATTCTATGGGTGATGTTCTGACACCGATCGATCTCCTCCTGAATGATTCTGAGGTAGTTTTCAAACAAGATGGAGCCAATCTTCTCCTTTTCCATCCTGTTGAGAAGGGCTTCCGTACAAGCCGAGATCGTCGCCAGCGGATTGTTAATCTCATGGGCGATGCCAGAAGCCATCTCGCCAAGGGCGGCAAGCCTTTCAGTCATGATGAGTCTCATCTCGTCTTCTTTTTTCTCCATCGCATCCTTCAAAAATTGCCCTCTCAGTTGCTGGTTTCTTTCCTCAAGCTCTTTGAAATACCTCTGCAGGGTCTGTGCCATGGTATTAAAATTTTCTGCAAGGGCTCCGAGTTCATCCTTCGACTTCACTGGAATCTGGTATTTGAAATCTCCGTTTTCTATTGCCTGAGCTCCTTTTTGAATGGATTTTATTGGATTGAGGAAAACCTTGCGGACCGCAATGAGGCTGGAAACAATAATCCCTAGGGCGATCAATCCGAAGAGGAGCAAGAATCTTGGGTTCTGTTGTCCAATATAATGGTTCATGTGCCCTTGATTAATGGACAAAAGGAGGGCACCCCTCAGGGAATCGCTGGCTCCATGACAGCGGTGGCATGCAGGTTGATTCTTGATGGGAAGGATATAGGACTCCACCCCTTTCTTGTTTATCTTTTTATTGAAACGGATGGATTCTCCTGCAGCGAGCGCTTCTTTCACTCTGGCCTCAGGAGAACCCTTTACTTCACAAAAGACTTCCTCCCCTTGAGGGTCGAAAACCCTGGCCTCCTCCACGTCGTCGAATTTCCGGTAGATTTTGAGAACCCCCGACATTTTTTCATGGGGCCGGGAGGCCGTCACCGTCCCGATGTCATGAATAATATGTGTCGCCATGAGATCCACTTTTTCTTTATAGTCATCTTGAATTTCCTCACGCAACCACCTGGTAGAAAAAAAAGCCGCCACGCCAAAACTGATAAGACAGATCAGCACAGCGACCATGGCAATCTTTATCTTGATGCTAAATGGCTTCATTCGCACGCTCAAACTACAAACCTCAAACACTAAGTCCTGAATAAATTTTACATGAAGGGTCCGTCACCCGCGAACCATCAAAATTGATCTTAGTCCCCTCTCCCTTGACGGGAGAGGGGAAGGGTGAGGGTGACTCATCGGCCTTGTTTCCCCCTCACCCCCGCCCTCTCCCACCAGGGGAGAGGGGGATAATCGAGTTATTTTCTATGTCATTCAAAACCTAAGTGTTCGGAATCACAGTTTTGGGTTCAAAGTTTTGGATTTGGAGTTCTCTTGGGTTTTGATTCTTGCATTTTCAGTTTATTTGGAGTTCAGGGTTTTGAATTTAGGATTGGTCACAAAATTATTCACCCACTCCATAGCTCAACAGTTTCCGATACAGGGTCTTTGGATCCACCCCAAGGATTTCTGCGGCTTTCCCCTTCTGCCCTCCTACCTCTTTGAGGACTTTGAGGATGGTCTCTCTTTCGACGTCTTCGAGCCGCCTGCCAGATACCCCGGGGCCTTCGGTCAGATCGGCCGGAAGGTCGCGGGGTTCAATGACATCATTTTTTGACAGGAGGAGGGTTCGATGGACCACATTCTGGAGCTCCCTCACGTTCCCCGGCCATGGGTATTCGGAAAGGACCTTCAATGCCTCTTTGCTGAATTTCTTGTTCTTGAAACCAGCGTTGGTTTGAATGGTACGTTCAACAAGCAGGGGAATGTCTTCTTTTCTTTCCCTGAGGGGTGGAATGTTCAGGGTTAATGTACTGATGCGATAATAAAGGTCCGACCTAAAACCACCTTTATCCAACTCACTTTTAATATCCTTATTGGTGGCGGATAATATCTTCACATCTACCACAATCTCCTTCGTTCCCCCCACTCTAAAAAAAGTTCCTGTCTCAATGACTCTGAGTAGCTTCCCTTGAAGCGATAGGTTCATTTCACCGATTTCATCCAGGAAGAGAGTTCCACGATGGGCTATCTCCAATAACCCTAATTTTCTTGCATAGGCCCCTGTGAATGATCCCTTCTCATGGCCAAATAGTTCGCTTTCAAGCATATTTTCGGGGATGGCCCCACAATTGATCGGAATAAAAGGCCCTTCGGCTCTCCGGGATGCGTCGTGGATGGCTCTTGCAATTAATTCTTTCCCCACGCCGCTTCCCCCATAAATCAAGACAGGGAAATCCGACACGGCCACCGTCTTCACATGGTCCAAGATTTCAAGCATCTTGGGATTTTTTGTGATGATCCTCTGGATTTGGGATTGTCTTTTGATCTGGGTTTTTAAGCCCAGATTCTCACTGACGAGCACTTTTTTCTCATAGGCTTTCTCAATGATTGCTTTCAGCTCCACCATCTTGAAGGGTTTTGTCAAATAGTCGTAAGCGCCTAACTTCATCGCCTCGACGGCTGTTGACACGGTGGAGTGGCCGGTCAGAACGATGACTTCCGTGGACCATTCCAAAGCTTTCATCTTCCTTAAAACGTTCATGCCGCCGAGACCGGGCATGTTCAGGTCCAGGACCAAGACGTCATACTCCTCCTTCTCAAGCAGATCGATTGCTTGGATGCCACTTTCTACGTCGTCGACATCAAAGCCTTCTTCACAGAGTTCATTCGTAAGAACCCTTCTCAGATTCTTATCATCGTCGGCAATTAGAACTTTCACTATTGAAGTCACCCCTTGCGGAATTCAGAAGGATCGTGATTTAAGTCCGGGATAAGGCAGATTGGATAAGTACCAGGATTTCTTCTTTGGTCGATGAACCCTTTGAAATGAAATAATTGGCCTGCGATTGGTAGGCGGCCTCCCGATATTCTGGCGCATCATGAATGGTGAGAACAATGACCTTCAGATTGGGATATTCTGCTTTCAGTATCTTTGTTAAATCAAGGCCATTTTCCCGCGGCAATTGGATGTCTATAATGGCAAGATCAGGAGAGAAAGCCTTCACCCTTTTTAAAGCCTCTGCCCCATCTCCCGCTTCCAGAACCTCCATCATCGGAAACCGAGAGAGCAAGGCTTCCTTAAGTAATTGGCGGAAAGAGATGCTGTCTTCCACAATTAACGTTTTAGGTTTTTGGCCTCTCATCATTTCATCGGCACCAGAATCCCCTCTTTCCCACTAATTTACCAAAATTGGGTGTCGAGTAAATGGGGTGTATCTTGTATTTTTCTCCGGGAAATGCTGTATATGAGAATAGCCCATTTGTAGAACCGTTATTTCTTTTCTTCTTGAAAACTTGGGACAGGTTATGGTTATATAAGATTTGGGCGGAGGAGTTTGCAGGATGAAATGGAAAGTCGACTTGGAAAAATTACAGGAGACCGTCATCCGATGCCGTCAGTGTCCTCGGCTGGTCGCCTATCTTCAAGAAGTGTCCCAACACAAGCCGAGAAGATATCGCGACTGGGATTACTGGTCAAAACCCCTTCCCAGTTTCGGAGACCCGGACGCCCGGGTTCTGATGGTGGGATTGGCCCCTGCCGCAAATGGCGGAAATCGCACGGGCCGAATGTTTACGGGAGATCGGAGCGGGGAATGGCTATTTAACGCACTCTATCGATTCGGTTTCGCCAATCAACCCAACTCCCTTCGCAGGGATGACGGCTTCAAATTGAACGATGGCTACATTACCGCAACGATTCGATGCGCCCCCCCTAAGAATAAACCCCTGCCGAAGGAAATCGAAAACTGCCGGCCTTATTTTTTGGAAGAACTCGATCTTCTAAAGAAGGTGGAGGTCATTGTCCCGCTGGGTCAGATCGCCTTTGCACAAACGCTGAGGTCTCTGAGACTAAAGGGATACGATGTCCCGCCTCTCTCTTTCGGCCATGGGAAGCTCTATTCGATTCCTGCTCCTGTAGGGAACGGTTTCAAACCGTTCCCTACCAAAACCCGAACGATCACTTTGATCACGACCTACCATCCCAGCCAACAAAACACCCAGACCGGAAAGCTTACGAGACCCATGTTTCACCAGGTTTTCAAAATGGTCCAAAGTAGATTAAAAGTTCGGAGTTCGGAGTTATTATTACAAACGCATTAAATAAATTGTCATCACCCCCACCTTCACCCTCCCCCCTTGAGGGGGAGGGATGGGTGGGGGGGTAAAAAGGTTTATTGCGTTTGTATTAGTTCGGAGCAAAAACCCTAAAGATCTTTAAGAACAGACTAAAAAGAATGTGGAATTTTTGAAAATAGATTTTAGGTACTCCGAACTGAGATTTATGATTTTGAAAATTCCCATCGAGGACTGGATCGATCTCCACACCTTCTCTCCGAGGGAAATCCCTTCTCTCCTGGAGGACTATCTTCTCGAATGTCAGAAGAAAGGCTTCCAGGAGGTCCGAATCATCCACGGAAAGGGGAAGGGGGTGCAGATGAACATCGTCCATTCCTTTCTCAAAAAGAGTCCTCTCATTGAATCATACCAATTGGCTCCACCCGGAGCAGGCTCCTGGGGCGCCACGATCGCTTATTTAAAGAAACCTGAGGAAGTGAAGGCTGGAATGAAGAATGGGTGAAATGAAGAAAAAGGCAATACTCGCCAAAGGAATTCCGAAGCAAAGTTCGGAAAAGAGAAATATAAAAAAAATAGAATAAATCCTTTTCCTATGGTATTCTAACTGAACAGGGCTGAAAAACAGATTTGGGAGGAGGTCAAGGATGAAGAAGGTGTTGGTTTCATATTTCAGCAGAACAGGGAAAACCCAGCAGATGGCAGAATATATTGCCGAAGGAATACGAATTTCTGGAAACGAGGCGGCGATCAAGAAAATATCCGACATCAAGAATGAAAAAGAATTGGCGGGATATGATGGATACGCTTTCGGTGCCCCGACCTATCACAGGGCGATGCCCGGACCTGTTGAAACTTTCCTATTTTTGGCGCAAAAAGCAAACCTCCAGGGAAAAGTCGGGGGAGCTTTCGGGTCCTACACGCACAGCGGGGACGCACCCAAGATGATTTTCGACACCATGGAGTTTGTGTACAAAATGAAGGTGGTGGATTTGGGTTCTTTTAATCTGTTGGAGCATCTGGTGGACACAAGAGAAGGAATGAAATCC